>JGI24712J26585_10000034_pt1 | contig 101912 bp, 83 predicted proteins | sample BioPla3DNA2_FD_26585 | JGI IMG/M metagenome (IMG submission 26585) | reverse complement strand
CCTGCACAGACTGCGTCTCCAGAACCAGTTGAAGACCCTGAGGAAACCAAAGCACCAAAAGATCCCAGAGATAACCTCGTAATCAGAACCGATTATGAGGCNTTTGGGCCAAATGAATCAGGTGAAATACCTATAGTTATGTTCCACAGCCTTATAGAAGCCTATGAGGAAAACACTGAAAAGGAATATACTACCACNTTTGCAGAATTTGAGGCTCTGCTCCAGACCTTGTATGATTNGGGCTTCAGGCTTATCAGCATGTCTGATTATATTGAGTGCAATATCTCTGTTCCTGCAGGCACAATGCCTATGGTTTTCACCTTTGATGATGGAACCGCGGGTCAGTTTAACCTTATTGAAGAAAATGGTGAGCTCAAGGTAAATCCTAAATCTGCAGCAGGAATTCTTATGGCCTTTAATGAAAAGCACCCTGATTTCGGCCAGCATGCCATGTTCTATGTTAATATGGATAAAGGGGATAAGACCTTTGAAGGTGCAGGAACCTTGAAGGAGCGTTTCGAGATTCTTTTGGCTCAAGGCTTTGAACTTGGAAATCACACTTGGGGCCATGTTAAATATTCCGAACCCGTAAATAATTTTTCCGATAAAATTCAAGAGAGCCTGGGCAAAAATCAGGAAAAGGCCTATGAAATTATACCCGATTTAGAGTTTTACTCATTGGCGCTGCCATATGGACATGTGCCTGTAAATGATGATTTAAAGGTGTTCCTTGAAAAGGGCAGCTATAATGGTGTCGAGTATGAGAATAAAAGCATTATGGCTGTAGGAGCAAATCCTGCGCCAGCATCTATAAGCAAGAACTATAATAACGGGTATGTAGCAAGGATCAGAGCACAGGGGAGAGTTGCAGTAGAGTGTGATCTTACATGGTGGCTTCCTAAAATGACACAAACCCGTATGTTTGTGAGTGATGGAGATCCTGATACCATTGTTGTTCCTTCCGATAAGGCCGGTAATATCTTAGAAGAAAGGCTCAACGGGAAAACTCTCGTTACATATTAATACCTTAATCTAATGCCTTAATCTTATGCCTGAAACAAACCTTGATTTAGGCATAAGTTAAGCTATATTTCCATATGATTAGTTATACGAACTTTGGGAAACATTGATTTATGTGGTGAAATGATGTAATATAGAAGTATAGTTTCCAGTTGCAATAAGAAGATAGGCATTATTCTGTTCCAAAACCGGCAGTTTGTTTTTTATATATTTTTTTATTAAATCGGTTTGTGGGTCTAGTGGAATGGTGTCATTTTGTTTTATGGAAATTAAATAACATATTTGCTTGCTTAAATAATTTTATTTAATTTGAAGGGAGGGAGCATTATGTCATTAGCTAAGGATATTAATACGCCAACTGAGGAAGAGTTAGTCAAGAAAAAGGCTGTTAAGCTTGTTGTAGCCCATTTAAGAAAAAAGATCACTGGCGATTACATGGGTAAGCAGTATCTTATTAGTTGGCTGGATGAAATGGAAGAACTCCTGCAAAAAGAAGAGTTTGATGTCAAAGAATATTATGCAATGAGGAAACGATTGAATAGTGTTGTCGAGAGTACGTTTGACCATGATATGCGGGCCAAGATCAGAAACTCCTGGCAAAGCATGGGCAAAGCTTTAGATAAGAAGGTAAAACCTTACTAAAAAGCCTCGATAACAGAATCGAGGCTTTTATAATATAATTATTACAAATGAAGCTTCACGCTTGCTTCACGCTTTAAGACTATTGATAAAAACTCGNCCATTGTCTATTTGAGACATTACGCTTATCTTTGAAGGGCCGCCGGGAGTCTTTCTTTCATTAACACAGGTTTCTAAGCAAATTGCTGTGTAAACATCTTCTTCAATAAGTGAAGAAAAGGATTTAAACTCATCCATGGACAGATTATCAATGCTTATGTTCTTATCTAAGCAATATGAAACCATTCGTCCGATAATTTCATGGGCGTCTCTGAAGGGGATGCCCTTTTTCACCAGATAATCGGCCATATCAGTTGCATTTGTAAAGCCGCCTTTAGCCGAGTTCTTCATATTATCCTTTTTAATTCTCATTGTATCAAGCATTTTAGTAAAAATAGGGAGACAGAGATTCACTGTATCAATTGCATTAAATATGGCCTCCTTGTCCTCCTGCATATCCTTGTTATAGGCAAGGGGAAGACCTTTCATCATTGTTAAGAGTGAAATAAGGCTGCCATAAACACGGCCTGTTTTTCCACGGACCAGTTCAGCTACATCGGGGTTTTTCTTTTGAGGCATTATTGATGATCCGGTGCTGTAAGCATCGTCAAGCTCAATAAATGAGAACTCACTTGTGCACCAGAGAATAATTTCTTCGCTAAAGCGCGATAAATGCATCATAACAATTGAAAGACAGGATGCAAGTTCTATTGCGAAATCTCTGTCGCTGACAGAATCCAGACTGTTCTCTGAAATAGCATCAAATTTGAGCTCTGAGGCCACCATTTGCCTGTCTAAAGGATAGGTAGTACCTGCAAGGGCTCCAGAGCCCAGGGGCATGATATTTATGCGTTTAACGCAGTCGTCTAGGCGCTCGATATCCCTTCTGAACATTTGGAAATATGCCATCAGATGATGGGCTAAGGTGATAGGCTGAGCCCTTTGAAGATGTGTATAGCCCGGCATTATAGTATCAAGATTCTCTTCAGAAAGCTTAATTAATGTCAATAATAAAGTCTTAAGCTTATCCTTAATCTTCACGCATTCATCCTTCAGATACATACGAATATCCAGAGCCACCTGATCATTTCGGCTTCTTCCTGTGTGCAGGCGCTTTCCTACATCACCGATACGGGATATGAGAATGGTCTCTATATTCATATGAATATCCTCGGCAGAAACCTCGAATTCAATCTTACCATTCTCAATATCATCAAGAATCTCAAATAAGGTCTTATATATAAGGTCAGCATCGCTTTGAGGGATTATTCCAGTTGNCCCAAGCATCTTAACATGGGCAGCACTTCCCAANATATCCTGTCTATACATCCTGCTGTCAAAATGTATTGAAGAGTTAAAATCATCCATTAATTCATCTGTATTCTTAGAAAAACGGCCTCCCCAAAGCTTCATATGTATGCCTCCATAATTTAATATTATTATTTGTCTTTACATCTGACAAACTGCATTTGTAGATTTATAACCAGCTGACTACAACATCAGCTGGTTATTTAATTTGATCATATGCTTGATTGTTTAAGAAAGTTTGATTAGTAATTAATTAGTCCTTAATATCATTAAGCTTTTTCATATTAGCCTGAACTGTTAGTGGCAGGCCAAATAAATTGATAAAGCCCTCAGCATCCTTTTGATTATATACATTATCTTCACCAAAGGTACATAGCTCCTCACTAAATAGTGAATAGGGGGAAGTTGTACCTGCAGGAATGATATTTCCCTTGTAAAGCTTGAGCTTAACATTACCTGTAACATACTTCTGTGTTGAGTCAACGAAAGCTGAAAGAGCCTCACGAAGAGGTGTGAACCATTGACCATAGTATACAAGTTCAGCAAAACGTTGGGACACAAGTGTCTTATAGTGTGCAGTATCTCTGTCAATGGTAAGGTTTTCAAGCTCCTGATGAGCAGCATAGAGAATGGTTCCGCCCGGAGTTTCATAAACGCCTCTGGACTTCATACCAACTAGTCTATTTTCAACTATATCAATAATACCAATACCATTTTCTCCGCCGACCTTATTAAGGTATGTCAACAACTCTACAGGACCCATTTTTTGACCATTAACCTTTACAGGGATACCTTTTTCAAAATCGATATCAATATAGGTAGGGGTATCAGGTGCATTTTCAGGGGTTACTGATAATTGCAGGAGTCTGTCATAAATTGGTTCATTAGCCGGGTTTTCCAGTTCAGATCCCTCATGGCTTAAGTGCCAGATGTTCTTATCACGGCTGTAATTTGAGCTCTTGCTAACAGGAATAGGAATATTTCTCTCGTTAGCATAATCTATAGCATCTTCTCTTGAACGAATATCCCAGATTCTCCAAGGAGCTATTATTTTAAGCTGGGGTGCAAGGGCCTTTACTGTAAGCTCAAAACGCACCTGGTCATTTCCTTTTCCGGTAGAACCATGGGCAATAGCTGTTGCACCTTCTTTTTCAGCAATCTCAACCAAGCGCTTTGCAATAATTGGTCTTGCAAAAGAAGTTCCCAACAAATATTTGCCCTCATAAACAGCACCGGCTTTAATTGTAGGGAAGATATAATCAGTAATAAATTCTTCTGTTAAATCCTCTATATATATTTTGCTGGCACCTGATTTTATAGCCTTTTCATTTAACGGCTCCAGTTCTTCGCCCTGACCAACATCGGCAGCCATAGCTATAACTTCTGCATCATAGTTTTCCTTAAGCCATGGAATAATTATAGATGTATCAAGACCTCCTGAATATGCCAGAACTATTTTTTCTTTACTCATTATCAATCTCTCCTATCATTGTTAAATAGATTATATTATTTTAATAACGGTCTAACCCGTCAGCGAAAACAAAAAATAAGTATGGTAATTAAATTATCGTTATAATTATACATGAGNGTGAATATTTATGCAATAGCTCGTACAAACAATTATTATTATATACCAATAACTAATACAGGTAAAAGGTTATACTGATAAAAAATAAATTTCTAAACTATAGAGCATTGTCTATTATATTTGAAGCATATTGTACGATTAATTTGTAAAATGAGCTTAGGACATATATAATCTAAATATCCTATTATTAAAAATTAAAGGAGATGCTGATTTCAGGCTGATTATTAGGAGTATATCTGTCCTTGATCTTATGCATATATGGTGATGAGGATAATTGGAATAGATCCCGGTTTTGCAATAACCGGTTTTGGGATTCTAGATTATACAGGGAATAAATTTTCAATGGTAGATGTGGGTGTTTTGAGAACAGCGGCTGATATTGAGCTGTCGAAAAGGCTTTTAATACTGTTCGATGCTATAGAAGAGCTACTGGAAAAATACAGGCCTGAGGTTATGGCTGTGGAGGAATTATTTTTCAACACCAATGTAAAGACCGCCATCAAGGTAGGTCATGGTAGGGGAGTAGCACTTCTGACTGCAGCAAAAGCCGGAATAGATGTTTATGAGTATACTCCTCTTCAGGTCAAGCAGGCAGTGGTAGGATATGGNAGAGCAAAAAAAGAGCAGGTACAGCAAATGGTTAAGGTGCTCCTGAACCTCGAAAAAATCCCAAAGCCAGATGATGCTGCCGATGCATTGGCAGTTGCAATCTGCCATGCTCACAGTAGTGGTACATATAAATTTTGCAGGTAATGTTTCTCTTTTTATTAAAAGAAATAGAAAATGAAAAAGCCGGTTCTATGGCAGAAACCGGCTTTTGTGTGTTGGCTGCGGATTAAGGATTTGAACCCTAACAAACTGAGCCAGAGTCAGTCGTGCTACCGTTACACCAATCCGCAACGACGAATTATATTATAGTATGAATATCAGATGATTTCAAGTGCTAAATATTATTTTTTGCAAGGAAGATTGAAAGTTGATTTTTTCTGACAGCCTTTCTGTTAATAAGAAGCGGATGGAACAGTGTCCATCCGCCTCTAAAGATTAGCTTTTGATTTTAATTAAACATTAAACCTTAACAACCCAACCAAAAGGATCTGCAACATCAGTGTATTGGATACCTGTGAGATTATCGTAAAGAGACTGGGATATCTCACCGATTTGTCCATCGCTGAGAGTAATGCACTTATCATTCCAGCAAAGCTCACCAATAGGGGAGATGACTGCTGCTGTACCGGTTCCAAAGGCTTCCTTAAGCTGGCCTTTTTCATGGGCTTCATAGATCTCCTGAATAGAAATTTTTCTTTCAGAAACATTTAGACCCCATGAGCGAAGAAGCTCCAGACATGATTTTCTTGTAATTCCGGGAAGGATGCTACCGTTAAGAGCAGGTGTAACAATTTNATTACCCAGTACAAAGAAAACATTCATTGTTCCTACTTCTTCGATGTATTTTCTTTCAACTCCATCGAGCCATAATACCTGAGTATAGCCTTTTTCAGCAGCTTCTTGCTGAGCCTTTAAGCTTGCAGCGTAGTTTGCACTTGCCTTTGCTTCACCCAATCCACCTTTTACTGCACGCACATATTTTTGCTCGACATATATCTTAACAGGATTAATTCCTTCCTTGTAATATGCTCCAACAGGACCTGTAATAATTATAAACTGATAATTTGATGATGGATGTACGCCGACATGGGGCTCTGTTGCTATAATAAAAGGACGAATGTAAAGTGATGTTCCTGGAGAATCGGGAACCCAATCCCTGTCAATGTCGACAAGTTTCTTTAATGAGTCTATAGCAAATTGCACATCAATTTTAGGAATGCATAAAGCTTCACAGGAATTATTTAGACGCTTGAAATTCTCATCAGGTCTGAATAATACCACTTCTCCCTTGGCCTTATATGCCTTTAGTCCTTCAAAAATAGCCTGACCATAATGAAAAACCATAATTGCAGGCTCATAGCTGATAGTGTCATAAGGGACTATTCTGGCATCATGCCAACCTTTGTCTTCAGAATAATCCATAATAAACATATGGTCCGAAAAATATTTACCAAAGCCTAAGATATCAGTATCAGGCTTCTTTTTCGGATTTTTGGTCAATTCAATTTTTAATTCCATAATAACAGCCTCCTCTTAGTAATCAATTTTACACCAATGACTTATGAAAATCTATATTTATTCGTTAAAAAACCATTAAAAACAAATCTGTAATAATCTGCATATCTTAAATTAACAGATATTATCACTATATTTAGTCAAAGATTTCTTATAATCAGTTTGGAGGGCGAAACCAATGGACATTCATGTTGTAAAACCTGGTGAAAGCGTTTATTCAATCGCAGTTTTATACGGCGTACCATGGCAGAAAATAGTCGAGGACAATGAGTTGCAAAATCCTTCCCAATTAGTTCCGGGACAGACTTTAGTCATTCTTTACAGTAGCAGGGAGCATATTGTAAGGCCTGGAGAATCGCTTTATCTTATAGCACTGGAATATCAGGTGCCAATAAGTGAAATAATTGCGGCAAATCCACAAATTACTGATCCTTCAAGGGTTTATGTCGGGCAACAAATTACTATTCCGCCTGGCAGAATCAATTTCGGACCTATTGAGGTTAATGGATATGCTTTCCCGAACATTAATATGGAAACTCTTAGGAAAACACTGCCTAGTCTCACATACTTAAGCGTATTCAGCTATGAGGTAAACGAAGATGGAAGCCTTGACAGTATTCAGGATATACCGCTGATTCAGGCAGCAAGATCGGAAAGTGTCGCTCCTATCATGGTCATAACCAACATAGGAGATGAGGGTGGCTTTGATAGCGATTTGGCAAGCACTATACTTGGAAGCCAGTCAATTCAGAATACACTGATTAATAATATAGTTAGTATTATGCGGGAAAAGAACTACCACGGGCTTGCAATTGACTTCGAATATATCTATCCAAGCGACAGAGAAAACTATAATAATTTCTTAAGGAGATTAGTTGCAAGATTACGACCTATGGGATACATACTTGTAAGTGCTCTGGCTCCAAAGATATCTGCAGAGCAAGAGGGAACACTATACGAGGCTCATGATTATGCAGTCCATGGCGAACTGATGGATCATGTAGTGATAATGACATATGAATGGGGGTACACCTATAGTCCGCCTATGGCAGTGGCTCCAATTAATGAGGTGCGTAGAGTGTTGGATTATGCTGTGACAGAAATACCCCGGGAAAAGATATTTATGGGTATACCGAATTACGGATATAACTGGACCTTACCCTATGTGGAAGGAACGGCGGCTCAAACAATCTCAAATGTAGGTGCAGTAAACCTAGCATATAATGTAGGTGCATATATTAATTTCGATCCCGTGGCTCAGGCACCGTTCTTCAACTATTATGATGAAAATGGAAGATTGCATGAGGTATGGTTTGAAGATGCGCGCAGTATATTGGCTAAGCTCTCACTGGCAAATGAATTCAGACTTGGCGGATTGAGCTATTGGACAATTAATCAGTACTTCCCACAGAACTGGTTAGTGCAAAATTCGGTATATGATGTGCAAAAGGTGCTATGACGGGAACTGACCCGATTGGTGTTGGTGCAGTCAGTGAGGCTTTATAAAATATGTTTTTCTTTTGATCACACCAGAATATGTGAACACGGTGTGATCAATTCTTTTCTTTTGAAAAGGGAGAGCCAATTACTTGCATGCAACAAGTCGATTACTTGCCCCAAATAAGTCTGTTTCGAATTTTAGGACCAAATACAGCCACTACGGCTATTTTAGCTATATCACCGGGGATAAAGGGAAGTACCCCTGCTATAAGAGCGGCTTTAGCCGACATATTGGCTTGGTAAGCCAGCCAGGCCGTTCCAAAGGTATATAAGACAAGAGTACCCAATATCATCCCAATAAAGCACAGATACCATTTATTAATATATTTATCAATGAAAAATCCCGATATCAACGCCATAAAGATAAATCCAATCAAGTATCCACCTGTAGGGCCCAGGAGTTTACCGGGGCCGCTTGAAAATCCAGAAAATACAGGCAATCCGATTAATCCAATCAGCAAATATAATATACAGCTTAATGTTCCTTTTTTCATTCCAAGAACATAAAGAGCAAAAAGAATAGCAAGGTTGGTTAAAGAAACAGGAACAAGACCAATGGGAATGGACAGTGGGCCAAGAATACATATTATTGCTGTCATTACTCCGATTATTGCCATCTGATAGATTCCGGGTTTGTCTTTCATAAAAGTAGATCCCTTCGTAGTATATTTCTATAATAAAAGCATGAAAAAAACTGTTCATGCTTTATGCTATCAATAATATACATGAAGGATGGGGGTATTGTCAACCAATAAAATGTTATGGTTAACAATTAGCGATAAACTGATTATAAATACCGTTTTGTATCGCGGCCGATTACATTGGCATATAGCTCAATAAACTCTTTTATGGTACTTGCCATAATTTTGCCTATCAGGATTTCTTCGACCTGGAAAAATCCAACCGATGCTGTCATTTCAACAGATATTTTAATTGGCTTTTCGGTTCCTTTAGAAATGGTGACTGATTCCACCGAGGAGGAAGAATACTTATGTATATCCCCAACACGAGACTCTTGGTTTATAAGCATTGGAATCCGTGAGCGCCCCTTTTCCATGTCACATCCATCAGCAACCAGAATAATTCCGGCCTCCAAAGAAGTGATGGCATGATAAGTCATGTGTCCGATGATTCCTTCAAGTGCAACACTCTTAATTGCAATCCGGCGATCCAGTTGTTNGGGAAAAACAGCTTTAAGAATCCGATCAATTATTCTNTCCGATAGAATAAAAGAGCTCATCTCATGATTAGCNCGGCCGATGGCCATGCCGATATCATGGAGAAAAGCAGCCAGCAGAACAGCAATGCGACTATCTTCATAAGAGCCGGTATCCTCTTTTACCAAATTTGGTTTAATGCCAGCCTCAATAAGTATATTAAACATACTCATGGCATTAATTGAAACCTTGCGCATATGAACAGGNCCATGATCATTATAGCCAAGCCGCCTGATAGATACGGTATTAGAGAGTTCCTGCCATTCATGGATTTCTTCATCATTACAAATTAAGCGTGCCACTTCCAGAGCTTCACCGNTAAGCATTGAAAATAGAGTCTTTTCAAGATTTTGTTCATAAGCTGATTTCATAGTTTTTATCCCTTTATTCTAGTTATTTTTATCCAAAACCCGCATAATGGGTTCTTAATAATATATATATTTAGTTTACCATTTACAGAGGTTATTTCAAGGTGCAGGAATGATACTCCATANTGTCCTTATATTTGCATAAAGAACTTGTATTATATTAATATATCCCGGATAAAGTACCCATAGTAATAACTATTCATTGTTTGGATAGTTTAAAGCTAAAGAAAACTAAATGAAAGGATTATTGCTATGAATGAAGATACCATTTTTCTTTTAAGAGAATTAAATTCCGGGTGTAAATCTGCAACCAATAGTATGGAGCAGGTGAAGCCTTATATTACTAATGATAAGCTTATGAGAATTATTGATGAATATAATGATAAGCATATCAAGCTTGGTGATGAATGCCATCAGATGCTAAATGAAAATGATGCGCAGGAGAAGGATCCACAGGTTGCGGCTAAAGCATTTTCATGGATCAGCACAGAAATGAAACTGTTGTTGAACAATGATACCCATAAAATTGCTGACATAATGATAGATGGCTGTAATATGGGAATTAAATCAGTAAGCAAGTATATTAATAAATATAAGGCGGCATCTGAAGAGAGCATAAATATGGCTAAAAAGCTTGTTAGAATGGAGCAGGAGTTCATGAATACCCTGTTGGAATTCTTATAGTTATTTAAAATTAAGTATAAAATATAATAATGATACTACGACAAAAGTGGTGGTATCATTATTTACTCTTCAGTCCGGTTTTTTCTTTGATTCAATTTCTTTCATCATATTAATATACACCATAAGCTCATTTCGGGAGGATACATTCATTTTTTCATATATTCTCTTGTTATGAGTTTTTATTGTATTTATGCTTAAATAAAGCTTTTCGGCTATTTCTTTTCCTGTATACCCTTCCATATAAAGGTTGAACACGGTCCGCTCGGCAGGGGACAGGGTATCAATGTTTTTAAGAAACATTCTAAACATACTTGTATCTTGAAAACCGGAAGCGGGGCTTTTGTTTTTCTTAACAGTTGCTTCTTCTTTATCATCCTGCCGGGCGAGGAATTCTAAAAGGTCGTCGATTTCAAGAATATTTGTCTTTTCAATCTCTGAGGGGTTTGACTGCTTCACTTTTGTAATAGTTTCAGTTATTGGTTTAAGATATATTTTACTGAACAAAAATGATGCCAGAATACCCACAATAAACAGTATCGAGAAGATTAATACAAGCCTGTAATTTATACTGCTAATTGTATTTTCATAATCCTTTAACGGGATCATCAGACTTACAATCCACTCTTCATTGTTATAAGGAGAGTCCTTCGGATAAAGAGTCAGATTTTTGTGAATACCCATAAACTGATTGGATGGGCTGTGGTATCTATTAAGAGAATTTTGGTATTCATGGCATCTTAGTTTGGCATTAGTTAGCTCATTTCTTGCCACTGCCGAGTACTGAGCCGCCATAAAAGCCGAGGAACAATCAATGGTGTTATCTTCTGCTCTTGAGAGCAGGCAGAAAGCCGTGTTTGCAACAGAAGTATCAGGGGTGTAGGATAATTTAAAAAGCAGGGTGCTCACTTCAAAGCCACAGACACCGTATACTGTCCCGTCGGAGGAAATCAATGGAACCGAACATAACATGACCTTGTCGCTGGTATCAGGCAAGGCCATATTTGAGCACCAATAATATAGCTTGGATAGGGGCAGGGATTTGTTTGTTTTTGCAACGTCGATGGCTTTGGTAAAATAGTCTGCCCCTTCAATATTAAACTCCATTGCCCATTGTGAATGAATCAGGATATCATGGTTTTTTGCTATTTGAGTTGAGCCACGGAGCATATGTAAATAGGGTGATTCAAGGTTTACAACATTAGGCTCCATATTTCGTATGTAAATGCCGGCCTTTGAATACTCCGAATTTGGAAGCTTAGGGTTAATGGTCCCATCAAGGATAATAAAAACACCACTGCTTTTTGTCCGTAATAATGCGGTAATTAATGTCTCACATTCGGATTCAAGAAGCTCATTATATTTTTCTGGATGATTCTTTAAATCATCGGCTTTAATATTCAAATTTTCCAACTTATTTTCTATACTTTTATTAATTGCTTTGGCCAGATCTACGCTCTTAATCGAAATACTGCCATAATCGTTATAAATGTCATGGGCTATATGATTAAGCTCATTTTCAAATAATACTTTTGTTTCCTTATTTCCTATATTAAAAACGCCTGAGATCAATAATATTGCAAAAACAGCTATTAAGAAGGTTACTATAAAAAGAGCAGACAAAACAATTAGGCGCCGGCGTAGTGATCTGCCTTCTATACCCAGCCTTTTTATCCTGCTAAATAGATTAGGTATATACTTCAAAGCTTTTTTTATGTCCAGATTGATTCACCTCTTATGTTTTTCTGCGAAATATAGTGCAAAGCATATGATAATCAGCAGTGTGTCGGGATTGATTAATGTATGAATTATTGATGGCTTTCATAGAGTCCGACAAAATCCTCAAAGGCTCTATTGTATACTTCTTCATATGCTTGGTCAGAATTTCGTTCAGTCAGGAGGGAGAGATATTCCTTCCTGGCATTAATAGCTGCAGATTTAAGCCTGTCGGTATAAGTCTTTTCTATATTATCAAAGTCATCAAAAATCGGAGGGATATAAAATTCATATTCATTATACATAGTTAATGCAGTTTTAAGCAGCTTTTTAATGTTATCATTTTCAGCTTTATTAATATAATCATCAATTACTGTTTCAAAGGCTCTCTTTGTAACAGGGATATAGCCTGTCTCGGAGATAAATCTCATATTTTGCTCCGGTGTGGTAAACCATTTTAAAAATACAGCAGAGGCATACTCTTTTTCTTTTGTTGATTTAGTTACAATCATACCACCACCACGCTGTATTGCCGCCTTATTACCGCCTTCAAATACAGGATAGGGAAGAATTTCATATTCAACATTTTCTATGGTATTATCCGGATATGTTATAGTACTACCGTAAAATAGAATTCCGGCAGTGGAACCTATTGAACAGACAATATCACCGGTCTTAGCAAGATCTGAAGAATAACCGTCATAAACAACGATACCACCCTTTACGGCAGCTTCAAAATATGAATCCCATATCCTTTTATAATTTCGGGATAAATTAAGGGTTTCATTTACAATGAAATCATCACCTAACTGATTCATTCCCACCTGAGCTGTGTTAAACCAGGAATCTGCAGTATAAAATGCCTTCCCGTCGCCAGGAATATCAGGGGTTTGTGAATCTGTCCATTCATAGTATTTTATTGCCGCTTCCGAAATTCCTTCAAAGGTGGTAAGCTGATCAATGCTTATTCCTGTGGCAGCAGAAAAGCTGTCAAAGAGGGTTTTGTTGAGAAAAAGAACCTCGGTAGATTTGGCTGTGGGGAGAACAGCCAGTTTATCCGATATAGTTCCTTCGGCTATAAACTGAGGCAGGTATTCATCCAGCTCACTTTCCGAAAAATATTCCTTTAAGTCTACAAGCTTATCATTCTTAATAAGAGCATAGGCCGATTTAGGATATCCGGTTGTAATGTTCGGAAGGGGAGAGGCACCAGGATTACCTTCTGCAGCTGCCACAATTTTCTCATAGAGGGCAGAGGAGCTGGACACAGAGGTGATATTAATAATAATACCCTGCTCGTTACCTACAGTTCGATTAAATTCCTCTACTAGATCATTCATGGATTTTTCCATCTGACCGCCGTAATTATGCCATAATGTAATGATGACAGGACTTCTTGGATCGAAAGAGTTTTTTCCGCTGCATCCTGGTATGACCAATATAGTACATAAGAGCATTAATATTACTATTCTGGTTCTCTTCATATTGTGACTCTGCCTTCCATTTAGTACAGGTATTATGAATAGGTCTTGTAAAAAAACCATAAGTAAATTATACAATAAATTGAATTTTATTAATACCTCTTACCTGGTGCATAATCACTTTATAGAAGTAGAGGGCATTTGCCACCTCGTTATAAATATAAGAAAATCTCCTTTTTGATCTGCGATAATTCAATACTAAGCTATATAATTTTCCTGCCATTATATAGTGATGTGGTACTTGGTAAGTAATAAATATATATAAAATAGAATTATTAGGAGGTTGCGTCCAATGACAAATCATAAAGCAGCCAATAGATTAATAAACGAAAAATCTCCTTATTTATTGCAGCATGCTCACAATCCTGTAGATTGGTATCCTTGGGGGGATGAAGCCTTTGAAAAAGCCAAGGCAGAAGATAAACCAGTTTTCCTTTCTATCGGTTATTCTACCTGCCATTGGTGCCATACCCTCTGAATACATATTGCTACATCTTGCCATTTAAGCCTTTTCTACAGTTTACAACATGGAAAAAGGATAGGCAACTTTTACCCATCCTACAAAATCTATCAAGTATATTATTTATCATTAACATGTTTGCCAGTACCAATTAGCCCCCAATAAGTTCCATCAGCTATGGCTTTCTGTTTTCTTTCCTCTAATCTTATATTCATTTCCTGCCTGTATTGTTTATAAAGCTCAATAGCTTGATTAACTATTTCTGTATAATGGATTTCCAGATTAGGTTCATCAGGATTTATATTATTCTTGGTATACACTATTTTATCAATATACTTTTTAAGGAAAGTATTTCTTACTGATGGGTCTTTGCTTTTCCATTTGAATGGTATTGCAATAAAGTCTCTATGCAAATCAAAAAACACATCTACCCAGTTCTTCCCATCAGCTTCAGTTTAAAATAATAAAAACTCTCATTTTACTATTGACTAATTAGAATATTATGGTAGTATATATTAAAATATATTGGCATTTCTACTAGATTTTATTATTGATGAAGGGGTGGATTATTATGTGGTCAAAAGAGGTCTTTTATAATAAAGTTGTGAAAGATATTAGAGATATTCTGAAAAACCCTGAAAACTTAAAGTGTTCATGTCCAAAAGTTAATTGTGAGTGGCATGGAAAATGTCAAGAATGTGTAGCAGTACATAGATACTATAAAAATCATCTTCCTAACTGTTTTCAACAATTTGTAAATGATAAAATAAAAGCTATTGCTCAAATTGGAGAGTTAGATGTTGTTGAAAAAGAAAAAACACCTCCTGAATACTGGGATTATGTTAAAGAGCAAGATGAGAAATCAAAAGAACAAAAATAAAAGTTTTCTCTGGCTTGTAAAAAATTGGCATTACAATAGTAATACAGTAGAGTAAATGTTGGTTTAGAGAATATTATAATTATCAAACTGGTTCTGATAAATCACAAGCTGAGGTTAATTTCTCAACTTTTATTCTATATACATGATTATTTAGTCTAATGAACATGACTCACTTTTTTACAAACAGGTGTATTATATATATGTGACCACAGGGAGCATATATATAACTAATACATAAATAACAGGTACTATCCCCCAAACCTCATAAAGAGTATGAGTTATGAATATGCAGTATACAAAGCAGGGAAAGTAATTTTATTAAAAATTGAAAAATTTCTAAACTGGTATTACTATAATATTTGTTGGCTTAAATAGAAATGTACCCCCTTTTGGTGCAAACCAGATTAACAGGTCAATATAGAGCCTGTTATTGTTGTATTATTTTTGTTAAGGTCAATAAGCCTAAAATCCAATTAACATAGGTAATGAAGTTATAATCTGTTCAAGCAACAATAGGAAGCCTACCCCAATTGAATATATAATCACTTTCTTTCAAATAATAGTTTGGTGGTAAATGAAAATAAAACTTTACTATAAAAAACCAAATCATGAAAGGTGGTGATGCCCACATGTCAACTAATAAACAAGCCAATAGACTAATCCATGAGAAATCCCCATACCTTCTGCAACATGCATATAACCCTGTAAACTGGTTTCCTTGGAGTGATGAAGCTTTTCAGAAAGCCAAATCAGAAGATAAACCTATCTTCCTGTCTATTGGCTATAGCTGACCTGTATTCAAAGAACTTGTCATTGGTGTCATGTCATGGAACGAGAATCCTTTGAGGATAATGAGGTTGCTGAAGTGCTAAATGAGAGCTTTATATCAATAAAGGTAGACAGGGAAGAGAGACCCGATATTGATACAATCTATATGAATGTATGCCAGACTCTGACCGGAAGTGGGGGATGGCCCCTTACTATTATTATGACTCCTGATCAGAAGCCCTTCTTTGCAGGAACCTACTATCCTAAGAATGATAAAATGGGACTGCAGGGCCTTTTAAGTATTCTTGAGGCTGTTAAGAAGGGATGGAGTAATAACCGTGAAGTACTTTTAAATTCGGGGGAAACAATAATGGAGTATGTTTCCCAGGANCAGAAACANGGATATGTAGGCTTATCCGACAAAACTCTTCACGAAGCCTTTAATCTGTATTCCAGATATTTTGATCCTGTTTTCGGAGGCTTCGGTCATGCTCCCAAATTTCCTACCCCTCATAATTTGATGTTTCTGCTAAGATACTGGAAGAAAACAGGTGAGCCTAAGGCCCTTGAAATAGTGGAAAAAACCCTTGATTCAATGTATCGGGGTGGAATTTACGATCACATAGGCTTTGGATTTTGCAGATATTCAACCGACAGAAGGTGGCTGGTTCCTCATTTTGAAAAAATGCTTTATGACAATGCCCTTCTGGCCATAACATATTCAGAAGCGTATCTGGCAACTAAAAAAGAAGAGTACGCCCATATTGCCCGGGATATACTGGATTATATCCTTCGGGATATGACCTCTTCAGAAGGCGGTTTCTATAGTGCAGAGGACGCAGATTCCGAAGGGGTGGAAGGAAAGTTTTATCTTTGGGATTATGATGAGGTGGAGGCTGTTTTAGGTCAGGAAGAGGGGNGAGCCTTTTCAAGCTTCTACAATATCACCCATAAGGGTAATTTCGAAGGCAGGAATATTCCTAATCTAATTAATAATCATCTTCCATATGAACATATAGATAGGTTTAACTCATCCAGAATGAAGCTATTTAATCATAGAGAAGGGCGTATACATCCCTTTAAAGACNATAAAATTCTCACATCATGGAATGGTCTTATGATAAGTGCCATGGCATTAGCAGGGAGAACCCTCCAAGATAATAGGTACACTAATACAGCCATTAATTCTGTAAGATTCATATTTGAAAATTTGCTTANAGACGATGGAAGACTATTAGCCAGATATCGTGAGGGTGAAGCTGGAATTATAGCTTATTTAGAGGATTATGCTTTTTTAATCCAGGGACTTATTGACCTTTATGAAACAACCTATGATTCCCAATACCTAAAGAAGGCTTTGGATTTATCCGAGGATGTAATCCAACTTTTTTGGGATGATGAAAATGGGGGTTTTTATCTNTATGGATCAGATGGTGAACAGCTTATAACAAGGCCTAAAGAGATTTACGATGGGGCAATTCCCTCAGGAAACTCAGTAATGGCCCTTAATTTTATCCGTCTGGGCCGTATTACTGGTAAATTCGAGTTTGAGGAAAGAGCTGACAAGATACTTCAATGCTTTTCCTCAAGCATTGCTTCACATCCTATTGCTTATGCTTATAGCCTGATGGCATTATTGTACGGCTCATCAGAAAGCCAGGAAATTGTTATTCTAAGCAAAAAGGAAGAGGAAGCAAAACCCTTTATTGACATAATAAATAGTGACTTCAGACCCTTTACTGTATCATTACTATATATGACGGGGGATGANGAGTTGTTAGAGAATGCTCCCTTTATTGAATCATATATAAAATCTTACCAAGCTTCAGATGAGAATACTTTGGCATATATTTGCGAGAAGGGGGCCTGTANGGCACCTGTTAGCAATTACAATGATTATAAGGCGTTAATCAAATAAAAGGGTAATTTTTTGTATACTTCCATCAAAATAATGTCGATATTAGTATTATATTGATAAAAGATTGAAATGCTTGTGTATTTTATTCAATTCTATGGTAGAATTATTAATAGAACATAACAGGGGGGCTGTTGTATGCATCAANTGAAAAACTACATGGAAGTAATCGTTTTCCATGCGATGGAAGAAATCTTAAAAGATATAAATGTATGCAGTTGTGAACGATGCAGATATGATATTGCTGCTAAAGCTCTGAATGATTTACCGCCTCTTTACATAGTTACTGAAAAAGGTGAATTGTATTCTAAGATAAACAGTTTAAAANCACAGTTTGAGGTTGATGTTATAACAGCTGTTGCTAAATCGGCTATATTAGTAAAAAGAAATCCTAGCCATTCAAAGAACTATAGCCAGGATGATCAGGAAAACTAGATGAGTATTTTTACATATTAAGTATTACATAAACGGTAAAGGATTAGTTCTGAATTAAGTGCCAAAAGTTTGTTCAGGCTCTTGTAATTCAGACTTTTCTTATGCTATAATATTCGAGGTGTTTTAAATTACACACGCTATTTGATTTGCATAGATGTGCGCATATTCTTGCGTCCTTTGCAAAAAAGACAATAGCGGAGGAATAACAAGGAGGAAGAATTATGTCAGTAATTTCTATGAAACAACTGCTTGAAGCAGGTGTACACTTTGGTCACCAGACCAGAAGATGGAACCCTAAAATGGCGGAGTACATCTTCACCGAGAGAAATGGTATTTATATCATTGATCTTCAAAAAACCGTAAAGAAAATTGATGAGGCTTATTTCTTTATTAGAGACCTGGTAATGGAAGGCGGAAGCATTCTATTTGTAGGAACCAAGAAACAAGCACAGGATGCCATCAAAGAGGAAGCAGAGCGCTGCGGACAATATTATGTTAATAACAGATGGCTTGGCGGTATGCTTACAAACTTCAAAACAATTCGTAAGAGTATTAATCGTCTCCAAGAACTCAAGCAAATGCAAGAAGATGGCGTATTTGAAGTATTACCTAAGAAAGAAGTCAGCAAATTAATGCTTGAGATGGAAAAACTCGAAAAGAATCTTGGTGGTATAGTAGGAATGAAGCAACATCCTGTTGCCTTATTCATTGTTGATCCCAAGAAGGAACGAAATGCTATTTTAGAAGCTAGAAAATTAGGTATTCCTATTGTTGCTATTGTTGATACTAACTGTGATCCGGATGAGGTTGATTATGTTATCCCCGGTAACGACGATGCAATCAGAGCTGTTAAGCTAATTAGTGGCAAGATTGCTGATGCAGTTATTGAAGCACGCCAAGGCGAGATGGGATCAGCTGAAATCGATGATTCTGAGGATGAAGTATATGATTCCGAGGCTTCTGCAGCTATAGAGAATGCTGATACTGATGAAAAGCTTGCTGATTCAGAAGAGGTAGTAGAATAGTATTAACATACAGGAGGATTATTAAATGAGTATTAGTGCTAGTATGGTAAAAGATCTCCGTGATCGCACCGGAGCCGGAATGATGGATTGTAAAAAGGCTCTTGTGGAGACTAATGGTGATATAGAAAAGGCTATAGAGTATCTTCGTGAAAAGGGTATTGCTAAAGCTGCTAATAAGTCCGGAAGAATTGCTTCTGAAGGTATTGTAGAGTCCTATATTCACGGCGGCGGGCGCATAGGCGTTCTTGTTGAAGTAAATATTGAGACAGACTTTGCTGCTAAAAATGAAGATTTCCGTGCATTTGTAAAAGACATTGCTATGCAGATAGCAGCTATGAACCCCCAATATGTTAGAAGAGAAGAAGTTCCGGCAGATATTATTGAAAAGGAAAAGGAAATTCTTAAGGTACAAGCTATTAACGAGGGTAAACCTGAGCACATAGCTGAAAAAATGGTTAACGGAAGAATTGAAAAGTATTACAATGAAATTTGCCTCTTAGAGCAACCTTTCATTAAAGAGAACGACAAGACAGTAGAACAGGTTCTAAAAGAAAAAATTTCAACGATAGGCGAGAACATTAATATTAGAAGATTTGCTCGTTTTGAAATGGGCGAGGGAATTGAAAAGAAAGAAGAAAACTTCGCCGATGAGGTTATGAAACAGATTAAGTAAGACAAATAAAGGGGGTATATTGATTAAGATCATATACCTCCTTTTCCTAACAAATACTTTTGTATTTTATGGAGGACTTATGGGATTAAGATTTAAACGCATTATGTTAAAAATTAGCGGTGAGGCTCTGTCAGCAAAACAAGGTTTTGGAATCAATTCCGAGGTTTTAGGAAACATCAGCGACAAAGTAAAATCTGCATGGGATCTGGGCATTGAAATAGGCATAGTAGTGGGAGGGGGCAACTTCTGGAGAGGCCGTAGCAGTAATGATATGGATAGAACTACTGCAGACCATATGGGAATGCTCGCTACTATTATGAACTCCTTAGCTCTGCAGGATGCTCTTGAATCCAGAGGAGTACCCACCAGAGTACAAACNGCCATTGATATGCCAAGAATCGCAGAACCCTATATCAGACGGAAAGCAGTTAGACATCTTGAAAANAACAGGGTAGTTATCTTTGCCTGCGGAACAGGCAACCCATATTTTTCCACAGATACAGCAGCTGCACTTAGAGCCGCTGAAATAGATGCAGATGTTATTCTGCTAGCTAAAAATGTTGATGCGGTATATGATAGTGATCCNAAGAAAAATCCTGATGCTAAGAGATTTGATAAGATTTCTTATTTTGAAGTCCTGCAGCGTCAATTAGGAGTAATGGATTCTACAGCCACATCTCTTTGTATGGATAATAATATACCATTAATGGTATTTAGTATTAATGAGCCAGAGAATATAATTAAGGTTTTAAATGGGGAGAATGTTGGTACATTTGTTGCAAGGGAGGTTTAATGAAATGTCTAGCGATTATAATGAGTTTACAAGAAAAATGGAAAAGTCTTTGAATGTATTAAAGGATGAATTAGGCAGCATCAGAGCAGGAAGAGCNAATCCTCGGTTACTGGATAAGATTTCTGTTGATTATTATGGAACGCCTACACCAGTTACCCAGCTTGCTAATATTCAAGTACCAGAAGCAAGACAGATTGTGATACAGCCTTGGGACACCAAAATACTAAATGACGTCATCAGAGCTATTCAAATGTCTGATTTAGGCATTAACCCTAATAATGACGGAAAGGTTATTCGCCTGGTATTCCCGCCTCTGACAGAGGAGAGGAGAATAGATCTTACGAAGGATGTCAAGAAATTAGGTGAGAATTGTAAGATTGCAATTCGCCAGATTCGTCGTGAGGCAGTAGACACATTTAAGAAAAAAGAGAAGGCCAAGGAAATAACCGAGGACGATCTTAAGAATTCAGAAAAGGACATACAAAAATTCACTGATGAATATATAGAAAAGGTTGATAAAACTATCGAAGCTAAGATAGATGAAATAATGGAGATATAACAGGATTGTTATTTGAAAGGACTAAACCGTATTCGTTTAGTCCTTTTGTTATATCAATTAATTATTTTTCCTTAATCTAAAACCTTAAAATGTCCGATATATTTCTAAGAAGAGCGTAGATAGAGGGTTAGAGGCTATTTAATTATATAATTATAGCTAATAATGAGATATTACATTAGACAAAATAAAAATTTTGTTCAATTGGGAGTGGAGTGTGATATAATATATGGTAAAGAACTATATTATACATAAGATTATCCTAAAAAATTGAACTGACGCAGCTATAAATTATAAGAATTAATCAATATTCATAAAACTATTAAATTATTCCTTCTTATGAGGTGCTTAACCATGAATCTTGACTTTAATGATTTACCCGATATTGCAATTGAGTATTTAAACTATATGCTCACAATAAAAAATACTTCAAAGAAAACCGTTTCAGAATATTACTATGATTTACGGACTTTCTTCCGTTATATTAAGGTAATCAAATATAACGCAGATGAAAATGATTTTAAGAATATTGCCGTTGATGATATTACAGCTGAAGACTTGAAAAAAATTAATCTTACTGATTTATATGGCTTTTTATCCTATACCAGCCGTGAACTTGATAATACAGCCGTTACCCGTTCCCGTAAGGTTTCCTGTTTAAGATCTTTCTATAAATACCTACATAATAAGGTTAAAATAATTGATCATAATCCAACCACAGAGCTGGATTCTCCTAAGCTTGTAAAAAGGCTGCCTAAGTATTTAAAGCTTGATGAAAGTTTAAAGCTGTTACAAAGCATCGAAGGTAAAAAAAATACTGCCAGAGATTATGCTATAATTACCCTGTTTCTCAATTGCGGTATGCGTTTATCAGAANTGGTGGGAATAAATGTAAATAGCATTAAGGGTGATACTCTTACTGTGATTGGTAAAGGAAACAAGGAACGTACTGTTTATTTGAATAAAGCCTGCAGAGAAGCTATTGNTAATTATTTGGTGGAACGTAATAAAATGCAGGGTATCAAGGATCCCAAGGCCCTCTTTCTGAGCGAGCGTAAGGTCCGCATTAGCCCTAAAACAGTACAATATCTGGTTAAAAAGCATATCAAAAATGCAGGCCTTGATGCGGACAAGTATTCACCTCATAAGCTCCGACATACAGCAGCAACATTAATGTATAAGCACGGAAATGTTGATATTAGAGCTTTACAGGCTATTCTTGGTCATGAAAGCATCGCTACTACCGAGATTTACACACATTTAGATGANGAACAGCTTAGAGAGGCTGTAAACAGTAATCCCCTATCCTCTATCTCTCCTCCCGGCAATGGCTCTAGCCAAAGCAAGGAGGAAGACAGTGGTAATCTATAATTATTTAGAGAGGATTATTCAGAGAGAATTATTCGAGGAACACACAATATCCTCTGTATGCGGCATAAATATCAGCCTTGCTTGCCACCTCAAAGGGTGAGTGCATGGAAAGAATGGGAACACCGACATCAATTACATCCACGCCAAGATTAGCAATCATCATGGCAATTGTTCCTCCGCCTCCCTTATCAACTGCACCAAGCTCAGTAATATGCCAGGGGATATTATTTTCATTAAATAGTCTTCTGATTTCGCCTAAATACTCAGCACTTGCATCGCTGGCTCCGGATTTACCTCTTGAGCCGCTATATTTCATTATTGCTATGCCCTTGCCTAAATATCCGGCATTTAGCCTATCATGAGTACCTTCATAGTTAGGATCCATTGCAGCATTTACATCTGCTGAAAGCATTTTTGACCTGTCAAGGGAAGCTCTGACCAAACGGTCAGAGTATTGCTTTTTAGTTGTAAAGGCGCAAAGATCAGCAATGAAGTTTTCCAATGCTCTTGATTCAGCACCGGTATTGCCTACACTACCTATCTCCTCTTTATCGGTGAGATATGTTATTGCGGTATATTCAGGCTTTTTAGTTTCCAGGATTGCCATAAGGGCAGGATATGCGCATATTCTGTCATCATGCGCATAGGCGCCAACCATACTTCTATCAAAACCAACATCCCGTGCTTTAAAGGCAGGTACAAGCTGAAGCTCCGAGGAGACAAGATCCTCTTCAACTATCCCATATTNATCGTTTAATAGCTTTAATATATTGTTTTTGAAACGATCCTTATCATCCTCATTGCCTATAGGCTCAGAACCAATCAGGGCATTCATGTTTTCTCCCTTAAAGGCTTCACTTACCTTTTGTGAAACTTGGTCCTTAGCAAGATGAGGCAACAAATCAGTGATGGTAAAGACGGGATCATCATCTTCTTCGCCGATATTGATTTCTACCTTTGTACCATCTGCTTTTATGATTACACCATGTAAAGCAAGAGGAATTGCTAGCCATTGATATTTCTTTATTCCACCATAATAGTGTGTTTTAAAGAAAACCATATCGGTAGATTCATATAAGGGATTTTGCTTTATATCGATTCTAGGAGAGTCTACATGGGCTCCAACTATTCTNGTGCCTTCTTCTGCAGGCCTTTGGCCAATTACCGAAAGAAGCATCAGTCTATCTTTAACCACTCGATATACTTTGTCTCCAGGCTTAAGGCTGCCCTCGGAAATCTCATCAAGGTTTTTGAATTTGTTCTTTTTTGCAAGAGCAACACTTTCCTTAATGAACTCTCTTTCTGTTTTTGCTTTATTCATAAAAGCTTTATAATCTTCAATCAATGCATTGATGCTTTTTTTGTCAAAATGAGGATTATCCCAAGCATTGGTTGTTTTATAGGTTAATTCTTCATATTTATTATCAATGTCATTTTTCTTTTTTGTTCTTTCTGATTTTTTCTTATCACCTGATGTCTCTAGCATATAAACAATCTCCTTTCTAGGTGTTATTAAGAATATTATACCACTTTTTCATATGATAATCCTCTATTCAATAAATAAAAGCCCTATTATATACTAATAGAGCTTTTGATTAGAAATCAGACATCTATTTATCATTAAAGAATAATGCAGATCAATCCTCCACTTCCCTCATTAATTATTTTCTGCAATGTCTCCTGAAGCTTCAACTGAGCATCCTCAGGCATCTTATAAAGCTTATTCTGGAGCCCCTCAGTAATAAGCTCATGGAGGGATTTTCCGAATATGTTAGATTCCCAGAGCTTTTCAGGGGTTCCCTCAAATTCCTTTAACAGATAATTCACAAGTTCCTCTGACTGCTTCTCTGAGCCTACTAAAGGNGCTATTTCAGTCTCAATATCTGCCCTAATCATATGTATTGAAGGAGCGCTTGCCCTTAGCTTGATTCCAAAGCGGGTACCCTGCCGGACCATTTCAGGCGGCTCTAAGGTTAACTCCTCAAGCCTTGGCGTTACGACCCCATAGCCTTTTGTTCTGACCTCTTCTAGGGCCTCTTCAACCTTCAAATACTCTTTTTTGATGGAGGATAATTCTTTAAGCACACTGAACAAACGCTTCTCACCATCAATCTCAAGACCGGTTTCTTCCTTTACGATACGATAAAACAGATTATCAGCCGGCTTAATATCAATGTTTAATTGTCCGCTTCCCATCCTGATATTGCTTAATTTTGCGCATTCGAGGAACTCATATGTATTGAGCTTATCTGCAGCCTCGTAGGTTAATTGCAGTGTTGGTCTGTCAATAAATGAATCCTTGATGGCAGACAACATATCCCTCCGGAGCCAGTGCTCGCCGTCAAGGGAAAGGATCCATTCAGGCAGGTTAAAACATATCTCCCGAACAGGAAAGTCTAATAGAATACCATTCATTATTTTATTAATGGATTGGATATTTAAATTCAAACAATCAACAGGAATAACTGTTTTTGAGTATTTTTCACTAAGCTCTTTAGCAAGTTCCTTCGTTTCAGGAGAATCCGGTGCAGCAGTATTTAATAGAATAACAAAAGGCTTTCCTGACTCTTTTAATTCTATTAATACTTTTTCCTCGGACTCCTGGTATTCGTTTCTTGAAAACTGAGTAAAGGAGCCATCAGCAGTAATCATTATCCCAATGGTAGAATGTTCTTTTATGACCTTTCGTGTTCCTATTGCGGCAGCTTCTTCAAAAGGAATCTCATATTCGGACCAGGGTGTTTTAATCATCCTCGGCAATTCATCCTCCATATGACCAACTGCACTTTTAACCATAAAACCGACACAGTCAACCAGACGAACCTTAAATTCAATATCATCTTCTAATGCGACAGTGACTGCTTCGTTGGGGATGAATTTTGGCTCAGTTGTCATTATCATTCGTCCCGATGCACTTTGTGGCGTTTCATCTATTGCCCTTTCTCTATCGTATGGATCCTTGATATTCGGAACCACTAAGGCATCCATAAACTTCTTGATAAAAGTTGACTTACCGGTTCTTACCGGCCCCACAACCCCAAGATATATATCACCCCTGGTTCTCTCAGCAATATCATTATAAACGCTGTATAAACTCTCCACAGCCAATCCCCCTTCGGTATCTATCAGTACATGCAAGGTGCATGACCCATGATGGTCAGTATAAGTATATTGAACCAATAAAAAATATATTCAATAAATTTCAAACATTAATTATTTTTTTGTACAGGACAGGGGGNCCGTCACTTGTCTTGTCTGTCTTGCTGAACGAATAAAGCCGGCAGTTGAGCTCTGCCGGCTTGGTATTATAGATTTATGAAATAATGGCTATAAATTATTTATGATTCTCAAATTGTAATATGGTTTTATCGGCCCTGTATTTTGTTACTATGTACTCAACGGGCTGTCCGCTCTTGGAATAAAGAAGATTGTTTATTCTGATAAGAGGTTGTCCTGGTTGAATGTTTAAATATGCTGCCTCTCTCTGATCGGTACTTATAATGTCCAATGAGCTTTTTGAGACTGATGGTATTAATGGGTATTTACCTCTTAAAANGTCCTTATTATCCTGAATATCCTCTTTTATATCAGGAAATAAGCTTAATGGAAGGTATGAAACATTATATGATATAACATCATTGTTCACGAGATTAGTGAAGCTTATAGCAGCAAATTCATGATTATCTTCCGGCTTTAATCCAAAAGCTTCAGCCACTTTTGGATAATTCTTTCCCGAAACAGTTTCAATAGAAAATATCTCTTTTTCTGACGGGTTATTACTATCTAAAATTGAATCGGTAAAACCGGTATAATCCTTGATGTTAATATGATTTTTCTGTGCAGCAACAAAGGTTCCCTTACCCTTTAATTTATATAAATGACCGGTAGTGGTTAATTCATTTATAGCCTGTCTTACGGTAGGTCTTGAAATATTATANCTTTCACACAAATCTAGTTCTGAAGGGATTCTCTCATCTGCAACAAACTCACCGAGCTCGATTTTCTTTAGTATAAGATTTTTCAATTGACAGTATAGCGGAACGTTGCTGTACTTGTTAATTGCTACCATAACNCGACCTCCAGTAAATTATAAAACATGATATGTTTACAATAAGATGACATGACAATATTATAGCATTAATAAAATAATAAACAATAGTGCTTATTATCTATTTTACNTCTAAGCCTTTAATTCTATAGTTTCTTCTACTACATTATTTTTCTTTAGTAATGGATATACTTCCTGTGAAAGAAATTCTGTAACCTGCTCAATACAACGGCCTATAAAGTTTTCTGGCGACAGGATAGCATTGAGTTCTTCCAGGCTCATACCAAAGACAGGATCATCAGCGATTCTTTGGATAAGATCATTGGCCTGCCCCATCTCTTTTACCATTCTAGCGGCCTCAACAGAATGCACGCGAATTCTCTCGTGCAATTCCTGTCTGTCTCCGCCCCGTTTGACGGCTTCCATGAGAATATTCTCAGTAGCCATAAAGGGCAGTTCCTCCATGATTCTTTTATTGATTATTTTAGGATATACAACAATACCGTCAGCGATATTATTATATATATTTAAAATTGAATCAACAGCTAAGAATGCCTCGGGCATGCTAATCCTTTTATTAGCCGAATCGTCCAGTGTTCTTTCAAACCATTGTGTCGAAGCAGTAATTGCAGGATTAAGCACATTGACGATAACATATCGTGCTAAAGAAGAAATTCGCTCACTTCTCATAGGATTTCTTTTATAGGCCATTGCAGATGAGCCGATTTGCTTTTTTTCAAAGGGTTCTTCCATCTCTTTGAGATTAGCTAAAAGTCTCATATCGTTGCTGAATTTATATGCGCTTTGAGCAACAGCACTTAATGCATTAATAATGCGGGAATCCTGTTTTCTTGAGTAGGTCTGCCCTGAAACAGGGATGATATTAGTAAATCNAAGCTTTTCAGCAATAAGCTTCTCAAGCTTAATTACCTTATCATGGTCTCCATTGAACAAAGCCAAAAAGCTTGCTTGTGTTCCGGTAGTTCCCTTGTTCCCTAATAGCTTAATATTATCGATAACGAAATCTAATTCTTCAATATCAAGAAGCAGCTCCATTATCCACAGGCATGCTCTTTTACCCACCGTAACAAGCTGAGCCGGTTGATAATGGGTAAAACCAAGTGTTGGCATGTCCTTATATTTTTCAGCAAATCGGGACAATTTTGAAATGACGGAAAGTACTTTTTTCTTGATAAGCTTTAAGGCTTCATTATATGTGATAATATCAGTATTATCACATACGTAACAGGAAGTGGCGCCAAGATGAATAATACCCTTTGAGCTTTCACATTGGGCCCCGTAAGCATGTACATGCGACATAACATCATGACGGGTTTCCTTCTCGATCTTTTCAGCCAGCTCGTAATTTATATCATCCTTGTAGCGCTTAAGCTCGTCAATTTGTTCATCTGTAATATTAAGCCCAAGTTCCTTTTCTGCTTCGGCTAATGCAATCCATAACCTTCTCCATGTCCTGAATTTATATTGCGGTGAAAACAACTCCAGCATCTCTCTGCTGGCATATCGCGTATTAAGTGGGCTTTCGTAAACTTCTCGCAATTTTAATTCCTCCAGGTATGCATGTTAGGTCGGCATTACATAATGATGATATATCATAATGTCTTAGATAACCATGTGTTAAAGATAATTATATATCTAAACAGTAAAAAAATCCATAGTAATATTCAATTATTTCTCTAAGAATAATTGTGTACTTAGACAATTAAACGGGATAGCTATGTCAATAGCTATCCCCTATTCCCTTTATTGCTTGTTCAATAAGCAAATGATATTTTCTTTCTGAAACGTAATTATAGTTTAGAGAATTTTCTCTAATGCAGCGAGTTCTACACAAATAGAAAGAATTTCTATTGCAGTCTTCAGCTCTGATAAAGGTGGATATGTGGGAGCGATACGGATATTCCTGTCATTAGGATCTATGCCCTTAGGAAATGTCGCACCTGCAGATGTTAAGGTTACCCCTGCTTCCTTTGAAAGCTCCACAGTTCTCTTTGCACATCCGTCCAATACATCCAGGCTTATGAAATATCCACCTTTAGGCTTATTCCATGAAGCAATTCCCTTACCGGATAGATTCTTTTCGAGAATATCATTTACAGCCTCAAATTTAGGTCTGATAATGGCTGCATGTTTTTTCATATGCTCTTTTACATTGTCTGCATTCTTTAAAAATCGTGTATGAATAAGCATATTTATCTTGTCAAATCCAATGGTCTGTATTGATATAAGCTTTTTCATATAATCAATATTATTCTTGCTTGAGGCCATAAAAGCAATACCTGATCCAGGGAATGTAACCTTTGATGTTGAACCGAACATATAAACTCTGTCAGGATTGCCAGCTTTTTTGCACTCATCAATAATACTAAGAATAGAGTCCTGTTCATCGTAAAGATGATGAAGGGCATAAGCGTTATCCCAGATAATTGTGAAGTCTTTGGCCTTAGTTTCCATACGGGCCAATCTTCTGACGACATCATCTGAAAAGGATATTCCTGTAGGATTACTATACATAGGTATTGCCCACATACCTTTGATGGTCTCGTCGTTTTTTACAAGCTCCTCTATCATCTCCATATCGGGNCCATCATTATTCATTGGCACTATTATCATAGATATACCAAAAAGCTCTGTAATTGAAAAATGACGGTCGTAGCCGGGACAAGGACATAAGAATTTTATACCTTCAACCTTGCTCCAGGGCTTTTCGAAACCATTTAAGCCATGATTATATGCCTTTGCAATCAAATCATACATAAGATTAAGGCTGGAATTACCACCTATGAATATCTCATCTGTATTTACACCGAATAGCTCACTAAATAAAACCTTGGTTTCCTTTAGCCCGTCAAGAATACCATAATTGCGACAATCAGTGCCATCTTCTGAGAGAAAAGGGCTTACATTATCATACATATCGTTTGTTAATTCTAATTGCTCAGTACAAGGCTTACCCCTTGACATATCAAGCTTTAAATTCCGCTTTTTATATTCCTCATACCGATTGACTAATTCTTGTTTTCTTGACACTAATTCTGCATTGGTAAATCCCTCAAAAGCCTGCATTGGTCTCCTCCNAAATTTATTATATCCAATAAACCTATTTAGTATTTTAATATTGTATGATATTTCTAATGGATTTGCAAGTTTTAAAATNCAAAATTGCAAATATAATTATCGAATTACTTTTAACCATTGTGCCATTACCATCTTCAGATAGTCTCCAAGGGTCATTCTTTGAGAGCCGTTAAGTCCTATTAATGAAGTTTCTGCTATTATCTGATCTCCTTGATAAATAGACACTGTTCCCAATATTGTCCCTTGTCTTACAGGAGCTGTAATGCTCTCAGGAAGTGAAATTCTTGTATATAGATTATCTCTTTCACTATATTTTAGTACTGCTTTCAAATCTTCTGCAGATGCTACCATAATCTCTTGCAAATTGCGCGATCGTTCCACCTTTACTGAGCCTAATATCCTACCCTTTTCCATTAGAAGAACCTTACCATATTCATCAAAGGAATAGTCCAGGATCTTTTGACTGCTTGAAGTCCGGAGGTTTTTGGTATCGCAGAACAATACCACCGAAATAAAGCGCATATCATTATGTGTTGCACTTGTTACCAGACACCTTCCCGCCAGGCCTGTATAGCCTGTTTTAACTCCATCTGCCCCCTCGTATAAGCTAAGCATTTCATTAGTGTTTTTTAAGGTTCTGCCCTCATAGTAAAACTCAGTCTTTTTTACAATCTCATTAAAGACGGGATTATTAAGAGCGTATCTGGTTATCTTGGCCAAATCATATGCCGTGGTGTAATGATTTTCAGCATCAAGGCCATGGGGATTTGAAAAGCTTGTGGAATATGCTCCCAATTCTAACGCCTTTTGATTCATCAGTTCACTGAATCCTTCAATACTGCCTCCTATATGCTCTGCTACAGCAACGGCTGCATCGTTCCCTGAGCATATCAGCATTCCGTGCAGAAGATCAATCATTTTTATACTTGTTTCAGCCTTAAGCCCCATTACAGATCCACCCATTCCAGCGGCTNTTTTACTGATTATAACTTCCTCGTCTAAATCACAGTTTTCCAAAGCAATTATAGCAGTCATAATTTTCGTAGTGCTAGCCATAGGTCTTTTTCTATATGCATTTTTTTCATATAATATAGTTCCGCTTTCAAAATCCATGACTAAAGCCGATCTTGCATTTATGACCGGCTCACTCATTACCGGAATTGTTTCGTCTGTTAGAGGATGATCATAAAATGTCTGATATTCATCTTCCTGAAGCAAATCATTGTAATCGTTTTCAGCTTCACTATGTATATTATCAACTTCACTATTATCCGATGGCTCATACTCTGTGTATAAGGGCTTAGAATCAGGCAGTAAGCCGGGAATACGACTTGCAACTATATATATGAACAGCATAATTAACAGAAGGTATAAAACATCTTTATATTTCAATTCGTTTTCACCATAAAAAATATACCCTGTGTCAAATATATTGTAGTTTTTGTTCGACTATGATATTTTATCCCAAATTGACCTGATTGAACTTATGGCATCTTGCATGTTACTTGCATCAATAGTATAGTCACTGGCATCTTCATAGAGATGACTTCTTTGAGTATAAAGATTGTTAAGGTTTTCAATCGGATTTCCTTTAAGAAGAGGCCTTTTACTGGCATCGATAGAATTAATAATATCTTCTATAGATCTCTTAATATAAAATAGAATACCCTTCTCCCTTAAAGCTTCAATGTTCTCAGGAACAAGAACTACTCCACCACCAGTTGCTATAATAATTCTATCTAATGAGGAAAGTAGCTTTATTACCTTGCGTTCTATCTGACGAAAATGACCTTCACCAATTTTAAACAGCTCGGGAATACTTCCGTAATCTTCTTCAATAACTGTATCGCTGTCAATATAGGGCATGTTTAATACTCTGGACAATTCCATTGCAATTGTGGTCTTTCCAACGCCTGAAAGACCTATTAATACAATATTGGTCTTCATGACAATTCCTTTTCTAGAGCATCAAAAACATAATTTACGATATCCTGCTCGTAGGATAATCCCTGCCAGATCTCCTGGGCACTTATAGCCTGTGACACCAGCATATACAGGCCGTTAGCATATGGGATCACTAGCTCCTTGGCATATTTAAGTAATAGAGTTTCATAAGGATTATATATCAAGTCCATGACATAGGCTGCACCCTTTAGCTGCTCCTTGCTTATGGGTGATACCTCCTGATCAGGATACATCCCGACGGGTGTGCAATTTACAATTAAATCAAANTTTTCTGAAGTATAATCATTAATGGATATGGTCTTATATCCNGGAAATTTTAAAGATGCGTCCGCTGGTTTTCTTGAGATTATGGCTATTTCAGAAGCTCCATTGTCTTCAAGATAAGCACAGATAGCTCTTGCAGAGCCTCCACTTCCAAGAACAGCACAGCGTTGATCCCTTGACTTGAAACCATAATAGTCCAGNGCTCTTCCAAAACCATAATAGTCAGTATTATAGCCTTTAAATTGTTCTCCTATTTCCACAGTATTCACGGCACCAATTCTTTCGGCTATTGGTGATACATAGTCTAATGACTTCATAATCTCTGTTTTATATGGGATGGTAACATTTATTCCCTTATATCCCCTATCATTTAGCTTATTAAGAAGCTCAGGCAGTTCCTCAGGTTCAAGTGTAATCTGATCATAATTCGCAGCTATACCGGTTTTCCTGAAGAAAATATTGTGAATCTTGGGTGATAAGCTGTGTGATAGCCTTCTACCTATTACTGCATAACGTTTTTGGGGCATATTTTCTATGCTTTTAATTCTTCCATGCTGATAATTCTTAGAGGCATCCATAATGGTTTCATATACCAGTTTTATGGCTTTAGAATAATTTGGGTTCTCAACCTTCGACAAGACCTTTTCAATGACCTTATTTTCGCGGGATTTATCCAATACATCCATATTAAACTGAGCTTTATACTCTGCGATTTGCTCAACTAAATTAAAGCGCTTTTGAAGAAGAAATGAAAGCTCCTTATCTATTTTATCAATTTGAATTCTTAATTCTTCTAGATGTTTTTTATCCATAAAGACCTTTGCCTCCATTGAATCTGTCCAGCCCATAATAACCGATTAGCATGTCCAATATAGTAATTGCACAGGCCGAATCTATAACAGGAACGACCCTCGGAACTATGCATGAATCGTGTCTTCCCTTTACCTCCAGCTTGGCATTTTCCAAAGTATTAATATTAATAGTGTCCTGTTTTTTTGCTATGGAGGATGTGGGTTTAACAGCAGTTCTTACTATCAAAGGCATACCATTTGTAATACCGCCGTTTATTCCACCATTATTATTGGTTCTGGTCAAGACCTTCCCATTCTCCATATATAAACTGTCGTTAGACTGGCTTCCATATAAAGAGGTTATGGAAAAGCCCTCACCAAATTCTACCCCTTTTACGGCAGGGATTGAAAAGAGAAAGGAGGCTAAATTAGATTCAACATTATCAAAAATTGGTGATCCGACACCAGCTGGAACTCCGATTATAGCAGTTTCAACTACACCACCAACAGAATCACACTTTTTTCTTGCCTCTTCAATTATAGCCAAGAACTCTTCCCGGCAGGATAATTCATTTACAGGCACATCCATGTCCTTAAGATTATTAAGATGTTCTTCGGTGATATTAGTGTCGTCAAATCTCACATCATGTTTATCAAAAACAGAATCGATATGAGAGCCGATAAAAATATTAGACATTGAAAGTATCTGAGCCGCTAAAGAGCCAGCAAACACTATAGGTGCAGTAAGCCTTCCCGAAAAATGTCCCCCTCCCCGTATATCATTAAATCCCTTATATCTTATATGGCCGGAATAATCTGCATGTCCGGGGCGCATAAGGCTTTCTAAATTGCTGTAGTCCTTGCTTCTTGTGTCCCTATTACGGATAATTGCACAAAGAGGAGTGCCGGTGGTTCTGTCATTATGGTAACCACTTAGCATCTCTATTTCGTCAGGTTCCCGGCGTTTTGTTGAATAGTTCTGCTGACTTGGCCTTCTTCTGGCCATATCCTTAGAAAGCCTTTCCTGATCAATTGAAAAACCTGATGGCAGACCATCAATAACCACTCCAATAGCCGGGCCGTGGGACTCTCCAAATATTGATATCTTAATGTTTTTACCAATTATACTACTGATAAAGCATAACCTCCCCGCCTAAAGACCTGAAATCTTCCCAGAATTCAGGATATGACTTATTAACCACATTAAAGCCCTCAATTATAACCTTATGACTGCATACTGCCGATGCAGTGGCAATAGCCATAACAATCCGGTGATCCCCCGATCCATAGGTCTTACCACCGTTAAGCATGGGTTTACCTGTGATTTCCAGGCCATCCTCTAGTTCTATGATTTCTGCCCCTAAATTCTTGAGCTCCCTGCAGGTTGTTGCTATCCTGTCCGATTCTTTAAGTCTAAGCCTGGCTCCATTAATAACAGAGGTTTCTCCCTTAGCCACAGAGCCTGCTACAGCTATTGCGGAGACTAAATCAGGACATTGGGATATGTCAACAGTAGTACCCTTTAATTCTGATTTATAAAGGGNTATTTCTTCATCACAGACCCGAATCTTAGCACCCATTGATTCTAAAATATCTAAAATCACTTTATCTCCCTGCAAAGAGTTTAAATCCAAGCCTCTAATTGTAATCCTTCCTGCTATTNCTCCCATGACACTGAAAAATGCCGCCTGGGACCAATCTCCCTCTGTGGCATAATATTTTAACGGCTTATACTGTTGTTGAGGTTTAATGTTATAGGTTTTATAATCACTATCGTGCCCAATGGTGATTCCGCAAGCCTTCAACATCTGAAGAGTCATTTTTATGTATGGTAAAGATTCAAGCTTCCCGGTAATTTTTATTTTTGAAGGTAAGCTTAATAACGGCAATGCAAACAGCAAGCCTGATACAAATTGTGAGCTTACATCACCGGGAAGAGTATACTCTCCCGCTTCAAGCTTACCCGATAGATATATGGGCATTTTACCATTTGAATCAGAGTATTCCACTCCTTTATCAGAGAAAAGATCCTTGTAAACCCCGAATGGCCTTTCAATTAAGCGCCCTCTTCCTTCTATAGTTACGGACTCATCTATAAGGCGTGAAATGGGAATTATAAAGCGTGCCGTTGTGCCNGACTCAATGCAATNGATTCTGTTGTTTTTAATGTTTATTTTCCCCGTGGATTTTAAAGTAATGAATTTTCTGCCCGGATACTTTACGCTATCGGTTATGGATATTTCAGCACCTATGGCCTGGACGGCTCCTAAGGTTGCTTGAATATCATCTGAAAGAACAATATTATCAATACTACTGATTCCATTTGCCAGGGATGCACAAACAATAGCTCTGTGGGCCATACTCTTGGATGGTTGAGCCAATATTTCTCCATTTAAGGGCTTAGATATTATACTTAATAAGTCCATAAAGCTCTTCCTCCATTTGATCAAGAACCAGCTGTTTCAGCTTTCCTACACCAATCTGCTCAATATAGGCTATTGTAATTATTCCTGAGCGATTCTTTTTATCCAATGAAATGGCGTTAATAAGCTCGCTTACATTCAAATCTGGTAATTCTGTCGGAAGTTCAAGCTTTTTAAGCGCTGCTTCAAGCCTTTGAGCTTCACCCCTTTGCGTAAGCCCCATTTTCTCTGTAAGACGGGTAATAATAACCATCCCTATTGAAATAGCCTCACCGTGTGACATTCCCTTATAATCTTGAATCTTCTCTATTGCATGGCCAATTGTGTGACCAAAGTTGAGCAATTGACGAATACCATTGTCGAATTCATCCTGTTCGACGATTTTGCGCTTTATCTCACAGCTTTCATATATATATCGGTCAAGCTTGTCGGATAAGGCCTCATAATTAAACTCTGTATTACTGTCAATAATGTCATTAAAAAGGTTAATATCTCTGATAATCCCATGCTTAATCAGCTCTGCCATACCATTGGCGAACTGTTCACCAGAAAGGGTTTTTAACAACTCAGGATCTGTGTATACCATATCAGGCTGATAAAAAGTACCCACCAGATTTTTACCCTGGGGTAAATCCACTGCTACCTTGCCCCCTATGCTTGAATCCACCATAGCTAATAAGGTGGTTGGAATCTGAATAAAGCCCATTCCCCTTAAAAAGGTGGCAGCAGCAAGGCCAGCCATATCACCTGTCACTCCTCCTCCAAAAGCAATCACCACATCACTTCTTGTAAAGGAATTATCGGCAAGAGTATCATATATCTGGCTCAATTGATGTATGTTTTTGCTTTGTTCACCTGCTTTAAAGACGACAGGAACAACAGACAACTCTTCAAGCTGAAGAAGCTGGCAAAAATCCCTGCCGTAAAGCTTGAAAACATTATCATCAGTTATGAGCGCAATCTTGTTATCCCTGTATTGTTTTTTCAGAATCCCAGGTAATCTTTTAATCAGGCCAGACTCAATTGATATATCATAGGTTTTTCCCTCTGTATTTACAGTAATTATTTTCACGGGTCAAACCTCCAATTTCTTTTCCTCAATATCTGCCAGCTTATTAAGCTTAGGAATTATTTCAGAATACTCATCAGGAGTAATAGACTGTTCTCCATCACTTAAGGCACATTTAGGGTTATGATGGACCTCAATAACCACACCGTCTGCACCAGAGACCAAAGCAGCCTTGGACATGGTTTCAACCATCCAGGATTTACCTGTGCCATGACTTGGATCAACAATTATAGGCAAATGACTCAACTTTTTAATTGCAGGAACAGCACTTAAATCAAGGGTGTTTCGTGTATAGGTTTCAAAGGTTCTTATGCCCCTCTCACAAAGAATAATATTCTCGTTNCCTTCGCTCATGATGTATTCAGCAGACATGAGCCATTCCTCAAGGGTAGCTGATAATCCACGCTTTAGTAGAATCGGCTTTGTCGTTCTGCCCAGTTCCTTGAGTAAGACAAAATTCTGCATATTCCTTGCGCCAATCTGAATAATATCTACATCCTCAACGAACCTGTCAAGGACATCGGTTGACATAATCTCGGAAACTATAGGAAGACCGGTTTCTTCACGTGCTATTTTTAATAGATCTAAACCCTCGAGTCCAAGCCCCTGGAAGCTATAGGGCGAGGTTCTGGGTTTATAGGCTCCTCCTCTTAAAAATGTAACACCTGATTTCTTAAGTTCCTTTGCAATTTCAACTATCTGACTCTCGCTTTCAACAGAGCAAGGCCCGGCTATAATTGAAAAAGTATTATTACCTACTTTTTTTCCACCAACATCAATAACTGTATCTTCCGGATGGAACATACGATTAGCCTTTTTAAAGGGCTCCGTTACCTTTAATATATTCAGAACTATATCAAAGGAAGAAAAAGTACGCCTGTCGATTTTGGTAGTGTCACCTATCAGTCCGATAATTGTTGTATCATGACCTACTGAAATGTGAACATCAAAACCCTTGGCTTTTATCTGGTTTAACAGTTCCTCTGTCTGTTGCCCGGACGCACCAGGCTTCAATACTAAAATCATAATTATACACTCCTACCATACTACAATAATACATGCTACGACTAATGCATTAATTATACTTTATACCACATATTCACTTCATATTAACTAAAAAACTCATCATATATTGCAACAATTGCTTTATTTACATCATTTTCAGAAACACCGAACATGATACTTACCTCAGAGGAGCCCTGATTAATCATTCTAATGTTTACACTGCCCTTTGCCAATGCCTCAGTTACTTTACTAGCAATACCTACTGTCTTTTTCATACCTTCGCCTACTACCATTACAATTCCTAAGTCATATTCAATGCTAACGCTGTCAACGCGAAGTTCCTTAGCAATTCTCTCCATAATACGGCTTTTTTTATCATCATCAAGGTACTTCTTTTTAATTATTATGGAAATGTCGTCTATTCCAGAGGGCATGTGCTCAAAGGGGACAAATTCCTCCTCTAATATCTGCAGGACCTTTCTGCCAAAGCCTATCTCTCTGTTCATCATATATTTATTGATGTTAATAGAGCAGAAACCTGTATCCCCTGCTATTCCGGCTACAGGATACTCAATATTATCACGAGTCGGAGTTATCATTGTACCGGAAGAAGATGGATTGTTTGTATTTCTGATATTAACAGGTATTCCTCTTTGAAATACCGGTTCCAGAGTTTCCTCCTGTAGCACTGAAAAACCTGCATAAGCAAGCTCTCTCATTTCCCGGTATGTGAGGGTCTTTATAGGCTTAGGGTTCTTGACTATCTTGGGACTAGCTACGAATACAGAGTCTACATCTGTAAAGTTCTCGTAAACCTCTACTTCTAATGCTGCTGCCAGGATTGAACCAGTAATGTCAGAGCCACCCCTTGGAAATGTTACAACCTCTCCTGACAGAGAATAGCCAAAGAAACCAGGAAATACAATGATTCCGTCCATGGATTTAATCCTGGCTAGATTTTTATAGGATTGAGGCAATACCCTTGCATTACCATATTCATCGCTCAAAAATAATCCTGCGTCCTTTGGATTAAGGTAGGTTGCTTTAACCCCAAGACTTTGAAGATAAGATGCAATAAGACGAGCCGCATTATCCTCACCTGCAGCCTTCATCCTGTCCATAAACTTAGCCTGAGAATTATAGTGCATGGAAAGTCTGGTTTTCAGATTGTTTTCAATATCATCAATTATATTATTATTGAGACCTAAATCTCTTGCAATCTCAGCATAACGCCCGGTAATTCTATCTAGTGCGTCAGAATAATCCTTATTGGTTAAGTACTTTTCAGCACAGTCAATAAGCATATCGGTCACCTTTGTGTCATCATCAAAGCGTTTTCCAGGAGCCGATACTACAATAACCTTTCTGTCCGGATCGCTTGTAATTATTGAACAGACCTTTTTAATCTGTTCGCTATTGGCCATAGAAGAGCCACCAAATTTACATACTTTCATACATTCCTCCAAAGGATCAAGCTTGTTCTGTTAATTACTTTATATATTTTATAATCATATTTGGTCAACAGAGCCATTAAGCTTATTTCTATAAAAATATTGAATATAAAAAAGGTAAAGGTTATGCCCTTTACCTTTCAATTCTATAGTGTCCAATAAAGCTTGTCAACAATCACCTAAGCAATTTCTGTGTCTCCTTGGCAATAGCTAATTCTTCATTAGTTGGAATTACAAGAGTTCTGACCTTTGCATCAGGGGTACTGATATCAATTTCTTCTCCCCTAATACTGTTTTTGCTCTCATCAATTTCAATGCCTAAGAAATCCAACCTTTTGCATACGCTCGTACGCATAGCAGCATTGTTTTCGCCGATTCCTGCAGTAAATACAAGTGCATCTAATCCGCCCATTGCACAAGCATATGCTCCAATANATTGCTTAATCTTATATGCGAATATTGAAAGTGCTAAAAATGCTCTTTCATTNCCATTATCAACTGCTTCATCCAAATCTCTGAAGTCGCTTGAAACGCCTGATACAGCTAAAACACCAGATTTTTTATTTAATATAGTGTCCATTCTATCTGTGGTTAGCCCCTCTTTATTCATTATATAAGTTACTATAGCTGGATCTATGGACCCGCAACGGGTTCCCATTGGTAATCCATCCAAGGGAGTAAAGCCCATTGAGGTATCAACTGACTTTCCACCTTCTATAGCTGTAATGCTCGATCCATTACCTAAATGGCAGGTAATGATTTTCAGCTGCTCAAGAGGCTTTCCAATAAGCTCAGCTGCTCTTTCAGCAACATACTTATGGCTTGTACCATGGAAACCGTATTTTCTTACTCTATATTTTCCATAGTATTCATATGGTATTGGATAAAGGAATGCTTTTCGTGGCATGGTCTGATGAAAAGCTGTATCAAAAACTGCAACTTGTGGCACATCAGGCATATTTGCCTGGCAAGCTTTTATCCCCATTATATTAGGCGGATTATGAAGAGGTGCAAGCTCTACGCAATCCTCAAGGGTTTCAAGAACCTCATCATTAATAACCACTGATTTAAAGAATTTTTCGCCACCATGAACAACTCTGTGACCAACGGCATTAAGCTCGTCAAGTGATTTAAGAACGCCCCACTCTTCATGTGTTAAAACTTTAATTAATGCGGAAATGGCATCATTGTGGTCTTTCATTACTATTTCCCTAGTGACTGATCTGCCATCTAAGGCATTATGCTTAATGAGTGATCCGGGTATGCCAATACGGTCACAAAGACCTTTTGCCATAACAACCTGGCCTTCCATATCAATTAGTTGGTACTTCAATGATGAGCTTCCTGCGTTAACAACTAAAATCTTCATTTTACTTATTCCCCCTGATATTAATCCTTTATATTTGCTTGAACTGATGTAATAGCTACCACGCCAACAATATCCTCGGCAGAGCAGCCTCTGGATAAATCATTTACAGGCTTTGCTATACCCTGGGTAATAGGTCCGTATGCCTCTGCCTTAGCCAATCTCTGAGTAAGCTTATATGCAATGTTTCCAACATTAAGGTCCGGGAATACCAGAACATTTGCTTCTCCTTTTAAGGGGCTGGCAGCTGCCTTGCTTTTTGCAATTTCAGGAACTATTGCTGCATCAACCTGGAGCTCTCCGTCTATGAGAATATCAGGTGCCTTTTCCTTAGCTAATCTGGTAGCTTCAATAACCTTGTCAACTAATTCGCTTTTCGCACTTCCATAGCTTGAATAGGATAACATCGCAACCTTTGGCTCAGCCTCAACCAGACCTTTGAAGGTTTTTGCAGAGCATACAGCAATCTCTGAAAGTTCCTGGGCATCAGGATTCTCAACAAGACCACTGTCTGCATATATAAATGTTCCATTATGGCCATATTCGCAATCGGGAACACACATTACAAAGAATGCTGAAACTAATTTCACATCAGGAGCTGTTTTTAAGATTTGAAGTGCTGGTCTGAGAGTATTGGCTGTGGAATTAACTGCTCCGGCAACCATTCCATCGGCCTCCCCCATTTTTACCATCATTACTCCCCAATAAAGTGGGTCCTGCATTATTTCGCGGGCTTTTTCAATTGTAACACCCTTATGCTTTCTGAGTTCATAAAAGGCTTTAGCGTAGTCTTCAAACTTCTCTGAAGTTTTAGGATTAACAATAATTGCGCGGCTAATATCTAAATCGCCCTTAAGCTCGTTAATCTTATCCTCTTCACCAACTAGAACAATATTTGCGAAATCTTGTTCCAATATCATGGCTGTTGCCTTAATGGTACGGATATCTGTGCTCTCGGGAAGAACAATTGTTTTTTTGTTTTCTTTTGCGCGCTGCGTGATTCTTTCTAAAAATTGACTCATGATAATAACTGCTCCTTTCAATTGAACATGAATGTAATTAATAATTCTTTACGGTATGTTAAATAATATTAATCAAATATATTACATCTCTTACTATATTGCTTAAAATCAAGTAATAACTAAGGTATAAGGGGGATGATTCCCACAGGCTATTATAATACAAGTGTTTTTTGTATACAAGCTAAAGCTAAAAAAATAATCTGGCACAGCAGAAAAATAATAAAAAGGTAGATAAATCTACCTTTTGTCTTAAAAAGTTTCTGCCCTTTTTGCAAGCATTTCCTTTAACCTGTCTATATTTCTCCCAGTGGTTTTTTTGATAGATGTGGCTAATTTTCCGAATAAGCTTCTTATTTCAGCTGTTTCAACATAGCGCTTAATCTTCATGGAGGTAGTTTTAATAAGCTCCTCATAGCTGTATACATAGTAACGGATTGTTTTATATACCGGCATAAGTTTGTTTACATCTTTAATTGCCTTATCAAGAAGCCTTTTGATTGCACTCTCATCCTCGGGGCATTTAATAGCTTCAGTAATATTTTCTTTATCTAATATAATTTTTGCGCAAATATCTACATTNCCATTATTAACGGCTTCTCCCCAGACCAGCGATTCTTTTACATAAGGAATCTTATTTATATAGTTTTCAAGCTCTTCTGGAAATACCTTTTTGCCATTGTTTAATACAATCATTGATTTTGCTCTTCCTGTAACCTTGATTAACCCCTTTCGGTCAATTCTCCCCAAATCCCCTGTATGGAACCAACCGTCCACAATGGCTTCATCAGTAGCCTCCTGGTTTTTCCAATAGCCTAACATGACACTATCGCCTTTGACAACAATCTCACCTACTCCTTTAAAGTCAGGATTATCTACAGCAACTGTAACACCTGGCAAGGGGTTGCCACATGTGCCTGTTTTGCGAACAAAATCGTTTCCACCAGCAACAACGGGAGAGGTCTCAGTCAATCCATATCCTTGATATACCCTTATACCAATACCTTCATAAAACCTTATGGTATCAACCTCCATTGGAGCACCACCCGTGACAATTGCGCAAAGGTCTCCTCCAAAGGGTTCCAGAAGCTGTTTAAACAACTTCCTTTTTAAATTGATGCCAAAATGACTTAGAAGATTTGCAAGGGACATTATGATCCTTACCTTCTTCTCCATCCCCTTTTTCTTAACTTCTGCCCAAATTCGCTCTTTAAATTTGTCAAATATCAAAGGTACGCCAATAAGGCATTTGGGCTTATATTCAGTAAGGTTCTGGGGAAAATATTTAAGTCCATCGCTAATACAAATGGTTATGCCTAAAAACAATGGAAACAATAAACCGGTTGTGTTTTCGAAGGTATGAGAAAGTGGAAGTATTGATACGACGCTATCTCCGGGTTTGAAGCTGACAACACCGCCAAGTCCCATAATATCGGTACAAATATTCTTGTGACTCAGCATAACTGCTTTAGAAGATGCAGAAGTTCCGGAGGTAAATATTAATACGCTCAATATATCAGAATCAATTACTGTATCAATATACTTCTTGTAACCAGAATCGAGAAGCTCATATCCGTGTGATAATAAATCATGAAAAGAATAAAACCCGTCCCTTTCAATATCCTCATCCTTTTCGGGATTCATACAGATTACTGCTTTAAGATTTGTATTGCCTTGAGTAATATGCTCCACTATTTGTTGAAAAGAGCTGGAATAGATCAGAACATCAACATCGCCCCTGTCAAGCATGGTAATGATTTCATTCTCGGGCAGCATTTTATCCAATGGTACTGCTACACCAATCCCGTTGACAGTGGCTAAGTACGAAACAACCCATTCATATCTGTTCTCACCGATTATTGCTATATGGCAACCCTTTAGCCCTAAATCATGCAACGCACTTCCTAAAGCTCTTGTATCATTTGCAAACTCTGTATAGGTCTTGCAGATAACCTCAGAACGAGGCTTATTACGGTATTTAAAAGCTATTTCTTCCGAATACCTTTCCTGGCAGAATTCCAGCATTTCCTTAAGAGTATTGATCCTTGGTACTTTATAATAAGATTTTCCGGATGTTTTGTTTATTAAATTAAGGCTCATAAGTGTGTTGTCTCCCTCAGAATATTAGTATCAATAACAACACTATTATTATTGACGAATTATAAGTATATATTATCATTTAAGCAAGTAAAAGTATACTAAATTCCAAGAATCAATCTTCTTAAGGGCAGATATCGCTTAATACCAATTTCCTTGAGTACTTGTTTTCTTAATTCTTTATATACCGTGACAACAATTTCATATTCTTCATCTGTAATACTTTGATGTCCATATCTTATTTTAGAGAAGACCTCTGTTACTTCCCTGAATGATTGAGTTAGAATGAATAATTTATCAACATAATCTGCAAATTCTCTGGCAGTAGTTCCGGTATCTATTATATATCCTTTGATGGAAAGCCATCTTATCATTTGATAGTACCTGTATAAAGCAGCTTTTTCTTTATTTATTATTTTAAACCTTATCAACATAACTGGAATGACAGCTATGTCTATGATAAATAATAAAATAATGAATCCAACTACACTTGCCAGTATTATGATTAAAGTTTTCAAAGTATCCTGTTGTGGTTTGGTCTCAATTGGATCAAGCGGATTAGATGGAGTATATGTATTGCTTGAGAAATTACTGCTCTTATATCTTTCCATCATTTCCTTATATGACGGGTTGTCCTGATAATCAAGAGCCGAAAATGCGGACTTATAGTTCAATGCTCCGGCATAGGCAGTTGTAGGCTCAAAGACCATCCATCCGAAGCCTTCAAAGTATACCTCCACCCAAGCATGAGCGTTTCTGTTTGTAACAGTATATTCTTCTTCAAACGCTTGCTCAGAGGGTAAAACATACCCTTCAACATACCGGGCAGGAATGCCTAATAATCTTAGCAAAGTCACCATTGAAGTGGCATAGTACGAGCAGTACCCCTCCCTTTTATCAAACAAAAAGTAATCTACCAAATCCCTGTCCAGTGGTACTTCTCCGGGACTGTAGGTATAAGTATGATTATCTCTTAAATACTGCTCGACAGCTACACATTTATCATAAGTTGTTACATGGCCATCTGTTATTTCATATGCTAAAGCAATTACCCGGTCAGGCAAGTCATAAGGTAGCTTTGTATAATTACTATATATCTCCTTTGATTTATACTCTAGTTGAGATAATATATCTATTCTCTCATCAAGTGATTTGATTTTTTCCTGAAGCTCTTTTTGCTCGGGGCTTAAAGAGTCTTCGCTAATGGATGGAATAATAATACCAGGTTCATTGGATATATAATTAGTTGAGGGTAATGATAAATACTGGTAAGTTAAGTTAGATTTCTCCGCATTTAGTAGTTGTATAGCATCATTATATAAATCATCCCTGCTATATCTGAGAGCTTTTTTAAATAAGTCGTCTCCATACATGGGCTGAATGAAAGTAAACTTGTACTTATCACCTTTTGAAAGCATTGAATTGGCAATAATTATGCCGCTGTTTATTTCATAAGTCGGAATAATTTCATTGCCTCCATATCGTATAGGAGTATTGTGCTTAAGAGGAGTAAACAAGATATTAGTCTTTAAATTCCTGATAGTTACCTCCATTGAGTAGGTTGGAAATATAATTGATTCCAAATCTCCATTTTCGAGACTTTTGAGGAACTCCAAATCATCCTCCTCTACTTTAGAAAACATTTGCTCAACCGGCATTTGGGACCAGACATCAACAGTCTCATATAAATCATTTTTATTAGCATTAACCAATGAATAGGATTTTGTCCAGACGCTGTTCTCATATGTGTCATATATAGCTCCTCTGAGATATGTACGAACCTTTGACTTTACTCTCAATACCTCAATATTATTAAGCTTAATATCTCCACCTAAACGATTTGAATTCTTGTCCGCAAATCCTATTTCAGAAAGACTAAAGGATTCGAATTCGGTATACTTAAAACGGTTTTCTATTTCAGTAATGATACTGTTTATTGTTCGCATTAAGTTGTTTTGAATAGGTGATTCGCTTTTTGGTATCCTGGCTATGAATAAAACAGGTATAAGAATAACTGGTATAGAACATATTAGCATGCTTCCTACAGACAGGTCTTCAGGCAGGGATCCTTCCTTTGATTTCTTTGTTGATACCTTATTAATAAATGATACTATAAGCAGCACACAGAAAATAGTAAACAGCAGTTTGTTCTCACCTTTTGTAATAGTGGTAGCAATAACGAATAATGCCAGTGTAATGCCATTAATCAGAAAGAAGCTCTTAATTTTCTTAAACAGGATAATAACCAGAATAGATGCGACAAAAGCCGTTATTACCAATGAAGCTTTAAGATAAATATCCGCTTCGGGTGGTAATTCGCTCTGGCTAAGTATTCTGTCCCAGGTAATATACATTCTGCCTGCATGGATATCAACAACTTTTACAATAGCCACATTGACAAAGCAATAGACAACGGCGGCTATAACAAGAACAATGGCTATAGCCGCAAAAACCTTGCTGGTGGTCCGATTTAAAAAAATAATATTAGCAACGACATAAAAGATTGCAGATATTAATAAGACAGAAAAATAGCTAATTCCACCCTCACCGTAAAGAATATTACTCATTAGGGCAGAAATAACAAAGACATATAGTAAACCAATAATAAACCAGGATAAGCTATCTAGTAACCGCTTCAAAGAACTATGCTCCTTCCAGTATGGTATTATCTAAGTTATTTATCTCATGGTCTAAAGTAATTAAAGGTGTTAACCTATTAGCATTAATATTCTGCTTTGATAAAATCTCAATGATATCCTCTTCCTCATATTCATCAGATTCTATATACTCAAACTCAATAAAATAAACTACAATATTAAAGCCTTTGTTTTTAATTTTTAATAATGTATCAATCATGTTTACATTTATTTTCACAGAGAAGACATATAATAGGTTTCCAAACTGATTTTTTTCAATATAGGGCTCAAGGATTTGATTGAAATCATAGTCCTGATTAAATCTAACCTCTGACAGTACATTGTAGATATTAAGAAAGTCTTGCTGTGAAGATCCTCTGACTGTTTGCGTCTCACCGTTAAAGAAAACCAGCCTCGACGACATATCCTTTTTGAGATGATAATGAATATGCTTGACAATTTCCTCAATAAGGCAGTCTTCTTTTAGTAATGTGATTTCATCGAGTACTTCATGCTTGTAAAGATTCAGATAGAATATAGATTCACTTTTTGTTTCATTCTTTGTTTCTTTTATCATCAGCTTATCCAGTTTTGATGATAAATTCCAATGAATTTTTCTAAAGCTGTCGCCGTAAACATATTCTCTGATATTTACAACCTCATCATTGCCTGAATCATTATACTCCTTAGACTGCTCTCCCTCATTGATTTTTACCGTTATTTCGTCAGAAGAGTATTTCTGCATTATTCTTGGCTTTACCAGTATAGTCTTCTTTTCGGGTGGGTATACGGTGTAAGTAAATAAACCCAACAGATCACTGATCTTTATAGAACTAACTCCGACATCATAAACCCCTCTATAAAACAATTCAATTTTGAATTCCAAATCATGCCTGGAAAAAGGAGCTAAAGAAAGCTTGATGTTCTGCATTTTCTTACAGATAACCTGGCCTTCAATATACATATTGATTTTAATAAAAGGTATGAATAAAAACGAAGAATTCTGAAGATGTAAAATATAAGAAGCATGTTCTCCCTTTACAAATATTCTTTCATTTAATTCTTGGCTACACTTAAAAGTGAAATAAATAGTAGCCAGGTAAAGTATGGAGAGTACAGGTAATGCAATGACTATATACAGAAGTGTAAAGGGGTAAAACCCGCCATAAAAAAATGCATATAGTATGCAAATTAATAGAAGGAAGGCATATCGTAAAAAAGATATTTTCCTGTTATCCTTTTCTTTTAATTCAACAGAAACATTTCCGATATCATTTTTCATTAGTTTTTACCCTATTTCGCCTTTTGTTTTACAGGCACATTCACTTTTTTTAATACATCGTAAATTACGTTTTCATTGCTAATCTTCTTGATTATTGCCTCTTGCTTCAGTTGCAGCCTATGACTTAAGACATAAACAGCAAGATCTTTAATGTCATCAGGGATAACATAATCTCTGTCTTCATAAATAGCAGAAGCTTGAGCGGCTCTGAAAAGGCTAATTGATGCTCTGGGACTGCAACCAAGAGTAACATATTCATGGCGTCTGGTTGCTGAGACCAATTCTACTATATAAGCTGCAAGGCTATCATCTACAGTTACATTCCGAACTTTTTCCTGGAGTGCATTTATTTCATCTACAGTAGCGATTGGCTCTAGAGTATGTAGTGGATTTTGATTCTGGAATCTGAATAGAATATCTATTTCTTCTGCTTTACTTGGGTATCCAATAGATAATTTCATCAGAAAACGATCTAATTGGGCTTCAGGTAATGGATATGTACCCATGTACTCAACAGGGTTTTGTGTAGCAATAACCATAAATGGCTTTGGTAATGGATATGTATTACCATCTACTGTTACTTGTTTTTCCTCCATGGCTTCCAGCATACTGGCTTGAGTTTTAGGAGAAGTCCTGTTAATTTCGTCTGCCAGAATGACATTACTCATAACATTACCACTTCTGTATTCAAACTCATTGGTTTTCTGATTGTACATTGTAAATCCAGTGATATCAGAGGGTAAAACATCTGGGGTAAATTGTATACGGTTGAATGACAGGTTAACTGATTTAGCCATTGCATATGCCATTGTAGTCTTTCCTATACCGGGAACATCTTCTAAAAGGACATGACCAGCAGATGCCAATGCAATAACCATTAATTTTGAAGCGTGATCTTTACCAACTATAACCTTCGACATATTGTTGACAATTTGCTTCATTAGATTATCTTCATTACTGTTCATACATTCTCTCCACCAAAAAATTATTAGAATAATTATATAATAAATTGAAAAATGTTACAAACACTAATTGTGCTTTAATTATGCCTGTTATGCCTGTCTTTTTCTATTTATACCACCATTTTCAATAATTAAATTAATAAACTTGAATCATTATTAATCTTTTATATAATAGTATTTAGGAGGTACAGCAATGAGTTTAAATGATCTTATTACTTTTTTTAATAAATACATCAATGTCCAGCCTTTCTTAATAAGAATTATTCTTGCCTTAGTAATTGTTTTACTTGGATTCTTATTGAGAAAAATAATCATAAAATGGGTTATTAAGGTTTTGCGTAAAATTACGACAAAAACAAAAAATAATCTGGGTGATCTCATATTAACAGCTTTAGAAAAGCCTGCTCAGATATTTATTTTTGGACTCAGTGTCTGGATGGCGTTAAGTATTCTTGCTCTTCCTTTGACAATTCAAGCCACCTTCAACCGTCTATTCAGAACTTTTTTTATAGTAGTGCTATTCTACTTTTTTTATAAGGCAGCTGACTGTGTGGCAATCTTATTTGGGAACTTTGTAAACAAATCTGAGAAAAAGGTCAGCCCTGTGTTGACAGGACTTTTCCGTAAAAGCTTAAAAGTTGTAATCATTATTATAGAAATCTTTATGATAATTAAGGAATGGGGATTTGATGTTACCGGCTTGATTACAGGCCTTGGTATTGGAGGCCTCGCAATATCTCTTGCTGCAAAGGATGCTGCTTCAAACTTCTTAGGCAGTGTTACAATCATGGCCGATAAGACCTATGATATTGGTGATTGGATACAAACCGATTCTGTTGAAGGATTTGTTGAAGAAATCGGGTTTAGAAGTACAAAAATAAGAACTTTTTCCAACGCCTTAACAATTGTACCAAATTCCATTTTGAGTAATGAACCTGTTACCAATTGGACCAAAATGGGCAAAAGAAGAGTAAGCTTCAATCTGAATATCCCCATTAATACCCCTTCTGAGAAAATTACTGACTTACTGAATAGAATAAGAGATTTACTGGAGAACCATGAAGGTGTAAATCAGGATTACAAGGTTGTTCAGTTAAACGGTTTCGAGGACGCTTCTCTAAAAGTGCTAGTGTACTATTTTACAAAAACCACAGCTTATCTAAACTATTTGGAGGTCTCCGAGGACATTAATATAAAAATGATCAAAATCTTCGAAGAGGTCGGAGTTAAGATACTTCCTCCCCGCAGAATTCTTGTTGCAGGAGAGACTAGGGACGGTTCTGTGTCCCATTCAGATGAGACAGGCAATGGTTATGTTCCCCATAAATAATATGGGAAACCCTTGTAAATAGGTACTATTATAAAAAAACCGGACACCAATCGTGATATTTATTGTATCAAAATTGATGTCCGGTATGGTGCGAAAGGCGGGATTTGAACCCGCACGCCCTTGCGAGCACTAGAACCTGAATCTAGCGAGTCTGCCAGTTCCACCACTTTCGCACAAATCTTCAGCAAAAAATAGTATACACGAAAACTTGCTTGATGACAAGATGAAAAAGGAATTAATATTTATCTGTATAATTTTTATTGCGCAAAAAGGGAAATTCAAAAATGCGTTTTAATTTTATTAAAAAGGGCTCGTTTAAATCTATGGGCTTAACAAGTATAGTATGAATTCCTTTAAGATTACCCCCCAAAACATCAGTAAAGAGTTGATCGCCAATGATTGCAATATTTTCAGGAGGCAGTCCGAGTTTTTCGATTGCAGTATTAAAGCCCCGTCCAAGAGGCTTTAAGGCTTTGTATACAAACTCAATTCCTAGTGGCTTACAAAAATGCTCTACCCTGTCTTTAGCGCCATTAGATACGATAATGCATTTAATATCCTTTTCTTTTAGTGTGCCTATATATCCGATGATTTTTTCATCGGCTTCCTTTACATGTGTTGCTACAAGAGTATTGTCTATGTCAAGTATTACCCCATAAAGCCCTCGATCTTTTAATCCCTCAGCAGTAATGTCAAAAATTGAATCTACATAGGCATTAGGGGCCAATAACTTTCCCATTGATTCCTCCAATAAGTTTAATTATTATTTTAATTAAGTGAAGCTACATGAAATATAAAAATGCTTTCATTATTTCAAGCAGCTTCACTTATCTGATTCTACCATTATACATTAATGTAGACAATCTGTTTACTATTATTCTTACAATTATCTCTGGCTCTTGTCATAGGGAACCCCTGCAGCCTTTGGTGCTCTTGAATGCTTGGATGTGAATGCCAGAACAATCATAGTTACTATATAGGGCAGCATTTTATAAAATGTCTGATTAATGTTAAGTTGACTAATGAAAGGAATAAGCGGCACAGAATAAGCCAAGGTTCTTAAAAATGCGAAGAGTAAGGCGGCCAACATTATCTTAAAGGGCTGCCACTGACCGAATATCATAACTGCTATGGCTAAAAATCCAAAGCCTGCAACCCCTGTATGACCATTAGTGTTTCCATCCATTACACCCACAGCATAGAAGAATCCGCCAATTCCACCTAAAATACCTGAAATGCTGACACCCAGGTATCTCATTTTATATACATTTATGCCTACAGAATCGGCTGCATGGGGATGCTCTCCACAGGCACGAAGTCTTAAGCCGAATTTTGTCTTATAAAGGAATATAGTAGCAATAATATAAAGTATAAGGCCAATATAAACAGTTATATAAGTATTCTGGAAGAATAGTTTTCCCAGAATAGGTATTTCACTTAGTCTTCCAACCTTTCTCAAATAAAAAGGAACATTAGTGGTTACTCCATCACTGTTAAAAAACATTTTTGAGAACAGCAATACTCCTGCAGGAATCAGCATGTTAAGAGCTGTTCCAGCTATAGTCTGGTCAGCCTTCATATTTATTGCGGCAAATGACAGAAGTAAGGAGTAGATTAAGCCTGTCACAGCCGAAACAAGCATTGCCAAAATAAGAATTAATTGAGCATTCATATGCGTGCCCTGAACAAAATAAACAAACAGACATCCAAAGTATGCCCCAAAGAGCATAATACCTTCAAGGGCAATATTGATTACGCCACTTCGTTCACTGAACATGCCACCAAGTGCCACCAATAGTAATGGGACGGCCACCGGAAGCGTATTTTGAATTAAGTAGTACAACGTTTCCATACTTACGCCTCCTCCTTTATATTTTCTGAAGTGGAATCTACCGTTAAAACATCATCCGGAGGTTGTTCTTCTGTTTGCTCTCTATCCAATGCCTGATCCTTAATGAGTCTGCTTTCATCAACATTGTCCTCTTCGTCGGTGCTGTCTGCATTCTTTTTCTCTTTTCTCCTTTTCAACAGCCTAACAAATGCGGTGTTCATAATAATGGCAAAGGCAGAGAAATAAATTATTACAGCAATAACAACATCGATTATCTCCGGCTTATATCCATGGAGACTTGTTAAGGTGCCTCCCCGTTGAATATATGATATAAATAATGCTGAAAAAATTATACCTATGGGATTTGAGTTTCCTAATAGTGCTACAGCAATTCCGGTAAATCCGGCAGCAGCAATTACATTGATAGGTTCATAGGTCATGCTGCTACCCGTTATTGTGGAAGGAGCAAGAATATAAAATGCTCCGCCTAGTCCTGCCAGTCCTCCGCCGATAATCATTGTGAGAATAATATTCCGTTTACTGTTCATGCCGGCATAAAGGGCGGCATCCTTATTATATCCTGTAGCCTTCAACTCATATCCGAAGGTAGTCTTTTGCAATATAGTATAAAGTAGTATGGCAATTAGTATTGCAAAGATAAAGGAAATATTAGCACTTGAGTTTCTAATTCCTAATGACGGAATTTGTACACTCTGTGGAAGATATGCTGTTCTTGCCATAGTTGAAATATACATCTTAGCATTATTGGAAATAAGCATGTCCACCAGATACATGCCAATATAGTTAAACATAATAGATGTAATAACTTCATTAACGTTAAACAACGCCTTAAAGAAGCCAGGGATAAATCCCCAAATCATTCCCCCCAGAAGTCCTGCCAGTATACAGGCAATCCAATGTATGCTGCTTGGCAGCTTCCACATAAATCCTACATATAGAGCAAAGAACATTCCCATAGTGTATTGCCCTGAAGCACCAATGTTGAATAGCCCCATTTTAAATGCAAATCCCACTGCTAGTCCTGTCATAAGGATGGGGGTTGCATAATAGATCACATCTCCTAGCCGACTTAACCCACCGAAAAGCAATGTCTGAAAACCAGGTAAGGAATCTGCCGGACTTGCAAAAAGCATTACAATAAACCCAAAAATAAGCCCCAATATAATAGCTAAAAAGGCAGAAGTAAATGCTGAAAAGCCTTTACTATTAGTAATCTTCTTTATATCAAACTGCATTTTTATTCTCCTTTAAGTCATCGCGTTTTGCACCAGACATATAAAGCCCGAGTTCCTCGACAGTTGTGGTTTCAGGATTAAGCTCTCCTACTATTTCTCCCTCATACATAACAAGAATACGATCACTGACATTCATAACCTCGTCAAGCTCTAGGGATACAAGTAAAACTGCATTGCCGGCATCTCTGCTTGCTACCAGCTGTTTATGAACATACTCAATTGCCCCTACATCAAGGCCTCGAGTAGGCTGTACAGCAACAATAAGCTTATGTTCTTTATCAAGCTCTCTGGCAATAATGGCCTTTTGCTGATTCCCACCTGACATGCTGCGCATAAGAGTTACAGGACCCCGTCCACTTCGAACATCATATTGATCGATTAATCTTTCGGCATATTCCCGTACCTTGTTTTTCCTTATGAAGCCTTTGTTTTGTAATTCCGGCTCCCAATAACGCTGTAATACTAAGTTTTCTTCGAGAGTATAGTCAAGCACAAGACCATATCTGTGCCTGTCCTCAGGGATATGACTCATCCCAATTTTTGATCTTTTTCTTATATTAAGTTTAGTAATATTCTTACCACAAAGCTCAATTGTGCCGGCACTTGTCTTTCCCAGACCTGTCAGTGCCTCAACAAACTCATTTTGTCCATTGCCATCAATACCAGCAAGACAAACTATTTCACCTGCTCTTACATCAAAGGACACATTGTTAACAGCATTATTTTTATGATGTGCTGAAGGCGCAGACATATTTTTTACCGAAAGAACTACCTCACCGGGCTCCTTTTCTTTCTTCTCAACCTTAAAGGTAACATCACGCCCTACCATCATGCGTGACAATTCCTCTTTAGTGGTATCCTTTATATCAACAGTTCCTATACATTTACCCTTCCACAGTACGGTGCAACGATCAGCTACAGACATTATCTCGTTAAGCTTATGAGTAATAAACAGAATTGACTTACCCTCTTTAGCAAAGTTGCGCATAATATTCATCAGTTCATCAATTTCCTGGGGTGTAAGTACCGCAGTAGGTTCGTCAAAAATAAGTATCTCGCTGTCACGGAACAGCATTTTAAGAATTTCAACCCTTTGCTGCATGCCAACAGATATTTTTTCAATAATAGCATCCGGGTTAACCCTCAGACCATATTTTTCACTCAATTCCAACAGCTTTTTATGGGCTTCCCTAGTCTGCAAAAATCCTCTTTGAGTAGGTTCTACACCCAGAATAATATTCTCCAGAACAGTAAAAATCTCAACGAGCTTAAAATGCTGATGAACCATGCCTATGCCTAAAGCCGTAGCGTCATTTGGATTATTTATTTGCACAGGCTGGCCATTTTTTCTGATCTCACCCTTTTCTGCCTGATATAATCCAAATAATACACTCATTAATGTGGATTTCCCCGCACCATTTTCCCCCAGGAGTGCATGTATTTCTCCTCTTCTTAAACGCAGAGTTACATTATCATTTGCCACTACACCGGGAAACTCTTTAGTAATATTGAGCATCTCAATAATATAATCTTCCATAGCTACCCCTTGTAATAAATATGAGTTAAAGTTTGAAAATAAAGAAAAGGGGAAAGCCTTCTGCCTTCCCCTGTGTCATGTTTTCCTTACATAAGGCTCGGCCAACATGTTAGGTAATTTTATAAATACAGATTAATAATTATCTGGTTGTAACCGATACCTTAACCAGATTTAAACCATCTGTCAGTTCTTCTGAAGTTGCATAACCATTAGGATCTTCAATGTCAATTGTTCTGATTGGATCTACAGAGCCGTCAACTAGTCTTGCGAATACTGTATCATATTCTGCTTTGTTGAATTTTGAGAATCTGTCAAATGCATCGGCATTGTCATCCCCTATAACAACTGTCGGCAGTCCAACGCCATCATTCTCTGCACTGAAATATGTTGTTTTGCCACCAAATTTACTCCATGAATTAGTAAGATAGATAGATTCCAATACCTGTATAACAGAAGCAGCAAGACCTTTAGTTGCTGAAGTAATAACTGTCTCGCTGTCATACCTTTGGTCAACGTCAACACCAATTACCTTCCGTCCAGCTTCCTGAGCTGCAGCCATTACGCTCTTACCAACAGAACCGCCACAGGCAAATATTACTTCTGAACCTTCCTGGTACATTGTTTTTGCAGTGGCCTTGTTTGTATCAGTTTCAGCAAAGTCACCTGTATAATGGTAGGTAACTGAAATAGCACCATCGGCAAGTCCCAGGTCCTTAGCTGCATCCTCTGCTCCCTGCAGGTATCCGTAACCGAAGGCCTGAACAGCCGGAACTGCCATACCACCCATAAATCCAAGCTTTGTCATGCCATCCTTAACTGCCGCATAACCTGCAAGGTATCCTGATTCTTCTTCAGAATACATAATGCTGGCCACATTATCCTTTGTTGTAAAATCAGAATAATCAGCAGTACGGGGTGCTCCATCCAAGAGGATGAATTTTATATCCGGATATCTGGTTTGTGCCTCATAGATAGGTACTTCAAAAAGGAAACCCGGGGTTACAATAACCTTTGCTCCGCCAGCAATAGCTAAATCGATAGCTGCTAAGTAAGCTACGTCTGTTGCATCCTCAGGTTTATAATACTTGTGTGAGATGTTGTTTTTCTTAGCAAATTCTACAACGCCTTCCCATGAACCCTGGTTAAAAGATTTGTCATCGATATTCCCTTTGTCAGTAATAAGAGCAATTTCTGCTTTATTTGCTCCGCAACCGGAAAGTAAAGCTAGAATCATCGACAGTACCAAAACTAAAGACAGGATTTTCTTCATAAAAAATCTCCTCCTAAAAAAAAGTTGTTGGCAAAGAAAGAATTGTGTATATATGTATTTTATAATGGATTTAGGTAAAAAGCAAACATATGTAATAAATGAATAATTATACAGGGGATTTATTTGCAGATATGTATTAATCTTATTGGTTTATAACTACCTTCGTAATTCAATAAAGGTTATGTCCGGCCTATTGAAAAGCCGAAAATTCACACCTGACGAACCCAATCCCCGGTTAACTATCATTATTGAATCTTCTATTTCATAGAGACCGGCATCATATTCAGGAAAGAATACATGCTCTGGAGATAATAATCCTCCTTTAAAAGGCACCTGAATAATTCCACCATGGACATGCCCAGACAAAACCAAATCAGCCCCCCATGAGGCATATTCACTGAAATAGACAGGATTATGAGCAAGCATAATATTAAAACCTTCTTCAGCCTCCCCGATGGATAAATCTATATCGGCCTCTGTCAGAAAAAGTGCTTCGTCATAGTATTCTTTATCCCGTCTGGAATATCTGAACAGAGCTAATGTAAGCCCTGAAATCGTAATCGATTCATCCTTTTTCTTTAATGTCGTCTTTTCATTATCTAAAAGTATTACACCATGTTCTTGTATACTCTTTATAAAGCTAGTATAATACTCATCCCCTGCAATCATACCGGCTATTTGTTCATGGTTACCCAAACACATATATACCGGACATTGCTGACCAAACTCTTCGAGAAAATCAATAAAGGCCTGGCCATCATATTTATTCGAGGTCATCATATCTCCTGTAACAAACAAGATATCCGGTTTTAAAGAGCTAATCCTGTCAACTAATCTCTTATTGTTGCGACCAAAATATTTCCCATGCATGTCACTTATCTGTACAATTCTGTAACCATCAAACTCTTGAGGGAGATTTTCATAATTTATAATAAACCTGGTCACCTGCAACGAATCATTCTGCCAAAACCAGAAGCATNCAAGGAAAACAACTATTAGTAATACATATATTAATTTGCGATATTTCTTTAACATTATCATCCTCATGATTGTGGAAAATCTTATATTTGCAAGTTATAAAACTATCATAAGTATAAGTATTAGTCAACCAAGATATTTGTCGAAATATAGAAACTTGAAGTAAGTAAAGAATATTTCTTGTTTAGGTTGATGTGGCTTTTCAATAGTTTTTGCATATATTATATTTGTAGAAATATGTGATTGCACGATATGGTATAATATTCAATGATAATTAGGATTTGATATTTAACAATGAATTAAAGGAGCGATCGAATTTGAACAACGAGTTTAGTACTATTACTGCCGAGGAAATGAACCCAAACCCCTTCTCACTCATAGGCAAGGATTGGATGCTTATTTCCTCGGGAAATATTGAGAAGTTTAATACAATGACAGCCAGCTGGGGCGGAATGGGTGTTCTTTGGCGTAAGAATGTTTGTTTTGTTTTCGTAAGGCCCAGCCGCTATACTTACGAATTTATGGAAAGTAATGATCATTTCTCTTTAAGCTTCTTTGATGAAGAGTATAGAAGTGTTCTGAATACCTGTGGCAAAAAATCCGGTAGAGATATTGACAAAATTAAAGAAACCGGTCTTATCCCCTTCTCCTTATCAAATGGCTCTGTTGGTTATGAACAGGCCAAGCTGATTATCGAATGTAAAAAGCTATATTATCAGGATATATCCTCTGATAATTTTCTTGACTCTGCTATTGAAAAGAATTATAAGGATGGAGATTATCACAGGGTTTATGTTGGAGAGATAGTTGAGATAAAGGCAAAGGGTGATCAATAAAACTCAATGGGCAGAAAGATTTAAATAATTATTGAAATGGTCACTAACACAGGATTTATATAGAAATAATCACGGCATCCTTCCTTTTAAGCATTTCATCAACTCGTTCAATATATTGAGCCACCTCTTTTACATTACAGGTGCGCTCAATTTTTTTATTAAGGGGCCAGACAAATTTTGAGATAGCTCCCGGACCCGTCGCTATAATACTTTCGCACTCCTCCATGGTATGAATATTATATAAACACTCATATCCGGGTTTAGAATATCCTGTATTTTCCAGATTAGCTAATATGTTTTTCTGGCGGTACAGATAGTATGGACGCATTCCCATATTTTGTGCTGAAATTCTTGCATCCTCAATCATTTTCTCTACAACCCTATCTGCTGTTATCTCATAGTTTTTTATATCATCATGAAGTATAGAGGCTCTCTTCAACGCCATTGTATGAACGGTGAGGCTGTCGGGAGACATCCTCTCAATCTCTATTAATGTATTACAGAATAATTCGTTATCTTCACCTGGCAAACCTGCAATAATATCCATATTTATATTGTTGAATCCCATATCTCTGGCCATATAGTATTTATTTATAATCTGTTGGGGAGAATGATTTCGTCCTATAGTCTTCAGAGTTGATGCATTCATTGTCTGAGGGTTTATGCTTATTCTGGTAACACCTTCATCCTTCATGGATTTTAGCTTCTCTGATGTTATTGTATCTGGTCTGCCTGCCTCTACAGTAAACTCAATACCAGCAGGGGTAAATATCTCATTCACCTTTGATAAAACCGCTTGCAAGCTGTAATTATCAAGGGCAGTCGGAGTCCCGCCTCCCATATATATAGATCTAAGTCTCAAGCCATTATTCTTAATTATATTAAATGCATGTAATAATTCCCTTTCTAGTGCAGATAGAAAATCCGGTATAAGACTTGCATAACGATTTATAGGATAGGATGTAAAAGAACAATACAGGCATCTGCTAGCACAAAAGGGTATTCCAATATATAAATGAACATAAGGGCTAAGTCCTTGCAAATCCACCCCTTTTCCCTTCGGGTTCAAGGTCTTGTGTTGGCCTTGATACAAAGGTTTGGAGCAAGTATCTATATAGGGTCTTTCAACTACTGCAATATCATATAGCAAGCCTGCTTTTTCCCCACTCATACCTGTAGTCTCTGAAAGAAAGCTTTTTGTCTGGTCCTTATCCATGCCATGGTCTAAACATTGCATTGCAAGCTTTACAGGCCTGATGCCAGTAAGAGAACCATAGGGTAGCTTTTTACCTGTTACTTTTGACAGAACATCAACTATACATTTGCCCAGGAGGATTTTTTGACTCCTCAGGATTACTCCCCCGGGCTTATTTAAGTCATCACAGGTTACAGTTCTTTTCGAGGAATAAAGTGGGACCCGAGAATCTAATAAATGAAGGTTTTTTACCTCATTATAATAATCTGCCGAGTAAGACCATTCACAATCTTTTCTTATAAGCTTAACATGTAAAAGTGAAAAACCTGTTTTATGGTTTTCCTTTACAACATGGCTGTATATACCATCAGGCTCAGCTTCATCATTTACAATGCAGAAGCAGGTTTCATCAAAAAAAAGGCGCAATAGAACACGCGCCTCCAGTTTAAAATCTATGCCATCTATTCTGACAATAAGCCTGCTGTTGTCACACATAGGGATTGTTCTCCCTCTCAAAGCCTATTGTTGTATCCATACCGTGGCCAGGATATACCTTTATCCCCTCGTCAAGAGTATAAATTCTGCTTTTAATGGAATTTTCGAGCTGGCTCCAGCTTCCACCATACAAATCAGTTCTCCCGACACTTGATTGAAATAATGTGTCACCTGTAAAAAGGCAACCCGCTATTAATATGCATACACATCCCGGAGAATGACCAGGAGTATGAATAATCTGAAGGGTTTCATCTCCAAGGGAAAGCTCGTCCCCATCCTTTAAAAGCTTATCAGGATCAGCCAGCTTTAAGGCTTCAGAAAAGCCAAAGGAATTATATCCATTTTTATTTGGGTCCTCATATAAGGGAATCTCCTGCTCATGGATGCAAAGAGTAGAATCAGTTTCATCCTTTAATTGATTGGCATAATAAACATGATCCATATGCCCATGAGTTAAAATGATATATTTGAGGTTCAAGTCCCTTTTTCTAATTTCGTTAATTATATCACTTGCCTTATTTCCACAATCAATAACTGCACATTCTTTATTGCTGCTTACTATATAAGTGTTTGATCCAAATATTCCGTTTCTTAAAACCGTAATTTCCATTTTTATACCTCTTCATCATACTCTATTAGTCTGATTACATCATAAAACAGTAAGTGATAATTATTATGCTTAACACTATGTATCAAAATAAAGAAAGTATCCCGAACCTAAAATGTTTTTTTACTGTCTAACAATAATGTGACCGGGCCATCATTTACAAAATCAACATCCATGTGAGCTTGGAATACTCCGGATTCAACATGTAAATTGTATTTGTCCCTTAAAAGATTCATAAATTTCTCATAGTAATCAAGCGCAATTTTGGGTCTTGCGGCTTTTGAATAGCTGGGTCTGTTTCCCTTTCTGCAATCTCCATATAAAGTAAACTGGGAAATAACCAGAGCCTGACCTTTTACATCCAATACTGATAGGTTCATTTTATTTTCACTGTCTTCAAAAATTCGAAGATTAGCTACCTTAGCTGCTAAATATTCCAAATCCTTGTCGTTATCATCGTCTCCGACACCAAGTAATACGAGAATCCCTTTACCAATTTTACCTTTTACCTTACCTTCGACACGCACCTCGGCTCTTGAAACTCTTTGTACTATAGCGCGCATTGTGCCTCCTTATTTGCTTCGTGTTATTTCTAATACTCCCTTAATCCGCTTCATTTTGGAAATAATTCTGTCTAATTGGTCGGTATCCGTTATTTCCAAAGTCATATGCATTAATGAGGACATATCCTTTGCTGTTCTAGCATTAATTGCTCTTAAAGGTATCCTTGACTCACCAATAGCATTTGTTATCTCTACAATCAGTCCCGGCCTGTCATTGGCCTTGAGAGTAATATCCGCTAAGTATGATACATTTTTTGAACTCTTTTTATACCAATAGACCTCAATTAGCCTTGCATCACCATCTATGATATTCGCTTTGACATTGGGACAATCCTTTCTATGAACCGATACGCCCCGTCCTCTTGTTATATATCCGATTATTTCGTCACCCGGAACAGGGTTGCAACAGCGGGAAATTCTTATAAGGCAATTATCTATACCTTTGACCACTATGCCGCTATCGGGAGTGCTCTTATTCTTTCTTTTGCTCTCCCTCTCAACACTGTTAAGAAGCAGGTTAGTCTGTTCCTCTGGTGGGAGACTCTTTCTGTATTCTTCCTTAAGCCTTGAGACCACAGTATTTAACGTTATTGAACCAAGTGCTATTGCTACGAAAATATCATCTACACTATGAAAATTATACTTTTTCATAATTGTTTCCATGTATTCGCTTTTTTGCACCTGATTCATGGTAAGACCATGCTTTTTAATTTCCTTCTCAAGCATGATTCTACCCTGTTCTATGTTTTCTTCGCGTTTTTCCTTCTTAAACCATTGATTAATTTTTGTCCTTGCCTGGGAGGTTTTCGCAATTTTAAGCCAATCACGACTCGGACCATTACTTGCACCAGAGGTAAGGATTTCAACTATATCTCCGTTTTTAAGCTCATGCTCAATAGGCACAATTCTGCCATTTACTTTGGCTCCCACCATCCGGTTCCCTATAGCACTATGAATATAATAAGCAAAGTCAATGGGTGTTGAGCCTGCTCTTAAATTCTTCACATCCCCTTTAGGTGTGAAAACAAAAACTTCATCGGTAAAGAGGTCTATTTTAAGAGTCTCCATAAATTCATCAGGATCTCTTGCGTCCTTTTGCCATTCAAGCATCTGCCTTAGCCATGAAAATTTCTCTGCATAGGATCTGTTGTCTTTTCCCTCTTTGTATTTCCAATGGGCTGCAATACCTACTTCGGCTGTCCGGTGCATCTCCCAGGTTCTAATCTGAACTTCAAAGGGAATTCCCTCAGGCCCAATCACTGTTGTATGAAGTGATTGATACATGTTTGGTTTAGGCATTGATATATAGTCTTTAAATCTTCCGGGCATAGGCTTAAACATTTCATGAACAATTCCCAATACCGAATAGCAATCCTTGACTGAGTTAACAATTAATCGTATTGCAAAAAGATCGTAAATTTGATCAATGGTTTTATTCTGTGCTGTCATTTTCTTATATATGCTGTAAAGATGCTTTGCCCGACCTTCAATAGAGCCCTCTATAAAGACTTCCTCAGTTTTTTTCTTTACACTTTCAATAATTGAGAGAATATATTCTTCGCGTTCCTTACGCTTTTTAGCGATTTTCTCAGCTAAATCATAATAGTTTTTCTCATCTAAATAACGAAAGCTTAAGTCCTCTAATTCGCCCTTAATTTTATAAATACCAAGCCTGTGGGCTAATGGTGCATAGATATCAAGGGTCTCCCTGGCCTTTTGAAGCTGCTTCTCCCGGGCCATAAACTTTAATGTTCGCATATTATGAAGACGATCACATAATTTAATTATTATGACACGAATGTCCTTTGCCATTGCAAGAAACATTTTTCTGAAGTTCTCGGCTTGAATTTCCTGTTTGGTTGTATAGGAAATTTTAGTGAGCTTTGTAACCCCGTCAACAAGCTCTGCTATTTCTTCGCTGAACTCTTCTTTAATTCTGTCATAGGTTAAGGCAGTGTCCTCAATAGTATCATGCAGGATTCCGGCAATAATAGAATTATCATCCATTTCAAGCTCGGCTAGTAAGCACCCCACTTCGACAGGATGAACGATATAAGGATCCCCCGAAACTCTTTCCTGGCCTTTATGAGCCTTTGTTGAAAAATTATAGGCCTTCTCAATTAGTTGAAAATCAGAGTCCGGATTATATTTAGCTATTTGTTCCTTCAGCCTCATGAACGCATCAATCATTGCTCTTCCCCATTATGCACCGCTTTTAAGGACATTATTTAACCATCCCAAAATATTGGAATCAAAGAGGCTAACCCTCTCAACCCCTGAAGGTATGGTAATTGTGTAGCTTCCGCTATCACTCAGGATTACTTCAAGCAATCCCAGTTCATCAAATATTAGCAGGCCGGCAATTATTTTAAATATGTTTAGATTCTTGTTTGTCTCTTTTCCTAGTCTTTCTGCCAGCACGAATAAATCAGCTACACTTACATTTAAGGATCCTTGATTAACTATATATTTGTATATGACTGCAAGGATATCCCTATTTACTACAATATCGTCATTTTCAATAATTTTATCAATAATCCCATTATAAAGCCATTTTTTATCGCAATCAAGACATTCGAGGTTCCGTGAAGCCTTCAGCAGAAATATATTTCTATTCACTAATGACTCTGTAAGCCTCATGTCAATAATTTTTAATTGCAGGTTTTCATTACCCCTGAAGGTATTTACTTCTAAGGTAAATATAATGTCAACCTTATGTCCGGGAAAAATGCCTTTTTCTAAAGCGCCTTTACCAAAATAAACAGCATCTATGCTATCCTGATCTATTTGAAGTGTTAATTTTAGATGTTTGCCATCCCCTATTGCTCTTTTACTGCTAACTATGGCACCTCTATATGAAAAAACAGGCTTCTTGTTACCTACCCCAAAGGGATCCATATAGCTTATTGCTTTAGCTGTCTTCATATTAATATCTGAACCTTTAGTTTCTATATCAATACAGGTTTCAGGAATAAGCATCTCCTCTGTTATTAAATCTTGGGCATAGGAATTAATCCTGCTTCTAAATACAGACAGATTATCACTTAATAATGTAAGGCCTCCAGCCTGTTCATGACCACCAAACTTTATAAATAAATCAGAATTAGCTTCCATGGCCATAAATAAGTTAAAGCCCTCAATACTCCTTGCAGAACCTACTGCTGTACCATTTTCTACAGAAAAAACGAAGGTAGGTTTATGGTATAGCTCAACAATTTTAGAAGCTACTATACCAATTACTCCATGATGCCAGCCCTGATTATGTACAACAATAACCTTTTCATCTCTATATCTAGGATCATTTTCTATAATGCTTAATGCTTCTGTAAAGATTTGCTCCTGCACAGTTTGTCTTTTGGTATTTGAATTATTCAAAACATCAACAAGTTTATAGGCCTGTTCTAAATCGTCACTGGTAAATAGCTCTACTGCAACACCTGCATCGCCCATCCTTCCAGCCGCATTTATTCTCGGAGCCAATAAAAAGGACAATACGTACGCATTTAATCGACTTTTATCCCTTAAGGATACATCAAGAAGAGCCTTTATTCCCGGACAAGGATTATTAAGTATTTTATCCATTCCAAGCTTAGTAAATATCCTGTTTTCGTCCTTAAGTTCGACTATATCAGCTACAGTTGCAATAGCAACTATATCTAGGTATTCTTCATATTTTCCTGGAATATCAAGCCTGCTACATAGGGCTTGAATAAGCTTTAAAGCAACTCCTGCACCGCAAAGATTCTTAAATGGATATTTGCTGTTTGGCAGGTGTGGATTTATTATGGCAATTGCGTCAGGTATTAATTGCTGGTTGCACTGATGATGATCGGTTATTATGAAATCTATCCTTCTGTTGTTCTCAGACGCTTTTGAGTTAATTGCTTCTATCTGTGAACGGCCAGATATACCACAATCCACTGTGATAACCAGATTATATGACTCGTTGCTTATGTAATCAATTGCCTGTTCAGAAATTCCATATCCTTCGTCTACCCTGTCAGGAATATAGAAATCCACATCAACATTTAAATACCCTAAGAACCGGATTAATATCGAAGTAGCTGAAACTCCATCAGCATCATAATCGCCGTAAATTAATACCCGTTCTTTATTTCTGACAGCTAATAGTATCCTTTTAACCGCAGCCTCCATACCATCTAATAAGAAGGGATCATGAAGATTATTCAATGAAGGTTTGAAGAATGCATCTATTTCTCTCTTTGTGCAAATCCCACGCTTGTTTAACAATGTAAAAATAGTTTCGGGAATACTGTCTTTATATGGGTTTTCTAAAGCAGTATCATCTATATCTTTTTCAGCGCATTTCCATCTTCTCGCATTGCCTAAATAATAGTTTTCCATTATTGAGTCCTTACACCTTTAATATTGATAAATGAATAATACCTGTTTACTTCTTACTACCGTCAATACCACATCACGGTATTAAATAACAAAGCCCGAAGGTTCGCCCCGGGCTTTGTTATTTATGAAAATCATATTAAGGCTATCATTTCGAAGAGTCACTAAATTAGGCCCTTATTTTGTCTTCCTTTTCCTCGCAGCCTCGGATTTCTTCTTGCGTTTAACGCTGGGCTTAACATAATGTTCTCTTTTTCTCACTTCAGCGAGAACGCCAGATTTAGCACATTGTCTCTTAAATCTTTTGAGCGCACTATCAAGGGACTCGTTCTCCTTAACTCTAACTTCAGACACATATATCCCTCCCCTCTGTTACGTACATACCGCGTGCCAGGGGATTTATCCAGTCGGTGTGAATGGTAAACCATGTTACAGCACGTAATATATTATATAATAGTGGTTTTGAAAGCGTCAATATCTTTTTGACGGCAAACGGTTATAATATCTTTTCATCCATTTTTGTGCCACCCAACACATGATAGTGTAAGTGCCAAACCGTTTGCCCTGCGCCTTCTCCACAATTAACAATAACCCTGTAGCCCTCTTTATTGATCTTACATATTTCGGCTACCTTCTTTATTGCTCGATGTATATGAACTACATTCTCAAGATTATCCTCATTTAAACCCTCTAGGCTTTCAATATGAAGCTTGGGCACTACCAGCACATGTACCGGAGCGGCAGGATTAATATCCTTAAAAGCGTAGACATATTCATTTTCATATACTTTTGTCGATGGAATCTCTTGGTTAATTATACGACAAAAAATACAATCTTTCAAAATATCAACTCCTGATTAGGGATTTTACCACAATACCAAATAATTATCTACTCTTACTCAAGCATTTCTGTGGCCATGTTATTAGCTATTTCAAGAGCCTTTTCAATACCTTCCTTATTCTTGCCACCTGCCTGGGCCATATCAGGACGGCCTCCGCCCCCACCGCCGCATGCAGCAGCAGCTTCCTTAATGATCTTCCCACTGTGAATACCTGAAGAAACGGCATCCTTAGTGGCAGCAACAATAAGATTTACTTTATCATCCTTGGCAGAAGCTAAAATAACAACTCCTGAACCAATTTTGTTTTTTAATGTATCGGAGGTATTTCTCAGGGCATTCATGTCAAGGTCATCAATCCTGGCCGAAACAATCTTCATCCCTTTAACCATTGTAGCACTTTCTATGAAATTATCCAAGGAGCTATTGACTATCTTTGCATTGATTTCTTCAAGCTCTTTTTTGGATGCCTTTATTTCTTCAAAAAGATGCTCTATTTTCTTTACAAGGTCTTCTGAAGAGGTTTTTGCTGCTTCAGATGCATCCTTAAGCAAAGATTCTTGTGCCTTATAATAATTAATTGCATTAAAGCCTGTGAGAGCCTCAATTCTTCTGATTCCTGCAGAAATACCGCTTTCTGATATTATTTTAATCAAACCGGCCTCACCCGAATAACTTAGGTGAGTACCTCCACATAACTCCTTGCTGTAATCTCCAACAGATACTACCCTGACCTTGTTTTGGTACTTCTCATTGAAAAGTGCCATTGCTCCTGACTTTTTAGCCTCATCAACAGTCATTTCCTCAGTATTCACTGTTAGATTTTTCAGAATTATTGAATTAACCTCATTTTCCACTTGTTCAATCTGTTCCAGAGTCATTGCAGAAAAATGAGTAAAGTCAAAGCGCAGTCGTTCAGGTGAAACATATGAGCCGGATTGATTCACATGATCCCCCAGTACTCCTCTCAAAGCTTTATGAAGCAAGTGGGTTACAGTATGATTTCTGGCCGTTGCTTTACGCTTTTCTATATCTATTGATGCCTTTACTGTGTCTCCAACCTGTATACTGCCTGATAACACTTTTCCTATATGCAGATATTTCCCATCAGCAGTTTTTTGACAATCAGATACTTCCATCTTAAAATCAGTATTAATGATGATTCCTGAATCACCAGTCTGACCACCGCTTTCAGCATAGAAAGGGGTTCTATCAAGTATCAGTGTGGCATCATCATCCTGCTGCGAATTGTCAGTGAGTTCGTTATTTACTATAATATACTGAACCTTTGACTCAGAGCTTGTGTCAGTATACCCAACAAATTCTGTAACATTTGTTTTATCAGTGTTTGCAAATAAATCCTTTTCCCAGGCAGAGCCTTCCTTGCTTTTATGAGCTTCTCTGGCCATTTCCTTCTGGTTTTTCATTTCAATCTGGAAGCCTTCATCATCAATGGATATATTATTCTCAGAAGCGATCTCCTTAGTTAATTCTACAGGAAAGCCATAGGTGTCATGAAGCTTAAAGACCATTTTGCCGGTTAAAATATTAGTATTATCCTTCTTAACCTGCTTAATATAGTCATCCAGAATAAGCATGCCTTGATCTATAGTCGCATAAAAACGTTCCTCTTCAATACTTATAACCTTTTTAATATAATCCTGCTTTTCTACAAGATTTGGATATGCCTGACCAAAGCAAAGGATTACAGTATCTACTATTTCAGATAAAAACAATCTGTTGACTCCAAGAAGTCTTCCATGACGGGCAGCTCTTCTCAAAAGCCTTCTTAATACATATCCTCGACCTTCATTAGAGGGCAAAATACCATCAGACACCATCATGGTGATACTTCTGACATGGTCGGTTATAACACGGATTGATACATCCTTCTTATAATTCTTTCCATATTCAACATTTGCTATTCTGCATACATGATCAAGAATTGCACGAATTGCATCGACCTCAAAAATATTGTCGACATCCTGCATAATACAAGCTAAGCGTTCAAGACCCATGCCTGTATCAATGTTCTTATTTTCAAGCTCTGTATATGTTCCGTCGGGCTGCTTATCAAACTGGGTAAAAACATTATTCCATACTTCAATAAAACGATCGCACTCGCAACCCACAGTACAATCAGGGCTTCCGCAACCCTTATGCGAACCTCTGTCATAGTATATTTCAGAGCAGGGGCCACAGGGACCGGTTCCGTGTTCCCAGAAATTATCTTCCTTTCCCATGCGGAAGATTTTGTCTTCAGATAGTCCTATATTCTTATGCCATAAATCATAAGCCTCATCGTCTTCTTCATACACAGAGACATACAGCCTGTCTTCGGGAATTTTTAGAACATCGGTAAAAAACTCCCAGGCCCATGGAATAGCTTCCTTTTTAAAATAATCTCCAAAAGAAAAGTTTCCGAGCATTTCAAAAAAAGTACCGTGCCGTGATGTTTTCCCCACATTCTCTATATCTGGGGTACGAATACATTTTTGGCAAGTTGTAATGCGTTTTCTAGGTGGAACCTCAACGCCTTGAAAATAAGGCTTTAATGGAGTCATACCTGCGTTAATCAATAATATACTAGGATCATTTTGCGGAACAAGCGAAAAGCTTGGAAGTCGCAAATGGTCCTTTCCTTCAAAGAATTTCAGGAACATTTCTCTTAATTCGTTTAATCCGTACTTTTGCATATTGTTATTACGACCTTCCTAAAGTAACATTATTATCTTACATGCAATATTCTTGAAATAGTATACCTAATCTAAGTTGCATGAGTCAAGCAGTGCAATTTAGCTATGCTTAACTTATCAGCTCCTTCTTAATGGCCTTTGCACTATTCTCTTCATTTTTTAGATTATCAAAGGCTGTTGATATCATAAGCTTAATTCTGTTGAGCTGATTTACTTCACTGGCACCCGGGTCATAGTCAACTGCAACAATATTGGCACCAGGATATACTCTCTTTAATTCCTTTATCATTCCCTTTCCAACAACGTGATTAGGCAGGCATGCGAAGGGTTGCATACAGATTATATTTTTAACACCATTTTCTATAAGCTCTATCATCTCCCCTGTAAGAAGCCAGCCTTCACCCGTCTGATTACCCAGGGACATAACCTTTTGTGCGCCTTCGGCAATCTCCTGAATACTTTTTTGCTCATAGAATCTGTCACTGTTAGCAAGTGCCTTTTTATATGTTCTTCTGTATAGCTCGATTATTTTAATAGCAGCCTTTGATATTAGCAAAGTCTTTGTATCGTCAGACAAATATCTATGGGCAAATTCATGGTTATATGCGCAGTAAAGGAAAAAATCGGTAAGACTTGGCACAACTGCCTCTCCACCTTCAGATTCAACAACCTTAACAACATCATTATTTGCCGTAGGATGATATTTTACCAGAATCTCTCCTACTATGCCCACCTTCGGCTTAACCTCGTCTGTTATTTCCAATGCATCGAATTCTTTAACAATGTTATATATATTATCTTTAAACTGCTTAATGCTAGCATCCTTTAATGATTCAGTGCATATTTCAGCCCATTTCTCATATAGCTTATTTGCTGAGCCTTTAATTTTTTCGTATGGTCGTACTCTATAGACCACACTCATAAACAAATCTCCGTAAAGAAGTGCCATCATGGCCCTGTTAAGCAACCTTAAGGAGATATTAAATCCGGGGTTTGATTCTAAACCACTTGCATTTAGAGATATTACGGGCACCTGTTCATAACCCGCATCCTTTAACGCCTTTCTTAAAAAAGCAATATAGTTTGTTGCTCTGCAGCCTCCTCCGGTCTGAGTGATAATCATTGAGGTATTATCAGGGTCATATTCGCCTGATTGTAAAGCTTTAATCAATTGCCCAACTACAATTATTGACGGATAGCAGGCATCGTTATTTACGTATTTTAAGCCTATATCCACTGCCTCTGAATCTATATCAGGCAGGACCTTCATCTTATACCCCGAAAGCCTTGCGGCCTCTTCTACAAATCTAAAATGAACCGGCGACATTTGAGGGGCCAAAATAGTATGTTTCTCCTTCATTTCCTGTGTGAAAAGTTTTCTATGGTAAGGGTCACCCTTTACTTTGAGCTCATAACCATTCTTCGAACGTTCAAGCATGGTTGCCTTTAAAGAACGGATTCTTATCCTTGCAGCACCTAAATTGCTACCTTCGTCAATTTTGAGCATGGTATACATTTTGGAATTGCTGCTTAATATCTCATGCACCTGATCTGTAGTAACCGCGTCCACACCACAGCCAAAGGATACTAGCTGTACTAATTCAAGATCAGTTTGCTTGGAAACATAATCTGCTGCAAGATACAGTCTTGAATGGTAAGCCCATTGGTTAACCACCCTAAGGGGGAACTCAATATGACCTAGATGTGAAACTGAATCCTCAGTAAGCACTGCCAGCCCCAGGGAATTAATCATCTGTGGTATGCCATGATTAATCTGGGGATCAATATGGTAAGGTCTTCCGGCTAAAACAATACCTTTGATATTGTTTTCTTTTATGTACTCAAGAGCTTTTTCCCCTGCCCTGTTAATATCCTTCCTGAAATTTTCAAGTTCTTCATATGCTTTTTTGACTGCTTGTCTTACCTCTTTTTTGTCTATTTCAAATCCGAATAATTCCTCATATATTCTTTTTGCCACTTTTTTTTCATTATCTAAAGAAAAGAAGGGATGTAAAAACGTAATATCCTTTTCCCGTAAATCCTCTATATTATTTGCAATAACCTCAGGATACGAAATAACGATAGGACAATTATAAATATTGTCTGCCCCTTCGTTTCTTATATTCTCATGGACAATGGAGGGATAGAAAATAAATCGGATACCCTTATCAATAAGATTAGCAACATGGCCATGAACCATCTTTGCCGGATAGCAGACCGATTCTGAAGGAATAGTTTCAATTCCCTTCTCATACACACTTACAGAAGATCTATCAGAAAGAACTACATTAAAGCCAAGCTCGGTGAACAGAGTAAACCAGAAGGGATAATCCTCATACATATTCAATACTCTTGGAATTCCTACAGTCCCTCTCTTTGCTTCCTCGGCCGGAATGGGCTCATAATCAAATACTCTCTTATATTTATACTCGTAAAGATTAGGCAGTTTACCGGACTCGGTATTTTTCCCCTCGCCCTTTTCACAACGGTTTCCGGAAATAAACCGTCCTCCGTCTGCAAATTTATTTATAGTCAACAGGCAGTTGTTTGAACATCTTCCACACCTGGTAACCTTTAATTCGGGCTTTAGATTCTTTAACCCTTCAGCTGAGGCTAAGGTGGATTTATATGATTCATCATATCTTTCCCTTGCTATAAGGGCGGCACCAAAGGCTCCCATGATGCCTGCAATATCAGGGCGGATGGCCTTTCTTTCTGATAAAAGCTCAAAACACCTTAGTGCGGCATCGTTATTGAATGTACCCCCTTGTACTACAATCTTTTCTCCAAGTTCCTCAGGGTTTTTTATTTTAATAACCTTGAACAAGGCATTCTTTATTACAGAATATGATAAGCCAGCAGAGATTTCACCAACTGATGCCCCTTCTTTTTGCGCCTGTTTTACCTTAGAGTTCATAAATACAGTACACCGCGAGCCGAGATCCACAGGATTATCTGCAAAAAGAGCCTCCTTAGAGAAATCTTCTATGGACATATGAAGGGATGCTGCAAATGTGTCCAGGAATGAACCACAGCCCGAAGAGCATGCTTCGTTCAGAAGGATGGTGTCAATCATTCCATCCTGAATCTTTAAGCATTTCATATCCTGGCCGCCTATATCCAATATGAAATCTACTCCAGGACAAAAATGCTCTGCAGCCTTATAATGGGCTATGGTTTCAATCTCACCAATATCCACTTTTAAGCCTGTCTTTATTAAGCTCTCACCGTAGCCTGTAACGGTAGAGTTTACTATTCTGGCCTTAGGAGGAAGTGCATAATATAGATCTTCTAGAGCCGTAATAGTTGATTTGAGTGGATTTCCACCATTACTTCCATAGTAGGTATATAACAGCGCCCCCTCATCATCTATTAATGCAAGCTTTGTTGTGGTGGAGCCTGAATCAATTCCTAAATAACAGTTTCCTTCGAAGGTTTGTAAATTCCGCTTTGGCACTGAATTTTTATCATGTCTTTTTCTAAACCCTTTATACTCTTCTTCAGAAGTAAAAAGAGGCATTAACCTGTTTGTTTCATTGGTAACATCAGTAAGATTTTTTAGATTGGAAATAATAGTACTGAATTTAACACAGTCCTCATCCTCAGCGGCTATTGCTGCGCCAATGGCAACAATAAGCTGTGAATTCTCGGGAAAAATAATCTGTTCATCAGTCAGATTAAGAGTATCTATAAATCTTTTTCGAAGCTCTGAAAGGAAATACAGAGGACCTCCTAAAAAGGCAACATTTCCACGAATGGGTCTTCCACAAGCAAGTCCGCCAATAGTCTGAATTACAACAGCTTGAAGAATTGAGGCAGCTATATCTTCTCTTGCAACTCCTTCATTGAGTAATGGCTGAACATCAGTCTTGGCAAATACGCCACATCTTGCAGCTATAGGATAAATGACCTTATGCTTTTTGGCAAGTTCGTTAAGACCAGCAGCGTCCACCTTCAGAAGAGTGGCCATCTGATCAATAAAAGCACCTGTTCCTCCGGCACAAGTACCATTCATCCGCTGATCGGTTCCATTATCAAAGTATGTAATCTTTGCGTCTTCTCCGCCCAATTCGATGGCGACATCAGTCTGTGGATAATAGGCTTTTATAACCTTTGTTGCCGCAATAACCTCTTGGGTAAACCCAACTCCAATGCCTTGGGAAATATTCATTCCTCCTGAGCCTGTAATCATTATTTTTACATTGGAATCCCAGAATGTCTTACTGGCCTCCCTTAGCATTTCAATCAGTTTGTTTCTGACATCAGACAAATGGCGTTCATATTGGCTGTATATTAACTCATCCTGTCTATTTAAAACGACAATTTTAATGGTTGTGGAGCCGACATCAATACCAACTCTGTAATAATCCTTATAATACTTCACGTAATCCTCCTTGATAAAACTTGTAAAATTTTATTCAATTTATATAAGAATTTAATTATTGAATTATTAGATACTGTACCATTTTATCATATTTAATCATAATAAAAATAGGCATAAATTAATATGCCTATTAACATATAATTAATCTTTTTGTGTGTAAATAATTATAATAAGATTAAAAGAGGCCGGTTCCAACCTACCATATTTACCGCAATAAACAGATTTGAGGAATTGATAATCAAAAGATCATATGTCTCATGGTTGAATATGCCCTTCCTGCGCATCTGCCTATATTTTTCCCGGCCCTTTTCATAGCCTTAACCGAGCGGTCCATCTTAAAATTTTCCTCGGCAATAATAGAAATTGTTGCACCCATCACAGCTCCAAATACTACTCCACCTAAAAATCCTTTTCGCATATATTTTACCTCCTGAAATATTTACTTTTCTTTATTATTTCAATAAATTGCGATTTGAATTCATGAAGTGTTTGACAGTTATTAGATGATAATCTAAAATGAACGAAGAAAAATCTATGGAGGCAATAGTATTTATGACTAATTCAGACTTGATAAACAATATGAAGAATTTAGGTATTAATATTTCTTCTGTTCTTATTCCTAATGATAAAATTAATATGCAAAAATGGTCGGTTGTAGCTTGTGATCAATATNCATCTGAGCTGGAATATTGGAATGATGTTGATGAATTCGTAGGAAAAAGCCCATCAACACTACGTCTAGTCTTTCCGGAGGCATATTTGGAAATAGAATCAGATGANGATAAAACTAAACGAATCAGATCNATTAATGACAATATGACATCATATTGTGATAACGATATATGGTGCGAACTTAAGGACACTATAATTTTAGTCGAAAGAACTTTTGAAGACGGCAACAAAAGACATGGCCTAATGTTGGCGGTTGATTTGGAAAAATATGATTATAATAAGGGATCGCAAAGCCTTATACGAGCTACTGAGGGTACTATAATTGACCGCTTGCCCCCACGAATTAAAATACGTGAGAATGCTTGCCTTGAATTACCCCATATCATGCTGCTAATTGATGACCCTAAAAAGTCTGTGATTGAGCCGCTTTTATCAAAGACAGACTCTATATCCGAGATATACTCCTTTGACCTTATGAAAAACAGCGGTTCAATAAAGGGCTGGAAGATAGATAAGGAGAATGACATCACAGGTATAGTTCATGCATTAAATGTTTTGGCTGATGAGGAGAATTTTAAGGTCCGTTATAATCTTAAGGAAGATTTAGGGGTACTTTTATTCGCAGTAGGAGATGGAAATCACTCTCTGGCAACGGCAAAAGCCTGCTGGGAAAACGNAAAAAAAGATCTGGATCCATCTGAATTGGACAACCATCCTGCGAGATATGCATTAGTTGAGGTTGTGAATTTGCATGACAATGGTCTGGTTTTCGAACCCATTCACCGTGTTGTATTCAATGTAGATGCTGACCACTTAATAAACTCATTTGTAGAATTCTATGATAAACAAGGCTGCAAGGCTGCAATACTATCATCAGATGCCGATATTTCAAGCTTAANAGGACATGCTATAAGATTTGTTACATCTGAAAAGGAAGGATTTCTTTGGGTTGAATCTCCCCTATTTAATTTGGATGTGGGAACACTACAGAGCTTTTTAGATGATTATTTAGCCAATAATAAAAATACCACCGTTGACTATGTCCACGGTGATGATGTCACAGNTAAATTAGGCAGCATACCAGGGAATTTGGGATTTTTCCTCGATAAGCTTGATAAAAATGAGCTGTTCAAAACCGTTATTTTGGACGGTGCTCTGCCAAGAAAAACCTTCTCAATGGGAGAAGCCTCTGAAAAGCGCTTCTACCTTGAGGCCAGAAGGATTAGGTGATAGATTAACAAGTAAATACATTGTTGAGCTTATTTCATTGTAATTTGGCCTTTAATGACTCCAGAATTTTTTTCTCCAGTCTGGATACCTGCACCTGTGATATCCCGAGCTTTTCGGCAACACTTTGCTGTGTATGGCCTGAATAATACCGCATTTTAATAAGCTCTTTTTCTCGATTTGTGAGGTCTTTTAATGCGCAATAAAGAGAGATTCTTTCTACNGTTTCNGTTTCCCTGTCCTTATCATGAGCCACAATACGGTCGATCAGTCTGTTCTCTGANCCTTCCTCATCCTCATATTCCCGGAACAGNGACTCAGGGGCACGGGATGCTTCAATTGCGTGAACGATGTTTTCCGGTTCTTCATTCAGAGCCTCTGCCAGCTCATTTATTGTAGGTGGCCTTCCCATCTCCTGTTCAAGCCTTTCACTGACATCTCTTGCTTTCAGAGATAACTCCTTAAGGCTCCTGCTTACTTTTATTGCCCCGTCATCTCTAAAATAACGACGAATTTCACCTAAAATCATGGGAACTGCATAGGTGGAGAACTGAACATTAAAGGAACAATCAAATTTGTCAACTGCCTTAATCAGTCCTAAACAACCTATTTGGAAGAGATCTTCAGTTTCTACATTGCGATTTCTGAATCTTCGGACAATACTCCATACAAGCCCGGTGTTCTTGTTTATTAGAGCGTCGCGGGCTTCTTTATCTCCACTTTGAGCTCTTTTTATCAAGTCCAGGTTTGAACTATGCTTTATATNATTCATATTATAGTTACCCATTCCCTAATTGTTTGGTCATGACAATTCTTGTGCCTGTACCCGGTGATGATTCTATAATAAGAGTGTCCATAAAGGTCTCCATAACAGTAAACCCCATACCTGATCTTTCTAATTCAGGTTTGGATGTATAGAGAGGTTCCTTTGCCTTTTCAATATCCTCTATCCCCTTGCCAGAATCCTCTATTGTTATCTCTACAAGTTCAGGATAGAGAGTACATGCCATGGTTATTATTCCCTCTTTCTCATCGTAGCCATGAATTATTGAGTTTGTCACTGCCTCAGATACAGCAGTCCTTATATCTGCCAGAACCTCTATAGAAGGATCTGCCTGAGCCACAAAGGAAGCTGCAACCACACGGGCAAATGCCTCATTGCTGGACTTACTTAAAAACTCGACTTTTACTTTATTAATTGGTTGCATATTTTTAACCTCACTATAATTTAGTCTTTATCTTAAATCTAAGCATCTAATTCTATCATTGAGTCAATCTTAGACATTTTAAGAATTCTCAATACCTCTTTACTTGGCTTTTTAATTGCTAAAGTACCTCCAATACTGGAAGCCTTTTTTAATCTGCCAGTTATAAGGCCTATTCCGGAACTGTCCATAAATGATACCTTTGATAAGTCAATTATAATGTTTTTAACAGGCTCCATAATAAATTTGCTGTCAATTCTGTCCCTTGCATCCTTCGATGTATGATGATCTATCTCACCCTCTATCAATACAACTAAGGTATTTCGGTCTCTTTTAAATGATATATCCATCTTTTCACCTCTAAATCCATATAAAATAAAGAATTCTCTATTTCCCGGTATCATCCTTTATTTCAAAGAAGTTTAAAGATGCAGGCGAATAATTGTTTCTACTGTCCTTTTAATCTAAGCTCATCAGCAATTTTATCTATTTTTTTAAGTCTATGGTTAACACCTGATTTAGAAAGATTAGGGTTAAGCATTTTACCAAGCTCAGACAGACTTTTGTCCGGGTTTTCCAGGCGAAGGGAAGCTATTTCTCTCAGGGCTCCCGGAAGAGCTTCAATGCCTATGGTACAATTGATATATCTAATACTGTCTACATGGCGAAGTGATGCATTTACGGTCTTTTCGAGATTAGCAGTTTCACAGTTTACTAATCTGTTCACCTGGTTTCTAACATCTTTTATAATTCTGATATTCTCCATCTTCATTAAGGCGTTATGAGCTCCTATTACATTGAGAAAATCNACTATATCCTGTCCCTCTTTAAGATAAACCACAAAATATCTTTTTCTCTTTATTTGCTTTGCCTCAACGTCAAAAACCTTTAAACAATTAATATACTCCTCTGCCAGAAGCTCATTTGCGAAAGAAACTTCTAAATGGTATGAGCGGTCTGGATCAGAAATAGAACCAGTGGCAAGGAAGCATCCTCTTAAATATGCTCTAACACAGCATTTATCCGATATTTCAATAGGATAGTATTGAATCTGTGCTTCAGTTTCATTAATTGAAATTCCCATTTTGTTAAGGAAAGACTGCATATCCTGATTCAACAGCTCTGAGAATTCGAGCATATATACATTATGATTATGAAAGCGCCTGGTTTTTAGCATGATCAGTTCAGGGCTGCTTTGATAGAGATCTTTAACCCTTGAAAACAAATGTCGGGAAAGTGAAGCATTCTCAGTAACAAATAGTAGCCTTTTTCTCCCCTGATGAGTTTTAAGGCTTATCCCTGCACGCAGCATCCCCGATAACTCGTAATGCATGCAATTTATATGTGAATTATCTATTCTGGTTAATTCTCTTTTTATCTCCAAAGAAAAGGACAAAGCAATCCCCCCAATTTTTTGAGCTTCTTTTGAGCTTAATGTCAATTAATATTATTNTNTTTAGCATTTTTATTGCTTATNTGTTCTATTGATTTTTTGTTACATCCAGTATTGTATGAGCCAATACATTTGAATCGTGTCTGACAAGATTATTGTTGTTAACACTTACTANATTCTTTTCTATNATTTTGATACCTAGTTTTTTTATGTTGTCATAATCAATTGAAACCATTTGAGCGTCATCCTTCTCATATTTNTTTTGGACATAAAATGGAATTTTGCCGCTATTAACAATACAAATATCTATAACAGGCTCTCCAGTATGATAATGTATTGCTTTGATATGGTCCGAAACTGAGTATCCATCAGTCTCTCCNGGTTGAGTCATTATGTTTGACACATATATCTTTTTAGCTCTTGATTTTGCAATTGCCTTTGAAACTCCATCAACTAAAAGATTTGGAATAATACTTGTGTAGAGGCTTCCCGGGCCTAACACAATTACGTCGGCCTTTTCAATTGTTTCAATGGCCTTCTTTACTGGTAAGGCCTTGTCCTTATCAAGCATAACCCTTTTTATTCTTCCCGGATGTGTAAAATTGTGAGAGCCGATTCTTGATTCCCCGCGAATCTGGGTACCATCCTCCAATTCAGCAACTAAAAAAACATTGTCCTCTGTAACAGGGTATACCTTGCCTGTAATAGCCAGCACATTCCCCATATTATGTACAGCATCCTCAAAGCCATCTGAAATACCATGCATAGCAGCTAAGAACAGATTTCCGAAGCACTGTCCTTTTAAGGAGCCTTCAGTAAACCTGTATTTTAAAAGCCTTTCCAGTACCGGCTCTGTGTCGGCCAAAGCTATCATGCAATTGCGGATATCCCCTGGAGGCAATATTCCTAAATCATTTCTTAATGCACCTGAGCCGCCGCCATCATCTGCCACAGTAACTATTGCAGCAATATTGCTTGTGTAAGCCTTTAACCCTCTTAGTATAGTTGATGTGCCAGTTCCGCCTCCAATAACAACCACCATAGGTTCAGAAGCTAGTATTTTTCTTTTATAAATAATACTGCTGACCTCAGTGACATTCGATGGCTTGCCCATCTTACCATTCGAATATACACTTACAAATTTTAGAAAAATATTTCTTAAGCACAGTATTATTGCATATACACCAACAATGCCTAATATCAGTGAGGATAACCATNTTGTATGAGGAATATCTGTATCTTTTATCAAAATAAATAATGCAGCTATAAGAAGCAGCACACCAACTACGCCGCTTATAAGCCACCTTTTAAATTTGAAACCAATCTGAAACCACTTCGGTGATCTCATCAGATGCCTCCTTTGTTATCTTTATCGATATCCCGATGTTCAATAACAGTACTAAAGCCCTTTAGTTTCAATTTGTCGTACAGTTTTCTCGCAATAGTAACTGAGCGATGTTTTCCTCCTGTACAACCGATTCCAACTATTAGCTGTGTTTTTCCTTCTTTCACATATAAAGGAATGAGGAAACTGACCATGTCCACCAACTTATTTAAGAATAGTCTGCTTTCGTTATGATTCATAACATAGTCTTCAACCTCAGTGTCTAAGCCTGTCTTCTCCTTGAGCTCAGGAATATAAAAAGGATTAGGGATATAGCGCACATCAAAAACCAGGTCGCAGTCTATGGGCATACCATATTTAAAACCAAAAGAAACTATGTTAGTTATTAGTCCGGAAAAAGTCTTCCCTTCAACAAAATGATCATTTATAGCTTCCTTAAGCTGACGAGGAGTTAAACTGGTGGTATCAATTATTACATCAGCTTTTTCTCGTATTGGTTGGAGAATTAAGCGTTCCTTTGAAATACCCTCAGAAAGGCGGCCGTCCGGTGCCAGAGGATGCATCCTCCTGCTTTCCTTAAATCGCTTAATAAGAGCAGCATCTGAAGCATCTAAAAATAGTATGGAGTAATTAATATCCATTTCATAAAGTGATTGCAAGGCAGGTATCAAATCCTGGAACATTGCACCACCACGAATATCAACAATTAATGCTATCTTCTTAAGTGCTGTTTTTCCATAAAGCATTACCTCAACAAATTTTGGAATCAAGGACGGAGGAAGATTATCAACACAATAGTATCCAATATCCTCAAAGTATTTAACACCAAGGCTTTTACCTGCTCCCGACATTCCTGTTATAATCAGTAGTTCCATATTTAGTTCCCCCGATAATTTTTACCTCCAGCTCCAGGGAAACCCCGGTATTTTTGTATACAGTTTCCTGAACAAGCTTTATTAGCTCTATAACATCTGAAGCTGTGGCATCTCCTGTATTTATTATAAATCCACAATGTTTATCTGATACTTGAGCACCACCAATTTTTGTGCCCATTAAACCACAATCCTGAATAAGCTTACCTGCAAAACTGCCCTGGGGACGTTTAAAAACACTTCCAGAACTGGGAAAGTTTAAAGGCTGTCTTTCCCGCCTTCTCGAATTTAAGTCAATCATTTTTGCATGTATTTCTTCTTTATCTCCCTTTTCAAGGTGTAAAACAACCTGTGCACAAACTAAACCCTCTTTTTGAATTCTGCTGTATCTGTATGAAAAATCATGCTCTCTACCTCTGAGAGTGATAAGTTCACCCCTCTGATCAACACATATAGACTCTGCTACAACCTGTGACATTTCTCCCCCATAGGCTCCTGCGTTCATGCACACGCCTCCACCTATACTACCCGGTATACCAGAGGCAAACTCCAATCCTGTTAATGAATTTTCCATGGCTCTTGAAGCAACTAAAGCAAGGGAAGCTCCTGCCATAGCCATAATAGTATTATCTTTTACTTCTATCTCAGACATTTTAGGTCCGATTTTTACTATTACACCCTTATATCCTTCGTCACTGAAAATTAGATTAGAACCGTTTCCGATTACTAAATATGGTACATTCATTTCTCTTAACAACGAGATACTTTTTTGAAGACAAATAATTGAGGAAGGCTCGATCATTAGAGCAGCTTCCCCACCTACCTTCATGGAAGTATGATTTTTCATGGGAACATTATGATGAATTACACTTATTCCGCAGACAGACTCCAAAGGCTTGCAAATATCGATAATATTCAAAAGCTTCACTCCTTGAATTACTTGTACTAATTGCTTTAAAAATCAAGGCACTAAAAATCAGTTTTTCGGCGATTATCCTCAGTAATTTTTTCGGTAAATACCTTTGCAGCATTATAACCCATTTTCTTTTGTCTGTTATTCATTGCAGCAACCTCAATTATTATGGCAAGATTTCTGCCAGGTCTTACAGGAATAGTTAATGAAGGAACCTTAATTCCGAGTATCTCTGTGGTTAACTCGTCTGCTCCAAGTCTTTCATATTGTTTTGTTGAATCCCATAGCTCCATATTAATAACCAGATTAATACTCTCTGTTGTTTTAACGGAGCCTACACCATAAAGATATTTAACATCTAGAATACCTATTCCACGAATTTCTACAAAGTGCCTGATTATTTCAGGAGCTGAGCCAACTAAGGTTCTGCTCGAGACTCTTCTTACTTCAACTAAATCGTCTGCAACAAGGCGATGCCCCCGTTTTACCAGTTCAAGGGCAGTTTCACTTTTTCCAACACCACTCTCGCCCAGAATAAGTACTCCTTCTCCATAAACCTCAACAAGTTCCCCATGCATTGTTTCCATAGGGGCCAGTTCAACATTCAAATAAGAAATAAGATTGCTTAAAAATCGGGATGTATCCTCCTGAGTAAGCAATAGGGGTATATCACATTCCTCAGCCACCTGCATCATTTCTTCAAATGGCTCAATTCCTCTGGCAAGAACAACACAGGGTACTCCTGAAGAGAATAAGGCGTACAACCTTTCATATCTGTTATTACTATCAAATTGATTTAGATAAGTCATCTCTACTTTACCAATAATCTGTATCCTATCGGTACCAAGATATTGATAGAAGCCTGCAAGCTGAAGTCCCGGGCGATTAATATCAGAAGTGGTGATATTAATGTCATTATGTTCTTCTTTAAAATTAAGCTTCTGTAATGACAATTCGTCAATTATTTTCGATAGTTTTACAGTACCCATGTTTTAATCCTCCATTAAAAGCTCTTTCTGACAACATCCTTCATATCATTCTTTTCGCATACCGAATCATGAAGTACAGTCTTTTTATCTAGATTTTTTAAACCTTCCGGAATTGACCAGCCGGTTTTTTTAGACAGAAGATTAAGAAGCTCAAACTCTGATTTACCCTCAACCTCATCTTCAGCAAAAAGAGCCTTACAAACGCTGTTGTTAAACTTGAAGGGGCTCGCTGTGGATACCACCACTGTAGGAGTAAGGTCACCAGTTGTGATCACATACTTATCATACACATCCACTGCAACTGCTGTATGGGTATCTAAAAGATAATTATCATCTTTATAAACTAATTCGATGGTTTTTAATGTCTCGTGCTGATTTGACCAGCCTGCCCAAAAATCCTCCTTAATTTTTCCGGAAATTTCAGGACCAACATTATAGTGCCCTTCCTCAGTAAGCTCCTTCATCCATTGTGATACCTGGTTATCATCATTGCCGGAAAGTGCATAAATTAATCTCTCCAGGTTGCTTGAAATCAGGATATCCATTGATGGGGATACTGTCTTAATGAATTCACGACGCTTATCATAATGTCCCGTTTTGATAAAGTCAGTAAGAACATTGTTATCATTAGAGGCACATATAAACCTATTTACCGGCAAGCCCATACACTTCGCATAATAGCCTGCCAGGATATTACCAAAATTACCTGTTGGAACAACAAAATTAATCTTCTGGCCGGGGCTGATTTTTTCTTTCCTGATAAGGTCAGCATAGGCAGAGAAATAATAAACAATCTGAGGAACAAGCCTGCCCCAGTTAATTGAATTTGCAGAGGAGAATTTAAGATTGTTCTTCCCCATTTGTGAAATTAGCTCTTCATCGGTAAAGATTTTTTTAACACCAGTTTGAGCATCGTCGAAATTACCCTTTACCCCAAAGACTTTAACATTCTTTCCCGTCTGGGTAATCATCTGATATTTTTGAATTTCACTGACTCCGTTTTCAGGGTAAAAGACAATAATTCTTGTCCCCTCCACATCGGCGAAGCCTTCCAATGCAGCCTTGCCTGTATCGCCTGAGGTAGCCACCAGAATAATTATCTCACTTTTTTCGCCTGTTTTCTTCATTGCCTTAACAAGAAAATGAGGTAATATCTGAAGGGCCATATCCTTAAATGCACATGTGGGTCCATGCCACAGCTCCATAATATAAAGATTCTCATTAAGATCTACAATAGGAGCAATATCTTCACTTGAAAACTTGCTGTTATTATATGCCTTGTTAACGCATTCAGATAATTCATTATCTGTGAAATCAGTAAGGAAATGCTTAAGTATAAAAATAGCTCGCTCATTATAATTCATCTTGGACATCGAAGCTATTTCTTCAAGTGTAATAGCCGGGATGCTCTTAGGAACATAAAGCCCCCCGGTAGGCGAGATACCCCTTTTTATTGCATCTGCAGATGATATTGATTCTTGACTGTTTCTGGTACTTTCATATAAAATCATAATAACGCTCCAAAACTTAGCAAATGCTTTGATAGCTAAATTTGCCGTATGTTTAATTACTTAATATAACACTACCTATAATAAACTAAACACCATAAAAATGCAATTGACTTAGTATTTCAAATAACAATGTTTCAAGGGTTTCATTAATAATTTCTAATATTTTTAACCTAAAAGTAATATTAATTATTAGATAAAGATGGTATAATGATATTGAAGTTATTTATTCCTCCTTTTATATATGTAGAATATAATATAAGTTCAGTTTATCTGGAAGCACCACATTTAGGACGCAATTATTTTTATAAGTAAATCCTCAGGTGCTTTTTTTTTATTCATTTATGGTTTACAATGGTACAAGCAGATACTTTCAAATCCTTGGAGTGTAGTGTAATTATGGATCATTCAAGCCTTAGAAATGAGAATAGATATAGATTAACACCTGCTATAGCCTCTTTAATTATAGTGTTTGCCATAATTATCCGATTAATTACAACACTTATACGACCTTATCCCATAGATATGAACGGTTATGTTGTCTGGAGTAATTATCTGGCTCAACACGGCCCGGCAGAATTCTATGGCTCATCGGGTTTCCATGTGGTGTACGCACCATTTTATCAGTATTTTCTATGGCTTACAGGTGAATTAGTTCAGGCCTTTTCGTTGCCATTATTAACACATGTGTATTTAATCAAACTATGGTCCGTTATTTTTGAACTTTTGGGTGCCTTCCTAATCTGGACTATTGGTAAAAAAAACAAAGCTCCCATTGAGGGCTTTATTCTATCCATTTTTTATTTTCTTAACCCCGCCATATTTATTAATTCCTCGGTTTGGGGACAATTTGATTCTATAACCGCAACAATGTTAATTGGTGTAATTCTTCTTTTCATTAATAAAAAAAATAATCTGGCTGTATTATTATTTCTTGTATCGGTTCTTACCAAACCTCAAAGTGCTCTTCTGTTACCTGTTGTACTCTACCTGTATTTCAAAGATTTCCGCCTAGATAGAAAGTCAATACTTCGTGGAATTATTCTGTTGTTTTCAGGTCTTTTGGTTTATTATGCCATAGTAATACCCTTTTATATTCCAACACATCTTGCTGGCAAGATTCCAAGATTCTTAGATCAGATATACTGGTTATTTGATTTGTACTTTACAAGTGTAAAAGACTATCCCTACGGTACAGCCAATGCGTTTAATGTATGGTTTCTTTTAGGAGGACAGATCCAACATGATCACCTGCCGTTTTTAGGATTGAATTATATGACCTGGGGAATGATTCTTTTGATATTAGGATTGATCTTTTCTACAGTCTGTCTTATTAAGAAAAAAGCTTCGGTTCATTCAATTTTTTATTCTTCATTCCTGGTGCTATTTACGGCCTTTTTCTTTATGACAAAAATGCATGAGAGATATTTGCTTCCAGCCATCATATTCATCACCATCTCGGCCCTCTTTGAAAAGAGACACATAATAACACTCATACTGATTAGTATCTGTGTATATGTTAATCAACTATATTTGTATATGATCTCTTTTGATGGTGTATATTGGCTGTCCCGTTGGGATACTATTGGTATAATTATCTCTGCAGTCACTCTATTTGCATATATTTTAGCACTTTATAACGGCTATACACTTTTTATTAAGCCTCAGAAAAGCAAAGAAAAAAGATTGAAAGTAAACATAAGAGGAGAACAAAATGAACTCAAAAATAACTAAAAAAGATGTCACTATTATGATTATAATGACTGTAATATATTTAGTAATTGCTTTAATAAACTTAGGAAACTTTGAGTCACCTCAGACAGGTTGGGAGCCTCAGGAGGTTGGTGAAAGCTTTGTTGTGGACTTTGGCAGAGAGGTGAGTATTGATAAAATAATGCTCTTTAGTGGTCTTGGACATGCCTGGGGTTGCTTTGGATCTTTTGAAATTGAAGCCAATATTAATGGAGAGTTTGAAGAGTATTCCTATATTGATATGAAATCCATCTTTAAATGGTATTATACCCTGGACACCGTTACAACAGACAAGCTCAGATTTACAGCCCAATATCTTAGAACCGACAATGAAAAAGACAAAAACAGATATTATAAAGTCGAATGCCGTGAAATTGGATTTTTTAGTGGTGACAATCTTATTGAGGATTTTAACATCCTATTTGAACCAAGTTCAACAGGTATCGAAGATCTATTTGATGAACAACATCTTGTTCCAGACCGGCCAAATGTATTAAACAGTTCCTATTTCGACGAAGTATACTTCCCCCGTACGGCTTTAGAGCAGCTTGAGAAAAGGGATATTTTATACGAAAACACTCATCCGCCTCTTGGAAAGACGATACTTTCCCTCGGAATAAGAATTTTTGGAATGACACCCTTCGGATGGAGAATAATGGGGACATTATGCGGTGCTGCTATTATCCCCCTTATGTACCTTATAGCTAAAAGATTCTTTAAGGACAGCTTCTGGGCTTTTTTCTGCGCCTTTTTAATGATGTTCGACTTTATGCATTTCGTTCAGACCAGATTGGGAACAGTCGATAGCTATTTACTCTTTTTTATAATGCTTATGTATTACTTCATGCTTGATTATTACGACTCTGATTCCTATGAAAACGGCTTCTTTAAGTCTCTTATTCCCCTCCTTCTATGTGGTATTGCTTTAGGGTTAGCTGCTTCTGTTAAATGGATAGGTCTATATGGAGCCTTCGGCCTTGCAGTGCTGTTCTTCTTGTCAAGGGGATATGAATTTATCAGATATAGAAAACAGGATCTTAGAGGATGGGCAGGTAAATACTTCTGGCTTACCGGAATTTTCTGCGTATTCTTTTTCATTATTATTCCTTTTGCGATATATGTACTTTCATTTATACCAATAAATTATAATAATGCTGAAGAAAACCTTATAAAAACGGTAATTGATTCATTTAAACACATGTTTGAATATCATAAGAATGTAACAGCTGTTCATCCCTATCAATCGTCCTGGTACGAATGGCCCCTGAATCTTCGTCCAATTTTCTATTATCAAGGGGTATTACTTCCCGAAAAATGGGGAGCATCAATTGCCTGTTTAGGCCATCCCCTCTTATTCTGGACTGGTTTTATAGCCTTTTTAATTTTGATTTGGTCGGTTATCAGAAGCATATTTACCAAAAAGAATTTTATAGGCGATAATAAGCTGGTTCTTTTCCCCATCATTGCGTATCTGTCACTGTATTTACCCTGGGCAATTGCTCCCAGGAAGATTACATTTATATACCATTATTTCGCATGTATCCCCTTTCTCATATTAATGGTGGGACTCTTGTTTAGATATCTTGAAGAAAAGAAAATTATCAGCAGAAAGTTTACTAAAGTATTCTTAATTGTATTTTTAGTATTGTTTATACTGTTTTATCCATTGTTGTCTGGTTTAGATGTACCCAGACTTCATCTGCTGTTACTGCAATGGTTACCTCGTTGGGAATGGTAATTTGGAGGCTATGATTAATGAAGAAGATACTCGAATGGGCCTGTACCCTGCCCATTATAAAGAAAATGTTCACCCCTGAATCACTTGCACAGTTTATAAGATATATATTTGTCGGAGTTTTTTCCTTTTCCATAGAATATATTCTTTTTATTGTGTTAAGAAATGCTTTCTCTGAAAACGAATCGTTGATTGATTTGCTATCAGGTATAAAGATTGCAGAAAGTCTGGGAATATATAAGAGTATTGAAATTGTGATTAATATACTTGTTTATACAGTGATTTTCTGGATTAATTTTTTATTAAATAAATATTTTTCCTTCAGGTCGAAGACTAATTTTAAGCGACAGCTCTTCTTGTATTCTATTCTGTTTTTCTTTAATTTAATAGTAGGAAATGTACTGTTGTTTTCTGCAATACGAAGCATACTTGTTACTGTATCAGGGGAAGGATCCTGGCAGGTTTTGTACCTTCCCAAGATTCTTATCATGTTTTTCGTTGTCTCCTGGAACTTTATACTTTATAAGAAGGTTATATATAAATAATTATACTTAATACAACTATGAACGTAGGAAGTGCAAATATGAATATTGCAGTGGTTGGGAGCGGTATGACGGGCGTAAGTGCAGCTCTTAGACTTTCACAAAAGGGACATATTGTTACAATTTACGAAAAGGATTCCTGTGCCGGAGGTCTTGCCTCCTCTGTGGAGGTTGGCAATGAAGATCTGGATAGATTTTACCATCATATCTTTACCAGTGATAATTACATAATAGATCTGATTGAAGAAATGGGAATCTCGGAGTCTCTTAAATGGTACGAGCCTAAGAATGCCATATATCTGGATAATACATTATATCCCTTTACCTCCCCCTTGGATCTGATCAGATTCAGGCCTGTTTCATTCATATCAAGAATAAAAATGGGTCTGTTAGTCCTTACAGCAAAATTAATAAAGGACTATACCCCCTTTGAATCCATCACCGCTCTGGAATGGATAAGAAAACGCTCAGGAAAGGATGCCTGTGAAAAGGTATGGGAACCGCTGCTAAAATCTAAATTTGATATTGACAGCAATGTCGTGTCTGGAACATGGATCTGGAATAAATTTAAGCTCCGGGGTTCATCCAGAGGAAAAAACATAGCCAAAGAGATGCTTGGCTATCTTGATGGCGGCTTTATCCTTCTGATAGATAAGATTCTAAATGAAATTGCTAGACTCGGAGGAAAAATTCTGTATAATTCCGAAGTAAAATCAATTTCTAAAACAGATAAAGGTCTTTTGGAATTAGAGAGCTCAACTGGTAAAGCCTTCTATGACAAAATATTATTTACCTATGCCCCTGAAAAGCTTTCAGATATATATAAGGGCTATTCACCAAATTATTCAACAAAGCTTAATGAAATAAAGTATAAGGCTAATCTGTGCCTTATGCTTGAGCTTTCAGAAAGTCTTTCACCATATTACTGGATTACAATTTCCCAGAAAGGTTTTCCCTTTGTGCTAATTATCGAGCATACAAACCTGGTCGGACTTAAAGGTTATAACTCTCATGTAGTCTATCTTTCGCGTTATTTGGATGCAAATGACTCCCTGTTTACTGCCTGTGATGAAAGCATTATTAATGAGTTTATTAATCATCTTAATAGGGTTTTTCCCTATTTTAATGAAAATAGTATTAAGAAAGCAACCTTAAGCCGGGCTAAATACTCCCAGCCGGTAACCACATTAGAATATGGAAAAAGGATTCCAGACATAAAAACTCCTGTAAAGGGACTTTTTTTAGCTTCAATGCCTCAGATTTATCCTGAGGACAGAGGTCTGAATTACGCTGTAGGGCTTGGAAAAGAAGCCGCAAATGTAATGCTTGAGAGTTTATAGTATATTGTATAAAATAATATAAGCATATAATACTGTTACATTAATTAATAATAATACATAAACGTGACAATAATGTGATTGCTGTTGATTATGGCTTTCACACCCTTAGAAAGAGGTTCAAAATGGAAAAAATACTGTGTTCTGTAATTGTACCTATGTATAACGAAGAGGCTGTTATCTGGGAGACCTATAACAGGCTTACAAAAGTAATGGACGAATTAAATGAAGCCTATGAAATTATTTTTATAAATGATGGAAGCAAAGATAAAACAAAGGATATCCTTAATGAAATTTGCAATCAAAATAATAAAATAAAGATGATCGATTTTGCCCGAAATTTTGGTCACCAGGTTGCAATTACCGCAGGCATGGACTATGCTGCAGGCGAATGTATGGTTATTATTGATGGTGATCTGCAGGATCCACCCGAGTTGATCCCTGAAATGATAAAGAAATGGAAAAGCGGTTATGATGTTGTTTACGGAAAAAGAAAGTCCCGACAGGGAGAAACTCTATTTAAAAAGTTTACGGCTAAAGCCTTTTACAGAATTCTTCGCAGCATGACTGATGTTAGTATTCCTGTTGATACCGGGGATTTCAGATTAATTGACAGAAAGGTTTGTGAGGCACTTAAGCAGCTTCCTGAAAGAAGCCGATATGTCAGAGGACTCATGAGCTGGGTTGGCTTTAAACAAACTGCCATAGAATTTGAACGAAGTGAGCGGTTTGCCGGAGAAACAAAGTATCCCCTTAAAAAAATGCTAAAGCTGGCATCAGACGGTATTATGTCATTCTCCTACAAGCCTTTGAAGCTTGCTTCATATTTAGGAACACTATTGTCTGGTTTAAGCTTTTTATACTTAATTATAGTATTACTTCAAAAAATCTTTGCTCCTGAAACTGTTATATCAGGTTGGGCATCGTTAATTGCAGTTAACCTTTTTTTTAACGGAATAGTCCTGCTCATGCTCGGAATAATTGGTGAATATATAGGCCGTATATATGATGAAGCAAAGGGGCGTCCCCTATATGTAATCAGTGAGCTTAAAAATATGGAGGAACGCGAAGGTCCGCGCTTTAAAATGTAATTACCATTTAAGCGTATGGCAAGGTTGGGGAAGGCACTCCCCAACAAGATTTCCGATGGGCAATTTGCTATTTTATTATTTGACTGCTTAATACACCAGTCCTCATAATAATATTTCTAAGATGCTTATTGTACATGCCTATCCCCTTTAATTGCTTAAAGGAGATCGAACGTAAAACCGTGGAAAGATTCTTTCTATATCTTTTTTGAAACCCTTCCATCCCATCTTCAAGGCTTCTGGCAAGAGCATATGAGCTTTTTAGAGCAAAGCTGATCCCTTCCGCAGAACTTGGGCTTATAAAGCCACCCGCCTCACCTACAAGTGCCGCGTGATTATTTCCGGTAATGATATCCTTTCTTTTAGGACGCAATATGTAGGCTCCTTCTCTCTTTCTACAATCTCCGAAAATAAAGCCATGCTTCTTAAGCTTGCTTTTTAGAAGCTCAAATTTCTGGTTTGCTTCTTTATCAGGTGTAAGAGCTGATCCGATAATAAAGGTATTATCCTTAGAAATTGTCCAGGAATAGAAGTCTGTAATCCCACTATCAAAAATCGCACCGTAATACGGTGTGTCTCTCTCGGTTTCATACCATTCCTGAATACTGATATATTTTTTCAGCTTATCATTATCTCCAAAAAGCTGCCTGCGTACACTGGAGCAGGCACCATCAGCACCTATAATCAGCTTGACCTTTTCAGTGAAAATTCTATTTCCGTGCATAAAGGCGATATCGTAGCCATCACTATTCTCGCTTAATGTGTTAAATCGACACCCTAAAGCAACGTCAACATTATCCGGCAATATGGATAATAGCCATTTATCAAAAAATAGTCTGTTCATATTGAAATAGAATCTCTGATAATATCGTTCCAGGTTGTTGTCAAAATCAATAGTACGTACTAAGAATATCTGAGGATCAACCAAAATCTCAGATGGGACTGCTAAGCCCATCTTCCCTAACATCTGCTGTGCATCTGGTGCTAAAAGGCCACCACAGCATTTCATTTTCTCATTTTCTTTATCTATCAGATCTCTCCGATCCATAATCAAAATTTTATAATTCTTATTCAGGAATCTGGCAAGGGATACACCTGCAGGGCCAGCACCTATTATTGCAATGTCATAGGGCATTGATTATAACCTCCAAAACTACAACTTTCTTATCCATTTTATCACATTACTTAAAAAAATAACTCACTTTTATCGTATTGAAAATAATATCATAAAAAGCAGGCGCAGAAACAATAATAACAACGAAAATATTCTGTTAACTTGTTTACACAGATAATATTTGGTAAAATTATAATTAAAGTATTAATCGTAGGAGGTTTTGAACATGAAAAGCTTAAAGGGAACAAGAACTGCTGTTAATTTATTGCAATCATTTGCTGGGGAATCACAAGCAAGAAACAGATATAACACCTATGCTTCAATAGCAGATAAGGAAGGATATAAGCAAATAAGAAACATATTTAATGAAACCGCTGATAACGAGAGGGAACACGCCAAACGTTTTTACAAGTTTCTACTTGCCGGTTTTGACGGAGATCTGCCTCAAAACATAGAAATCCAGGCTGGTTTCCCTGTTGCTCAGGGAACTACATTAGAAAATCTAAAATATGCTGCTAATGGCGAGAACGAGGAATGGAGTATCCTCTATCCAAAATTTGCCGACATTGCTGATGAAGAAGGATTTCCTGAGATAGCCGAAGTATTCAGAGCTATTGCTTCAGCAGAGGAAAAACACGAAATTCGTTTTAATAAATTAGCCGAAAATATTGAAAAAGGTATTGTATTTAAAAGAGATGGTAAAGTATTCTGGAAATGTGGTAATTGCGGATATATTCACGAAGGGGATGAAGCTCCTGATCTCTGTCCTGCATGTGCTCATGCCCAGGCTCATTTTGAATTATTCGCTGAAACATACTAATCTTTGAGATAAGAAGTTATAATGCATATTAAGAAGGGTTAAGCCGTTTAGTGCTTAACCCTCAATTTATTATTGTACTGAATCTGTTTGTGTATCATTGTCAGCATCAACATTTGCGTCTGTTTGTGTGTTCGTGTCTGTGTCAATGTCAGTGTTAGCGTCTGTTTGTGTATCGTTCTCTGTGGCAATGTCGGTGTCTGTATCTGTTTCTGTAGCCATATCAGTGGCCGTGTCAGCGGTAGTGCCTGTTTGTGTGGCTAGGTCAGCACTTGTCTCTGTTTCCGTAGCCAGATCAGAGGTTGCAGCTATTTCCGGTGTTACATTATTATCTTTATCATTATTGCCTTGGTCAACCAATTCATAATCCAGCCCTCTTCCCTTCATTGACAACAGAATTATAGTACCTAATACTAATACAATAGTTACAGCAAGACCGCCTTCTAAACCGAATGATCCACCATTAATCAATGAGCCCTCATCATTTAAACTAAATGAAAAGAGTGTGACCGGGGTCTCTATTCCGCTGACTCTTATGCCGAAAATATTCCCCTGCGCAAAATTCCATGTGGTGTGAAGGGCGCATATTCCCCATATACTGTTGGTCTTAAGTGTATATAGAGAGGCAAAAATTCCGAATAACGTAAGATTAATAAGTGGCAACACATCAATTCCGTTATTCAAAATATGTAATAATGCAAAAATAACCGAGTTTGATATTACTGCAAGCAGAATAGAATGTCTGGCAGAAACTGATATCATGTAGTATCCTCTCACCAAAACTTCCTCGCTCATACCTTGAAGTATGAATCCTAGCAGGAACAGAAGCAGCAACCCGATTCCGCCCCCTAGAACAAATCCTTCATATTTTACTGTTCCACATAAAAATGATATTAGTAATGCAAGACCAAGCATTAATACGCCTAAGCCTGCTCCAATAAGATAATCTGTAACAGCCTTTTTTCTTACAAAGCCCATTGAATACAGGCTGCGTTTTTCTATTAATTTGCAATATAGAATTGCCACTATGGTAGTAATAAATGTCAATATCAATGAAGGAAGCATCATCTCATTCTGAATATTTGCGATATACTCAGCTGTAGGGTTTCCTAATGGATCCAGAGGAATATTTCCAGAAAAACCATCCCTGAAAGTTAATACTGCAGAGTATATGCCAATTGGAATGCCAACCAATAGTTGTGATGCAAAAAACACAACTATAAAAATAAGTGTCTGAATAATAATATTGGGTTTAAATTTTGCTTTTTGTGCCTCAACTACAATTGATGGTCTTTTTTTAAAAACTGTAAGCATATTGGCTCCTCCTAAATCTCAATTTCTTTAAATATATTATCATGTATTTACAAAAAGCTCTAATATTTAAACTCCTACCTTTATTTTTCAAACTGACTATTGTAAAGCCTGGCATAGAAACCCTTTTTCTTAAGCAATTGGTCATGTTTGCCTTGCTCAATTATGGAGCCATCCTTCAAAACCAGTATTATATCGGCTTCTCTGATAGTTGATAATCTGTGGGCAACTATAAAGCTTGTCTTGCCTGTCATGAGCCTAGCAAATGCCTCCTGGATTTTTAGTTCGGAGCGGGTGTCTATTGACGAGGTAGCCTCATCGAGAATCAACATTGGGGGCAAACAGAGCATGACACGAGTAATACAAAGAAGTTGCTTTTCTCCCTGAGAAAGGCTTCCTCCCCCCTCATTAATAACAGTGTCGTAGCCATTTGGAAGACGCTTGATGAAGCTATGAGCATGAGCAGCCTTAGCTGCGTTAATTATTTCTTCTTCTGTTGCATCGGGTTTTCCCATGATTATATTGTCACTTATTGTTCCTCTTCTAAGCCATGTTTCCTGCAAAACCATTCCGTAACTACTTCTGAGGCTTTTTCTGGTTATGTCGCGAATATCTTCCTTATCAACTTTTATACTGCCATTATTCACATCATAGAATCTCATAAGTAAGTTGATAATGGTAGTTTTCCCACTTCCTGTAGGTCCGACAATCGCAACCCTCTGCCCCGGCTTGACATTGAGATTTAGATTTTCAATTAGCCTTCTTTCGGGATTGTAAGAAAAATCTACATCTTCTATAATAATCTGTCCTTTTGCGTCATTTAATACATAAGCATTATCTTTGTCGGGTTTTTGAGGCTCTGCCTCTATCAGTTCAAAGATTCTGGCGGCACAGGCAAGAGCATTTTGCAGCTCTGTGATAACTCCGGAAATCTCATTAAATGGCTTTGTATATTGATTTGCATAGCTTAAGAAACTAGTAAGACCACCTACTGTAATGCCTCCACTCACCACTGCTAAAGCTCCAGTAAGGCCAACAGCAGCATAAACTACACTGTTTATAAAGCGTGTACTCGGGTTTGTAAGAGAGGAATAAAAAATTGCTTTTAACGATGCCTGTTCCAGTTCTTCATTTATTTTATCAAACTCCTGCTGGTTTTCATCCTCATGAGAAAAAGCCTGAACAACCTTTTGATTACTGATCATTTCATCAATAAAAGATGTTTGGTTAGCTCTGATTTCTGACTGCCGCTGAAACATACTATAGGTTCTTGTTGCTATAAACTTTGCAACAAATAAAGATAAGGGGGTTAAAACAACAACGACAATTGAGATCTTCCAGCTTATAGATATCATGAATATCAATGTCCCAAGAATAGTTACAATCCCTGTAAACAACTGGGTAAACCCCATAAGAAGGCCGTCAGCAAACTGATCAACATCAGCGATTATCCTGCTCACTATTTCACCATAGGGCTTTGTGTCCAGATATCCAAGGGGTAATCTTTGTATCTTTCTAAAGGCCTCTTCACGGATATCCTTTATTACATGGAAGGTTATTCTGTTGTTAACTATATTCATAACCCATTGCAATAAAGCCCCAATGCCTGCAACGACGCCAATTCTAAAGAGTATTTTTATTACTCCCTCAAAATCTACCCGGCCTTTTCCTACAATCAGGTCAACAGCGTTACCTACAAGTACAGGAATATATAAGCTCAGAGCAACTGTAACTGTAGCCAGTATAATAGAGAGTAACAGTAAATAACTATAATTTTTTATATACTTGATAGCCTTTGAAATTGTGCCTTTATTTGAAGTATTTTTATGCTTCAAGCCGTTACTCCCTCCTTTTTAAATTGTGAGTTATAGATTTCACGGTAAACCTGACAGGTATTTAAAAGCTCTTGGTGAGTACCCTTCCCAACCATTATTCCATCATCAAGCACTATAATGCTGTCTGCATGCTGAATAGATGCAGTCCTTTGAGATACTATAAATATGGTGGGCGAATCGGGCATGCTGTTGATAGCCTTGCGTAATGCCGCATCTGTGGCATAATCAAGGGCTGAGCTGCTATCATCCAGAATAAGAATATCGGGTTTTTTTACTACTGCCCTGGCTATGGTAAGTCTCTGTTTCTGACCGCCCGAAAGGTTTCTCCCCCCCTGTTCGATTTGAAAATCCAGGCCTCCCTTTGACTCAACTACATCCTTTACCTGGGCTATCGAAAGAGCTTCAAATATTTCTTCATCTGACGCTGCTTCATTTCCCCATTTGATATTCTCTCTTATTGTACCTTTGAACAATACCGCTTTCTGTGGAACAATACCTATTTTTTCACGCAGATGCTCTGTCCGATAATCAGAAACATTTATGCCGTTTACAAGTACCCGGCCTTCTGTTGCATNATAAAATCGCGGAATCATGTTTACAAGAGAGGATTTGCCTGATCCGGTCCCCCCTATTATTCCAATAGTTTCTCCCCGCTTCACAGTAAAGCTGATATCCTTCAATGAAGGTCCACCAGCATCTTTATAAACAAGAGTAACTTTTTCAAATTCAACTGTAGTATCTGTTTTAAGGGTATCTTCTCTTGTCATTGTCTCTTTTCTATCTGGATGAGCTTCCATACTGGACTCAATCTCTAAAACTGCTTGAATACGATTGCCGCTTGCCACTGATCTTGTTATGTTGATAATTAGATTAGCAAGTTTAATTAACTCAACCAGTATTTGAGACATATAATTATACAATGCGACAACTGCACCCTGGCTTATAATACCGCCATCAACCTGAATTGCCCCTTTATAGATCAGCGCAATTATTGCAATATTTATAATTAGAAAAGTAAAAGGATTTAATAAGGAAGAAATTCTTCCCACAAATTTTTGTATCCCAGCAAGATCTTCATTCTTTTCTACAAAATCCTCTATTTCGTCCTCTTCTTTGCAAAAAGCTCGTATTACACGAACACCAGTAAGATTTTCTCTTGTCAGGCCCAAAACTCTGTCCAGTTTTTCCTGAACCTTCTTATATAGTGGAATACACCATATCATTATTCCAAAAACAACCACAGAAAGTATTGGAATTGCAACTGCAAAAATTAAAGCAGATTTTACATCAACAGTAAAGGCCATAACCATGGCACCAATAACGACAAAAGGTGAACGCAGCAAAAGTCTAAGAGTAAGATTTACCCCGGTTTGCAATTGATTCATATCACTTGTCATTCTTGTAATTAATGTAGGCGTACCTACAATATCAAGTTCTGTAAATGAAAAACCTTGAATATGTGAAAATAGTTTTTGCTTAAGTTTTTTTACAAATCCAGTTGATGCTTTCGCAGCATAATATTGTGCCGTGATAGAAAACAGCAGTCCCACTATGGCGATTCCGATTAATATAAAACACATTTTGATGATATAAGAGCTGTCATTATTGCCAATACCAATATCAATAATTGCAGCAATAATAAGAGGAACAAAAAGCTCTAGAGTAGCCTCCAGCAACTTGAAAAGTGGTCCCAGTATAGTTTCTTTAATATAACCTTTAAAGCAAACAAGCAGTCTTTTCACAAATTCCCTCCGAACCAAATCAGAAATCATGTCCAGTGAAATAAGAATTATTCATAAAACATAGGTCTAAAAGCTTTTACAGTATAAATTTTCTTAATAATTATACCATGACTGTCAAGCAAATCATTCGCCATAAAGCCCTCTATTTAATCAAATATAAGCAAATTCAGGAAAGGCTCCTATATATCCTTGCAGTAAGATCAATTTTATTATACAGTAATTTTAAAGTCAGTATTTTAAGCTTATATACAAAGGGAGGCAGAATGGAAGAGAATATATATAATCATAATGATGGTGGTGAAAATAGTATAAATAGCTATGAAAACTCTACTCCTCCACCTAAGAAGCATCCAGCACTAACATATATACTAATTGCAGTAAATGTTCTGGTATGGCTTGTTATACTTGCTATTTCATTCTTTTCTCAGAACTCCTATGATAGTCTTATACTAAATCTCGGAGCAAAAATTAATTCCCTTATCCTTAAAGGAGAATTCTGGCGCTTAATAACATCTATGTTTCTGCATTCGGGCATTTTTCATCTTCTTGCCAACTGCTATTCTCTTTATTATTTGGGAACTCAGATAGAATCATTATTCGGTTCAAAAAGATTTGCAGTTATTTATATATTTTCAGGCATCCTGGGTAGTGTTACAAGCTTTGCCTTTACTACCAGCCCTTCTGTTGGTGCTTCCGGTGCAATATTCGGTCTTATGGGGGCACTGCTATATATCATGTACAGGAAGCCCATGCTATTTAAGACCTCACTTGGAAGGGGCATTATTACTATTGTTGCTATTAACCTGGCCTTAGGATTTACGAAGGATGGAATCGATTACTATGCTCATATTGGTGGTCTCATAGGTGGCTTTTTGATTACCGGCACTTTCTTCAGACAGAATGAGAATAACTCGAAAACAGTTTGGCTTTCAGGAATCAGGTCACTTATTATCTCTGTTTTTCTTGCGTTGGCAATACTGGTATATGGCATTAAGGCTCCAATGAACAGTGTTTTCTCCATGATGGAAGAATTAAATGCATATAGTACTGAGGAAAACTGGGACGAAGTCGAGAAAACCGCAGAAGAAATACTTTTACTACAGTCTATAGACGACGGAACCAGGGCTGAAGTACTGTGGAACCTGGTGATATCCGAAGCAATACAGGAGAAATGGGATGAAGGCAAAGAACATGCTAATCAACTAATTGAGGTACACCCTCCCTCAGGTCATTATATATTAGGGATTTTATATTATGATATGGGAGAATATGAACTAGCAAAGCAAGAACTCTTATCTTCAAAAAAAGCAGGCCCCGAGTATGTTGATTCTATTAATAGATTATTGCTGGAACTAAATAGTGAATAACTCTTCATTGTATTTTTTCTATAAATAAAAGGTGTTGTCTAAAACTGACAACACCCTGAGACTATATAACGAGTATTATTTTTATAGCTTACTTTTTAACAGGAATCCTAAATTGCTGTGAAATTAAGATTATGTCAGGATTTTTAATCTGATCCTTGTTCAACTCATAAATTTCTACATATCTTCTTCCATCCCCGAGGAATCTTTGGGCTATAGTCCAAAGACAGTCACCCTTCACTACTGTGTAGGATATATATTCAGGTTCAGGATCTTCCTCAACAGGCGGAAGTATGATACTAATGCGGCCTGAAGGTTTCCCGTACTTAGCCTCGCTAATTACACCATTTAATACTTCATCAGTATAATTTACAAGGGCATCCTCCAGGGCTACATAAGTGTTATAGCTCTCTAAGTCCTTTAAAATATAGTAAGTATCGCCACCTGCAGCAAGGAAGTCATTAGTGGCTATGGTATATACTTTGTTTAGATCCAGTGGTTTTCCTCCAATTTTTACATTGGTGACACGGGCGCCCGGCTTTGCGGGAGCAAAATATGTCGAATCAGTATATTGTTGTCCCTTTTCATACGGAACTGTTGAATCAATTGTAAATTCAAGATCTGCTACCTGAGGGAATGCACCTAAGGCTACCGGAGCTGAACTTGACGCCGCCTCAAGAATTTCTAATAGCTGACTTCCTGTTATTTTGACAGTGGAAATGGTATTTCCGAAGGGGAATACTGTCTTCATATCCTTCATGGTAACATCCCCCTTGGCAATAGAAGCTCTGATACCGCCTCCATTTGTAATGGCTGCATCAACATTTCCGTCCGTAGCTTGTCTGGCTGCCCATAGAATTGCATCGGCGGCAAAGTCACCTAGATTTGTTTCCTGTGTTCTGACTCCAGGATCTTTGTTTCCGTCCAAAACTACTTCTGTCTTCGCAAATACAGCTGAAAGTTGAAGGTCAATATCTTTTGCTACCTTAGCGATTTCTAAGTTAACAGCTTCGTCAAGGGCACCGTACTCTTCTGCTGATATAATCTTTGTTTCAATACCTTCACTATCAAGTATAATAACACCTGCATTGCTTAGCTTTGTTCCTGCTGAGCTTAGAATAGTGTCTTTTATTTTTTCTCCGTCTATAATGCTATGGCTGTGAGCATCAATCAGAATATCAATACCATCAACATTTTCGATAACATCGGTAGATCTGTTTGGTTCACTGCTCTCATCTGTTCCAAGATGAGCAACACAGATAATGTATTCGGCCCCCTCCTTCTCTAAAAGGTTTATTTCCTTTTTTGCTGCATCATACATATCTTGTTCGGCCAGGAAGTTTAGGGTGGCTACATTTTTGGGGTTTGCCTTGGTCATTGTTTCGGGAGTGGTTAAACCGAATATTCCTACCTTGCCAATTGCAGTTTCAATTATTATTGATGCATCAAAGATAGGGTCTCCACTTTCCTTATCCAGGATATTGGCAGACAGAAAGGGGAAATTTGCTTTCTCTTTTAGTTCAAGGAGATTATCAAATCCAAAATCAAATTCGTGATTCCCAGGGACCATTAAATCATAACCTGCGAGATTCATGAATTCTATAGCGTTCAAGCCCTGGTTCAGATTTACCAGAGGATCTCCCTGAATTGCGTCTCCTGCCGAAACCAGCAATACCTCAGCTCCNGCACTTTTATAGTCCTTCACCANCTGTGNTATTCCGGCTGTACCTATTACTTCACCTTCGGCAGCCAAATCGCCCCCATGAGTATCATTGGTATGAATAATAACGAGTTTTCCTGAATAATCCGATCTGGGTAGAATAACAAGATCATTAGCTAATACTGGTATACTGGCCATAGTAATGAGTATTATACATGCCAGAATCAATGAAGTCATTTTTCTTAGATAAGCTTTGGTTGAACTGTTGAACTTAATCATTTAACCTTGACCTCCTTATGATTTAATTGTTTAAGAATTAAAATCAGCAGATGTAGAATTGCAGCTAAAAAATGCCTGATATATAAATGTATTATATATCCCATAATATCAGATAATATGCTTGTTTACAATAAAATGTATTAGATGCTCCAAGCAAGCAAAAAAAATGGACAAACCTTATTAAGATTTGTCCATTCTGGTGGGAGAAGGTGGATTTGAACCACCGAAGTCACTGACAACAGATTTACAGTCTGCCCCCTTTGGCCACTTGGGTATTCTCCCATATCCTTTTGTTCAGCTCTTTTCGAACCGCATTTACTATATTACATGAGGACAGTCTAACTTGTCAACCCTTTTTTTAAACAAATTATACTACTTGATTTACGGCCTGGAGTGATAGAAGAAATTCCACTTTCGAGGTAAGTGGAATTATCTTTATATATATGCTTATCTTATCTTATATGATTTCTTATGAGGTCTCTGCCACATGATCAGCTCACTGATTTTCCGAATGAAGCCTTATACTTGTAATCAAGCCGTCACTTACCTCAAATCTGATAAAATATAAGTTCTCCTCATAAATATAAGCAGAATTATTGGAATCAGCTTCGCTGTCTTCAANCACAGAGATATTGTCATAACAGGCAACTAAATCCTCAACAGACATACCAACGGTTATTCCTCTGACCGTTGTATACTTTTCATCGGTAATCTCAATACTTCTTATATAATAAGTTTCAGCTCCCGATACAACAACTTTTATGCCATCATATTCAAGTGTTTTCACAGTAGTATCCGAAGCTTGATCTAAGTGCCCACTTGATTCTGACACTGATTCATTATTTGCTGGACCTAATACACTCATCAGTAGATGAGAAAGAAAATCCTCTGTACCAGTTTGATTCAATGATATAAACAGATTGCCCAAGAAAACAGAAAATTCATCTGCCTCCTGCTGCTGCAAAGAAGNAATACTTAATGGGCCTGAATCCACAGCATCATGCTCCTTCCTAGTAAGGATGCCTGCTTCATCTTCAAAGTTATTTACTGCTTCTTCAGGTGCCTGGCTATCTTCACCCATGAGTGGTCCAGATGTCATGGAACCTGTTTCAGACAATAATCCATAAGCAGCATCATAGTCATCAACATCTTTACCATTTTCAGCCGAAGCTGCAGGCGCACTAGAGAACATTTTAGAATCAAATGTCCCGGGGACATTTAGCACAAGTACCAAAATAAGGAGACCCGCAACTAAAGGAGCACCAAACCTTGCTATTCGAGGGAAAAAGAGTTTAGTCTTTGGTTCAACGGGCTTTTGTTTTTCAAACTCTGCTTGGCACTTAGAAATTGTATCGAGTGCAAGCTTTTCTGAGGCTGTTATGCTAGCAAGCTCTGTCTTAAGGACTGAGCGGATTATATCATCATTATTTGTTATAAGCTGTTTGTCAAATGATTTAGCCATTAGCCTCACCTCCAATCATATCGTAAAGCAGCGATCTTGCTTTAAAAAGCCTGCTTTTTACAGTACCCCCTGGCAGCTTTAATATCTTTGCAATCTCTTTTACACCCAACTCCTGATAGTAAAAAAGATGGATGATTTCCCTGTATTTGTCTGGTAGCTTCATGATGGCCTTTACAAGCTGCTGTCTTTCACTTTTTTTCTCAACAATTTCCTCAGTAGTAATCTCATTTGCATATGTAGGAAAGTCTTCAGTTACTACTACACGCCTTTTCCAGGCACTTCTCATGTAATCCCGACATATATTNACAGCAATGCTTATTAGCCAAGTCTTTTCACTGCTCTCTTTACGAAANCCTGAGAACGAGCGGACAGCCCGGAGAAAAGTCTCCTGATAAACATCCTCAGCCAGCTCCTTTGACCTTAATATCACTGTAGCTATTCTTAAAACATCATCACCGTATTGCTCTACTAAACGGGTTATTTCACTGTTCATTTCTGAAGGAGTCAAGTTATCTTCCTCCATCCTTCACTTAATATGACGAATCAAAATCACTTTGGTTCACTATTGAATTATACTTTATTACTTGCTTATTTTAAAGCCTTAAGGAAAGCTTAATATGAATTATAATTAATAAAGCCTGATTCTGGCTGCTGACAAAGTCGAAATCATGCTATAATATTTTAAAGAATGTCATAATATAAAATTTGCCATGAAATACAGCAAATTATTTAAACTATTTATAATATGTTAATACGGAAGGAACGATTTGTATGAAACGTCAAGTAAGAACNCGCTTTGCCCCTAGCCCAACAGGATATATGCATATAGGGAATCTTAGAACTGCCCTGTATGAATATCTTGTGGCAAAATCAATGGGCGGAAAATTTATTCTCAGAATTGAGGATACTGACCAGGAGCGCCTGGTTGAGGGGGCAACAGATGTAATTTATAATACTTTAAAGCTATGTGGTATGCATCACGACGAAGGCCCTGATATTGGCGGACCATATGCCCCATATGTACAGAGCGAGAGAAAGGATACCTATAAGCCTTTTGCAGAAGAATTAGTGGAAAAAGGTCATGCCTATTACTGTTTTTGCACTAAGGAAAGATTAGATCAGCTTCGTACTGAGTGTGAAGCAAAGAATGAAACATTTATGTACGATAGACATTGTCTTTCCCTCTCAAAGGCAGAAATTGAAGAAAAGCTAAAATCCGGTGTACCATATGTAATTCGTCAGAAAATGCCCCGTGAAGGTGTTACATCCTTTGAAGATGCTGTATACGGGACCATTACAATTCAAAACAATATGCTNGAAGACCAGATTCTGTTAAAGAGCGATGGACTTCCTACCTACAATTTCGCTAATGTTATTGATGATCATCTGATGGACATAACTCATGTGGTAAGAGGCAGTGAGTACCTTTCCTCCACTCCGAAATATAATCTTCTATATCAGGCCTTTGGATGGGATATCCCAGTTTATATACATCTTCCTCTTATTATTAAACCCGATGGTTCAAAGATTTCCAAGAG
>JGI24712J26585_10000029_pt1 | contig 106824 bp, 93 predicted proteins | sample BioPla3DNA2_FD_26585 | JGI IMG/M metagenome (IMG submission 26585) | reverse complement strand
AAAATCGAATATCCATACAAAAGGACATGCCGAATCCGGTCATGCCCTGTGTTTCTATGTTGTTTTTTGTTTTCTTTTGCCGTTTTTCCAAAGGTTTGGGGCGAATTTTAACCGGGGTTTCATAAAAAAAGGGGCTGTAACAAAATTTGAGTTTTGATACAGCCCCACAATTTAAGTTATTTTATAAGATTCCGAAATCTCGGATTCGGTTCGATACGCGACTTGTAAACTCCGTAAAGAATCGATATCACATACGCCTGAATCATACAGATAAGCATCTCCTCAATAGCGCGGGGAATCCATAGAATTATAAAGCTGCGCCCGTTCCACGCGGTCAGATACCATCTGAGTATTTCGGTGTTAATAGTAGTTAATATAAGACCGGATGTAAAAATTGAAATAAAAATCTTAAATACATCTCTGGACCTCTCGCCTTCAGTTTCTTCATTGTTTTTTTCGAGGCGTGACAGCAATAAATCCGCAGAGACAAAGATGAGTCCCGCGCCGGCGACGATTATTAACCCAAGGCACATAAAATTGATATATCCGGCGAAATATTTTCTAAAGGTATCTGAGTTTGAGAAGGTAAAGACGCCATCGTTCAAGTTATCGGAGCTAAGTTCAACCGAGGTGGCTTCAATCGCAGCAACATTAAAAGCGAATCCGTTCTCAAGTGCGAATTTTTCGATTGCCGATCCGCTTTCACCAATAATCGTCACGGTTTTTGGATCAATAGCTTCAAAAACCGAAGGATCTATTTTGTTTATTGTCGAAGGGACAAAAATCTCGGCAAGAGCACGGCTTGAAGCAAATGCGTCAGCTCCGAGTCTCGTTACATTTGTCCTGACACCGTCGATAACAACAGAGGATGGAAGAGAGACAGAGGATGCATCGGTTTCAACCTTTGAAATCGTTATGATATCGTTGTTGTATTGCGCAAGCCCGGATATGAATGCCGTCTGCGCGCTGACATCCATAGAAGCGAGCTTCCCGCGTGTCGGCAGGCTTTCTTTTTTTGCAATAATACCCGAAATAACGCCGTCGCGATTGAGTGAGACGGTGTTGAAAGTTCCGAATGCGCCTATTAGGATAAGGCAGCAGGCAAGTATAACGCGCGCTCTTATCTTAGTCTTTGATTTCACCGACACATATTTCCAGATAAGACCCTTTATAAAACCGGCGAGCATAGCTGAAAAGGTAAGAAACGGAATATAAGCTCCGTCAGGTTTAATAAGGTACCCAAGCACTTCTGATAAACCGGAAACTATAGCTCCGTATACCGGTCCGAATAAAGCGGCGGGAAAGAAAGTGAATACACCGGCGAAGCTGATTTTCATTCCGTTTCCGCCGAAAATCGGAACATTGACGCTGATAAGGCTTTTTACAACAAGTGCGAAAGCAAGAAACATTGCGGTCAGACTGATCTTTGCAATCATTTTGGACGCAGTGGTCCTTATTTTACCGCCGGTCTTGGTAATATTTTTATCCATGAAAATACCTCCTGAATGTGATAACGAAAAATTAATTCCTGTTTGTCACATATCGGAGGCGGTGAGACGGAGGCGGTAAAAACCGCCTCAGCCGGAGCGTATCTGATACGCGACAGCGGGATGCGGGCTCCATACCGCAAACACTGCGTGCTTTTCGTCCGGCGGTCAACTCCCCGTTCCTCCGGCACTTGACGCATGAAGCCCTACTCTGTGGTTAGATATTCAATTTTAAAGATTTACTGTTAAGCCGGCGCCGAATCGGTACCGGTTATTTTTCTGAATTCTGGATTTTCTTCGGCGAGCCGCTCCGCAGCTACCGCCAGCATCAGCTGTATGCGGTTTTCCTGATTAACTCTTGTGGCTCCCGGGTCGTAGTCGATCGGAACAATATTAGCGTCGGGATAAAGGCTTCTGACTTTTCTTACCATACCCTTGCCGACGATATGATTCGGAAGGCAGCCGAAGGGTTGAGCGCAGATGATATTTGAGTATCCTTCCCGGATTAGCTCAATCATTTCCGCAGTCAGCAGCCAGCCTTCGCCCATCTTGCTCCCCCAGCCGATAATGCCGTCCACAAGCTGCTTGAGTTCGTGATAGGGAAGAGGAGCAATAAACTGCTCGTATTCTGACACCGAATCTATAAGTATCTGCTGTATTTTATTGAGGTAATTCAGAAGAAGGTTTGCAACCTTATATTTTAAAAAGCTGCCGCCGTAAAGTTTATAGTCTTCGATCCGGTTATCAACTTTGAAGAGGATGAACCCCATAATACCGGGACTCATTACCTCACAGCCTTGTTCATGTAAAAATTCTTCAAGGTCGTTGTTTGCAAGCGATGAGTATTTTACGTAAATTTCACCGACTATACCGGTTTTAACTTTAGGTACGCGTTTAACCGGAATATTGTTAAAATCAGCGGCGATTAGCGCCATATTATGCTTTGCATCACGAGCCGAAAGACTTTTGTCTTTACTGAAGTCAAGACAGAGGCTGTCAACCCATTTATTAACGACTTCGGCGCTGTCGCCGACGTTTATTTCATACGGCTTAACCTGGTTGTTAAGCAACATTAAAATGTCACCGTAAGCAAGCGCTGCGATTGCTTTTCTTATCATCGGCACAGTAAAACGGAAGCTGCTTTCCTTTTCAAGACCGGAAAGGTTCATCGAAAGAACCGGTATATTGCCGTAACCGGCATTTATAAGAGCTTTTCGCAGCATATGTATGTAATTAGAAGCTCTGCATCCGCCGCCGGTCTGAGTAATCATAACGGCGGTTTTGTTAAGGTCGTATTTTCCGCTGTTTAGCGCGTCGATCATCTGTCCGATGACCAAAAGCGCCGGATAACATGCGTCGTTGTGAACGTATTTCAGTCCTTCGGTTACAACTCCCGCGCCTGTGTTGGTAAGCAGCTCAATATTGTAGCCGTGTGAAACAAAGACATTTATCAGCATGCGGAAATGAATTTCCAGCATATTCGGTATTAGGATTTTGTATTCCTTCTTCATTTCATCGGTAAAAGGAATGGGTTTAATCCGATAGTTTTCTTCATTACCGGCAATGCTGCAGCTTTCAAGAGCCGCTTGCGCTTTTAAAAGTTCGTTGTCAGATACGAATTCCGTGTTTTCTTTATTTAATGCCATTTTTATTTATCAGTATTATCAGAATTATTCTGCGCCGCTTCAAGTACAGAAAAGAGAGATCTCATTCTTATCTTAACAGCGCCTAAATTAGTGATTTCATCGATTTTAATCATGGTATAGATTTTTCCGCCAAACTCAAGTATAGAACGCACCTCGTCCGTTGTGATAGCGTCAACTCCGCAGCCGAAAGAAACAAGCTGAACCAGATTCATATCCGGCTGAGTGGTGACGTATTTGGCAGCGGAATAAAGCCTGCCGTGGTATGTCCATTGATTTAAGACATTTGTTGTAAATTTCTTTTCCTTGAAAGCTATCGCATCTTCGGTTATGAGCGCAGCTCCGAGTACGCATATCAATTTGTCAATACCGTGATTAACTTCAGTGTCAATATGATAAGGCCTGCCGGAAAGGACTATAATAGGTAAGCCTTTATCACGCGCTTCAATAATATATTCCTCACCCTTGATACGGATTGCATCCATGAACTCGTAATAAGCCTTGTATCCGTGTCTGACGGCGGCTTTCGTTTCTTTTTCGTTTAAATCCGGGAAATATTCCCTCATGGCTTCAAAGAATTTCTTTTCGAAGTCTTTCGGACGATGAATACCAAAGTAGGAATGAATAAATACGGCGTTGTCAAGACGGCTGACATTTGCTGCCAACACCTCGGGATAATAGGCGACAACAGGGCAGTTGTAGTGATTTTCTCCCTTATGCTCATCGACGTTGTATGTAAGGCAGGGATAAAAAATCGTATCAACGCCCATATCGAGAAGGGCTTCGATGTGCCCATGCATCAGTTTTGCCGGGAAGCAAACGGTATCGGAGGGAATGGTGTGCTGTCCGGAAATGTAAAGACGGCGGTTTGACATCGGAGATTTTATTACTTCAAATCCCAAATCATCAAATATTGTGAACCAGAAGGGAAGCAGCTCAAACATGTTGAGCCCCATCGGAATTCCGATCTTACCTCTCGGGCAATTTTTGCCTTCGGGAGTATAATAACTGTCAAGTAACTCAAGCTTGTATTCATACAAGTTGTATTGCTTTGTTTCGGCTTCACCTTTGCGGATAAGGGGTCTTTCGCAGCGGTTGCCGCCTATGTATCTTCTGCCTCCGGCAAAAGTATTTACGGTAAGACGGCAGCGGTTATTGCAAAGACCGCAGGTAACAGCTTTGACAGAATGTTCAAAGTTCTTAAGTTCGTCTGGTTGAATGATACCGCTTTTCTTTCCGCGGCTGATCTGTTTTGCGTAAAGCGCGGCTCCGTAAGCTCCCATAAGTCCGGCAATATTCGGTCTTACAACATCGGTTTCTATTTCAGCTTCAAAAGCACGAAGAACCGCATCGTTTAAGAAGGTGCCGCCCTGAACTACAATATGCCGTCCTAAGGCTGTCTCGATATTTTTTGCAGGTGCTCGAATAACTTTATAGAGCGCATTCTTGACTACGCTTATCGAAAGACCGGCAGATATGCTTTCGATCGACGCTCCGTCTTTTTGAGCTTGTTTTACCGAAGAATTCATAAAAACAGTGCAGCGCGAACCAAGGTCAACCGGATCTTCGGCAAAAAGACCGAGCTTTGCAAAGTCGATTATAGACATATTCAGCGCGCCGGCAAACGTTTGAAGGAAGGAACCGCATCCGGAGCTGCACGCTTCATTCAGGAAAATGTTGTCAATCGCGCCGTTGCGGATTTTGAAGCATTTTATATCTTGACCGCCGATATCTATAATGAAATCAACATCCGGACGAAAAGCTTTCGCTGCGGTAAAATGCGCAATGGTTTCAACTATACCGAGGTCAATTTTAAAGGCGTTTTTAATAATGTCCTCACCGTATCCGGTAACTGCGCTGTATGCTATTTTTGACTTCGGATATTTTGCATAGAAGTTTTCTAAAAATTCCTTGACTATCGGCACTGGATTACCGCTGTTAGGACGGTAGTCCGAGTAGACAATAATTCCATCGGAATTGATTGCGACACACTTTACCGTGGTAGAACCGGCGTCGATCCCGAAATAGACATCACCGTCAAAATCGGCACCTGAGTCTATTGTTTCGATTCGAGCCTTTTCATGCCGAGTTTTAAATTCATCGTATTCTGCTTTCGAAACGAAAAGGGGAGGAAGAACTTCATAATTTATTACTTTGCGGCAATTTTTAACGGCGCTCAGCGCTTCGTCAATTGTATAGCTTTTCGGCTGAGGCGTCATCGCGGCGCCGATAGAGACATAATACAGAGAATCCTCCGGACAGTTTCCATTGAGTCCGAGCGTATTATCAAATTGAACCCGAAGCTGTTTCAGAAAAGTCAGCGGTCCGCCGAGATATACAACATTGCCCTCTATCTTGCGCCCTTGACTCAAACCCCCGACCGTTTGATTAACCACGGCGTTAAAAATAGAGGCGCTGATATCTTCAAGCCTTGCCCCTTGATTTACAAGCGGCTGAATATCAGATTTCGCAAAGACGCCGCAGCGAGATGCGACGGTATATATTTTTTCGCTTTCTTCCGCCAGTTTATCCATTTCGTCGGTAGTGATGCCAAGCAAGGTAGCCATTTGGTCAATAAACGCTCCGGTACCGCCTGCGCAGGAACCGTTCATGCGCACCTCAAGTCCGCCGGCTCCCGTCAAAAAAAGAATCTTTGCATCCTCACCGCCGAGTTCGATTACACAATCGGTTCCGGGGAGAAGCGAGTTTACAGCCGTTCTGGTAGCATAAACTTCCTGAACAAACGGAATGCCGATGTTTTCGGAAAAGCCCATGCCGGCAGAACCGGAAATTGCAAAGGTGAAGCTTTCGTTTTCTGCTATCAAGCCGCTCTCTTTGATCTTTTCAAGCAGTCGCTCGGTTTTTTCCTGTATCTGAGAGTAATGGCGTTCGTAGGATTTGAATAAAATCCGGTTATTCTGGTTTTCATCGATAACAACACATTTAAGAGTGGTTGAACCGACGTCAAGGCCTAATTTCATATTTGTATATAAATCTTCATTAAAAGCGGTGGAAAGAGTACTTTCTGCCGAAAGCGTTCCCTCCGCCGCGGTCTGTATATTAAAATTTTAGTTGTGATTTGTGTTTAAGTTAAATGTGAGATAATAAAGTTCGCAGTTGCTTCGGCTAAAAGTTCAACCGATTCAGATTTGAAGTGTACCCCGTCTGACCAGGGTTCTGAATTTAAATCGACGGCTGCGTAAAGATCATTGACCTCAAATCCTGCTTTAATTGCAAAAGCTTTCAGCGCTTCGTTTCTCTCGGTTACTACTCGGTTGCTATCCCTGTCTTTTACAGGCGTCGAGGTAACAAGAGCAATCTTCGCCTGTGGCTGATATTGACGCAGTCGTTCGGTGTACCGTTTGATACCGTCAATATAATCGCCGACATTAAGCCCGCCGGTATGAAGCCCGTTGTTTACATGAATCAGCTGATACTTATATCCGAATATTGGATTTAGGATATAGTCAAGTTCGCAGATCCAGGCGGGGTCGGCAGAACTCCTTGAGCCAACCGTGCAGTCTATCAGGAAAGTGAACCCCTTATTCTTGATTTTCTGCTGTACGGGACTGCGGTATTGATTTGTGATTGAATCACCTACGAAAAGTATCCTCGGAGAATCAAAGTCAAAGGAGTTTTCCCACCAGAAATTTACCCATTCATAATATTCCCGCTTATAAGCAGGAGCTTCAATTCTTTCCGACATTAAGAAACCTCTTGTGTTTTTGATTATATCAGTGTCTGAAATGTCTTTCGTGTGTAAATGCCATGGGAATACCGGCTTCGTTTGCTGCTTTTATAGAATCCGCATCGCGTATTGAACCGCCCGGCTGAACGATAGCAGCTATTCCGGATTCTGCTGCAAATTTCACGCAATCATCAAAAGGGAAGAAAGCATCCGACGCCATAATCGAGCCTTTAGCTTTCTCACCGGCGTATTTAACCGCGAGTTCAAGCGCAGTAATTCGATTTGTCTGTCCCGGTCCGACACCGACGGTTGCTTCGTCTTTCGCAAGTAGGATTGCGTTTGACTTAACGTATTTAACCGCTTTCATGCCGAATATCATATCGCGGAGCTGAGCATCGGTTGGTTTGCAGTCGGTAACTATTTCAAACTCATCATCATTCCAGAGGCTGAGGTCAGGTTCCTGAACAAGCAGTCCGCCGGAAACCTTCTTATAAACAAGCATTTCCTTTGTGTCTGGCTTTGCAATATCGGGCAGCTCAAGCAGACGAAGATTCTTCTTTTGTGTTAGGATATCAATAGCTTCTTTTGTGAAAGAAGGAGCAATTATAATTTCGGTGAATATTTTTGCAATTTCTTCCGCGGTTTTTCCGTCAACCGGCCGGTTAAGAGCGATTATTCCGCCGAAAATAGAAACCGGGTCGGAGTAATATGCTTTTATATAAGCGTCAAAAATATTGTCAGCTATTCCGATCCCGCAGGGATTGGCGTGCTTAACCGCTACCGCGCAGGGACGCTCGTCGCCGAATTCCTTTATCATCGCAATGGCGCCGTCGGCGTCGCCTACGTTGTTATAAGATATCTCCTTGCCGTGAAGCTGTTTCGCTTCGGCGAGAGTGCCGCTGAACTTGGTACCTATCTCTTTGTAAAATGCGGCTTTTTGATGAGGATTCTCACCATACCGCATATCCTGAACCTTATCAAAGGTAACCGTAAAGGAATCCGGAAATATATCGGCTCCGGTTTCGCCGGCAAGATAAGAGGCGATAAGGGCGTCGTAAGCCGAGGTCATCTTGAAGACTTTGTAGGCGAGCATCAACTTGGTTTCTTTGAATACCTCACCGTTTGTCTTTAGTTGCTCAATAACAGTTGTATAATCTGCGGGATCCACTATTACAGCGACATCCTGCCAGTTTTTTGCGGCAGCGCGGATCATTGTAGGACCGCCGATATCAATATTTTCTATTGCATCTTCGCGTGTAACGCCTGGTTTGAGAACAGTCTTTTTAAAGGGATAAAGATTAACGGCTACTATATCAATCGGAGCGACTCCGAGTTTTTTAATCTGTTCCATATGCTCCGGAATACCGCGGTTTGCAAGAATGCCGCCGTGAATATTTGGATGAAGAGTTTTTACTCTTCCGTCAAGACATTCAGGGAAACCGGTAACATCGGAAACATTTGTTACCGGGATGTTGTTTTCGCTTAGCAGTTTTGCTGTTCCCCCGGTTGACAGGATTTCATAATCAAGTTCGATAAGCGCCTTAGCAAAATCAAGTATTCCGTCTTTGTCAAAAAGACTGATAATAGCTCTCTTCTTCACGTAATTTGCCTCCGGTTAAGTTTGGTTATTTTTAGAGATTCTGACTGTTCGGTCTTCAATCGAAAGTCTTCCTGCGCAGAATAGCTCAGCTGCAAGAGGCAGAATCTCCCATTCAGCTTGTTCCATAACTCTGCGCTGCAAAATTTCGGGTGTATCTCCCTCTTTGACTTCAACAGCTTTCTGAAGAATTATCGGTCCTCCGTCAGTTACTTCGTTTACAAAATGAGCGGTAGCTCCGGTAAGTTTGACGCCGTAATCAAGCGCTGCTTCATGAACGCGCACACCGTAAAAACCGTCACCGCAAAAACTCGGGATCAAAGCGGGATGTATGTTTATAATCGCGTTTTTGTAGTGCTTGATAAAATTTGAGTCGAGAATATACATAAAACCGGCGAGAATAATAAGGTCGATCTTACGACTGTTAAGTTCTTTCAGCAATGCGCGGCTGTATTCCGTTCTGTCCGAGAATAATTTTCGATCGACTATGCAGGTTTCAATTTTATTCTCTTTTGCTCTTGAGAGGGCATAAGCTTCCGGATTACTTGAAAGCACAAGAGTTACCCGACCGCTTTTAAGCCTGCCGTCTTTTTCGGCGTTAATCAAAGCCTGAAGGTTTGTTCCGCCTCCGGAAACAAGCACGGCGATGTTTTTTATATCTTCCATTATCAGTCAAGTTCAAGTTCTGAACGAAGTTCCCTGTCTTTTTCAATTACACCGGAATGCATTTTCTTACGTTCTTCTTTCAGCTTGTCGGAAAGTATCGGGTCGGAAAGAGCGAGAATTTCACAGGCGAGAAGCGCTGCATTGACAGAGCCGTCTATCGCCACTGTCGCAACCGGAATACCGCTCGGCATTTGAACAATCGAAAGCAGGGAATCAAGACCGTCAAGCGTTGATGATTTAATCGGCAGACCGATAACCGGCAAAGTGGTATACGCCGCAATAAAGCCGCCTAAATGAGCAGCTTTCCCAGCTGCGGCTATTATCACTTTAACACCGGAATTTTCGGCAGATTTTGCATATCCGCAAACCAAATCCGGAGTGCGGTGGGCGCTCATGACATGAGCATCAAATTTTACGCAGAACTTTTTAAGGGTGTCGAAACATGGCTTTACCGCTTCAAAATCACTTTTAGAACCCATTATAACCGCGACTTTGGCATGATTATCCATATGTAACCTCTGATTTATCAAAACTTTGCAAATATAAAAAAACTAATTACAAATAAAGCGGTTTGAGGAATATTCAAGCAGCGATACCGTATCTCCGGAAACAAATTTTTTGCCTTCGTCCGCAACAGCCGGCCATTGCTTGCCGTTTATAAGTATTCTTCCCTGATGAGATTCGTTAAAAGGTTTAACGACTACCGCAGTTTGTCCTAAAAGTTTTCCTGCCTCAGACTCGTTTCTCCGTTGAATTACTTTTTCGAAAACAGTTAATCTCAGAAGAAGCAAAACCGCCAGAACAGATATGAAAGTGATCAACTGAGAAGAAATTGGAAATCCCGTAAGTGAAAAAATAAGCGAGAGCATAGCGGAGGGAAGCAGTGTAACGGAGATGTGTTTTACGGTAATCGCCTCAATAATAACTGAAAAAACGATTACAGCAAGCCAAATATATGGCATAAATGTTTCGATTGAAGAAAACAAAGCTTTGCCTCCTTCCTCTGACGATACGCTTAAAACCGAAATTAATTCTTTTGGTTAATCGTAAACAATATAGTTATATGCGGTGATGCTGTTAATTTTTGTCGAATCGCCGTATGTAAGCAATTCGAAAACAAGCGGAACTGCGCTGTCCGAGCTCATGTCGCTGCGGAAAAGACCGTCATTTTTCATAATCATGTAACTGATATCATATGTGCGCCGGCGATATCCTTTATAGTCGCCATCGTTAATAGCGGCATCAGACAGCAGAGTAATCTCGATATTATAAATGCGCTGCATCGTAAAATCAGAATATTTATCATGCTCTTTCCAATATTCATCGGTGAAAAGAGCGTTAAGCCGTCCGGCGTCGCCGTGTCTTGCAGCATCGAAGTATTCGGCAAACAAAACAAGAGGTTCACCATACATAGAATAATTCTCGTCGGTGATAAGAGAAGACTCGGCGCCGTCAGTATATGAAATATAACGGTTCTTGTCAAGATACTGAGGATCGGTAAAAATATCTGCCTCATAATCGGGGGCGGCAAAGACAAAGTTACGCTCGAGAGTCTTTTTTGTTGAAATAGTGCTGAGAGCAAGCTTATCCCAATCGAAATTATTTAAAAAAAGTAAAATTGTCATTACCGCAATTGATATGACAACGGCTATAAGCATCTTTCTTTTTTTGTCCGGCTTTGATTCTGAGCTGATATCGCCGCTTTTGCCGGAGATTTTGTTGGTATTATTGTCCATAACGGCACCCGACAAAGTCTTTTATAAAAGATTATCACGGTGAGGCGGAGATGCCTCACCGTTAAGCTGATTTTAACCGATAAATCTCTTGATGTTTTCAAGCCCCAGAGCGATGCCCTTTATGTTATCCTCCATGCCTTCGAACTCTATTGCAACATAATCGTCGTAACCGGCTCTTTTGAGGATATTGAGCGACTGACAGGCTTTTCCGTCTCCGTGACCTACGATTGCTCCGCGCAGATAGTTTCCGGCGCGGGTGCGGAACCATCCGGAACCGGGATTAACATCCATTCCGGATTTCCAGAAGAAGTCTTTCGCATGAACATGAATCGCATACGGAGCTAAAATGCCGACAGCTTTGACCGGATCTTCATCAGCGCACATAAAGTTGCCGATATCGACAAGAGCGCCGAAGTTCGGGCTTGCGACTCCGTTTATGATTTTTTCCACACGACAGCTGTCCTGAGCAAAGAAACCGTGGTTTTCTGTCATTGTCTTGACACCCTTCTGTTCTGCGTATTTTGTTACCTCAGAGCAGCCCTTTATAATACGGGGAAGAGCATCGTCGAAGCCTATTGAATACTTTCTGCCGCCGGCGAAACCGTATGCGGTATCGTGGCGCATCTTCTTAACTCCGAGAGCGGCGGCAAAATCGATTTCTTTGTAAAGGCGCTTGATTTCATCTTCAAGCACTCCGTTTGAACCGTTTAGAAAATCCGCGCCGGTTACTGCGGAATCGGGTTCAAGTCCCTTTGAAAGAGTATATTCTTTAAGCTCTTTGGCAAGTTCAAGATCAAAATTATTTGTCCAGCCGCCGTAGCAAAACTCAAAGCCGTCAAAACCGAGTTCTGCTGCCTTGTCAATCAAACCTTTAATACCCAGGGTATCATTATAACCGCCGAAGCTGTAGCTGCTAACCGATATTTTCATTCTCTCACCTCATGGCTGTTTATTATGTTTTTATTATCGGACCTGAATAATCAGACCCATCGATACTAAGTATTATACCATATTTCTCTGATTTTGTAAACCGTTTTACAAAAATAATAATATCATTTTACATTAACTCTTAAATAACAGCTAATTAATGTTTACCGGTGACTTTCAAATTTTTCGATAATATAACTGCTTTTATTATACAAAATATAACACACGGCATCGAATTTACATAAAATGGCTTGACAAAATCCCGATTTATCTTTATAATATATTTTTGTAAGACTGTGACCGTGTTCACATTATTTTTTGTATTATAAAACAAGAAACCACGGAGGTATAAGTATGGGATTAAATATGTTTGAAACTGTTAAAAAAATACTTGTTGAGGATCTTCAGATTGAAGAAAGCGAAATAAGGCCGGAATCAGAGCTGATCAACGATTTGGGAATTAATTCTCTTGAGCTTGCCGACCTTGTCATGAATTGCGAAGACAAAATGGGAATCGAAATCAAAGATGAGGAAATCCGTGACTTTTTGACCGTCAACGACGTGATTACTTATCTTGAAAAAACAGTAAACGAAAAAGAAAGCGCAAAAAAAGGTCGCAAATAATATTTTCGCTTTTAGCGCTGAAGCTTGCGACGCTTATTTAGAAATATCATGAGGAGGTGAGGATATGGGTGCGTTAAAAGCAGTGTTGATAATTGCTGCCGTGATTCTTCTTTTATATGCTGCGTTCCGCATTGCCTTAAAAGTTAAATCCTCGCTTGATTATGATAAAGTTATGAAAACCGCCAAGCGTGACAGAAGATTTCTCGGCAAACTTCTTTCTACGCAGTTCGCCAAAGGCAAATATATGTTAAATGTCATCTTGCCTTACGGTCCGGACGGCAAAGACTCCGGACCGGTCGACGCTGTTGTTGTCACAAAAGGCGGTATTGCAATAATAACCGCCAAGTATTTCAGCGGGAGAGTGGTAAATCCTTATCGCGGTGACTGGACGGTTACAAATGCCGGCAACACCTGGCTTTTTCCAAATTTATTTGAGAAAAATGCCGATTTCATAGAAGCTGTCAAAACCGTTATGAGGCGTGAAAAGTTATATAACATACCGATTCATAATATAGTAATGTTCGGTTCCAGGAACGTAAAATTTTCAAGCAAAGAATCGACGTTGTTAACTCCGGAGCAGCTCATGCAATATCTTCACGATATAAATAACGATAAATTCCTGAAAAGCAGCCAGCAAAAGGAAGTTATGCGCGCTTTTGCTAAATACCGCCGCAGAATCGTTCCCAAGAAAGCTCAACAGGCAAATAATAGGAATAATCAGCAATCCGGAAAGCAAGGCATGGTAATATCTGAGCATAGAATCAGACAAAGCTCGGTTCAAAGAACAAAGACGCCTTTAGCTGCGCCCGCTCATAAGTCTTCAAATCCAACCGCTCCGGGCTCTCGGATGAATCAAACCCGCAAATAAGCGAAATATAATATTACCAGGCTGCCGTTTGTCATATGTATGGCTTCGGCAGCCTATTCCATGCGATAATGAATGTAAAGATAAGAAAGAATTTTTAATATGAAATATCATAATTCAGAAACGGATATAGCGATTATCGGCGGCGGGATCGGCGGGCTGATGTTTGCCCATCGTATTTCATTAAAGCGTCCTGATTTGAAGGTTATTATGTTAGAAAAAGGCGCGCCGCTTGAAAAACGTGTCTGTCCGATAATCGCTCAAAAGGCTTCAACCTGCGTAAACTGCCGTCACTGCGCCATTATGACAGGTTTGGGCGGCGCCGGCGCATTTTCCGACGGCAAGTATATAATATCAACCGAATACGGCGGCTGGCTGCCTGAATATCTTCCCGGCAAAACGGTTATTGATTATATTGAACAAGCGGATAAAATACTGGTCAGCTTCGGCGCATCTACCGAGCGTTATATGCCGAGTGACGAGCTGAAGAAAATGACCCTTCGTTACGATCTTCATATGCTCCAGGCGCAGGTAAAACATCTCGGAACCGATGAAAATTTCAAAACAATGTCTCGCATGGTTGATTACTTAAAACAGGTTATCGAGATTCGTACCGAAACAAATGTTTATGATATCGACCGCGAAACCAATACCGTTTTATGTGAGGATTATAAAACAGGTGAAAAATATAATATTAAGGCAAAGAAAATAGTTATTGCCGTAGGCAGAGCCGGCAGTCAGTTCTTCTCGGATTGGTGTTCGAGACACAAAATGCCTTTGCTAAACAATCAGGTAGATATCGGTGTCAGAGTTGAACTTCCGGCAATAATCTGGGAAGACTTTTCAAAGGTTGTTTATGAGCCGAAAATCATCTATCGTTCAAAGGGATACGGAGACGCGACCCGCATTTTTTGCTTCAACGAACGCGGAGCGGTTGTTACCGAAAATACCGACGGTGTTTTAACCGTTAACGGACATTCCTACCGCGATAAATCCCGAGCTACCGAAAATTCCAACTTCGCCTTGCTTACGACCATAAAATTTACAAACCCGTTTAACAATCCCGTTGAATACGCACGTCATGTAGCATCTCTTGCAAACCTTATAAGCGGAGGAGAGGTGCTTGTACAGCGGCTTGGGGACCTAAAGCAGGGAAGGCGCACCGATGCCCGACGATTGGCCGCTTCCACTACCCGTCCGACACTGAACGCCGTTCCCGGAGACCTTTCCCTTTGTATGCCAAAAAGGCAGCTTGATAATATCATAGAGACGCTTGACGCCCTAAACAATATTGCCCCCGGAACAAACAACTATGACACTTTACTTTACGGCATAGAATGTAAATATTATTCCGCTCGTCCGGTGACAAACGATTTTGAGCTTGCCGAATGCAAAGGCATATACGCCATTGGCGACGGTGCCGGATTTACAAGATCGCTGTCGCAGGCTTCGGCCAACGGTCTTTATGTTGCCGATAAGATTATAAGTGAAGGAATATAATAAAAAAACCGGAAGGTGTGCGCCTTCCGGTTTATATTAGTTCAATTCTGCTCAAGGGAGTTCCAGTCGTAAACCACGATATTTCCACCCGTCAATCTCACTCTTATTTTAACGGTTGAAATCGGAATATCAGTCTTAAATTCATTTTCTAAGATTGTGCCGAGATATACAATTTCCCCGTCGTCTACCGCTAAATCAAATGTCTGAGTATCCGGATTTATAAGCACAACTGATACGCTGCTGTTTGACGCATCAACAGAACATTCTTTAATATTCCGGCTTTTAATTATTATATCGCTTTCGGAAGCATTTATTGTCATTGTGGAAGATGTAGAGACATTGTTGATATCAACGGTGCCGTGCATCATCTCGATTCTGTAATCGGTTTTAGCGCTTATATCTGAGATTGTAAGCTGGCTTTCGGTACCGTCAAGATCTATGACATTCAGCTTGTCGGAAGGGGCAATATATATATTTACCGCTTTCTGTCGCTTGTGGAAACCGGTCTTGTTGTAATACTGGAGATATTGTCGGACACCTTTAAACTCAAATCCGCTCTCTGCGAAATTCATAATCGAAAATATGTTCAGCGAATCGTCAAGAGTGAAGCTTTGAGCGGTAAGATTCGCGGAATAGGTTCCGGCAGGGAAGTTGATTATCTCGCAGTAGGAACGGTCGCCACGGCAGATATTTACAACAGCAGCGGTGACATTAAGAGAAATCCTGTTAAGCTCCGTTTCGGAGAAATCTATCGTATGTCTGATATCTCCGTCGGTCAGTTTTTCAGCTTCAAACAGTTGTATGCCCTGCTTTTCAGCCATATTGGCGGAGGTAAAACAAAGCCCTAATCCTGCTGCGATGACTACGACCGAAACAATTAGGAATATAATTGATGCCGGTTTCAATTAATTTCACCTCCTCTGTCAATGTCGCTGGAGCGTCTTTTGAGACTGTAATAAAGATCTTTTAAGCTGCCGATAATCAGTTGAAGAAGAGCGGTAAGCTTTTTGAGCGTGAAAGGCAGAAATCTGATCGCCAGATTGTAAATAAGTATCGCCGAGAACATACATATGCCGCCGACAAGAAGACCGAGTCCAAGCTCATAGAGACCTATCGGCGCAACAGAAAACAACTGAGTTATTCCGTAAATAATCCCGACAAGCGAAATAGCGGTTCCGACTGCGATGTCACCTATCAAGAGCGCGATAAGAGCAACGATAAGCGCAGCGACCAACGCAAAAAGCGCTCCAAAAACTATGAATACGGTAAGGTAAATAAGAGCCGTAAACGGCAAGGTAGCAAAGAACAATGCCCAAAACAAAGGCGAGCCGCGAATCTTCTCGGTTTCATATATCTCGTCCAGCTGATAATCATCAACCGATGAATACTGCTCCTGATAATAATCACCCGAGTATACGGCATTCTGAAATCCTTCGGCAGACATTTGTTCGGAAGGATAGCTCTCATATTCATTTTCCTGAATGCTCCGGTCAACAGCGTCTTGCTCGGATGTGATATCTCTGCGCGCCCGGTTGAAACTTCCTGTCTGTCTAATGGATGTTTCTGATGTATTATACTTGCGTATTGCAGGACGACTTCCGGTTTCCGATATCTTTTCCGCGCTGCTTTTGTCGAGTGATATTTCGGCGGGGATAAATTCTTGCAGCGGTGATTCTTCGAGATGACGTTCGGGTTCTGTTGCTTCCGAATCGTAGGAAATTATCTCTTCGGCTTCGTTGGCATCCGATATTTCAGAGTCTACGACAGGCGGAACCGTATTCCGAACGTTTATCGAGTCGTGAATGATCTGAGCCGGCTGTATACTTTGATGTTTTGATATTATCTCGGTGCCGTCGTCACCGGCGACGATAATCGGTCTTGCGCTATCGGCAGAAGTCGATTCTTCACCGGCAGCCTTTACTTTGTTTATTTCTTGTGTTCCAAGCAATTTCGCCTTTTTCTTCTGAATGAAACTGGCGATATTAGCCGCGATAATATTAATCTGTTCTTTATCCTCAAGCGTTTCGGCAAGCTCGGTTTCATCAAGCGAATCGAGATAGTTGCGTGATATTCGCAGCTGTTTTTCGATATCGGCGTCACTGACTCCGAGCGCCTTCAGCTTGTCCCCGAGGGAAGACAGATATGCATTTATATCCAAAATAATTTTTACCTCCGTTTCCCCAAAAAATATAGTCAGGATGATACAAACATGAGAGCTCGTAATAAAAAGAATTGTTTTAAGCGGCTTGCCGCATGTAAAGATATACTGATTCAGTCCCCGGATGAGCTTGACTTTATACCCGACGGCATCGAATTGGGCTGCGGTAAAGGCGCATTTGTTATTGAACTTGCCCGAAGAAATCCGGATAAGAAATATCTTGCGGTCGAACATAATCCGAATGTTGCGGTTGTCGCTGTTGAAAAGGTGATGGCGAGTAAATATATTAATAACATTCGTTTCTTTGTAGGAGGCGCAGAGCGACTGAATGATTACATAAAGCCTCAAAGCATCCGTCGAATATACATAAACCACCCGGATCCCTGGCCTCGCCGATCTAAAGAAAAACGCAGGCTTACATACCAGTCATATCTGTATATGTATTGGAATCTGCTGCGAGATGAAGGAGAGGTGATATTCAAAACGGACAACCGCCCTCTGTTTGATTATTCAATTTCATCGTTCAGAGATAACGGATTTTTGTTAAAAAATATCACCTATGATCTTGTAAACAGCGAATACATGGAAGATGATATAGTTACCGAGTATCAGGCAGAGTACATTTCAAAAGGTCAGCCGATATATATGTTGACTGCGCAAAAACAATCGGATTTTGTTTTCAGTGAATCCACAGACCGAGATTTTGTAACAATACCCAAAAATTAGGAAAGCTATTAGAGTTTATAAAAAATCAGCTTAATTGCTTTCTTGAGTCAAGTATTTCTTCAATAATTTTAAGGTCTTCAAAGGTGTTGACGCCCAAAAGCTCAGTTTCATCGGTCGTCGGCATCGCGTCGACCTTTTCTTTGTTTTTGCGCATTATACCCGGGACATCGGTAAGATAAAGCTCGTTTGAAAGTGAATTGACCTTAATCTCATCAAGAGCGCAAACAAGTTTTCTCGCATCGAAAACATAATTTCCGACATTGAGTTCCCGAATAAGCTTTTGTTGCGGAGTGCAGTTTTTATCCTCGACTATCGCTTCAAATTCACCATTCTCATCTCTTACAATTCGTCCGAATGGAATTTGCCGCTGAGATATACAGGAAAGCAAAGTGCAGGCACAGCGATTCTCAATGTTGTGAGCAACGAGTTTTTTGATAGTTTCCGGTTTAATAAGCGGAACATCGCCCTGAAGCACTAAAACAAGCCCGTCAAAGTTGTCAAGATTCGACTGAGCGACGGCGCACTTGACCGCATAACCGGTTCCGTATCCGCCGTCATCCTGAATGGCGAATTGATATCCCTGATCATTGAAACGATCTATAATCATTTCTTTCATATAACCGACTACGATAGTAATGTCCTCCGGCTTTAAAGAAAGCAGAGAAGCTGAATCGATGGCATAACTAAGCAGGGGCTTACCATGAGCTTCACGCAGTACTTTAGGCATAGGGTTATCCGATTCACTCATACGAGTGCCTTTTCCTGCAGCTAAGATGATAACTTTGATATTGTCCATTGTGAAAACTTCCTTATTGAGTTTATTTATTCAAGCACTTTGAAAAGGTTGTTCAGACTAAGGGGTGACTTACTCTCTTCGCGGAAAACATAGAACACCGAGGAGCCTGAAGGTATTTCCGCATCCAGTCGCGCGTAACCGTCGTCATTGCGGAAAAGTTCATCCGACAAAAGTCGGCGTATTCTTCCGTTATAAGGATTCCATTCTTCTGCTACCGGTTTGTTTTGTAAAAAGGCGATTTCGCCGATAAAATCGCGAGAGGTTGCATTGGCGACGAAATATATGTCGCATCCGGCAGTCACTTTATGTATATAATTGAAAACCATTCCGGACTTCCTAATATGCGAGTCATAATCAAGCGCTCTGAAAGCGGGAAGCGGTAGGCTGAAAACTCCGTTGTCTGCGACTTTCGGGGCGCCGCTGAATATAACATCCGGCAGTATATCAAGACCATTGATTATTCGGTCGAGCGAGTCCTTATCTACCATCTCGGTGCCGTCAGCGCCGGTCAGTGAAGGAAGGATAAAATAAGCTTCTCCGCCATTGTCATTTTTATTTGAATAAAGGTCGGCAAAGGTGTTTACATCCTCCATAGTGACACCGAAAATGTGTTTCACGAGACGCTTTACCTCATCATCAAATCCGGAATCAGGCAAATCCGGATTGAATTCAAAGGCAAGCGTGGGCAGTTTGGACGTTGCGATTATCTTTCCGCCCTGATCAAAGAATTTTGCAAGCAGTCTGAGGTTCTTAACGCTTATCATTGACGTTCCGGGAATCACAACTGCCTTGAATCTCTGTGAATTTATTTCATTTGAAAGACAGAGTTGGTTTTTATCGATATAGCATCTTTCGCTGAGAGTTTCCGGATGAATCACGGTTACATCTCTGATAGAGTAGTTTGTTATCAGGTTTATCACGCCCATATAATCGGCGTCAGGCGGCGTCTGAGGATACTCAAAACCGGTTGCCGGAAGGTCGAAGAAGCTTGTCTGAGCCTCGAGTGAGTGAAGCGGGTAAAGAACGGCTATATCGCAGACATGTCTCCCTCCGCGGAGGAGCACCTGAGATCTTGAAAGATAATCGTTGAATATCGTAAGCTGATTAAGCTGATTTGTCGGTTCCGAAAGGTTATAATTGCGCGGCATAAGTAAGTTGGCGCCGCGGGCGAGAGCTGTCATCGCGCTGTTATACATTGCGTCAAGATCGATATCTCCGTAATTTCCGAAAATATCGCAGATAACTATCTGACGGTCAAAGTTGTCGGCAGCGCCGGAGGCAAGCTTTAGACCGTTGAAACCATATCCGATACCGTTTTCAAGGCTTACCGCCGCAGCTCCCGTCTGCTTTTGAAAGCGCATTCCGTCACCGAAAAGCCAAACAGATTGTACTGTTTTAAGATCGGCAACGCATCCTGATGATATAAGTCTGTGAGTTTTGGTGAAGTCAGAGACGGCTTTGATAAAGCCGTTCTCAAGCATCTTTGCCCGGCAGTCAAAAAACAAGGCTTTAAAATGAGCGGTATGTTCACCAATATCCATATAAAGCGCAGGATAAAAGGGCGCGGGGTCGAAACCGTATTCATCCATGAAAACATCGTTGAAGCTTTTATCCCACATACGCCGGTTAGGTCCGAAGAACTGAACGCCGTTAAAATATGTGAAAGCAATTGTTTCGTCGACAAATTCATCGAACTGTTCTGTAAATTTCTTGTAGGTAAGATCGATAAATATTTGAGAGGAATCATAAGAGAGATAATTAACACAATCGCAGTCGGGTATAGGCTTGCAGATAAATTGAAGAATGCTCCAATTCCCCTCGGGAACGTCCCAGATTATCTCTCCGTTGAATGCTTTGTCGCGAATATCGATAAAATTATGCTTGTCGATGTCATAAGCAACGATTGACATTGTCTCACCCGAATCGTCAAGTTTGCGCTTGACTGTTTCTTCTGAGACGCATTCATATTCGCGCATGACAAGCATATGCGCCCTGTCTTCTTCTGATTCTGACGCAAAGACGCCTCCGGCGCGGCCGGAGATTTCACCGTTTATTCTTGCGGCAGCTTCCGCCTTCTCACCCTCGGGATCGGTTTGTATATCCGGATCGATTTCAGTTTTTTCCTCAGAAATGGGATGGACGGGAAACACATCGTCGCAATATACTGCATAAAGAGCGTTTTTTTCGAGTTTTTCAAGTATCGTTTGATAATATTTCCAATATAAGTCGGAATCATAAGCAGGAAAAACATCGGATGACGGCAGGATAGCGCAGCCTCCGCAACCGATTCTTTTCAACTGGTTGATGATTGAATTTATATCATCTTCGTCTGAAATATCACCGGTTAATATTAGGAATGGAATGGGCTTATATTCATTTGAGGGGTTTGTAAAAAGCTTTTTCAATTCGCCGTGATCTTTCGGTGTATTGCTGAAATCCATTTTTAATCACCGCCGATTCGTGCCGGTAAGCTGAATAAAGCCATATCCGGCGAGATTTCAATTATTTATTATTATAAATCATTAGCGTATATAAGAGTACAACATATTATATCATAAATTAAGCCGGATGTAAACTCTTTTTCATTTGATTATAGTTAAAAATAACGCAAAAAGGTGTAAAATAACTGCCCGATAAACTTATACTTATAAAATAAGATTTTACAGTTGATAATTGACTAAATTATATATTTTTTGATGTAATATATTCCTGTGATATAAACAACTAACAGAAATTAAAAAAACACTTGACTTTTTTAAGATGATAAGGTATACTATTATTTGTTTGCGGATGAAATACCGCGTTTATTAATCCCGTTTTGTTGCGATTGCAACAAAACAATTTCGTTTTTAATTTAGAATAATATAAACTCACGGAGGTGAGTATATTTGACGGCAATAGATAAAATACCGGCAGAGCTGATGAAAAAGCTTGAGCAAAAAGGTATTGCAGAGAAGGACATCGTACTTTGCGCGATGGCGGATATGAACTCCGACGGCGTTCACTGCGATAATTGGCTGATAGTAACCGACACCGATCTTATCGCTGTCGGGGGAACCAGGATTCTCCGTCCCGATGGTGAACGGAAGATAACCGACCCTAAAAAGCTCAAAGTTGAGTTCGGTGAGATATCATATCAATATTATCCTCTTGACACTCTATTTGATTTTTCGATTGAAGATCAGATATCAATCGCAATCCTCACCGCTCAAAAGGCGGAACCGGACGTAGTGGCAAAAATACGCGAAAAGAAAAAAGAGGAAGCGGAGAAACGTAAAGAGATTGAGGAGAAAGGTGAAAAAGCCCTTGAACTCCCCGAAAAAAAAGATTCCGAACCGAATGAGATAAAAAAGCCCGGCACAGAGCCGGAGGAGCGCAAAGATAAACCGCAGGAAGTCCCCGAAGGAGCTCCTGTATTAATTACATATCTTACCAGAACATATAAAAACAATTTGAATCTGTTTGTAAGATATCTAAATCAATATCTTGTCGAAGGAAAGATTGATATCGACGAAAAAGATGCTGCGGAAGATTTATTCTGTCCGAAATGCGGCAGGAGATACGCCGACCCGAAGAGAAAGATCTGCGCTCGCTGTATGGATAAAAACCGGATTATAAAGCGAACCGCCACATTTTTTGTAAAATACAAAGGATATATAGCGCTAATAATGCTGACATTGGTGCTTAGCACCGCGGTAGGAGTTCTTGCCCCTTATATCAGCTCCGGTTTCTATTACGACCAGGTGCTTGACGTCGCCGGTGAATTCTACGGTCAAATACTCCTTGTACTTGGTATAATAGTAGCGACAAGAGTCTTCAGTATGCTTGTCAATATTCTAAGCGGCATCTGTACCTCAACGATTGCAGCTAAAATAGTATATGACTTGAAAAAAATTATTTTCGGCGCCATCGAGAGACTTTCGTTGTCTTTCTTTACCAACCGCCAGACCGGCGGTCTTATGACCCAGATAAATAACGACTCGGAAACCATATACTGGTTCTTTGTCGACGGTTTCCCCTATTTCATCATAAATATTATACAAATAGCGGCTTTGCTCGTTATAATGTTTATGATGAACTGGAAACTTACCCTGCTTTCGGTGATTACCGTGCCGCTTATAATTTTAAGCATAAGATATTTGTTTGCGCGCTTAGGTAAAATGCATGCCCGCAGGTATTCTTATTCACGCAGCATGAATTCAGTGTTGTCTGATGCTCTGAGCGGAGTTAGAGTAGTAAAAGCCTTCGCAAAAGAGGAAGACGAAATAGATCGCTTTGATAAGCGGTCGAAAAGATTCGCTGAGGCAAACAGAGAGCTTTCTACATATGCAACCACTCGTTTTACCGGCATTGATCTGCTTATGTATGCGGGCAGCATCGTCGTAACCGGTTTCGGCGGCTGGATGGTGATAAAAGGCGAAATGACATACGGTACATTTCTGACCTTTATGGCCTATATGGGAATGATATATGGTCCGATGTTCTTCTTTGTAGATATGTCTCAATGGCTTTCCGACGCTATGAACTCAATGCATCGACTGATGGAGATAATGGACGCCGAACCTGAAGTATCCGAGCCGGAAAATCCGGTAAGGATTGATAAGTTCAAAGGCAAGGTCGAATTCCGGAATATCGGCTTCTCATATGAAAAGAATCGCAAGATAATCGACGGCATCAGCTTTGAGATTGAACCGGGAAAGACAATAGGTATAGTCGGTCATTCAGGCGCGGGGAAGAGTACGCTAGCAAATCTTCTTATCCGCCTATATGATGTAAAGGAAGGCGGAATATATGTCGACGATGTCAATATAAAAGATATAGCGCTCGACGACCTCCGCCGAAATATTGCTATTGTATCTCAGGAGACCTACCTGTTCTCCGGGACTATACTCGAAAATATAAGCTATGCCCGCCCCGACGCCACATATGAAGAAGTCATAGAAGCTGCGAAAATAAGCGGCGCGCATGACTTTATCATCCAATTACCGGATGCTTATTCGACGATGGTCGGTTTCGGATATAAGGATCTTTCGGGCGGCGAGCGTCAGCGTGTCTCTATTGCAAGAGCTATTCTCCGCAATCCGAGGATATTGATACTCGACGAAGCGACAGCTGCAATGGATACCGAAACCGAACGGAAGATACAGGACGCCCTCGAGATTCTTGTAAAAGACAGAACCACAATTATTATCGCGCATCGACTTTCAACCCTGCGCAACGCAGATAAACTGATAGTTATAGAAAGGGGCAAAATGCCCGAATTCGGAACACACGCGGAGCTGCTTGAGCGTAAAGGCATATATTACAGACTTTATATGCTTCAACTTGAAGCGCTTAAAACAATCGGCGTAGTCGAATGAACGGAGGCGATAAATATGCCTGAAAAAAATGAATTAGCGGCGCCGGATACGCGCGCCGAACTTGACACTGTAATAAACATAGTGTATCTTACCCCAGAAAACAGCGAATTCGGAAAGCTCAACGAGTTTATAACCCTTAAAACAAAACTTCCGGGAGAAAACGGAGAAGTCGAAGAAAAGGAATGGCAGAGGATACATCTCCATCGCGCTTTTCCTTTTGACATGCCCGAAAATTATATTTCGGTACTCGATAAGGACAAAAAAGAGATCGGTCTTATAAAAAATATAGACGACTTCGACTCGGATACCGCAAAACTCCTTAAAGACGAGCTTGAGCGGAAATATTACTCGCCTGTAATTTTGAAAATTCACTCAATAAAGGAGAGATACGGTTATTCCTACTGGGTCGTTGATACCGACGCCGGCAAGATGAACTATACTTTACAGGATACCTTCCGCAGCATCCTCCATGCCGGTTCCGACCGTGTATTTATAATAGATATGGACGGCAACCGGTATGAGATTCCCGATCTTTCTAAGCTCGACTTCAAAAGCTATAAGAAAATCGAGCTGTATCTGTAAGGAGGCGGCGAATGAGAAAAAGACAGGAGCTAACTTCGATAGTCTGTCGTCTTGACGAGAGCGTCAAGGCAGAAGATGTCGTGGTAGCTTTTGAAAAAAATCTTTCAAATGACGAATCACCCGAAAGAATTGACGGCATAATTGCGCTCATAGCGCCTAAGAATAAAGAATCCGAGCCGCGAATCGATGTTTACATTGACGAAAAACTTACAGAGAGCTTTGAGCTTAAAAAGTGCAAAGAATTTCTCTGTTCCGCCGGTGTCGGCTGTGCGATGATCGAATTCTTATATGATGGCGCGTCGAGAATGCTGTGCCGAGCCGATAATAGTTACGCAAAACTTTATGCGGCGGTTGCAAAAAGACTTAATCACTATCTGGAGAAACAAACTTACGGTTACGAGTATGAAGAAGAGCTGATACGCTTTTGCGAAAAATGTAATCGTCCGCTGCGTCCGGGTGTTACAACTTGCGAATATTGCGTTCCGAAAGCAAAATATCTGTTGAGACTTTGGGACATAGCAAAACCCTATAAATGGTTCATTTTCCTTTCGGTAATACTATTTTTCGTGGTAACGGCTCTGAACCTGCTTCCGGCATATATCAATCGAATCCTTGTCGATGAATACATCACTCCGAAAAATGCAGTCCTGACCGGTTTCCTTGCCGTAATAGCCTCAATGGTGGGTGTGTATATTCTTCGTCAGTCGATCGCCGTATTCCGGAATATAATCCAGATTAATGTTGGAAATAAGGTTATAATCAAGCTTCGTTCCATGGTATTCGAGAAGATTCAGCAGCTCTCTCTGTCGAATATTTCAAAACGTACCGCCGGCGAGCTGATGCAGCGCGTGACTCGTGACACAAATATCCTCAACCAATTTATTTCGCGTGAACTTTCCGATTTTTTACAGCAGATATTGATTCTTATAGCAGTTGGAACTTACCTTTTCGTTTACGACTGGCGTCTGGCGCTGATGATAATATTGCCAATGCCGCTTGTTTCCGCCAGTTACAGGACATTCTGGCGTTTCATGCGCGGTATGTTCCATCGCCAGTGGAATTACGAATCAAAAGCTTCGTCGGTGCTGCATGATATATTCTCCGGAATTCGCGTCGTCAAAGCTTTCGGAATGGAGAAGCGCGAAGTAAAGCGTTACGACAAAGCAACGAGAGACCTGCGAGATGTTCAGATTAGAAACGAGAAATTCTTTGCCGTAGTCTTCCCGATTTTGAATCTCTTTATGGGCATCGGCGAGTTCTTTCTGATGTTTTATGTCGGAAATAAAATTCTCCAGGGTCAGATGACTTTAGGAGAAATGGCTCAGTTCTCTGCATATGTCGGTATTATTTACGGTCCTTTGCGCTGGATAGCAAGTTTGCCCCGCCGTCTGGTCCGCGTAATGACTTCAATAGTTAAAATCTTCGACCTGATAGACGACAAAGTCGCGGTTGAAGATAAAAAGGACGCTAAAGAAATAGACATCAAAGGCGCAATTACAATTGAAAATATCAGCTTCGGCTACGACGACACCGCAGATGTACTCAAAAATGTCAATCTTGAAGTCAAGCCCGGTGAATTCATTGGAATAGTCGGACGCTCCGGCGTAGGAAAATCGACCCTTATCAACCTCGTCATGCGCCTCTACGACGTAAGCGAGGGCAGCATAAAGATTGACGGCGTAGATATACGCGATATTACCCAGAATTCACTTCGCTCACAGGTCGGAGTCGTGCTTCAGGAGACATTTCTGTTCTCCGGAACGATATACGATAACATCGCATATGCAAAACCGGAAGCCACAAGAGATGAGATAATCACCGCATCCAAAATCGCCGGCGCTCATCAGTTTATCATGCAGCTTCCCGAAGCGTATTCAACGCGGGTCGGAGAGCGCGGGTATACAATGTCCGGCGGAGAGCGTCAAAGAGTAGCTATCGCAAGAGCGCTGCTGCATAACCCGAAAATCCTTATCCTCGACGAAGCGACTTCGTCCCTCGACACCGAAATGGAAAAGCAGATACAGGATGCCCTGCAGAAGCTTTCAAAGAACAGGACAACTCTTGCAATAGCCCACCGTCTCTCAACCCTCCGCAACGCCACAAGATTGATTGTTCTTGAAAAAGGAACAATAGCCGAAACCGGCACACATGATGAGCTTATGAGACAAAATGGAATCTATTACGGTCTTGTTATGGCTCAGCGTCAGATGTCTAAAATGACAAAGCAGCAGCCGGAACAGAAAGTCGAAACAGCCTGATTTGTAAAATGATTTCATAAATAACAAAAAAAATCTCCCCGCCCAGCGCGGGGCATATTTTGTTTCAAATAAATTCACAAAATTATGATATAAATATTTTAGAAACACCCAACCTTTTCCTTCTGATTTGTGTCTATAAGATAAGCGCTTAAAAAACGGGACTCCCGAATTTCGCGAAAGGAGAGTGCATATGTACTATCGAAACGAACCGGACGAAACTTTGGTAATGCTGACGCTTGCAGGCGAGCAGACGGCGTATGAGGTTTTGGTAAATCGTTATCAAAATGCGGCGATTGCTTCCGCAATGTCGGTTGTAAAAAGCAGATTCATGGCTGAAGACGCCGCGCAGGACGCTTTTGTTACCGCCTGGATGAAGCTAAATACGCTGCAGGAACCGAAAAAATACGGCTTCTGGGTGTGCCGAATCGCTAAAAACTGCGCAAGAAATATGGTAAGCAGATACCGAAGCTTTCTCCCGCTTGACATCGTAGATAATTTAAATATCACCGACGACGGAGCCGGAAATCCCGCCGAGTTGTATGCGCTGTCCGAAGAACGAAAAGAAGTAGACAAAAGCATTGAAATGCTGTCTGAAAGGGTAAAGCAGATTATACATCTGCATTATTTCGAAGGTCTTTCCATCGCAGAGATCGCAGACCGGATGCGCATCTCGGAAGGAACGGTCAAGTGGCAGCTTCACGACGGCAGAAAACGAATCAGAAAGGAACTTTGCGCAATGAATGAAAAATACAGCGATACTCTTGTCGAGCGCGTCATGAAGAAAGTCGAAGAACTGAAATTATGGCAGCTTGTGAACGACAAGACCGGATTTGAAAAGGTATATAAGGAAGTGCTTCGCGAAGTCGAGGAGCTTCCCGAATGTGTAAAAAAACAGCACGCGCTTGCAGATGTCCTGATGCGCGGCTGGTGGTGGCTCCCCGGCAAAAAGAACGATGCCCTGTTTGCCCGCATCGCGGATGCCGCTATTGAGAGCAAAAATGAAGAGGTGATGGCTTTTATCGTCGCCCGAGAGGATTCAAATGTATATAGCGGAGCGAAGATTGAATTTATTCGCGATAAACAAATCCCGCGTCTTGAAAAAGCAGGTTTTGTCAAGACTTTGGGACGCGAATGGTTTTGGCTCGGTCATAATTATTTCCGTGAGGGGAAATCAGAAGAAGGTAACGCCGCATATAACAAGGTTGAAGAAATACTTCAAAAAGACGACGCTTTCCGCATACTCGTGCCGTATGCAAGGTCGATTGAAGAACAATTAGCTGCTCGCTATAAGGATGCAATGCAGGAAAAATATCGCATCGGCGCTACCGCGGAGGAATACCGTATTATTGACGGCAAGCCGCGCTATTGGATGGCAGAAGAAATTGTAGAAGGATATCTGTACGCCTTGAATAATAAAAGAGCGTGCGTCTACCGCAACGCATCAATCTGCGACGGTTACTTCTTCGCCGATATTCCGGTCGGAGAAACATATACAGGTTCTGACGGAACTAAACTATCTTATATTTCGGATAATGAAACGGCGGTTACTCCGGTCGGCAGATTTGAAAACTGTCAGCTCTGGGAATTAAGACATTGGAATTATACCGGTAAAATAAAGTGTCGTTCTTACTTTAAAGACGGTATCGGTATAGTACGTCAGGAGTATACGAATGATGGTATTACCGAAACCCGCTCGCTCAGCGCATATGAAATCAAAGGCGGAAAAGGACTTCTTCCTTTTTATCCCGGCAACAAATGGGAATACGCAGCCGATTATCCTCCGGAAACGCTCTGTTCCGAAGTTAAGATAGAAGTTTCTTTTGCCGACGACAAACGCACAATTCTTTCCGTTTGGCAAAATTCCGAGAGATTTAACTATGATGAAAATTCCTGGCACGATATGGTGGAAAAGATTGCGCAGGATCATTATCGTGAGGGCAATGACGGCAGATTGTATTTATGCGATGTATATTCCGTCGTTGAGCGCGCCGAACAGCTTGCTGCGACGCCTATGGAAAAGGCGCATACCAAAGCCGCGACATCCGTAGTAAGAAGAATATTGGATACAGATCCGACATTCAATCCCGAACATACCGCTACCGGGCATTGGAATTTCTTTGAAAGATTTTATATTCGCAATAAACAGGATTCTTATACTTTAACCTATAATAATCCTCGTTGGAGTTTTGAGTTGAAAAACACGGGCATTATGAACATGGCTGAATATCCCGTTCTTTGCAACGATATATTAGGAATATTAAGGGATGCGACAAATTTTGTCTGGTCGGATGAATGGCGTGTCGGTGCCTCTCCAATAGTAGAATATACTGATTCATGGGATGACATAAAAACACAAATTACCTGTGATAAAGGCGGAACGATTACCACAAAAGCCGGAACCTTTGAAAACTGTCTGAAAATAAGTCTCGATATCAACGGTATGGAAGACGGTTGGTCTTATCGCGGAGGAAAAAAGGTTTATTATTTTGCCGACAGAATAGGAATTGTTCGCACCGAAAATGAATACTGCGGCGGAACAAGAACAGCGGTATATGAACTGACATTATACGAAGGTACAGGCAGCGGCTATATGCCTGTTGCCGACGGTCTTGTGCGGCGATATGACGCGCTTAACCTTACCGACGGCTTTGTAGCCGCGGTCGAATATACATATATTGCAGATGATGACGGTGATATTGTCATTTTTGTCGATCGCACGGGCATTCGAGAGATACCGCCTCCGATCACGCAATATAACGCCATTCAATCCGAAATAATCGAAGAACGTTTGTGGTATGAGGGTAAGTATGAAGAAAGCCGCCTTTGCCACGATTTAAACAATTTTTATCTTATTTGCCACTTCCTTGGTCGTTATTCAAGATTCTGGGGTGGTCCGGAAAAAGCTGTTGCCTTGAACAAATATCGTATGAAAACAATGGAAACATTGGGTGACGGAACAGTTCCGGAAGCCTGGCTCGTAGATTACGCAAGCACAAGTTTCCGCACTGCGTGCGCCTTGTTCGGCATCGGCAAAAAAGAAGAAGGTTATGAGTTTCTTGATAAAGCGTTTGAAGCTTATCAAAAATGGCATAACATTCCCGACGGCGCCGAAATGGAAACAGGAAACCCGCTCATTTACGACGGCATTAAAGTTGTCAAAGGAAAAGCTTATGTGAAACTTCCCGATGGCAAAAAAGAACCACTATACTATGAGAATATGTTTACAGGGAATTGCGATCTTATGTATGATGGCATGACCGCGCCTCACGGATGGGAGTGGTTCGATTCCGTCAGAAACGAGGATCGCTTTAAGGAATACGTAGAACGAGCTAAAAAGATGGCTGAAAAACAATAACAGCACACCGCCGGAAGCGAAGAAATTAACAGCTTCCGGCGGTGATTTTATTATACCGAAGCATCAGAACTCAAACTCTTGTCTGACAATTAACAATTCATTCATTGCAAAAAGTCAGCCGCAACGATATAATATAACCGACAAGCATAACTATATTAAAAATGTTTTAAAAATATATAAAAATCCAAGGAGCTTAACAATGTCATTATCAACCGAAACAACCCGCTGCGATCTCTGCGTCGTCGGAGGAGGTATGAGCGGCGTCTGCGCCGCAATCGCGGCTGCAAGGCGCGGTCTTAAAGTTGTTTTGATGCAGGAGCGTCCGATGCTCGGCGGAAACGCTTCGTCAGAAATCAGGATGTGGATTTGCGGCTGCGGTGGCTCAAATAACCGTGAAACCGGCATACTTGAGGAGTTGCAGCTTGAGTCACTCTATCGCAACCCGTATAAGCTTTACCCTGTCTGGGACGGTCTGATTTACGGTAAAGTTATTGCCGAACCAAATATAACTTTGATGCTCAACTGTTCCTGCTGCAAAGCGGATATGGACGGAGATAAGATAAAAGCCGTTTACGGCTGGCAGATGACAACTCAGACATGGCAGAAAGTCGAAGCCGATTACTTCGCCGACTGTTCCGGCGACAGTATTTTGGCGCTGCTTACCGGAGCTGAATTCAGGTTCGGACGCGAATCAAAATATGAATTCGATGAAGAGATTTCTGTTACAGAGCCGGACAGCAAAACGATGGGCAACTCTTGCCTGATTCAGGCGAGAAAGCTTGATCATGAAGTCACTTTCAGAGCTCCCTCATTTGCAACAAAACTGACAAAAGAAGATGTTGCGAACCGCCGCCCCAACCTTGAAAGCAGCTCGGAAAACTTCTGGTATCTTGAGCTCGGCGGAGACAGAAACACTATCAAAGACGCGGAGACAATCCGTGACGAGCTTGTAGCGCTTGCCTACGGTATGTGGGATTATATAAAAAACAGCGGTGAATTCGACGCGGCTTGCTGGCAGCTCGATTTCATCGGCTTTTTACCGGGAAAGAGGGAATCAAGAAGGCTTATCGGCGACCATATTATGACGCAGAAGGAAATATCCGCCGACACCTTTTTCCCCGACACCGTAGCATACGGCGGGTGGCCGCTTGACGACCACGAACCCGGCGGTTTCTGGTTCAGAGGACACCCGAACACAAACGGTTACACACCGAAACCGTACAAAATCCCGCTGTCGGTACTTTATTCCAAGAATATAGAAAACCTCTGGTTTGCGGGACGGAATATAAGCATGACACATGCCGCGATGTCTTCATCGCGCGTCATGGCAACCTGCGCTCTGTTAGGTCAGGCTGTCGGAGAAAGCTGCGCGGTCGCTTCGAAATATAAACTCACTCCAAGGCAAACCCGCAAGCTGCACATCTCCGAGATACAGCAAAACCTCATGGAAAGCGATTGCTTTTTGCCGGGGTTTGTAAGAGAAGTTTCACCAATATGTAAAACGGCGAAGCTGTCGTCAAAGCCGAAAAATATTGAAAACTTGGAAAATCTGAGAAACGGAATCGACCGAGATCACCGTATATATGAAGGAAGCCAGGGAGTTCATATAGAAAAAGGCTGCTCAGTTAAATACACTTTGGCCAACCCGACTGAAGTTTCAAAAGTCCGAATAGTTTTCGACTCCGACCTTGACAGAAACACTCTTCCGGGCGATCTATGCGAACGGCAGCATACCATGAGAGCGAATGTAAACACAAACTCTCCGGTTATGACGATGCCGAAGACTTTAATAAAATCCTATAAACTGACCGCTCAACTTGAAAATGGAGATGAAACCGTTTTAATTGAAGATAAAGAAAACATCAAGCGGTTAATCAAAATAAATGTCAGCAAAAAAGTTAAACAGCTTACACTGACGCTTTTGTCCGACTGGTCGGAAAGCGGAGCATATTTTGACGGCAAAATGAATCTTTTCTCTTTTGACTTCAACTAAAGTGTTTCACGGCAACTCACCTTTAAATTTATTGTAAAAATAACATGCCGGCTCTTGAAAAAATGTCTGTTTCATGATATAATTTTAAGACAGCAATGATCGGCGAGAACGGACCATACCAGCCGGGAAAGTAGCGGCGTCCTGTAACCTGAAATCCGCTATAGCAGGGGTCAATTCCCCTTATGAGGGATGAATTTTGTGCGGTCAGCTCCGCCTATCTGCGTGTTGACAAACGGGTCTTGCGCAATCAGTCCTACGTGAACCATGTCAGGCGGGGAACCGAGCAGCATTAAGCGTATTGGCTGATGTGCCGCGAGGGCGCCTGTTTCGAGCGTAGATGACGGGAAGCGCGTATGAGGTGAATTTCGATTTCGGGGTGTATGGTTCGCTCTCGCCGTTCATTGTTTTTTTGTTTTTAAGAAGAGATTGGAGGTAATGCGATGCATCAGGCGTTATACCGCAAATGGCGTCCTAAGACCTTTGACGAAGTTTGCGGGCAGGAGCAAATTACAAGCGTGCTTAAATATGAGCTGGAGAACAACAAAACATCGCATGCATATCTTTTCTGCGGTTCAAGGGGCACCGGAAAAACCACCTGCGCAAAGATTTTCGCAAAAGCGATAAATTGCACCGACCTCCATAACGGCAGCCCATGCGGGATATGTGAGTCCTGTGTCGCCATCGAAGGCGGCTACGCGACTGATATATACGAGATGGACGCTGCTTCAAATAACGGCGTCGACGATGTCCGCGCTATCCGGGACGAAGTGGTTTACGCCCCGACAACCCTGAAAAGCCGTGTATATATAATCGACGAGGTTCATATGCTGTCAGACAGCGCTTTCAACGCACTTTTGAAAACGCTTGAAGAGCCGCCGTCACAAGTTGTATTTATACTTGCCACAACCGAGCCGAAAAAAGTATTGCCGACAGTTCTCTCGCGTTGTCAGCGCTTCGACTTCCGAAGGATTGACAGCAAGGTTATAGCCGATCGGCTGATGTTCATCGCAAAAGAAGAAGAAATCGAGATTGAACCCGCCGCGGCGATGTATATAGCAAGATTATCTCAGGGCGGTATGCGGGATGCTATCAGCCTGCTTGAGCTTTGCGCGGGAGATACAAAACCAATCGATGTTGAAACCGTTGAAAGTGTTTCGGGCGCTATCAGCCGCGGGTTGCTGTCAGATGCCGTAAGAGCTGTAATATCAAACAATGCCGCTGCGATATTCGAAATTATCGCCGATATATATGGCACATCCAAAGACATCGCGGTTTTTTGGCAGGAACTCATAGCTTATTACAGAGACCTGATGGTTGTAAAAAGCGTTAAAAATCCGGAATCCTATCTCGATATTACCAGGGACGATCTTGAAGAGCTGAAGCGGATTTCCGCGGATATAACCATGCCGCAGCTTGTAGCGCATAATCGTCAGCTCGACGAAGCATATTCAAATATGCAGGGAGGCAGAAGCGCCGAATCGAAGAGAGTGACCGCCGAGATGACGCTTATCCGAATGGGCGATAATAAGCTCTCATCTTCACCCGAGAACCTTTTGTCAAGAATAGCTTCGCTTGAGAACCGTCTCGCGGTAATTGAATTAAATCCTTCAGCTATATCCGATATATCCGAGAATTCGATGTCCGGCGCTGCAGACAAAAAAACGGATGAGTCTCCAAAAAAATCAAAAGATATTGAGTCTTCTGTCGGATTTGAGCCGGATAAAGCGATGAACATGTCCGCACAGGTGAAAAAACTCATATCTCTACGCAATTGGAGCGATGTGATTGAAAAATTCTCTTTGTCTGATAAGATGACCTCCTCATTTTTATCGGGTTCAAAAGCTTATAGAGAAGAAGGAAGTAATAAGGTACATATAGCTTTACAAAACAGCTTTTCTGCCGGTATGCTTGATAAACCGGATGTAAAGCGAACGATAGCTTCGCTTATTGCATCAGACGGCGGTTTTCGTCCCGCTCAGGATGATATTTTATTTATCTCTTCGCAAGATAACTCCGGAACAGCTGGTTTAGAATTGATTGACGAATTGATTGACCAAGATAATTGATTATTAAAGAAAAGAGGTGCTTTGAAAATGAAGGTAAGACTTCCTAAAGGTTACGGCGGCGGTCCGCAGAATATGAATTCAATGATCCGGCAGGCTCAGAAAATGCAGGAAGAAATGGAAGCGCTGCAAGAAGAGCTTGATGCTCGCGAATACGAAATTGAAGCCGGCGGCGGAGCGGTTAAGCTTAGAATAAACGGTATTAAAGAAATCTTATCTCTTGAGATCGAACCGGATCTTGTAGATCCCGACGATATAGAAACGCTCAGCGACGTTCTGATAGCTGCGTTTAATTCGGCGGTGAAAAAGGTGGACGATACGAACTCCGCTGAACATGAAAAAATTACCGGTAAACTGAATATGCCGGGACTCAGCTGATATGGATGAATACCTGCCGACTCTCGAGCGGCTGATAGATCAATTCAGATCACTTCCCGGAATCGGACGCAAGACTGCACAAAGACTGGCATTCAGATTGCTGGAATATCCGGAAGAAAAAGCCCGCGCTTTCGCTGATGCAATAATCGAAGCCAAAACTCATATCCGAGAATGCGAATGTTGTTTCAATCTAAGCGAAGAACAGTTTTGCCGCATATGCAAAGATCCTATGAGAGAACATGAAATCGTATGTGTTGTCGAAGGCGTAAAGGATCTTATGAGCCTTGAAAAGGTTCGTGATTATCATGGTCTTTATCATGTGCTTCACGGGGTAATATCGCCGCGTGACGGTGTTACGCCGGATATGCTCCGTATAGACGAGCTTATAAACCGCGTTAAAGCAGAAGACAGCGTTATAAACGAAGTAATTCTTGCAACAAATCCGACTATTGAGGGAGAAACCACCTCTCTATATCTGTCAAAGCTTCTGAAACCTTACGGTGTCAGAATAACCCGTCTGGCATACGGTATACCTGTCGGCGGGGGTCTTGAATATACTGATGAAAATACCCTTCTCAGAGCTTTAAAAGGCCGAACGGAGTTTGATCTAAATGATATATAAAATATATTAAACAATACGGCGCGACATAACTCGCGCTTTTTTATATATATTTTACAATTAAACTTGCTGATTATATAAATTCGGCTTGCATTTATCAAAAAACACTGTTATAATGTATATGGAAATCAGTCAATTTATAAACTTTTATTAATAAAACGAATATCGGAAAATTCAAAAGGAGAAAAAATGTATAATAAAAACGAAACAGTTCTTCAATTTGGAGAAGGAGGTTTTCTGCGCGCCTTTGCCGACTATTTTCTTCATAGAATGAATGAGCTCGGAACTTATAACGGAAAAGCGGTAGTGGTTCAGCCGATAGAAAAAGGCCGCGTAGATGAGCTTAATGCTCAGGGATGTCGGTATCACCTTTTGATTCGCGGAATGGAAAACGGCGAAAAAGTAAACAACTGTATTGAGATTCGCTCTATCTCTCGGGCGATAAATCCTTATGCAGATTATAATGCTTATCTTGAACTTGCAGAGAACCCTAATTTAAGAATAATAATCTCCAATACAACGGAAACCGGTATTGAATATCTCGGTAAAGAAAAGCCGGATGACCGCCCGCCAAAGTCATTCCCTGCGAAGTTAACAGCGTTTTTGTATCGTCGTTTTACCCTCGGACTTCCCGGATTTTTAGTGCTGCCTTGTGAATTGATCGACGATAACGCCAGTCTGCTGCGCGAATATGTTTTAAAATACGCCGTTCTTTGGGAGCTTGGAGAAAACTTTGAGCGTTGGCTGCGAGAGGAAAATATATTCTGCAACACTCTTGTAGATAGAATTACACCCGGTTTTCCCAAAGATGACGAAAATATAGAGACTTTGCTTGAAAACTGCGGCGGCGATGCGCTGTTAAACACAACCGAACCTTTCTATCTTTGGGTTATCGAAGGTGATCACGATGACGAATTTCCGCTGGTAAAATCCGGCTTGAATGTTATATGGACGGATGATGTTCGACCATACAAAAAACGTAAAGTTCGCATTTTAAACGGCGCGCATACCTCGCTTGTACCGGGCGCTTTACTCTCCGGCCTTGAAACCGTCGGAGAATGTATGAAAGACAATACGCAGAGGAAATACTTAGAGCAATGTGTAACAAAAGAGATATTGCCGGTTATCGGAGAGGGAGGGGGAAATCGTGAATTCGCAGACGCGGTTTTCGAAAGGTTCGAAAATCCCTTTATCCGGCACAGGCTTCAGTCTATCGCCCTGAATTCAATAAGTAAATTCTGTGTGAGAGTATTGCCGACGATGAAGGAATATCGAGAGAAATTCGGGCAAAATCCAAAAGGTCTCTGCTTTGCACTCGCTTCGCTCGTTGCATTTTATAAAAAAGGCACACCTGACGATTCACCTGAGCTTATTGAAATAATTAAAAAAGGCAGTTTCCGTGAAATCCTATCTGATGACAGAATATTCGGCGAGGATTTGTCCGCATTTGCAGACGACGCCGAACAGCATTATAGAATTATCATGGAAAAACCGAAATCTCAATGGTACTCATTTCTTGAGGAATAAAATATGAGTAAACTTAAAATTCATGATTCTGACAACGTCGTAGTTGAAACTGAAACCGGATTTAAAGAAGCGCTGACGGATATAAAGAAAGGCGAAGCAGTAATAAAATACGGTTTGCCAATCGGTTTTGCGTTTATGGACATCTCAAAAGGAGAGCGAGTACATACAAATAATATGAAAACCGGTCTGACGGAACATGTCGAATATGATTTCCGAGGCGCAATGCCGCTGCCACCGGTTAGCGAAAGCGAATATAGCTTTTTGGGTTATAAAAGGGCTGACGGTAAAGTCGGAATCCGTAATGATATTTGGATTATCCCTACCGTCGGATGTGTCAATAAGGTCGCTGAAAAGTTAGCTGCAGAATGTGACTGCTTTGCCTTTACACATCCGTACGGTTGCTCTCAGCTCGGTGATGACCATGAGATTACTCGTCTTATTCTCTCAGGTCTTGCGCATAACCCGAACGCCGGCGGGGTACTTATCCTCGCACTCGGCTGTGAAAATAACACAATGGAAAAATTCAAGCCGCTTGTCGAAGACTGCGATCAGGAAAGAATACGTTATCTTATCTGCCAGGAAGCGGAGGACGAGATAGCCGAAGGAAAGCGTCTGATATCTGAGCTAAAAGAACGAGCATCGCAGGATGTCCGCAAGGAATTTCCTCTTTCAAAATTGACTGTCGGGCTTAAATGCGGCGGATCTGACGGATATTCCGGCATAACTGCAAATCCTCTTGTCGGGCGCTTTTCTGATTTTCTTACGAGTGTCGGCGGCAGCGTGGTACTGACCGAAGTTCCTGAAATGTTCGGCGCGGAAACTCTTTTGATGAAGCGGGCAATATCAAAGCAAGTATTCGACGACATAGTCGATCTTATCAATAACTATAAAGAATATTTCGTCCGTCACGGTCAGACTGTATATGAAAATCCTTCTCCGGGGAACCTTGCCGGCGGAATAACCACACTCGAAGATAAGTCTCTCGGCTGTACCCAGAAAAGCGGCAGCAGTCCCGTTGTCGGAGTTCTCGGATACGGTGACAGAGTAGACGGTCGGGGACTTTGGCTGCTTGACGGTCCCGGAAATGACATGGTGGCAATTACAAATCTAACCGCCGCAGGATGCAATCTGATATTATTTACAACCGGCAGGGGAACTCCGTTGGGCGCGCCGGTTCCGACATTGAAAATATCATCCAATTCAACTCTGACAAAAAATAAGCCCGGATGGATAGACTTTGATGCTTCCGGAGTACTAGACGGAGACCTTGAAATTGATGAGTGTTTTCTGAAAAAAGTAATATCCGTTGCTTCAGGAGAGATGACACGCAATGAAATGAACGGCTACCGAGAAATATCGATTTTCAAAGACGGTGTAGTTTTGTAATAACAAAAGATAAACCCGGCTGTTTTGCAGCCGGGAAATTATTTTGAAGAGACAACTTGATTATTTTATTTGACTTATATAAGCTTTCGCCGTAAAGTCACCGCTCAGCTCTCCGAAGGAATCGATTATATTGTCATCAGGAACGGGAAGCTCAGGCGAATTTGCAAATCGATGCAAAACGGACAATTTTTCATTGCCTAATACACGCTCAACAATCTGGTAGCCTTCGGGATGTAAATAAGAACGGGCGGTTGTTTCAATCCGTGTCGTCTTTCCGTCGCGGATTATATGAGCCGCTTTGCGGTAGAAGGCTATCGCTTCTCGAACCATATCCATTTGCTGATCCGACAATCACAAAATATCGCCGCTTATGCACATCCTGCCGAGAAAGGTGTTAGTAAGTGAGTAAACAGTACGTTCAGGTGTATCCGATGTTCGCAGCACGCACCAGACCTGTGACTGTTCCAGACGTATTACTCTATGAAGATTAGCAGCGATAATCGGTATCGAAGTGCATTCGTGTGCATCGGAGAAACAACTTTGAGAACATATCTCCATAAACGACGGCTCAAGCCGGTGTCCGCCGCTCGCGCAGCTTTCTATTACAATACCGGGAATCTCGCGGGCAATTCTTTTAAAGAAGTCCTGTGACGCCGAAACTTTACGCCTCAGTCCCTCTCCGGCGCTTTCATAACCGTCGCAGCCGGGACCGATAGTCTCATTGTAATCAATCTTAACATAGCCAAAACCATTGTCACGGAGTAGGTTTATAACCCGTTCGGTGAGGTATTCGATGACTGAAGGATCCTCCATATCCCAAAATTTTCTCACACCGGCAAGTATGGGATAGCCGTCTCGTTTTAGAAACTTATCCGAAAAAGCATCCCAGGCTTTTGAATTATGTCCCGCTGTTTCAAGCTCAAACCAAAGACCGGGAATCATACCGTTTTGCCTGATACAATCCGCAGCTTCTTTTATCCCGTCGGGAAACATGTCACTGTTCGGAATCCAGTCGCCGGTAGAACTGCTCCAATCAGCTTTGTCTTTATACCATCCGGCGTCTATCACAAAATATCCGATGTCCAGAGGCGCTAATTTTTCGGAAATATTCTTGATATTCTCATATGTAGGATTACCCCAGGTAGTGCACCACTCGTTGAAAATAACCGGCATATCGCGATCGACAGGGGCAATATTCGGCTTTTGAGCTTTAATAAGTTTGTCACAGAGATCGTAAAGGTTCTCTGCTTCGGCAACTAAGGCTTTCGGAGAGATAAAGCTCTCGCCCGATTTCAATTCTTTCGACCAGGCACCGAAGTCTCTGTCAGCCATTCCTCCGACAAGACGGTAGTTGTCTTCAAAGCAGAGAACCTCAATTTGCCAAGAACTTGGGGCATATAACATCGCTCCGACGCAGCGACCGGTTTTGCTGTTTTCAAGCGCAGCCATCGGAAAATAGTTTTTAACCGGCAATGAACCGACCGAACCAAACTTCAAGGCTCGGATGCTATGTCCAGACCAGGATTTTTCAAGGTTGAGATCAATTAAATTATCGCGCTTAAGACGTCCCTCGGCGCTCCAGAAGGACTCAAGACGACATAGCGTATCAGCTTCTATCCCCTTTAGCGCAAAGCTTGCGAGCATATCGAGAACAACGGTATTCCTGCCATCGTTCTTGACCTCGGTTACAACTTCTGTCGCGTCACCTGACGCTCTGCGCCATTGCGTAATTATAAGTCCATGCGGTGATGACCAAACTGTTGTATCTTCGGAATCAGAGATGAGTTTCAAAGTTCTTGTGGTTTCGGTTTGGCAATTTGTCATTCCGCTGGTGTATCCACCGTGATGCGCATCACCGCGAACATAAAGCTCAACGTAATATTTCATAACCAACTCCTCTTTATCTGACTGTTAAAAGCTCTTCAGCTGCTTTCCGATCGTTTACGGAAAACCAAAGTCTTGAATATGGCGAACCGTGTAGAGCATTTAATACCGAAAGAAATTCCGCTACACCGTCAATAACCATTATACCTTTCCCGCTCTCGGTGATATGTCGGTAAACATCGATCCAATGTCCAGCGCCTGGTTTACCGGCGCCGTAAACCCATTGAACGGCGTGTAGCTTTTCAAGCGATAAGATGGCATCTAAATGAGGCAGTTGTCCGACGCCGTCAAGATGATAAATAGTATGTCCGAGTCTCTCCGTGTCGCGCCGCAGAGTCGGAAGCACAAATTCAGAAAACATTTCCGGACTTATCATGTATGAAAAATCACATTGAATAATATACGATGGGATCGAAGAAAGCAGTCCCGACCAATCGGTATAACCATCCTGAGGTGCAAGAACCGCAGCGAAATCACTGTAAGCTGCATACCAGGCTCGTTCAATTTCAGATATGAGCCTGAATATTTCCTCCGGCTCATCTATCAGAGCGTAAAGCAGTCTCTCACTGCCGACAAGTGACGCCGCAACATCAAGAACTCCCCCGAGATCCGGCATACCCATCATAACACATCCGTCCCAACGCTCAAGCCCCGCCTTGTATATTGCTTTAATACGTTCAGCCCACGGATGTGTCGGATCATATTCAGCGCAGATTTCTGAAAGTGCCTTTTCTTCATTTCCGTCAGGCGGGAAGAACCAGACCCTTCCCGTTGAATTATCCGCCTTTCCTCCGCAGAAAGCAGCGAGAACTCCGGGACCGTAACCGGTAAAATCAACCAAAGGGAACCCGTCGCCAATAAATTCGCAAGTTGAGAGCTGTCGGTCTATCAGTTCGATTACCTCTTCCGGCGACCGGGTAAAGTCTGCGCAATTTGCCTGAGTCAGCGGATTTTCAAACGGTTTCTCAGAAGGATGCGCATCATAAAGCGTTATTGATAGCAGCGGTCGGTTCAGCCTACCTTCAAACCATTCGTCATGAGTTTCACGAACTTGTTTCATTCGTGATTTATCAAAATGAACCGCCATTTAAACCTCCGGATATCTTGTTTTACGATAATAACATAGATAAACAAGAATGTCAATATTATCCAATGATTATAGGGTTATTTTTTGGTGAGAATTACTTTCACGCTTCCTCGATACCGCAGGAACGGCATAGTTCGAGCACGCCTCTCCATGCGACCGCTTCAGCGCATATTCCTCCTGCAAGGAGAACGTCACGTTTAAGAGCAGGATCGGCATTTCCTACACATCCGCATACAAAGCCTTTTGTTCCGTCAAGCATGGAAGTATCGTTTAAACTGTCTCCGCAGGCAAGTACTTGTTCGGGCGAGCAACCCATGATTTCCGTAAATTTAGCAAGTACATTTCCTTTGCCGCCCGATTTGTGAATCATGGACACAAGATTATTGTTTCGATGTATCTTACCTTCTTCGAAACCGGCTTCCTCTGCGAATTCTTTCATCATTTCCACCGCCGCATCTGCGCTTTCGTTGCAATCGGTGTTGAATTCGAAAGCATAATTTCCGAAAAGATAGAAATTGCGAACTCGTATTCCCGCATTCCGAATATCGCCAAGCCATTCGTTGATAAAAGGACTTACGCGGTCGCACATGATATATAGCTTTTCCTCCATTGACCGGTTCCATTCCTCTGCTTCAGCAAGTGCTTTTTTGGGAATATTATCGATGACCGAATCACAGAAATATATGTAAGCTTCTCGCCCGAGTACAAAAGAAGGGAAGGGACCCCACGGCACACCCAAATTATTAAAAGCGTCAATTACCGAATCAAGCGGTCTGCCAGAGACAATGCCGGCTTGTCCGCCGCGTAAAATGAAACTATTCATGTATTCAATAAGTTCATCACCTATTTTTTCCGAATTCGGGGTATGATCGATAAGAGTCCAATCGAAATCCATGCCAATTATTTTTATCATTAATTCAATCTCCTACAGCAGCGCAGCTGACATCAGGTATAGCACCATGTAAAATATCTAAATATCCGGCGTCAGGGGACAACCAGAGTGAAAGCATATTTCTTGTTAATACAAGCGGCATACGATTATGAACAGAAACCGCCGACTTATTTGCATCTCCGGTTATGATGGTAAATCTGCTTTCATTTTTGTCTCTCGATATGAGACCCGCCATATAAAGTACGGTGTCATTCGAAGCCGAGAAGAAGTATTTTTGTGTTTTCTTATTTTTACTTAAATAAGAAATCGGATCATCATCGAAAAGACTGACTTGGATTTGCGGCTCAAATTCGTCAGTTTCCGTTATACCCCATTCGAAATATCCCGAAGCAGGAACGGCGCAGCGTCCTGTATCAAGCAGTTTTGAAAAGATAGGGCTTCTTATAACATTTTCGCGGCGTGAGTTGATGATAAGACCGGCTCCTGAAAGCGAATAATCCCGGCGGGGAAAGCCCCACCGGGATATTTCAGCCTTTATCTCAGCCTTGGAATACTCAACGCTGTCGCCAAACCATCCGGTTACCACGGGAACCCGGGCGGAGGGAAATATCTCTCCGCCGGAAAAGTCGTTTTCGGGGTCAAATCCGGTGCCGAAAGAAGCAAGATAGAGCAGCTCACGGAGCTCGTCTTCCTCTGTCAGATAAAGATATCTGCCGCACATCAGGCGTTCTCGTCGAAGGATTCAAGTGTCTTGTCGATAGAGGTTTGAATCTTTTCTTCCTTCTTTGCAAGCTCGGATGCAATGTCGGTGGACTTCTTCTGCATCAGTCCGGGCAAAATATCGGCAATGCCGCCGAAGTTATAAGCCAAACCAAGGTCATAAACGCGCTCGCCGATGATGATATCAAGCTGCTGCACCGATTCATCGTCGCGGAGATATTTACCGGTCAGCGCCTTGTCGTAATAAGCAGGTCTGAGGACTTCGGTCGATTTTGCTGCGAGAGCTTCAAGAATTATTCCGGTACGCTCAACATCTCCAGAACTCTTCGGCACCGCAACATACGAACCGACAGTCCAGACAACGTTTGCATATTTGTCTTGATCCTCAGAATACTTGGGTACGGGAACTATGCCGAAAGCGGTTTCAAGGTTGCGAAGACGAATAACGATTTGAAGGTTTGTGATCCAAAAGAGCCCGCGGCTTTCTTCAAACATCTGTGTTGTCCAGAGGTGATATCCGAGATTGCCGTATTTGTGGTAGTTAAGAGAGAAGACTTCGTCGTTCATTATTCTTCCGATAATTTCAATAATGGCGACAGTTTTCTCTGAGCTGCCGAGAGCGATCTGCGGTACATCGTTCGCATCCTTTGAAATCAGTCTTTCACCGGAGCCAAGATACATTGCGTTGAAGTTTTCATTCTGTGTCAGGTTCGCGTAGCAGTCATACGCGCTTTGCTTTCCGTCACCGTCAAGATCCTGATAAATATTGGAATAGGTTGAATAATAGTTATCATATGTCCACTTATTTTCAGCAACGAGATCATAAGGACTGGGAACGCCGTAAGACTTGATCATTTCCTTATTGAACATCGTGCACCAGGTGGCGTCGTTGTTAAGATATGATATATCGGAACCGACAAAGTAAAGCCGCTTCATTATCGAAAGGTCTTCGATCGAACGCTGATCCCACCAATTTTTGCTGAAATCAACATAATCGAGATCATACATATCGATAAAATAACCTGAAGCAGCGAGTGAACCGCAGTCACCGAAGGCCGGCATAACTATATCATAGGCATTGTCGCCGGCGGAAACACTCTTTTTTGTATCATTAGAGGGGTTTGAAGACTGGAATTCTTTTATTACTATGTTGAACTGTTCCTCTATGTCACGGTTTCTGCCATAGATAGCGTCGTTTAAAACCTCTCCGTTTTCCGATTCGGTCCAGATGGACATCTCGCCCCACTCGTTATAGGCAGCTACTCCTTTGGTTAATATAGTGAAATTAGCTCCGCCGTAATCTTTCTCGGGAAGCTTCGGATCAAATGGATTTTCGGTTACGGTTTCCTCAGCGGCAAGGGTTGTATCTGCCGAATCAGTATCGGCAGGAGAAGATGACTTGTCGCCGCCGCATGCAGCCAAAACTATCGGTGAGATGCATAGAATAGTTGCAAGTAAAATCAAACATAGTTTTTTAAAAGGTTTAATCAATTAAAACACCTCTTTCAAAGATAAAAGTATAAAATGTTTTGCGATTGAAATGATAATTCGCGAAAATTAAGCTGTCAAACAAAGGACTCGTTATAGTTTCCGCTGATTGCAGCAAGCAAAAATATTATCAGCAATATTATAGCATTAAGAAGTTATATATTCAATGAATTTCAGCAATAATTTAGAAAATTAACAATTTTCAGCAGTAATATTCGGTAGAAAATGGTAAAATGATTTCAAGTTAACTAAAACATTCGAGATATATCAGAAAAAACATCGACTTCGAAATGAAGCCGATTTTTAGAGTAATTAACTGCCTGATATCTTAAACTAATCTGTATGTTTTCGCAACAAGTGTGGTTTTATCATGTTCGAGAATATCAATTTTGAAAAAGTTGTCGTATCTGTTGGTTTTATTTTGACGCATGTGTCATGGCTTGCTTTCTATTCATTGTTACTATATCTTGTTTTTGTTATTCCGAAATATATATTTTCTGCCGCTCGAAGTATTATAGCTCATATCATGTTTTTTATAGAAGTTGGAGCTATTTGTTTGTTTCTCGGTTTTAAATTATCGATTAAAAGATTGCCCTTCGCATCGTTCTTTAAACTGGCCAAAAATTGTGATTTTAGAGTAACTGACGGAAATAATATTTACAATATTCGTATCTTGAGTCTTATCTCACCATTCAGAACAGCATTGACGGTATCGACTGATGGCGTCTGCCTTACTTATATTAATTCACCTTCTCACAGAAAGAGAGTTTCCGAAGAAGGGGCATTCTATCTCTCAAGCCGGGAAATGCTTGGGTTTGGAACGGATAGAAGAGTAAAATTACCTGAATTCGCCAAAGAAAAAAGTAATATGGTTGAGGTGTTTCTTGTCTGTCCGAAACCTCTGCTTATCAGCAGTTCCGAAAGATACGGAGAGCTATATGGCATAGAAGAAATAAACGGAATTTTATGTGGCTATTATCGAGACTTTTATAAATATCTGAGAAATATAAATGATAATTCGAAGCATTATCATCCGATTTAATGTTTATCAGTCAGGTCAAATATAAAAATTTACAAAAAAGCATCTATGACTGTTGCGCTTGCGTGTTATAATATTGTTGTACCTTTATAAAGCAGGAGGGTATGCATTTGTTCGGATACATACGACCGCTTATAAGTGAGCTTAAAGTAAGAGAACTTGAGCTTTATCGGTCGGTTTACTGCGGGCTTTGTCGAGCGATGAAGCGTTCAACCGGCAATCTTTCAAGGGTTACAATCAGCTATGACTTTGTTTTTTGCGCATTTATCCGCGCAGCGCTGAAAGAGGAAAGCTTTAAACCTGAAAAACGCTGGTGTTTTTTGCATCCGTTCGAAAAGCGCCTGATAGCTGCCGAAAATGAAGCTCTTGTCGACTCTGCGCTTATGAGCGCGGTGTTGACAAGGGAAAAAGCTTATGATAATTACCACGACAGCCGTTTTCTCGCAAAAATAAGTACCGGGATGCTTCTGCCTCAGGCGAACCGGATGCTCAAACTGGCGATAAAAAAAGATCCGGAAGTAGCTGATGTGGCAAGACAAGTTAGAGAAAAGATGGATAAGCTTTACGAGCTTGAAAAATCCGGATGTAAATCTCCTGATGAGGTTGCACAGGCTTCGGGAGAATTGCTTGCAGAAATTTTCAAATATCGTCTCGAGGGCGAAAAACGCACAATTGCTGCTGCTGTCGGAATTAGGATAGGAAGATGGGTCTATCTTGTTGATGCAGCTGATGATTATCAATTTGACCTGAAAAAGTCTCAGTATAATCCCTTTATCGCAGCCGGAACACATCCCGACGAAAGTCTTTTTGAATCGCTTCGTCTTGAACTCAGCGACGCAAGAAAAGCAATGGATCTTGTCGATATAAATGATCCTGACATAAAAGCAATAATATATAACATCCTCACCGATGGCATGACTGTTCCGATTGAAGCGAGATTAATTAAAAGATTTAACGGATTCGACGACGATATATCCATGGTGTCTAACCTAAATAAAGAATCGATTGAAAATGCGGCGCCCGGCTCCGCAGCAGATGATAAAAAGGACGACGAAGATAGATGACCGATCCTTATAAGGAACTTGGCGTGTCATATGACGCGACAGACGATGAAATAAAATCCGCATACAGAGAACTGGTAAAAAAATATCACCCGGATAATTATGCAAATGACGCCGACCTTAAGGCTATAGCAGAAGAGAAAATGAAGACGGTCAACGCCGCATATGATGAAATTCAGAAGCTTCGCCGTAGCGGTACCGGTTCCGGAAGGTTCGAAGGTGAAAGCGAAAAATCTACCCGCACAGGATATGGCTACAGTCATTCACAGTATACCGCCGAATATATAAAGATACGCGAGCTTATTAATTCAGGCGATCTTGTAGTTGCCGGAGTATTGCTTGAGTCAATACCCGAAGGCAGCCGCGGTGCAGAATGGAATTTCCTTATGGGAGCGTTAATGACCAGACGCGGCTTTTATTACGATGCGGTAAGATACCTGCAAGCAGCGTGTTATCTTGATCCGAATAATCTTGAGTATAGGGAAGCGCTCAATACAATGCGGCGCCGCGGAATCATGAATGATGAAACGAGAACCGGGCGTGAAACAGTCGGCTGCGATCCGCTTACGCTATGTTGTTTGGGCGACTGTTTATGCGGAATATGCGGAAACAGATTCTGCTATTTTTGTTGAAAAATAATCTACGCCCAAGAGCGCAGCTCTCTTAAAAATATGTAATGACTGAAAGAGAAATCCCACAGGCATGAAAAAAACACATAAAATGGTATTAAGCGCCGTATTAAGCGCATTATCAGTTTCGGCAATATATCTGTCTTCTTTTACACCGCTTGACATAACTGTCATTGCGCTGACATCGCTTTGTATTATTCTTGCAGTTATCGAACTCGGCGGGAAATATCCGTTGCTTATATATGTCGTCACTTCGGTTCTTACCTTACTATTGCTTCCGGACAAGTCGACTGCTTTGATATATGTTATGATTGTAGGCTACTATCCAATGCTTAAAGTAGTTTACGAAAGATTTCATTACATAGTCACCTGGCTTCTTAAACTATCAACTTTCAACACAGCAATGCTTGCAACAATATTTGTCGTAAAATATGTACTAGGGATAGATGAAGGAGATACAATAGCGCTTACTCTTGCAACAATAGCTTTAGGGAATGTCACTTTTGTCTTATGTGACTTGCTGCTGACAAGACTTATTACGCTTTATATGGTTAAGATACGTCCGAGACTCGGGTTTAAAAATTATTTTGATAACTGAAGAAAACTAAATTTATATAAAAATGAGAAGCATTTTCTTGAATGACGGAAACTCTGTTCCGAAGGTCTGGCGCGAGGCAGAAACCAATGTCTTAAAAAAAGACTTCGGACTTGACAACAATATATACAAAAAAGCAGAACTGAGTTGCGAAGACTTTCAGGATGTCGTATTTATTTTTTCGACTTGGGGAATGCCATCGCTTACCTGCGATGAGATTAAGACGATTTTCCCCTCTCTCAAAGCGGTTTTCTACGCTGCCGGTTCGGTACAATATTTTGCACGGCCGTTTATTGAAAGCGGCGTAAAAGTCTTTTCCGCCTGGGCTGCTAATGCTGTGCCTGTTGCCGAATTTGCCACGGCACAGATAATCCTTGCCGCAAAGGGATATTTCAGCGCATCAAGGGTGAAATCAAGTGCCGACTTTGTCGAAAAGCAGCGGCTTTCGCATATGTATACCGGAAACTACGGTGTAAAAATAGGAATTCTCGGAGCCGGGCAGATTGGCAAACTTGTAATCAAGCTAATTAAGAAGAATTATAACGCCTGCATCAAAGTCTTTGATCCATTCCTGCCTGATATCGAAGCAAAAGAACTTGGTGTTGAGAAAACTGACATGGAAACGATATTTTCCACCTGTACCGTAATCTCAAACCACCTTGCAAATAACAAAGAAACACAAAAAATAATTAATCGCCGCTGTCTTGAAAAAATGCTTCCGTATGCGGTGTTTATCAATACCGGACGCGGAGCTCAGGTAGACGACGTTGCGTTGATTGATGTGCTTACTGCCCGTCCCGGCTCTGCCGCATTGCTTGATGTCACAGACCCGGAACCGCTGCCGGATAATCACCCTTTCTACAGCATGAATAACGTAATTATAACCCCGCATATTGCCGGAAGTCAGGAAAACGAATGTGAACGCATGGCGGAATATATGCTATCAGAAGCGCAACGCCTGATCCGCGGCGAGCGTTGCGAATATGAAGTTACCCTTGAAATGCTGAAAACAATGGCTTAATAAAATATAAAAACGCCGAAATAAGGCGTTTTTTGTATTATCTATTGACATTTCAGATATTGAATGATATCATTAAAGAGCTAATTCGAAAGAATCCTGATTATAAAGTCGGCAAGCCAAGCGGCGCCGACCGCTCCGAAAGCTACAAGCAGCAAGTTCGGTCGAATAAATGCAATTAAAAGCGCAGCCGCGCAACCGATAACCGAAACCAAGACGCTTCCGCAGCAGGTGAAAACTGCCGGAAAAATCATTGCAGCCAAAACGCCAAATGGCAGGTAGCGGAGAAGCGAAAGGAAAAACCGATTTTTAAACCGACGTCGGATTACAACAATGGGCAGGCAGCGAATTAGATAAGTTGTTCCCGAAACTGCAGCTATGCCGCAAAGCATATATACGAGATCCATTTTACACCTCCTCTGCAGCAGTGACATCCGTTGAATTTTCAAATTCGGACAAAGGGCTGGGAAAAGCTGCCGCGCCGATCAAAGCCGCCGCAGTTCCCGCGATTATTATTATCCAGCCTTCGCCGAGGTTTGATGTAAAAGGCAGATAAGTAAGCGCGCAGGAAAAAGCAATTCCGATTAATACTACCGTCGTGACAGGTACGGATTTTTTGGCGTCGGGCATTATCAAGGCAATATACATTGCAAACAGCGCTATATTCATAGCCTGGAGTATTGATTCGGCTATCAGCCCTTTTGCCAGCTCTCCGAGTATTGTCCCGCCGAGCCATCCCGATAATGAGATAAATATCATTCCGTACATATATGAAAAGGTAAGCGGCTGAGTTCTTGTCACCGCAATCGCGAAAATTTCGTCGGTGTTTCCGTAAGCTATTATCAATCTCTGCCAAAAAGTAGTTTTGCTCGGTAATTTTTGCGAAAGTGTTATGGACAAAAGCAGGTATCTTGCGTTTATAACCGCTACCGTCATTATTAATTCAATGATGCCGGCCCTGACACTCATGAGATTGATACCGACAAACTGACCGGTTCCCGAAAGACAGAAGACGGAAAAAAGACCGGCTGCCCATACAGGCATTCCTTTCGCTGCCGCGATCATGCCAAAGGCGAAGCTGACAGAAAGATATCCCAGACAGATTGGTATGGCGTCTTTAACGCCGTCCTTGAAGCCGAGAGTTTTAATGTTAAAATCTGACATTGAATATACCGCGCTTTCGTAAAAATAAACAGACCGGTTATAAGCCGGAATAATAAAGGAAGTGTAAGTAAATATGATCGAAATAAATCATAATCGAATTAGGAATACAAAACAAGTAACCCCCGAGCTGATGAAGGAAATACGCGCCTTTCTCGAAACGAAAAACTTTCGCGGAAGCGTTATGGAACTTCCGGATTATTATACCGACTGCCCGTCGGTGATACGATATCAGGGGCGGTTCTATATGTATTTCATCGCAATTTCAAAGGATGTATCCAAATCAGGATATGAGACGCATCTTGCAGCTTCAGATGATCTTTTGCATTGGGGATATATAGGACGTATTTTGTGTCGAGATGATACACGATGCTGGGATTCAAAGCAGATAGCCGGCTACGCCGCTCTTTATGACACAAATCTGAACCGGGGATGTGAGCTTATGCCGGCAGCTGACGGCAGATATTATCTGACTTATCTCGCAGGAGCTGACGACGGTTACGAACCGGATCCGCTCTTTATGGGAATCGCGTCTTCGTCCGATCCGCTTAATAAAGATGCCTTTCATCGTTCCGATAAACCGATACTCAGCCCAAACGATCCTGACGCACGCCTTTTTGAGACGAAAACTCTTTATAAAAGCACCGTGATACGCGACACGGAAGAACTTACCGGTTTTAAATATGTAATGTATTATAATGCCAAAGGTTATGATAACCGTGAGCGCATATATATGGCGGTTTCGGATGATATGCTCAACTGGAAAAGATACGGAAGACTACCGGTTATTGACGATATAACCGGAGATCCTGCCTGTCTCATTACCGGCGATCCGATGATAATAAAATACAATGACGCCTATGTAATGAATTTCTTTAAGTATCGCATGGGCGGCGGAGCATTTGACACCTTCGCAGTCTCTTATGATCTTGTAAACTGGGTTGAGTGGCTGGGAGAACCGACAAAAAAACCATTAAAGGAGAATCCCGCGCTCAATGTGCACGCCCATAAGCCGTGGGTAGTCACCTGGGAAGACAGGGTTTATCATTTCTTCTGCGCATGTACAAGCGATAACCGGCGATATATAGCGCTTTCTACAAATTTCTGAAACTGAGGTTATTACAATGAAAAAAATCAAAATTACAGAAGGTATTTATGCAAGTGAGCTGGCGCTCGGTACAGCTTCTTTCGGCACCGGAATCTCGGAAGAGGAATCTTTTGATTTAATCGACAGATTCATTGAATTAGGCGGCAACGTTCTTGATACCGCGCATGTATACGGTGATTTTGCGCCGCCTCGCCGTCACGTAAGCGAAAAGACGATAGGAAAATGGCTGAAACAGAAGCCGGCGTCAGCTCGAAAAGACGTATTGATTGCGACCAAGGGAGCGCATCCGCTGCCCGGAACTCCTATGACTATGCCGAGACTTTCAAAGGCGGAAATCGAAGAAGACATCAACGGCTCTCTCAAGTGTCTCGGGGTTGATTATATCGACATATATTGGCTTCACAGAGATGATACAAGGCGTGAAGTAGAGGAGATAATGGAAACTCTTGCGGGACTTGTCAAATCCGGTAAGGCAAGATGTCTCGGAGTTTCAAACTGGCGCGCCGAAAGAATCAAAGCGGCAAATGATTACGCTGAGAAAAATAGTCTTCCGAAAATTTATACAAGCCAGATTGAATATTCTCTGGCGCAGGTAAATCTTGACGCAATAGATAACACTCTCGTGGTAATGGACGAAATAGAATTCGCCTTTTACAGAGATGCCAAAATGCCGGTATTCGCATTTACGGCGCAGGCAAAGGGATATTTTGATAAGCTTGCGGCTGATAAGCTGACTGAGATGACAATAAAACGGTATACAAACGATATCAACAGCCGTAATTTTGAAATATTAAAGCGCCTGTCTGAATCAAACGGCAGGGGACTTACTCAGAATTCTATTGCCTGGCTGAGATCAAACCCCTGTTTCGATGTTATTCCTATTATAGGCTGCCGTAATCTTACGCAGCTTGAAGACTCGGTAGGCGGCATCGGTTATAAAATTGATTTCGCTGAATTTGAAAGCGTATTTCAAAAAGTCTGAATAAAAATACAAGTTATAAATATGCCTAAAATGCTAAAATATATTATATCGAACAAAACAGACCGGTTCAACAGTTTTATGTTAATACTGATGAATTTATGCTGATTCTCTTTTAAACTCTCGATATTTATACAACAGAAACCTACCTGCCAAGCTTACAATTTACAATAAATTAAATCAAGCTTCACAAACCGGCAGTACTAACGGTGTAAAATATATTAAACGCAAACAAAGAATATTTGGAGTCATTTATCTAAATGGACGACTCAGGATCAGGCGGTTGTAGTACGGACAACCCGTATACAACTCATATATATATCGGCGTTGATCTCGCCGGAAAAAGAAATTAATATATCATAATCAGACGATGAATAAGCGCGAATAAAATCGCGCTGACACCGTCTTTTTTGCGTTGCAGAAATAATCATTCCCATCCGGTATTGACAAAGCCATGATATATCAAGCTCTGATTTGTTTTGCCGCCGGATGGAGTATCTAAAACAATGGAACTATTAAAATTTGTAATTCTCCAGGCTGTCTTTATAGCGCTTGAAGCTTTCTTTTCAGCTTCGGAAACCGCGGTTATTTCCCTTGACGAATCTAAACTGCGCCGTCAGGCTGCCGACGGTGATAGAATCTCGGCGAGATTGTTAAAAATGCTAAACGACGGCGTTGTAACTTCCGAAGACGGCAGCGCGAGGAACAGCAGCTCACGCGGGCTTTCAAGGAACGATTTCCTGCTTACGGTTCGTATCTGCATCACGCTTACTTCAATGATCTGTGCCGTAACAACGGTTTCGGCGGCTGCAGATGAGATTGCTTCGATGATAACCGGTGTCGGCTTTAATCTTTTAAGTCATGACATGATAAGCAATATCGGTAAGGTTATTATAATTCTGATTCTCGCATTCTTTATGACTGTTTTCGGTAAGATTGTCCCCCAGCGGCAGGCAATGGGCAATGCCGATAAATTTGCTCGTTTTTCCTGTCCTTTGCTTAGTTTTTTTGGTTTTATTCTCCGCCCGATGATCTTTCTCGTTAGCCGAATCTCGAATCTGATTCTTAAACCTGATAAGAACAGAACCGACGCGACCACTGCGCTCAGCGAAGACGAAATCAGATATCTTCTTATTGCCGGTGAAAAGAAAGGAACCATTGATGCGGATGAGCGGGAGATGATCGACAATATCTTCGAGTTTAACGATCGCACGGCTTCGGAGATCATGACCCACAGAACCGACATGGTAATAATTTGGGAAGATGATACCGAAGAGGAAATCCTTGAAAAGATACGCGATTCGGGCTATTCGCGTTTTCCGGTGTGCGGCGAATCGGTAGATGATATCAAAGGTATCGTCAGAACCCGTGAATATCTGCTGAATCTGCGGGCAGCCCCCCCTAAAACACTTGACGGACTTCTTGCAAAGCCGTTTTTCGTACCGGAAACCGCAAAAGCCGATAGTCTGTTCTCAAAAATGCAGCAGCAAAAAACACATATGGCGTTTGTTATAGACGAATACGGCGGCATTTCCGGCCTTATCACCATGGAAGATTTGCTTGAAGAGATTGTCGGTAATATCTACGACGAAACCGACGTAAAAGACGAGCAGCCGATAACAAGACTCGGCGAGGACAGCTGGCGGATTGCCGGCAACACTTCTCTTGAAGAAATAAGCGATGCGCTGGATATGGAAATAGGCTCAGAGAATGAAGATTTCGGAACTTTAGGCGGATTCATATTCAGCTGTCTCGAACAGATTCCGCCTGACGGCACTCATCCGGTAGTTACAGTTGACGGTCTTACAATACGGGTAGACGAGATAACCGATCGCCGCATAGCGTGGGCGACAGTTAAAAAACTTCCTGTGGATACCGATAAAAAAGGCAAAGACGAAGAGACAAGCAGCTCAGAGATTAACTTAATGGCAGGCGTCTAATCATACTAATTATAAAGCCGGTATTCTGTTAATTTAGAATGCCGGCTGTCTTTTATCTTGATAATTCTTGACAAAACCGATTAATTTTGATACAATTTATATGTAAAATATTGTATAACCAATGAAAGGTAAATGGGTAATTGCTTATGGTAGTAATGGCATACAACGTTTGCTCCGGCTGGAACAATGAAAAGCCTAAGAATCGATCATATGATGCCGCTTGCAGGGTCATCGAGACTATTCGTCCGGATATCATAGCTTTAAATGAGATTGGGAATAAACCAATCGAGGGAATTGATTCCCACTCCGGCTATATGGCAAGAAAACTTAGGATGAAAGAGTATTTCGCCCCGGCTATAATGGTTAACGGCTACCCTTACGGAAATGCCATGCTCTCGAAATATGAAATTTTATCTGCAGAAAAGATTATGATTCCAGATCCGCCGAAAAGAGACGGGGGTCGTTATGAAACCAGAAATCTGCTGCTTTCTTTTCTTGAAACCGAGTTTGGCAAAGTCGCTTTTCTTGTATCCCATTTCGGACTTCATGAATCTGAACGCGAAAACGCAGTTAAAGTCGTTTGCGATAACATTGACAAAATCAAAAAAGAAGAACCGCAAACGCATATTATTTTAGCCGGCGATTTCAATATGCAACCGAATGATCCGATGCTTGTTCCGATATCAGAACGTCTGACGGAAGCGTCAATTTATTGCGGAACTCCTTACAATACCTTCGAATCTCCGGAACCGAAAATAAAGATAGATTATATTTTTATATCCGATGGTCTTGAAGCCGTTAAGGTCATCCGTCCGCATACAACTGTTTCCGATCACTGTCCTCTTGTAGCTTTTCTGAAATTAAAATAAACTTATAAAATTGAATGGAGATGACTTCAGATGAAGAAAACAATCGCGCTAATCCTTGCATTATTAATGTTCGTTGCATTTTCAGCTTGCGGCGGAGACACCAAAACCGCCCCTGATGTCGGCACTCAGGATATCGAAAACACAGCTGCTCCAGAGGGCGGAGAGGATGTCCAGACGGGTTATTCCGCAAATATTCCCGATGATACCGACTATCAGGGAAGAGCATTCACTGTATACGCCTACGATCCATATGGCGAGTCAAACATTACGTGGTACGACGCCGACTTTTCCGCAACCGAAGAAAACGGTGAAATTCTTAACGACGCAGTCTATCAGCGTATGGTATTTGTGGAAGAAAAATACAATGTCGATGTTATATCCGCTCAGATTTCCGGTTCGGGAAGCTTCGCGAAGCTCAAAAAGTCGGTAACCGCCGGTGACGGAGCTTATGACATTGCATTTTTAAATTCCCGTGACGGCGCCACTGCCGCTCAAGGCGGTTATCTTATTAACCTCGCGGCGATAAATAATATGCAGCTTGATCAGCCCTGGTGGGATCAGAACTCCGTAAAAGAAATGTCATATATGAACCAGCTGTATCTCATAACCGGCGATATCGGCACTATGTATAAAAAATCAATAGGAGTATTGCTTTTCAACAAGCAAATGACATCTTCTTATGGTTTGGACTCTCCGTATGAACTTGTAAGCTCAAACACCTGGACTATTGACAAATTCGTCGATATGAGCATTACAGTTTCCGAAGATCTTAACGGCGACGGCAAAATGGATCAGAGCGATAAATTCGGTCTGTTATATTATTGCGATTTCATGGCTCTCGGTTTGATAGGCGCCGATATTAAATTTACGACAAAGAATGCAGACGACATTCCCGAATTGACTTTTATGTCGGATAAGACAGTATCTGCTTTTGAAAAATATACGAAAATACTGTTTGACCCGAATCTCTCTCTTTCTTGGTCAAAGATAGGTGTTCCGAACGAAGATCTTATGGCGATGTTCTCAAATAATCAGGGGCTTTTCCAGTTTAACGAATTCCACTCAATAACACATATGCGAACTATGGACGCAGACTTCGGAATTCTTCCCGTGCCGCTTTACGATGAAGCGCAAAGCCGTTACTATCATACCATCAATCCTCATGTCGCCGCAATGTTCTGCATTGCGAAGGATGTAAAAGACATTGACTTCTCGGTAAATATCGCTAATGCGCTCGCTGCCGAATCAAAAAATGTTCTGACACCAGCTTACAACGAAGTATATCTAAAATATAAAGGCGCCCGCGACAATGAATCTGAAGCAATATTGGATCTGGTATTCAGCACCCTTCGTTATGACCTCGGTTATCTTAATAACTGGGGAAATATCGGAGGATTTACCCTCAGCATGACCAATGCATATCAATCCGATCTTACATCAAGATATGCCAAACTCGAATCTAAAGTTATTACGGCGATAGAAAAAGCTACTTCAAACTATGAGGAGCTGGCAGCGGGTTAAAATTCAAAAAGACTGTTTACAAAGCAAAATAAAACAATGCCTGCGGTTTTATTGCCGCAGGCATTATATATTTAAACTTATTTTTTGAAAAGAGTTCCGAAGAGACCGCGTCCGAGAGAAGCACCTAAATTACCTCCGAGAGTCTTTCCGAATCTGCCAAAGCCTTTGCCCAACTGCTTGCCGACTTCGCGACCGATAGTCCCTGTGACGGTATTTCCGACCGAAGAAATAGCCTGCTTTCTGGCTCGTTCTTTTATAGCTTCTTGGCGGGCTTTTTCCTTTGCTTCAGCAACGGCAGCTTTTTCTTTTTCTCGCGATACTATCTCTTCGAGCTCAGCTTTTTCTTTTTCGGCAGCTGCCTCGGCATTACGGCGGTTTAGCTTCTCATAAGCAGAGTCGGCGTCGAAAGTTTCGTAATATTTACTGTAAAAAAGGCTGCCTTTAACTGAGCGTTCTCTTTCTGCTTTGGTAATTGTACCCATTCGGCTCTTTGGAGGAAGGATACTTGTTTTTTCTACTATGGAAGGTACACCATTTTCATCAAGAAATGAAACGACAGCTTCACCTACTCCGAGTTCAAGAAGGGCGTTATAGGTGTCAAATTCCGGATTTTGTCTGAACGATTCCGCAGCAGCTTTTACATTTTTCTGTTCTTTGGGAGTATAAGCCCTGAGCGCGTGTTGTACCTTGTTTCCGAGTTGTGCTAAGACTTCGTCCGGAATATCGCTTGGATTTTGAGTACAGAAATATACCCCGACACCTTTGGAACGGATAAGTTTTACAACTTGCTCTATTTTATCAAGCAGGATGCGCGGAGTACCGTCAAACAGCAGATGCGCTTCATCAAAAAAGAAAACAATTTTCGGTTTATCAAGATCGCCTACTTCAGGAAGAGTTTCAAACAACTCGGAAAGCAGCCATAGCAGGAAAGTGGAATAAAGTCTGCCGTTTAGGATAAGTGAACTTGAGTCAAGGATGTTAATCATTCCTTTTCCGCAGGCGCCGAGTGTCAGCCAGTCGTATATCGAAAGTCCGGGTTCGCCAAAGAAAAAATCGGCTCCGTCGGCTTCAAGCCCGACTACGGCTCTTGTTATTGCTCCTATCGAAGCCGAGCTGATTCTGCCGTAATCTACGGCAAAATCCGCAGAATTCTGCCGGACAAAATTAAGCATTGACTTTAAGTCCTTAATGTCAATCAGAAGCAGATTGTTTTCATCCGCGATTTTGAATATGATTGAAAGAATATCACGCTGAAGATCATTGAGATTGAGAATACGGGATAGAAGCAAGGGGCCAATTTCGGAAATCGTGGTTCTGAGAGGTATTCCTTTTTCACCGTAAATATCCCAGAGCGTAACAGGATAACCTTGATATCTGAAACCGGCTTCGAAAAGACTGAATTTTTCGATTCGTTTTTGCATGTTTTCGGAATCGGTTCCGGGAAACATTGTTGACGCAAGATCGCCTTTAACATCAGCCATGAATACCGGCACGCCCATTTCGCTGAAAGATTCAGCTATTACCTTAAGAGTTATGGTTTTTCCGGTTCCGGTAGCTCCGGCGACAAGACCGTGGCGATTTGCCATCTCAGGCAGAAGAAAGATGTTATCCCCGCGGTAGTTATTTGCTAACCAGATTTTTCCGTCCTTTAACATCGAAAAACTCCTGTTCTATGCAGCTTGATTTTAGTGTGTTAAACGTATAGATTGAATTAAAGCTCAACCTCGAGACCGTCGGTAGCAAGGCGTATGTCATAAGGGCGCATATCAGACATAAGCTTTATAAGGTCGGTCATCCAGGTCATAGAATAGTGATTGATAATGACCCTTCCGGCTTTTGCTTCTTCGAAGACAGGTATGTATTTAAGAGGTGAGAAATGCGCGGATTCACATATCATCAGATCCATATGCATTTCTTTTACCAGTTGCGGAAAATCAACATCGGGGCCCCTTAGGTCGCCGGTAAAAAGCACTCGTTTTCCTTCAGCTTCGACTATGTAGGAATAAGAGACTTCGGAATGTTCTGTTCTCACCGCAGTTACTTTAAGTGTACCGTCATCATAGGTAGATCCTTCGTTTATAACACCGGTACGAATCCCGCGCAGAGCAGTCCCGTTTGCTTCAATCCAACCGAACATAGCGGTAAGACCTTTTTCTTCAGGCAGCATTATCAGCGGGTCTGCAGCTCTGAAATACCAGTTGCAGAGATCAAAAAAGGAGATAAGTCCGTTCGTATGGTCGCCGTGCATATGAGTAACAAAGACCGCTTTAACCGATTCAATAGGTTTGCCGCGGGTAATTAGTTCCTCGATAACCTGGCAACCCATGTCGATGAAATAAATATTGCCTTTGACTTCAATCATGGTGCAGGCGCACTTGCGGTTAGGTTCCGGAACTCCGTGACTTGAGCCGACAAATGTAATACGCATAATATACCTCCGAAATATTTATAAATAGTTGATTATTTCTTTTCTGATGATATTTCCGTCGCTGTCGTTAAATATTACTTCTATTTCATCTTTTCCGAGTGTTACGGCAGCACCGGTATAACGGTTCTTTCCGTCTTTGTTATACTCCGGGACACCGGCTACAACCGCATCCGCAGACTGACCTTTTGAGTCATATTCACAGCCGCGCCTCCAGATTTCGCTTGCATGCATATGTCCGAACAGCATTACATCAGGCTTGATATACTCACGCAGTAAACGAGCCCATTCGGAATATATATCTTTTTCTATATCAAACGGCGAATGGTCGGTGTAAGTAAAGGGTATATGGCAGACAGCTATACGCCGGGTTACTCCAAGTGCTTCATACTCAAGCTTTGAATTTTCAATAACCGAACGTATGAAATCAGTTTCTTTAAGGCGAAAATCATGGAAGCAGACGGTGCCGGCATATGCTTCATGAGAATCGTCTTTATCCTCTCCGCAGTCAAGCACTATGCCCCATAATGGCCCTAATCTGAAGGTGTAGTATGTTTTTCCTTGGAATGAAGGAGTGAAATCGATAAATTTCTCGGCATAAAGTCCTCTGGTATCATGATTTCCTCTTGAGAAAATAACAGGAACGCTTCCGTGTGTTATACCGTCAATTATAGCAAAGACGGTATTGAAATTTTCAGAGGAACCACTATGATCCGGAACGTCACCGTTAAGAATAAGAAGATCCGGAGAATCACCGAAATATTGACCGGCGGTAATCGGTTCAGCTGTCAAATTATGGGTATCCGATATGAGGTAGATTTTTATGTCTTCCTTATCCTTTTGAATGGGTCTGAATTCAAAGGTTATTCGCCTTTCGTCAGAGCTGACCGGAAAATAAGGTTTTCGATCAATCATTTCACGGAAGCAGACGGTATATTCGGCAGCGCCGTCTAAAACTTCCATAGGTATAGTGATTTTATGCACCGTTGTTTCCGAGCGCAAAATACCGTTTGAATCGTCGCAAAACACACTTTGTCCGACTATTATCTTAACAATGGCCGGGCAGTCAAACGATATAAATATTTGATAAGAGTCAACAACTGCAAAAACAGCGGGACTATACAACATATGTTCAGGAAGGCACCCTTTTTTCATTATAAAAATCTCCAATTCTTTTTGCTGCATATATTATAACCTATAAAAAATCGTATTTCAAGTAGATTAGAGAAAATAGGATGTCAAGAAAACACACTTTTATCTTTTTTCTTGATAATATTTTAATGAACATTGATTATGGGATAAAAATGTGATATAATAAACATATATAATAAATCGGGGTAAAAAACATGACGGATAAAGAACTCAGAAAATTAAGCCGCGCCGATTTGCTGGAAATGCTTCTTGAGCAGACAAAACTCGTAGACAAGTTAAAAATCGAGCTTGAAGAAACAAAAGCTGCTCTTTCTGAACGTCGACTTGATATCGAAAATTCAGGTTCGATTGCTGAAGCGGCGCTTAAAGTAAATCGTGTATTTGAAGCTGCGCAAAAAGCTTCGGAGCAATATCTTGAAAACATCAAAAGACGTGAAGAAGAAGCAACAAAAGCTTCCGAGCGGCAGATACAGATCAGCGCCGAACTTGAAAATAAAAGCCGCTTAATGGCAAAAGAGCTTCTTGAAAGCACTGCGGAGAAGTGCCAAAATATGGAAAATGAAACAAAGCGTCTTTGCGATCGGATGTTAAAAGAAACTCTTAAAAAAGCCAGCGATACCTCAACAGATATAAACAATTAAACTTAATTTATTCAGGAGGAAGAAATGATAGTCGAAAAAGTTATACTTGATCCGAAAAATCCGGAGATAACCCTTACCTGCTATATCCCGTTTGATTCGCCGGAAAACAGGACACCGCTGCGCAAAGCGATGCTTGTTTTACCGGGCGGAGGCTATTGGGGCTGCTCAGACAGGGAAGGCGAACCGATAGCCCTTGCGTATCTCGGCTACGGTTATGTTTCATTTGTTCTCAGATATTCTATTCAGGAAAAAGCCAGGCATCCGAAACCGCTTATAGACGCTTCGTTGGCAATGAAGTATATCCGTCTGAATGCCTCTCGTTTTCATATTGATCCGAAGAAAATTTTCGCCATCGGATTTTCCGCCGGAGGACATCTCTGCGGAATGCTGGCAACCGCATGGAAAAACGAGGAGGTCAACAAAGCGATAGATATGCCTTACGGTTGGAACCGTCCTGCGGGCGTAGTACTGTCATATGCCTGCCTTTCCTATGATGCAGGTCCGACTGATCTTTACAACTATCAGCTCAGAACAAACACACCCACTGATGAAATGAAGCGTTCGGTCTCGCCGGCTGACATGGTGGACAAAGACAGCTCGCCCATGTTTATCTGGCATACATCGGATGATAATGTTGTTCCGGTAAAAAATGCAATAGATATGGCGGCAAAACTTGCCGAAGCCGGTAAAAGATTTGAGCTGCATATATATCCGAAGGGAGCGCACGGCATCTCTCTTGCCGATGAGAGAACCGAAGCCGGTTGGGGCGGTTGTTTTATCGACCCGCATATAGCTCAGTGGTTCTCCGACTCTTTGAAATGGATGAACACCATTTAAAATAGACATCTGAAAGGAATAATAATGTATCTAACGCGCCTCTATCCGTCGCCGAAAACAAAAAGTGAAACCTCAAGCGGAAGCTTTTCCTTCGGCAGCTCAGTTCGCGGCAGACTGGTTCTCCCAAAAGAACTGCCTTATGAAGTTATTGATTCCCTTAAGTACCTTTGGCATCGCTTTTCCTTTACGGCATCAAATATCGAATTTGATATTTGCAATCTTAGTTCGGAAAATGTCTATAAATTAGTAATCGGCAACGGTGCGGATATAAGTCTTAAAAAAGAAGAAGAATATGCAATTAAATCCGATAGCTCTGGTGTTACCTTGGCAGCTTGGGAAAAAAAGGGATTTATAAACGGCTTCAAAACGCTTATACAGCTTATCTGTCCGAATAATTTAGCCGAAGGAGAAGAAAGCCTATATATTGAAAGCGTAGAGATACACGACTCTCCTTCACTTAATTTCAGAGGCATTCACCTTTGCGTCTTTCCGGACAGCAAGCTTTCAACGATTGAGAAAGCAATTCGACTTGCCGGTCTTCTGAAGCTGACGCATGTAATTCTCGAATTCTGGGGGACATATCGCTTTGACTGCTTAAAATCGCTTTCCTGGGAAGGTTATTCATACGGTTATAACGAAATAAAACCGCTTATGAATTTAGCCCGCAGTCTTGACATGGAAGTTATACCGATGCTGAATCACTTCGGTCACGCCACCGCTTCAAGGGTAAGCTGCGGCAGACACGTAGTGCTTAATTCAGATTTGCGGTATGCAAAGCTTTTCGAGCCGGACGGCTGGACATTCTGTATCTCAAATCCGGATACAAGAAAGCTGCTTTCTGCAATCAGGGAAGAGCTGTATGATCTTTGCGGAGAAGGGAATTATATACATCTTGGTTTCGATGAGGCTTATTCATTTGCGACTTGTCCCGAATGCCGCAAACATGAGCCGTCAAAGCTTTTGGCTGAATATCTTAATTACCTAAGCGATGACTGTCTTTCACACGGCAGACGCCCGATAATCTGGCATGATGAGCTTATCGACAGAAATGATTTTCCCGCGCCGAAAGAAGGCTATTTGGTTGCAAACGGACAAAATCGCGGAACTTCAAAAGCGCTTGACTTACTCGACAAGAGAATTATTATTGCCGATTGGCAATACGGTTATCTGGATGAGACAAATCCAACATCAGAATATTTCCAAAAAGCCGGATTCGATGTTATTGCCTGTCCTTTTGACAATAACAGAAATATAGCTGCTCTTTCGGTATCCGCGAAAAAACTCAATCTCTTTGGAGTTTTACTAACGACATGGCACCACCTGCCTGATTATTTCCCCAAGCTGCCGGCAGCGGCGTCAATGCTGTGGGAGGATGAAAACTGCAGATTTAACCAAAATTGGACCGAAACTGCTTCACTTCTCCGTATGGTATACGATGTAGCCGGCGATTATAAAACAGCCGGATGGAGTATGCAAGAGGTTGATGGTTGATAAAAACTAAATAATTATAATAAAACAACCTTTGATTACATAATGAAGCCGAGAATTCTATAGACTCTCGGCTTTTAAGCTTTTTATATTAGGTTAACTTGTAAAACTATCGTGTTTATTTCAAGTTGTAAACAAAAAACGATTAATCTATTTAATCAACTTCGCATAGTCCCTGTGACTTTTCAGCGGCGCATAAGAAGGTGAGTTCAGCAGCTCGCGGAAACTTTCAAGCGTTGTATTTGTTCCGGTTTTGAACCAGTCTTCCGTATTATATTTAACAAGGTTGAAAAGCGGAGTAGTAAATACAAACTCATTGCCTTCGATTGCATCGTATGATATCGCATGATTGCGGGCTTTAAGAATTGAAGTAATTGCTGCATCATGATTATCGGCATTTATATAATTTCTCGCTAAAGCCATATAAATGATATAAAGTTGATAATGAAATGTAAAGTAATTTCCGTCAGACACCAAAGTCTTTATAATATTTTCTGCTGCGAACAGCGCTTCATTCGTTAAATCGCTTAGTAAGAGAGCTTCCAGCAAATTATATGCCTTTATCATTATTCTTTCTTGTTGCTTTTTTGTTTTTTCTTTACCAGTCATACAATCCATTAGAAGTTTCTCTTTTTCATCGGCGCTGACCTTAACATCAGGATACATTTCAGCGTATCGCTTTGCTTCGATATGATCTCCTTTTCCGTTCAAACATTGTACAATTCCTGTGATGGCATTTCCCTTTATTTCATCGCTATCACAATTTTCAATCACTTTCCGAAATAATTCAATCGCTTTCTCCCTTTCGGCATTGAATCCGGTGTCGTCAACAATAGAGAAGGCATTGCACCATATATCCCAAGCGTATTTATTTAGCCACATCATATCTGCGGGATAGGTTTTGACAGCTTCTCCGGAAATTACAAGACGTTCGTTGATATCACCGGTTTTGAATGTATCATCATACCTTTTTTTCAGCTCTTCTCGTTTCAAATCTTCAACAGATTCTCTGAAATCGAACAGTTCATCAGTTGTAACTCTAAACAACCTTGCAAGCGGAACAATCATAGACAGGTCGGGACTGGTGACTCCGGTCTCCCATTTTGAAACGGTTTGATAAGTTACAAAAAGATAATCTGCGAGCTTCTCCTGCGTCATATCGTTTTTGAGCCGAAGCTCTTTTATTTTTTCTCCGATGGATTTCATATCGGTTCTCCTTTATTAAAAGTAAGCGGGGCCCAGCTTCCGAATAAATTATAACAAATAAAAACAATTTACACAATAACGCAGTTTTTGAGAAGTATTCGCGTCCCGCGTGAGTTTGACGGAGAAAAAATATCGTTTTTCTCAGGTTGCTGCAATATATTTGTATTTATTATTTTAATCGTTATAGAAGAATCCAGATAAAAACTCATGCGGAGTTCCGTCATATACCGCTTCGGCAAGAAATTCATTTCCGTGTTGATTTCCCCAGCTGTATGTAATTATAGTCTGTCCGTTCCATTCGCATAACTCCATGTCGCTGTTGTTAACGTCATGAGCAAATTCTATTCGCTCTCGTTCTGCCAGTGTCAGAAAAGGATTGGCTATACGCTTGTCCTCCGCAGCATCATACATCAGGACGGGATTAACCGGGCTGTATTCCCATGTTTTCAAATCGGTTCCGCGAGCTATGCAGGTTGTGTAAAATCCTCCCGGCAGGGCTTCAAGATAGAGCACATAGTAGTTCGGATCATGCGGAAATGTATATATCGCAGGTCCTCCGGCATAACGATCCTTTTGGAACACACAATCCGAAGGCGTAAGCCGCCAGTTTATCATATCATCTGACTGCGCAAATCGGAATGTAAAAGGCGACGTTCCGGCTTCTTCAACAGGCGAATCAATTTCCATAAGAAGGGTGTAAATACCGTTCATTTTACATATACCGGTGTTGAAAATACTCCAGCCGGGAAAGGTAGTCGGGAATTCTTCCCAAACGGTAAGATCAGACGAGCGGAATATTGTAAAAGTATCTCCGCCCCATGTGTCACGAATGCCTGAGGCATACATAAATTCACCGTCGGTGTAAGCGCATCCGAGGTGATGGTTTTTACCTAATTCCGTTACAACTGAATTGTCGGACAAATCAACAAAGTGAAAATATGACGAACCGGTATCGTTAGCCGGATTTGACTTTTTAGGTCGTACATACTCAAAGCGATAGAGTTTTTCTTTGTATGCGATCGGCGTTGCTTCAACAAAATCACAGGCGATTGTACCGAGTTTACGTATAATCGGCTTCTTAGGTGCGCGTTTTCTGAAATCCATAGTTTACCTTCTTTCGTTGTTTATGATTTTGTTTCATTGATAAACAATCTAAAGTTTTCAATCATTTAATCGTCATTCTGCCTTCGATTTTCTGATCCCGATTAGCCTCCAGAGGTAAATGCTCAATTAAAACATCTACAATTGAGGTTGTAAGTATTCTTGGTTTGCCGTTTACAGTTAATTCCTCAACAGGAAAGCCAAAGCAATCCTCAAAATTGTTGAAAAAATATTCTTGTATCGACACACTGAAAACAATATCATCTTGAATAGGCTTTCCCTTGAAATCGAAGCGGATGAAGGTTTTTGTCGCCCTGTCGAATGTGATTCTTAAATCTCCGGAATACTGGAAAAACTCGGTATGCGCGCCTTGAAGCATCTCGTCTCGCAAAGTGTAGGCTACCATTTTTTTGAATTGTGCTCCAGTTGCTTTCAGTCGGAAAATCTTGTCGTCATACGGAAAAAGCTCCTTCAATTCACCGTAAGTAAGTACAGCAGGGACGCTTTTCTTGCGAATTGATCCCGAACCCAGCAGGGTGATATCTACTTCAAGTGCATCTCTGATTACGTCTGCCATGAGATTACCAAGTTCCGTCTCCTGATAGCGATCAGGATGTGTAAGAGGTCGTGCAAAAGTACAAATTATTCGATTATATTTTCTGTCGGTTTCATTTTTGAATCTGCGAACGGCATCAACTATTTCTTCGTCGTGCGGACAGGCAGTTTCATCTATCTGAATAAGCTGCCACTCATAACTTGCGATGGAATTAGAATCCATGTCGATAGTTAAGTCGAAACGTCCGATTTGATTTGTACCGACACCCGCCTGAGCAATCACAACTCCGTTTACAACTTCCGGCTGCTCTAAGATTGTGTGCGAGTGACCGCCTATAATCAAATCGACACCCCATGACGGATCTAAAAGTTGTGCTAATTTCTTATCTTCTTCGAACCCGATATGAGTAAGGAGAACTGTCAGATCGATATCGGTAGTGCGCCAGGCATTGCAGATTTGTCCCACTTCACGCGCCGCATCTTCCACATCAACAAAGCTGCTTAAAATATCTTTATGCATCCCCTGCAGTATCTCAGATGTAATTATACCGATAAACATCATTCGAATGCCGTCTTTTTCTAAAATTACATGAGGAATGAAGAGACGGGTGTATGGTTTTTTTATAAAAAGATTGGCACAGACGATGGGGAAGCGGGCACAGCGTTCAAGAAAAAGAAGGTGTGCCAAGCCATAGTCAACTTCATGATTACCGATTGAAGCTACATCAGGACGGAGCAAATTCATTATTTCAATCGTCGACAAACCCTTATATTCACTGTCGATGATGGAACCTTGAAGCATATCGCCTGCAATACAGTAAATAGTATTTTTATATTCACTGCGAACCTTATGCACATAACCCGACAGCATTGAGATACCGCCCAAAAGGGTCTCGTCCACTTCTTCGGCCAAAAAATCTCCGTGTAAATCATTGGAATGCAGCAAAACAATTTTTCTCAACTCAGGCATTTTTTGTTCTCCTTCTTGTGATTTATTTCTTTCTAAGACATAAAGGATACAATTAACTCGACATTATTTTAACTTGTATAAGTATTTTTGTAGTGTGATAATTTGTCATCATTTTTTTATTTGTCGTAGATTTTGTAAGGTAATACGGCGACAGATATATAAAAAATGAGACAAAAACAAAGAACGACAAACGATTGCGTTCGTTTTGTCGTTCTGGTTTGGTTGCGGAGAGGGGATTTGAACCACCTGACCTTTGGGTTATGAGCCCAACGAGCTACCGGACTGCTCCACTCCGCGGTATATAATTCTAATGGTGCCGGATACCGGACTCGAACCGGTACGGGAGGTTAGTCCCACAGGATTTTAAGTCCCGGGCGTCTACCAATTTCGCCAACCCGGCAAGGAATTGAACACGCACTACCGCAGTCGGTTCCTGCTTAACGAATCATATTATAGCATAAGCTTGTTCGAATGTCAACCTTTTTTCATCATGTTAATATTATTTTTACAATAAAGAGATTATTTAAACAGTTGTCATAATAATAAATCTTAAGTTTTCTTATCAAAAATTTCAGATAATATTGCGCTTATAATCTTCCAAATATGTAATAAATAAAAGGGCGAATCCCATGTTTTCAAACAAATTATTTTAGAGTAATAACTCGTCCATATACTTTTACATTATAAGAAATGAAAAACTATTGATTTTTGCACAAAAAAGGAGTATAATATAAAAGCATGTGAATTTATAACTCTCGTTCAGATTACAATAATAATCATTTTCGATATTTTCACTTTTTGTGTGAAACAAAAAACAAAAATAATAACACGAGGTGACTCAGGTGGCATTAACATTTAGAGGCGGCCTTTTGATGAATGGACACAAAAACACCCGGGGTGTTCAGATTGAATATATGCCGTCTCCGGATAAAGTCACAATACCGATGTCGCAGCATATCGGCACTCCGGCTACTCCGGTTGTAAAAGTAGGCGATATTGTCGAAAAAGGACAAAAAATCGGAGATATCCCTGCTGGTTTAGGATGTCCGATACATTCGTCTGTTTCCGGCAAAGTAACAGCTATTACTACTTTAATGCTGTCTAACGGCAGGCGATGCAAGGCGATTGAAATTGAAAACGACCATTTGGATACCGTTTATTCCGGTCTTGAGCCTTTCAAAAAAAGGCTGGGTGATACATCGGCTGAAGAAATAGTCGAGATAATTCGCAACGCCGGAATTGCCGGAATGGGCGGCGCAACTTTTCCCACATACGCAAAGATTCAGTCAGCGATAGGAAAAGTTCAGCGTCTTATTATCAACTGCGCCGAATGTGAACCGTATATCACGGCTAACCACAGACTTTTGCTTGAGGATCCGGCTTCGGTTATTAATGGCGCAAAAATACTGCTTAAGGCTCTCTCTCTTCGCAAATGCGATATCGCAATCGAGGACAATAAAATTGATGCGGTTAAAAAGCTCCGAAAAATGTTGTCTGAAAGCGAGCTTTTCGATGTTCATGTAATGAAAACCAAATATCCTCAGGGAGACGAGAGGCAGATCATTTACGCTCTTACCGGCGTTGAGCTTCCGGCAGGGAAGTTACCTGCTGATGTAGGTTGTATAATCTTCAACGCAGAAACCTGCGCAGCTATTTTCAAAGCGTTTCATACGGGAATGCCTTCTGTAGAACGCATAGTAACAGTAGACGGTGACTGCGTCAAAACGCCTAAAAACCTGAATGTTGCCATAGGAACTCCTTACAGCAAATTAATTGAATATTGCGGCGGTCTTAAAAAACCTGTCGGAAGACTGATATCCGGCGGACCTATGATGGGAACGGCAGAATGGGATATTGAAACACCGGTTACGAAGGGAACATCAGCTATTCTGGTTTTCTCAGAAAAAGCTACGAGACAGTATGATCAAAAGCCGGTATGTATCCACTGCGGAAGATGTATTCCGGTCTGTCCGATGCATCTGATACCGACAACACTTGCTGTGTATTCAGAAATAGGACGTTATGATATTTGCGATGAATATGATGCCATGTGCTGCGTTGAATGCGGCGCCTGCTCATATGTTTGTCCGGGCGCTGTTCCGATTACCGCGCTGATAAGGAAAGCAAAGGACAACCTAAGAGCACAAAATGCGGCAAAGGCAGCTTTAGCAGCATCAGCTGAAAAGAAAACTGCTTCGGAAACAGAGAAGGGCGGTGACAAAAAATGAATGACGAAAAAAAGACGGCAACTCCGTCTAAGAAATCAACAGAGAAAACTGAAAAAGCATTATATACTGTCACAAGCTCGCCCCATATAAAAGCGCAGGACACCTCAAGGTCAATAATGATAGATGTTCTTATCGCTTTGGCGCCTGCGATGATATGGGCGGTATATGTTTTCGGATTCAGATCTCTTACAATAACTTTGATATCGGTTCTTTCCTGCGTCGGGTTTGAGTTTCTTTATCAAAAATTATTGCATAAACCAATTACAATACTTGATTTTTCCGCCTGTGTCACCGGCGTATTGATTGGTTTTAACCTGCCGTCAACTGCTCCGCTTTGGCTTCCGATTGCCGGTTCATTCTTTGCTATTGTAATAGTCAAACAACTGTTCGGCGGGATAGGTAAAAATATAGTGAACCCTACCCTTGCCGCTCGCGTCTTCCTTTTTTCCTGGACAACTCATATGACTACTTTTGCAAAGCCGTTCGAAAAGCTTTCCGCTTCTGCGTTTACCGTAAAACTGAGTGAAGATGTTATTGCAACAGCAACACCGATGGTATATCTGAATCAGGGCGCGCTGCCCCAACAGTCGTTGCTTGAGATGTTTCTTGGAATCAGACCGGGTGTAATCGGAGAGGTGTCAGTATTGCTTCTGCTTGCCGGTGGTGTTTATCTTTTAATAAGAAAGGTCATCACCTGGCATATTCCGGTTGCATATATCCTTACAGTAGGGCTTGTTTCGATTTTCACCGCCCCTGCCGGAAATGCTATTGATTATTCATTAGCTCAAATGATGGGCGGCGGCTTGATTTTAGGCGCTGTTTTTATGGCAACAGACTACACGACATCTCCAGTGAATAACACTGCAAGACTGATATTCGGAGTCGGCTGCGGTCTGCTGACTGTTTTTATACGAATATTTGGCGGTTACAGCGAAGGTGTATCTTTTTCGATATTAATTATGAACCTTCTCGTGTATTACCTTGATAGATTTACGAAACCAATAGCTTTCGGGAAAAGAAAGAGTAATAAAGGAGCGGAGGTGAAAGAAAATGGCAAATCATAACTCCGCAGAAAAAAAAGAAGAAATCAGAGATCTTCCAAAAATCGACAACGAAGGCGGAACTGCCGTTGATATCGAAGATACGGTAATCTCAGCTGATGAAAAAGTTGTTGAGCCGGACAATAAAGTCAACGAAACCGAAAATACTAAAAAACCGGATGATAAAAAAGAGACTTTACATTATTTTCTTAAAATATCAGTTCCTCTGCTTTTAATTTGCGCTTTAATTGCTCTTATGATGGCTTTGGTTAACGGATTTACAAAGGACAGGATTAAAAGCAATAACTTAAAAGCGACACAAGAGGCTATTTCCAGAATTTACCCTAAGTTTGATTCATCCGATGAAATTGACATTGATGTCGAACTGCCGATTAAAGCCGTTTACCGCCTTGACGAAGGTGATGTATTGCTCGGATACTGCGTGTCTGTTCAGCCGTCGGGATTTAACGGCGCAATTGAAATGATGGTGGGGGTAAATCCGGAAGGGGACATCACCGGTGTCGAGATTATTTCTCATACCGAAACGCCCGGTATCGGCGCAGCTGCCGATGATCCGGAATATCTTAAAAACTATATAGGGCTTTCAGGTAATATATCTTTCGGTGAAGGCATTGACGCGCTTACCGGAGCGACAATTTCAAGCAAGGCGATACTTTCCGGAGTTAACGCTGCAGTTGAAGCGATAAATAACATTAACGGGCAGACCGCCGAAGGAGGAGCTCAATGAGAGTGAAAGTTAAAGAGTTGTTCTCCCAGTTAAAGTCAGGACTGCTTGATCAGAATCCGACATTTGTTCAACTTCTCGGTCTGTGCCCGACACTTGCCACAACAACTTCGGTTCCCAACGCAATTGGTATGGGTCTTGCCGCAACATTTGTTCTGACCTGCTCAAACGGTCTGATTTCTCTGTTGAGAAAATTTATACCTAAAGAAGTTCGAATAGCGGGATATATTGTTATCATCTCCGGATTTGTCTCGATGGTTCAAATGATAATAAAGGCATATTTTCCGGAACTGGATAAATCACTCGGAGTGTTTATCCCTCTTATTGTTGTCAACTGTATTATTCTTGCCCGTGCGGAAGCCTACGCCTCAAAAAATCCGGTTTTACCGTCACTTATAGACGGAGTGGGCATGGGATTGGGTTTTACCGTTGCTCTTGTTATTATCGCATCTGTAAGAGAAGTTTTGGGCGCCGGAACTTTCGGCGGCATTAAAATAACTCCCGCAGGTTACGAACCGATTCAAATGTTAATAATGCCCTACGGCGCATTCATTACACTTGGATTTTTAATAGCTGCGGTAAACTTTATAAGAAAGAATTCCGAAAATATTAAAAAATCGAAAGCAGATTCCGAGAAAGAAGCTTCAAATGAAAATTCCGTTCTAAAACAAGAATCAGAAGAAATGGAAATTAACGATACCGATTCGTCAGGAATTGTTATTGTAAATCCTAATAAAGATTCTAATGCTTCTGATTCGGAAGAATCTGTCTCCGATAAAAAGGATGCAGATAAAAGCGAAACAGTTTCTGAAATAAAGGATGACGGCGATGATAAGGAGGGTGAAACTGATGTCTGACCTGTTTATACTGATGTTGAACTGCGTCCTTGTCGAAAACTTCATCTTCCATAAGTTCTTAGGTTGCTGTCCCTTCATGGGTGTCTCTAATAAACCCGACAATGCCATCGGCATGGGATTGGCAGTTACCTTTGTAATGACGCTTTCATCAGCCGTTACTTATGTAGTTTACCATTATATACTCGTTCGGTTTAATCTTGAATACCTTCAAACGATCGCTTTTATCCTGGTAATTGCTGCTTTAGTGCAGTTTATCGAAATGTTTCTCCGCAAATTTGTTCCGGCGTTATATAACGCGCTTGGAATATTCCTTCCGCTTATAACAACAAACTGCGCTGTTTTGGGTTCAGCTCTTTTAGAGGTTGAAAAGGGATACAACTTTATTTATTCCGTCGTCTTCGGCTTATCAGCCGCTCTTGGATTTACCCTCGCAATTGTAATATTTGCCGGTGTAAGACAAAGGCTTGAGCTTGCCGACTGCCCGAAAGCTTTCAAAGGAATGCCTATTGCTCTTGTAACCGCCGGTCTCATTGCGATGGCTTTCTCCGGTTTTACCGGGATGAGCCTGAGCTGAGGAGGGATAAAGATGGACATAAAAAATATCCTTTCAGCTTTCTTCTGGTTTGCCGTGCTTGGCGGAGGACTTGGCGCTTTGCTTGCTCTTGCTTCAAAAATCTTTGCGGTTCAGCGTAATGAACGAGTAGAAAAAATCGAAGAAGTACTTCCGGGAGCTAACTGCGGTGGGTGCGGATACACCGGCTGCACAGCTTGCGCCGAGGCGATGGATGCCGGTATTGCTAAAGCCAACGCCTGCACCGTAGGCGGTCAGGAACTCACAGATAAAATAAGTGAGATATTAGGTATCGCATCGGTTAAAACCCGCAGAATGCGCGCTCAGGTAATGTGCAGCGGCACCTCGGAGTTTTCAAAACACAAATATATATACGAAGGTGTGCCTGACTGTATTGCCGCGGTACGGATCGGGGGAGGAGATAAGACTTGTCCGAACGGTTGTATCGGACTCGGCACCTGCGTTTCAGTCTGCAAATTCGACGCTATTAAAATAGTCGACGGAGTTGCCGTAATCAACTATGATAAATGCACCGGATGCAGTAGCTGTGTTTCTGCTTGTCCGAAGAAAATAATTAAGCTGATACCATATGACGCGGCTCACTGGGTTGGGTGTATGTCCGTTGACAGTGGCAGAGAGACACGCGCTTACTGTGATGTCGGATGTATTTCCTGTAAGCTATGCGAGAAGCACTGTCCCGTCGGAGCGATTACCGTAGATCATTTTGTTGCGACTATTGACTATGATAAATGTATCGACTGCGGCGAATGCGTCAGGCGTTGTCCGAGAAAGATTATCTGGTCAAGTAAAACCGCCGGCGGATTCATGACAATAAACAGGGGCGAAATCGACTTTAGCGTAAAGGGAACCGGCGAATAATTACTTTTCAAAAACAAAATAACGCTGTATATAAATAAAAATATACAGCGCCTTTTTTATATAATCTGCGGTTTTAAATCAAGCCCTATGTATTCCGTCGCAAGACAGATAAAATAATTACCGGTTGGATTTTCAATGCAATATTCATAAAAATTCAGCGATTCAAGCTTGCCGGGATCAAAGCAAAAACCTGTACCAAGCAGTTTTCCGCCTGCCTCCCTTCGCAGCCATTCGGATAAAGCCTTGTCATTTGGAACGCCGCCGAGAAATCGTTTGACTATCCGCCGGTCAATCGGCCGGCTAAGTTCAGCGTCAACTCCGACAGGGCAATCAGAAACGGCCGCAGCGGCAAGCAAATGGGTATGAGTTACGGAGATATAAATATCATCATACCCATCAATAAACGGCTTTCCGTTTGAATGCTTTTTATAACTCTCGTGAAGGACGATTCCAAATAAACTTTGAACTCCAATTCTAACCGCTTCGGCCGCGGCAATACGCTGGGCTTCGCGAAGTTCTTTTTTGGTATAAGCTGCCGGAGTAATAAACTTACAGAAAATGCCGGTCATTTCATCTGTCTTCGCGATAATAGGGAAGAGATAGCCAGCCGGGAGGTTGCTCCTCGCGTTTTTTGCGGAGAGCGATTATAACGAGTACAACAATAGTCATTATATAAGGAAGCATGTTAAGAAGCTGAGAGTTAAGGATAAAAGTACCGCCGCCGATTTTAGGAATCTGAATATTCTGCAGCTTAAAGCCGATAGAACGGAGAGCTCCGAAAAGGTAAGCCGAAATAATTGCCTTTAACGGGTTCCAAGTCGAGAATATTATCAAAGTTACGGCAATCCACCCCATTCCTGAAGTTATACCGTCTTGCCATAGCGGAACGTAAACGAGGGTCAGGTAAGCTCCGCCGAGTCCGCAAAGCATTCCGCCGATTATTATATGAATATATTTATATAGGGTTATATTAATTCCGGATGCATCGGCAGAAGCGGGATTCTCACCGATTGCTCGAAGATTCAGACCAAAACGGGTTTTATTAAGATAGACATACATTACTATCGCAAGTATAAGTCCGATATGTACATATACGGACTGTTCGAAGATTGCGGGACCTAATACAGGAATCTTTGAAAGAAGAGGAACCTTAAAAGCGCGAAAAGGCGCCATAGCCGACTGCGGCATTGTTACGGTAGAAAGAGGCAGCCCTACAAAAGAAGAAAATCCGGTTCCGAAAATAGAAAGCACAAGTCCGGTAACAGTCTGATTACCAAGAAAAGTGACGGTAATAACAGCGTAAATCAAAGCCCCGAATCCACCCGCAACAGCTGCGGCTGCAAAGGCAACCCAGCCGTTTCCGGTATGGTAGCCGGTATAAAATCCGATTACAGCGCCCATCAGCATCATTCCCTCGATACCGAGGTTAAGATGTCCGACGCGCTCACATAATATTCCTCCCAAGGTTGCAAAAAGGAGAATCGTACCCATCTGAACGGTAGACTGGAGAAACAAACCGATAGTGTTAAGCATTTCCATTTTTTTATTCTCCTTTCGAGACAGGTACGGCTGTTCCGGCGTTTTCCTTTTTCACTCTTATAATTTTATAATTTACAAAGAAATCTGACGCAAGAACAAAGAAGAGGATGACACCCTGTATAATTCCGGCTATTGAACTCGGAACCTGCAGAGCCGTTTGAATATATGTGCCGCCCTGTAAAAGAATCGAGAAAAGCGTTGATACAACAACTATGCTCAACGGGTCAAGACGAGCAAGCCAGGCGGTGATAACCGCGGTGAATCCAAGTCCCGCTGAAAGCTCGTAAGTAAGCGAATGTTCGACCCCCGAAGCCTGCATCATACCGGCAATGCCGCATATCCCGCCCGAAAGAATTACTGCAATAATAAGGATTTTATTGACATTCATTCCTGCGTAACGAGCTGTCTGCGTGTTTTCGCCGATAACCTGAATCTGGTATCCGAGACGAGTTTTTGCAAACATAAAATATATCAGAATAACGAGAACAACTGTTATAATCCATCCGCTCTGAACTCCGAAAATAGTCGGAAGCCAGGCGTTTGGGCTGAATCGCGCAATCTTCGCAAAACCTCTCGCTGCCGGATCTTTCCATGGTCCGTACTGAAGATACATGATGATATTTGTAGCTATATAGTTGAGCATCAATGTAACCAATGTTTCTGAAGCGCCGAAAGCCGTTCTCAAAAGAGCGGATATCAACGCCCAGAGAGCACCGCAGATAAAACCCGCCAAAAACATAATCGGCAGCAAAATATAAGGAGGAAGGCTGCCATAATTAAGAGCTATGTAAGTAGCGCCTAATGCACCCAAATAAAATTGTCCCTCCGCGCCGATGTTCCAGAATTTCATCTTAAAAGCAACTGCGCATCCTAGAGAAAGAGTAATAAGAGGGATCATTTTGTGAATCGTCTGAGTGATCCTGAATTTTGAAAAAAGCGATCCTTCAACGATTTTAAAATAAACTTGAATAGGATTGTAACCAAGTAAAATAATTATCAGAGCGGTAAATAAAAGCGCGGCAAAAATCGAACCTATGCGGAGAGCGCTTGAATACCTGCTGCTCATATCTTGTCTTTTGACAATACGAAACATTTTTAATCTCCGTTAACAGTTCATATTTTATGATGCCTGGTCATCGGGATTTTGCCCAAGCATCATAAGACCGAGCTTTTCCTTAGTTGTCGATTTTGCATCGACAATTCCCATGTTTTTTCCCGAATGAATTACCATAATGCGGTCACATAAACTAAGCAATACATCAAGGTCTTCGCCGATAAAAAGTATCCCGACGCCTTTTGTCTTCTGTTCGTTCAGTATGTCGTATATATTGTATGAAGCGCCGATATCAAGTCCGCGAACCGGATAGGCTGTTATAAGCAGTTCGGGATTCATTTCGATTTCTCTGCCGAGCAGCACTTTTTGTATGTTTCCGCCGCTGAGCTTACGTACAATGGTATGTGTTGACGGAGTGTCTATGCCAAAGCGTTTTATTATTCGCTCCGCGGCTTTCTTTCCGACTTTGCGGTCAACTATAATGCCTTTCTGCATTTGAACCTTTTTGAGTATTACATTGTCAATAATCGACATTCCCGCGACAAGACCCATACCTAATCTGTCTTCCGGGATGAAGCTCATCGTAATGCCTTTTTTGATAATATCGCGCGGGTTCATTTTTATGATGCTCTGCCCCTTATAGATAACATCCCCGGAGGAAGCGCGCTGGAGTCCGGCGATTGTTTCGCAGAGCTCCTTCTGACCGGAACCTGCAATACCGGCAACTCCTAAAATCTCACCAGAATTAAGAGTGAAGCTCATACCGTCAAGCGCCTCGCGCTTATCAATATTATGGACGGTAAGATCTGTTACTTGAAGTATTGGCTTTTTGAGTTCGGAATCAACTTCCGCACGCTTTATTTCAAGTGAAATCGGTTTTCCGACCATAAGAGTTGTAAGCTCCGTCATATCGGTTTCTGAAGTGACAAGAGTCTTGATGCTTCTTCCTTTATGAAGAACCGTAACACGGTCAGATATCTCCATAACTTCATTGAGCTTGTGAGTTATTATAATAATCGAGCAGCCGCTTGACTTCATGTTTCGAAGAATACCAAAAAGCGAAACGATTTCTTGAGGAGTCAAAACCGCCGTCGGTTCGTCAAGTATAAGGATCCGAGCGCCGCGGTAGAGAACTTTCATAATCTCAACCGTCTGTTTTTCCGAAACCGACATCTCGTATACTTTTTTAGAAAGATCAATTTTCAGACCATATTTATCCGCAACAGCTTTAATTGACTTTGCAGCTTTTTTGGGCTTAATAAAAAGTCCGCCGGGAAGGCCGAGCAAAATATTTTCGGTGGCTGACATTACATCAACTAATTTAAAATGTTGATGTACCATACCTATACCGGCAGCTATCGAGTCACTTGGGGAATTGAATTTAACCTCATTGCCGTCAAGCTTAATTATACCTTCATCAGGGGTATATATTCCGGAAAGAATATTCATCAGCGTTGACTTGCCGGAACCGTTTTCACCCAAAAGGGCATGAATCTCGCCGGGAGCGATAGACAGAGATATTTCGCTGTTCGCTTTGACTATACCGAAAGACTTCGATATATTAATCAGTTCAATATCATATTTCGACATTATATATAATTCTCCGAAGTAACAGTCGGTTTTACTTGATTCTTATATCGTTCATCTGTTTAAAATATAATATACAGTCCTCAGTTGAGGTTGTTCATAAAAACGCGTATATTCATCACCTTACGCGAAGAACACCTTGTTAAGCTTCATCGGGTCAATATACTTGTCGTCCTTATATACCCTCATATTTCCCGAAGATATTTCGTCAATAAGCATTACATTGCCGTCTTTATCGTAGCCAAACTCAAGCTTTATATCGTAAAGCACAAGACCTTTTTCTTTGAGATCGTCAGCTATAATTTTGGTGATCTGCTGAGTCATTTCTTTAAGATTATCATACTGTTTTTCCGTCATAATTCCAAGAACAACAAGCCCGTCCTTAGTAACAAGAGGATCGCCGAGCTCGTCATTTTTAAATGTTGTTTCCACATAAGAAGGAAGTATTGTTCCTGATGAAATATATTCCCCGTATCTTCTTATAAAGCTGCCGACGGCTCTGTTTCTGCAAATAACTTCAAGTCCGTTTCCGAAAACTTTTGCAGGTTTTACCTCCATTGTAGTTTCTTCAAAGTTCACTTTTACAAAGTGAGTTCTTATCCCTGCCTCATTGAATTTATTGAAATAATAATCGGACATTCTGAGATTAACATCACCGACTCCTTCTATTGTAAGACCGATGGAATTTTCACCCGGATCGAAAACTCCGTCTTTACCGGTACAATCATCCTTAAATTTCAAAAGGTAGTTTCCGTTCTCAAGTTCAAAAACATCCTTTGTCTTTCCTTTGTATACGAGTTTCATAAATAGTTTTCCTTCCTTTTCGAAACTTAAATGCAGATGTTACAATCGATCTATGATGTCAGCGTCTTTTAAAACATAACTTTTGTTGCGTTAAGTGATTTTATTTCATACATGGTTCAAATGTTACACAAACCAATTTTATCACCTGTAAAAAGCGTAACCGGTGGAAAAGCCGCAGAGCGGCGATTCCACCGGCATTTAATCAAGTCTTACCGGCAAATATCCGGCTTGCTTTGGAAAATTGCCGGGTATGTAGCTGACTAATTTAATGCAGCTTAAGTGGTAATATAAATCAGTTTCCGGTCGGAACGGTTCCGATAACTCCTTCAACGAACCAATCGAATGCCTGAAGTTCAGCGTCAGTCATGGCAACTCCGGCAGCGACTTTCTCGGAGCCTGCGTTGTCCTTAAGCGGACCTGTGAAGATATAAAGCGAACCGTCTTCGATTTGTTTCTTTGCTTCTTCAACTTTCTCTGCGGTTCCGTCAACATTGTTGGCGGAAAGGGTATCGAGAGAAACCATACCGGACTTAAGACCTTCCCAATATGCGCGGGACTGATATTTTCCGTCGATTATAGATTTAACATCATCAATATAGAAGGTGCCCCAGTGGAAGAGCGGAGCGGTAAGGTATGCTTTCGGAGCAGCGTCAAGCATCGAGGCATTATATCCGATGGATTTTACGCCGGCTTCTTCAGCTGCAATCTGAGGAGCGGTGGAGTCGCAGTGCTGGGCGATAACATCACAGCCTTTGTTGATAAGTTCCTGAGCGGCAGATTTCTCAAGAGTGGTATCATACCAGGTGTTGGTCCAGATTACTTCAACGGTTGCGTCGGGATTGACAGAACGGACGCCGAGAGTGAAAGCGTTGATACCGCGAACTACTTCTGCGATCGGCATAGCGGCAACATAGCCGATTTTACCGGAAACGGTGTTAAGACCGGCAGCGATACCCGAGAGATAACGCGGCTCATAGACGCGGCCCATGTAGTTGGAGAAATTGTCGGCAAGGAGGTATCCGGTCGCATGGCCAAAATAAACATCAGGATATTCTGCTGCGCATTCAAAGGCAGCGTCGCCGTGACCAAAGGAGTTTACATATATTATCGTGCAGCCCTGGTCAATCAGACCGACGATTGCGTCCTTACAGGTGGCAAGGTCTTCGGATACATTTTCAACATACATAGTTTGAACGCCGAGTTCCTTTTCGAGAGCAAGGCGACCCTGGTTGTGAGCATAGGTGTAGCCGCCGTCTCCGATAGCTCCGATATAAACGAAGCCGACCTTAAGGTCACTGTTTTTCGCATTGTCACAGCCGCTAAAAACGGCTAAAGCCAAAAGAAAAACACAGATTAGCGCGATGATTCTTTTAAACATAAAATCCTCCGATAGATTTAATTTATATGATTGTATTATATTGAAAAACTAACATTATTATATCAAAAATATCACTCACTGTCAATAGATATATTGCATATCTGAAGCGCAAAATTTACACGGATTTTTGCGAAATTTGATGTTATGTGAACATATTAACTAAAATTGTTAACATATAAAATAAAGATTGACAAATCATTCCACCGGATATATAATAAAGTAATATTAAAAATAAAGGAAATTATAAGAATGGAAAAACCGGTAATAATAATAACACCGCAATATAACGAAAGCGGAAGCCGTATAAACGCGCCGATACGATATGCCGAACTTTTCGGAAATGCGGGAGGTCTATGCCTCGTTACCCCTTTGGTTAAAAATAAAAATGATATCGAGCGTCTTGCCGAATTGTGTGACGGCGCTGTGTTTTCCGGAGGAGACGATGTTGATCCGATTTTATACGGCGAAGAGAAAGATCCGCTGTGCAGACTTGTGACGCGTGACAGAGACGATTTTGAAATAGCATTTCTTCACGCTTGCATGAAATACAGAAAACCCGTTATAGGAATATGTCGCGGAATCCAGCTTATGAATGTAGCCCTCGGAGGAAGCCTTTTTCAACATCTCGACGGTCATGGTGACGGTATTATACACGACGTGAACATAAAACCGGGCACTCTTCTCCATAAGATTATAGGACAAGAAACGATTAAAACAAACAGCTATCATCATCAAATGGTCAAAAAGCCGGCAGACGGGCTTGTCATTTGCGCGACCGTTGAAGGCGGATATTGCGAAGCTTTTGAGCTTCCCGAATATCCTTTCTTTTTGGGAGTTCAGTGGCATCCGGAAGTTACTGCCGGCAGCGAATGCGATGTATGGTCGGATAAAATCATTGAAGCCTTTGTAAATGTTTGTGATTCAAGGAAAAGAATGAGGTGAATTATGCTTAATATAGGTTTATCTACTTACAGTATGCAGAAAGAAATCGATTCTGGAAGAATGGACGTAATCGAAGTAATGAGATTTGCCCATGAGATAGGCGCTTCGAATATCGAGCTTGTCCCTTTCGGTTACGCGCTTTATAACGATGAAACAGGTAAATTTAACGATTCGCTCATCGGGCAGATAGTTGAGGAATCTCAGTCTCTTTCGTTACCGCTTTCAAACTATGCCGTTTTGGGTGATTTATTGAAGCCTGACGCAGATGACAGAAAAAGGGAAACAGAGCGCCTTATGCGGCATATAGATGTCGCGGCTAAATTAGGACTGAAACGAATGAGACATGATGTAAGTTCTTTCCGCCGGCCGCTTGAAACCAACACCCCCTTGGATTTTGAAAGGGAATTTCCCTTAATGGTCGAAGCCTGTCGCGCGCTTGCCGATTATGCTTCTCAATACGGCATAACAACCATGGTGGAGAATCACGGCTTTTTTGTCAACGGTGCTGATCGGGTTATTCGTTTATGGTCGGAAGTTAACAGAGAAAATTTCGGTCTTCTCTGCGATATAGGTAATTTTATCTGTGTGGAAGACGATCCGGTTGTTGCTGTTAAAAAAGTGTTAGAATATGTCAGAATGTTTCATCTAAAAGATTTCTATGTTCGCCGCACCGAAAAACTTCCCGAACTCGGCGGACTTTTCCGTTGCGACAGCGGGAATTGGTTCTCGTCTAACAGCGGCAGATATTTGCTCCGAGGTTCGATTTTAGGTCAAGGAGATCTTGATATTGAATCAATTTTCGATGAGATAAAGGCATTCAACCCTGATGTTCCTGCTACAGTTGAATTTGAGGGCATGGAATCGTCGGAAGCCGGAGCAGAAATGGGCATCAAAGCGGCATTGTATTATTTACGGTAATAAATCTTCGGATTTTATTCTTCGTTTTTCTTAACGGTTTTTGCAAATGAATCTTTACGAAACTATGCTTTCCATCGAATATTCGCTGATTTTAGGTCAGGAATACGACACTGTTGCAAAGAGAGCGGTTGTTAACCAACTGCTCTCTCATCGAAGTAAATACAGCGATGTGCAAAAGTTTCATGCCGGCATTGCGGCATCGCTGCATTACGGCAGATACTCCGCTTTCGATGAATACGGCTTGTCCCCGATGTATCCTCAACTTTTTATTCCACCCTATATAAATACCACCGAAGCTGACTACGGCAACTCCCCTTACGGGACAAAATATCGACTTGTTACCGGATATATGCCGAAAACTTTGTTGCTATCCTCAAATGCATATGAGCTTGGAATAATGCGGCTGCTAAGTTTGTTCGGACATGAAGATAAGACGGTCGAGCGCATGAACAGGGATGTAATTGAAAGGCTTGAAAAAGGGATATTACGTAATTTTAAAGTTAGAGGATTGAAAAATGAACACTATCTTCTCGCCGTTTCGGTATTAAGATTTATATGTCAATCAACCTTAGATACGGGATTGATTAAGTATCTTGTGAATATTTTGGAAGATTCCGAAAATCAAAAAAACCGCTGCGAAAACGAAATAATTTTCAAATATCTGGCTTATTCCGAAATTCCGTCGGCAATAATCAGAGATACGCTGTTGCTTTATCGCCATGATATAATGAACCGACTTGACAACATATCTGAAATTGATCCGCTTACGCCTCGGATATTAAACTCTTGTTTAAATATAACAAACGATTATATATGACGCCCGATATTTTATTCATATATATAACCGCCGTATCAATTATCTCGGCGGTAATGACAGTTTATGACAAAACTGCTGCAAAATACGGAAAAAGAAGAATACCTGAAAGCGTTCTTCTTTTAGTCGCCTTCTTGGGAGGCGGAGCGGCAGAATACATAACTATGCTGGTAGTCCGTCATAAGACAAAGCATATGTTATTTATGGTTTCGCTGCCGCTCATAATATTGCTTCAAGTTATTTTAATTTTATTTGCTTATCATAGCGGATATATAAAATTTTAAGTTAATTGACTTATGGCATAAAATAAAAAACTCGCCAATGAAATTCATTGACGAGCCTAAGTGGTGACCCGTAGCGGAATCGAACCGCTGTTACAGCCGTGAAAGGGCCGTGTCTTAACCTCTTGACCAACGGGCCTTTGGTAGCGAAAGTCGGATTCGAACCAACGACAAACCGGGTATGAACCGGTTGCTCTAACCAACTGAGCTATTTCGCCGAGTGCCGCTCACACAACGGCTTTAATATTATATCATAAACGTCGTGTTTTGTCAAGAGTAAATTTTATGTTTTTTATATCATTGCAAATATTGTTATAAATCGCTTAATATTACAATTATGACAACTCGGATTTTTTACTTGACAATTCAAATCAAATATGATATAATAACACAATCATTGGGGTATCGCCAAGCGGTAAGGCAAAGGACTTTGACTCCTTCACTCGGTGGTTCGAATCTACCTACCCCAGCCAGAAACCGGAAAAAATCCGGTTTTTTTATTTCATTAATTATTGCATTTTATCCTTTGATATGATATAATCAAATAAGTTCAAATAACAAAAAGAATTTAAAGGAGAATCGCATCATGGCTGAAAAGATAATTTTGTTTGACAGAGATAAAATTAATGATTTTGTTCATCTCGACGGCTCGGAAATCAAGTGGGCAGTAGAATACGGTAACATGACTGTTGTTCCGGGTACCGGTAATATTATCTCAAAGGAAACATTCGGCGACGCTCAGCTTCATCTCGAATTCAGGCTGCCTTATATGCCGGATAGAGAAGGACAGTTCAGAGCCAACAGCGGAGTTTATATCCATGGCTGCTATGAAGTACAGGTACTTGATTCATATGGTAAATTTCCTCCCGCCGATGATGATTGTTCTGCGATTTACAATCTCTTGACTCCCGAAATAAACGCCTGTCTTCCTCCTCTTGAATGGCAGACTTATGATCTGATTATAAGAGCTCCGAGGTTCAATGCAGACGGAAGCATAAAAGAAAATGCAAGACTTACCGCGCTGCACAACGGCATTGTTGTGCATAACAACGCCGAACTTCCCCGATGCACGCCCGGAGGAACAAGCGGAGTTCCCCTTACCGAAGGTCCGGTAATGCTCCAGGATCACGGCGATCCAGTATGCTACCGCAATGTCTGGGTAATGAAACTCTAAATAAAACCACCTTCCGGATTTACTGGAAGGTTTTTTAGTTCTTGAATGATCTGATACAAATTAAGACAAATAATATGGTATATAATTGTATCATATTTGTGAATTATAACATCTCTGACTTGAAAAAAAACTTAAATGCTGTATAATATAATATATTGAATATAAAGTAATTTCCGGCGCTTTTAGAACGAAACGCGCAGCATTTCACTAAGAAAAATAAGCCGGTTGATACCGCAGAGATGCAAAGCCTCCGTTCCGGCGTTTACCGCCTCGGACAGAGGTTTGTTTTTTAAGAAAATATTTTATGAGGTGTTTTTTATGGAATATAAAATATCCGACAAGCTTGCTTCAATGAAGCCGTCAGCTATAAGAGAAATATTCAAATCTCTAACAGATCCGTCGATAATCGCATTCGCTGCCGGCAACCCCGCGCCGGAATCGTTCCCTGTTGATGATATGAAGAGAATAGGAGCTTGGATTTTTGAAAATGAGCCGGTCAAAGCTCTTCAGTATTCGATAACAGAGGGATATCCCCCTTTGGTGGAAGCGGTTAAAGCTCGCCTCAAGAATAAATTCAATATTGGCCGCGATTTCGACGGCACTATAATAGTATCCGGCGGTCAGCAGGGACTTGAGCTCGCCTGTAAAACAATGTGCAATGAGGGAGATGTCGTTATCTGCGAAAATCCGAGCTTCATTGGCGCTTTGAATGCTTATCGCTCAAACGGAGCTAAGCTTGTCGGCGTTCCGCTTGATGATGATGGGATAGACACTTCGCTGCTCGAAAAAGCGCTCAAAGAAAATCCAAACGCCAAACTTATTTATACAATTCCCACCTTCCATAATCCGGCCGGGATTACTACAACTTTAGAACGCCGCCGCGAGCTATACAACCTTGCGAAAAAATACGGTGTTTTGATTCTTGAGGACAATCCTTACGGTGAGCTGCGCTTTAAAGGCGAGGAAATTCCGACTCTCAAAAGCATGGATGAAGACGGCATTGTCATCTACTGCGGCTCCTTCTCAAAGGTACTAAGCGCCGGCATGAGGATTGGTTTTGTTTGCGCTCCCTCAGAAGTTCTGCAAAAGATGGTTGTTGCAAAGCAGGTCGAAGATGTCCATACGAATGCATATTTCCAGATCCTTGTCGATCATTATATTCGCGAATGTGATTTTGACGCTCATATAGAAGGAATACGCGCACTTTACCGAGAAAAAAGCTCTCTTATGCTGTCAGAGCTTGATAAACTTAAAGATACCGGCTTGAAATTTACTCGACCGGAAGGCGGATTGTTTATCTGGTGCACATTACCGAAGGGAATATCTCTTGACAGCTTTATAAAAGAAGCCATGTCAAGAAAACTCGCCGTTGTTCCCGGAACGGCATTTAACTGCGATGTTTCGGCTCCGTCGGATAGCTTCAGAATCACCTATTCGACTCCGTCCGAAGATGAGATTGTTCGCGGCGTCAGAATAATCGGTGAATCTCTCAAGGAGCTTTCAAAATGAGCGAAGATAAAATAAACGCAACAGAAAACATAAAAAACGAAAAAAAGAAAAGAATATTTTCCGGAATTCAACCGAGCGGAACTTTGACATTAGGCAATTATATCGGCGCAATACGAAATTTTCTGCTGCTTTCCGGCGAATACGACTGCTTATACTGCGTAGTAGACGAACATGCAATAACCGTTCGTCAGGTGCCGGCTGAGCTGCGCCGTCATACATACGAGACACTTGCAATATATATAGCGTGCGGTCTTTCGCCTGAAGAGAACATACTGTTTATTCAGAGCCACGTTCATCAGCATGCGGAATTAAGCTGGATTCTCGGTTGCTACGCCATGTTCGGCGAGTTGTCAAGGATGACACAGTTTAAAGACAAGTCTGCTAATAACTCTGAAAATATAAATGCTGGTCTTTTCACCTATCCGGTCCTTATGGCGGCGGATATACTTCTGTATCAGGCAGATCTTGTCCCGGTCGGGATCGATCAGAAGCAGCATCTTGAGCTTGCAAGAACTATTGCCGAACGATTTAACGGTATCTACGGAGATACATTTGTGGTTCCTGACGGCTATATTCCCGAAGTCGGAATGAAAATCATGTCGCTTGCCGAACCGACAAAGAAAATGTCAAAATCGGATACAAATGTCAACGGATATGTCGCTATACTTGACGAGCCCGACACGATAATCCGGAAATTCCGCCGAGCCGTTACCGACTCTGACTCAACGGTTAGATACGCTGAAGGTAAAGACGGAATTAACAATCTTATGTCAATATATTCATCCTTTACCGGAAAAAGCTACAATGAGATTGAATCTGAATTTGAAGGAAAAGGGTACGGCGATTTCAAAACAGCCGTCGGGGAAACCGTCTCAGACGGATTAAAACCAATTCGGACAGAATTCAACCGCCTCATGACTGATAAATCTTATCTTGAGTCGGTTATGAAGCAAGGAGCTGAGCAGGCCGGCCGTCTTGCCGAAAGAACTCTAAAAAAAGTTCAGAAAAAGCTTGGTTTCGTGCTGCTCAAATAATGACTTCCTCGGAGTTGATACAATGCAGATTACAGTCAATGAGATAATATATGCGGTGTCGGCAATGCTTTTCGCGGCGTTGATGGCGTTTACATCCACCCCGATTTCTATGGTATTTGCTCATAAAATCGGAGCTATCGACATCCCTAAAGACAACCGCCGGATGCATAACCGCCCTATCCCCCGCATCGGCGGAATCGCCATTTATTTTGCATTTGCCTTTACCTCAATACTTTTTTGCGAACATTCAAAGACTCTGTTTACAATACTTATTGGCGGACTTGTTCTTGCCGTTGTAGGTATTTTCGACGATATAAAGGATCTCAGAGCGTGGATAAAGCTTTTAGCTCAGATAGCTGTAGCTGCTTTAGCGGTATTCAACGGTTTCAGAATTCAGTTTATTAATATATCCGGTGATTATCTGCCTTTTCCTTTATGGTTATCGGTACTGGTTTCAATGGCTTGGATCATAGGCATGACAAATGCAATCAATCTCATCGACGGTCTTGACGGGCTTTCCTGCGGTGTTTCGATAATCGGCTCGCTGTCTTTGCTTTTAGTTATGCTTACCCGCAATCCGATTCCTTCGTCAGCGATAATCATAGCTCTTCTGGCAGCTTCTTGTCTTGGTTTCCTTCCATATAACTTCTATCCAGCAAAAACATTCATGGGAGATACCGGAGCGCTGTTTCTCGGCTATACAATGGCGGTTTTGAGTATCGACGGTGTCTTCAAATGGCACGCTGTTATCTCGTTCGTAATTCCGATAGCAATATTCGGATACCCGCTGTTTGAAACAGTTTTCTCTTTCTTCAGAAGAGTCTATAACAAAAAGAACCCATTCAAAGGCGATAAAGAACATATACACCACAGACTGATAAACTTAGGATTCAATCAAAAGCAATCGGTGGGCATATTATATGCGATATCCGGAATACTCAGCTTGTCGGCCGTTATGTTTACCAACACAAAACTGATACAAGCGTCCGCAATGCTTTTAGCGGCAGTTGTTATATTTATAGTTGAACTTAAAATAATAAAGAATCCTACAACAAGAATACAAGGCGGTTTTCATTTAAAGGACTGCAACAGCAAACCTGGCGAGCATAAAACACCCGCAGAAGTAAACGATGAAGTCTTATCGGAGAATCAGGATACATCTGTTAATAATATTGTTTCATTGAATGAAAACCAGCCCGAAGGTGCGGATGATGAACGGGAACGGCAATAAAACGCAAGGCATCGGCTCTTCGATAGATGAGACCGAATCTTCCGATTTAAAAACCCCTCAGGAAGATACAAGCGAAAAAAAAGCAACTGTCAGTTCGGGGCTTTACTATTCACCGACAAGACAAAGACTGTCTGTTTTCATAGCTGCAGTCATTTCGATTGCAGTTTTAGGTTTATTCTTTATCGGGATGGTTCGCATTGGTGTTATAAACCTTCCGTTCGGCATGAATCAAAGCATTGAAATCCCAGGTGACGCCCCTCAGGAGGACAGTCTTTATCTTGCGCTGAGAAACGGCGACTATCCGCAAACGGCTGATATTTCCTACAACCTTACTCCGGAGCAGTATTTAAAAGCGCTTGAAGCCGCTCCGTATCTCGAAACATATTCAATTGTAATTAAAACCACCGTTTCTTCCGGAACATATAAAAGAATACAGACAGTTCATATCGATAAGAAGAAATCAGGATACATTGCAGATATTTACAGCGGTTCCGAAATAATCAGAAAAGTAACATTTGACGGTTCAAAGATTATAGAAACAGATTACAAAAAAGGCAAGTTATACTCAAACAGAACCTTTCCGCACACCGATGGTTTTACACTGGCGAGCGAAGCCGGAATACCTTCAACCGAAAGATTTCTTGACAAAACAAGCGGTACGGTACTCGAAGGAATAAAAGATTTAGACATAACTCTTATAAGAACCCAGGAACTAAACGCTTTAAGAGTTTCGTATAATACATCATCTCCTAAGCTTAGCGAAACAATGCTAATATCACTTGATATGGGAATAGTCATATCGGCACAGACAACATCCGAAAACGGAGAGGTGCTTTACACCGCTTCGGTCATTGATTAAATTAAAAAAGGAGAACTACCATGAAAAGCTGCAGTATTCCATTTATTGAAAATAAAAAACTTGAAAAGTTTAGCTATCGGGATTTAGAACCGATTAAAATTTCCAACTGGCCTTGGATTAAAGATTACACTCCCAAATGCTCTGCAAAAGTCTTTGTCAGCGGCAGCTGCGGAAAAGGAGAGAAGCTTCATATCCGTCTTACCTGCTATGAGGAAAATCCCAAAGCAGTGTATACGAACTTTTTTGATGATGTTTACAAGGACAGTTGTCTTGAGGCATTTATCTCTTTTGTTCATGGCGGACCTTATATGAATTGCGAGATGAATGCAAACGGAGCATCGCTTATAGCTTTCGGTCCGGACAGAGAGAATCGCACTCGAATTGATGACCTTATAACTCCTCCGGAAGTACGCGCGGAAATTAAAAAAGAAAAATGGAGAGTTGAGATTGTGCTGGATATCTCCGATCTGCGAAAAGTTTTCGGTGAAGAAATCAATATCGATAAAGGTTCCGAATTCTATGCCAACTTCTACAAATGCGGAGACGAAACAGAAACTGTCCATTACGGCTGCTGGAGCCCCATTGAAACTCCCGAACCGGATTTCCACCGACCGGAATATTTCGGTCGAATAGTTATAGGTTGAGGCAAAACCATGAGTTCCGTTCTTGATATAACCCTCGCGCCTTTCGGAAGAAAAAAGATAGAGTGGGTAAAATCATATATGCCGGTTCTCGAGATAATCGGATCGGATTTCTGCAAGAAAAAGCCTTTTGAAGGATTAAAAGTTGCAATGTCGATACATCTTGAGGCAAAAACTGCCTATCTTGCAGAGATACTGAGAGACGGCGGAGCTGAGGTATATATTACCGGCTGTAATCCTCTTTCCACTCAAGACGATGTGGCAGCTGCTCTCGCAGCAGAAGGACTCAATGTATTTGCAAGACACGGTGTTGGCGAGGATGAATATAAAGAGCACCTCAAAGCGGTGCTTGACTGCTCTCCCCATCTGCTAATCGATGACGGAGGAGATCTGGTTCAGTTGCTTCACGGTGAGTGTGCGAATAAAACTTCTAATTTAATCGGCGGTTGTGAAGAAACCACAACCGGTGTTCACCGCTTATTCGCTCGCATGAGAGCCGGGCTTCTTCATTTCCCGATGGTAGACGTCAACAACGCCGACTGTAAATATCTGTTTGATAACAGATACGGGACCGGTCAGTCGACGATAGACGGTATAATGAACACGACCAACCTTATGATTGCCGGAAAAACAGTAGTTATCGCCGGATACGGCTGGTGCGGACGCGGGTTGGCAATGCGGATGAAGGGTATGGGTGCTCTGGTGATTGTCACCGAAATCGATCCGGTAAAGGCAATTGAGGCTGCGATGGACGGTTTCAGAGTGATGAAGATGGACGATGCGGCCCCCTTAGGCGATTTCTTCGTTACGCTTACCGGATGCTGCGATGTTATCGTAGGTCGTCATTTCGATATGATGAAAGACGGTGCGGTTCTTGCGAATTCAGGTCATTTTGATGTCGAGATAAACAAACGCGAGCTTGAAGCTCGCTCGGTTAAAATATTCGATCGCCGCAATAATATCAGGGGTTATAGACAAAAAGACGGGCGAACACTGAATCTGCTTGCCGACGGAAGATTGGTTAATCTCGCGGCTGCTAACGGTCATCCTGCTGAAATAATGGATATGTCATTCGCTCTCCAGGCAAAGTCACTTGAATGGCTGGTTCAGAATAAAGGCAGGCTTGAAAATAGAATTTATCCGGTGCCTGCCGAAATTGACAGATATGTAGCCGAACTTAAGCTAAAAGCCATCGGTTGTTCCATTGATTCGCTTACGGTACAGCAGAAGGAATATCTTGAGAAAGTAGATTAAGATGAAAATACTTATAATTCGGCACGGAGACCCTGACTACGCACTCGATTCGCTTACTCCCCGCGGTTTTAAAGAAGCGGAAGCTTTGGCTGAATGGCTCGGAAAGAGGCGGATTGACCATATCTACGCTTCGCCTTTGGGAAGAGCTCAAAGAACCGCCGAACCTACCGCAAAAGTTCACGGACTTAAAATCGAAACATTAGACTGGCTTGCGGAAATCCCAATCTCGGTAAAACCACCGTACAAAGAATTTGGAATAGATGCAGAACCAAACTTTTGTCCCTGGAATATGCAGCCGCGCTTTTGGACAAAGCAGCCTGATTTTTACGATTCGAAAGATTGGTCAAGCAACCCTCTTTATAAAGACGGCGCTGTTCAGAAAAAAATGAAAGAAATAGACGAAGGTTGGTATAATCTTATGTTGAAATGGGGCTACAAACGCAACGGTCAGATCTACGATATCTCATCGCAAGCTGACAGAAGCGCAGTCATAGCTCTTTTCTGCCACCTCGGTCTCGGTAACGCTTTAATATCAAGAATTACAGGCGCAGCGCTGCCTTTGGTTTGGCAAACACTATTTTTAGCCTGTTCTTCGGTTACTACTCTTTATACCGAGGTATATCCGCCGTTCCATAACCAATGTCATATGCGGCTTGTCGGATTAAGTGACGTCAGTCATCTTGCACTTGCCGGACTTGAAACCTCATCATCCGGTTTGCACAGCCTTTTGGAGGAATAATACTATAAATTGACCCAAGACAAAAACAAAATATCAGTTGAAGAACGCGCCAGACTCGGCACCCTCTCCGGAATTGCAGGCATCATCGTTAATCTCCTGCTTTTTGGAATAAAATTAATTGCGGGATTGCTGTCAGGCTCCGTTGCGATTATAGCTGATGCTACAAACAATCTTTCCGACGCCGGAACATCAATCATTACGGCAATAAGCTTTAAGTTAGCGGAAAAGCGCGCAGATCGTGAACACCCCTTCGGTCATGCAAGAATTGAGTATATCGCCGGACTTATTGTATCATTTATTATTGTATTGCTGGGTGTCGAACTTTTTAAGTCGTCAATTAAAACAATTGTCAAACATAAAGAATCGACGTATACTGCGCTTATTTTTATTATCCTTATAACTTCAGTTATTATAAAACTGCTTCTTGCTTTATTTTATAAAAATATCGGAAAAAAGATTAATTCTGTTTCTCTTGAAGCCGCCGCAACAGACAGTTTATCAGATGTATTGTCCACAGGCGTGGTTATAGTGGGAGCGATTATAAGCAAATTAACCGGTTATCAAATTGACGGTTGGTTAGGAGCGGCGGTTGCCCTGTTTATTCTTATTTCCGGAATAAAGCTTATAAAGGAAACTACCGATCCGTTGCTTGGCGCTGAGCCGGACCCGGAATACGTAAAGGAAATTGCTGATGAAATAATGTCATACGAAGGCGTTCTCGGAATGCATGATCTTGTTATTCACAGCTACGGAAGCGGCAGAACATATGCTTCTGTTCATATTGAGGTGTCTGAAAATAAGCCGATACTTGAAAGTCATGAGCTTATAGACAATATCGAAAATGATTTTGTGAAAAAAGGGGTTCAGCTTGTAGCGCATCTTGATCCGGTAAATTACGACGACCCGAAGGTAAATTACCTTCGTATGAAAGTAACTGAAATTGTTCGCAATATAAACCTTGAGCTGGATATTCATGATTTCCGTGTCGTCCTTGGTAAAGAACAAAGCAACCTTATATTTGATGTTGACGTTCCCGTTGAATATGAAAAAACAGACGCCGAACTTGTAAAACTGGTTACTGAAGAAATTCACAAAATTTCAAAAGAATACAATCCGGTTATAACCATCGATCGTGGATACGAACGAATAAGCAAAATAAAAAACGAGGCATAAAACCTCGTTTTTTGATTTTCAGATACTGAATAAAAGCTCGGAATAGCTTGGTAACGGCCAGACATCCCGCGGAGTCAACAGTTCAAGCTCATCGGCAGCTTTTCTTAAAGCTTCCATAGCCGGGAGAACGCTTTTTCGGTAATATTCAGCGCAGTCGATAGGTTCTTTAATCATCTTCGCGCCGTTTATCGTACGGTCAAGCGCGAGAGTTCTGTCATACAGGCTGTCGCTGAGAACAGCTAAATTCTTAGCCATTACGGCAGAACTGTCGCTTGTTCCCGATATGCCGACCGCTTTTCTTTGAGCGGCGCCGTAAGCTGCCTCAGTGGTATATCTCATGGCGGCAGGAATAAGCTGACGATTTGATATATCAAGCATTGTAAGCGCTTCGATATTTACTACTTTTATGTAATTATCAACAAGAATTTCATATCGTGCTCTCAACTCACGTTCGGTATATATTCGGTGTTTGGTGAATAACCGGATATTCTCCTTGTTCATTATCAGAGGAAGAGCCTCAGGAGTAGACTTGAGATTTAACAACCCTCTGCGATCAGCTTCTTCTATCCATTCGGTGGAATAATTGTTTCCGTTAAAAATAATGCGGGAATGTGCCTTGTAAACATCACGGATTAAGAAATAAAATTCATCTTCCGCATTATCGGCTTTTTCAAGTCGTTCGGCATATCTTTCCAATACATCTGCAACTATGGTGTTTAAAATTGTATTGGGACCGGAAATCGAATTTGACGAACCGAGCATACGAAATTCAAATTTGTTGCCGGTAAAGGCAAACGGAGAGGTTCTGTTGCGGTCCGAAGTATCTTTTTTGACTTCGGGAAGCGTCCTGACTCCGGTGTCCATACCGCAGACGTCGAGATGATTATACGGACGTCCGTCAGCTATACATTCGAGTATTTCGGTTATTTCGTCGCCTAAGAATACGGATATAATGGAAGGAGGAGCTTCGTTGCTGCCGAGGCGATGATCGTTGCCGGCAGAAGCCACAGAAATCCTTAAAAGATCCTGATGCTCATCTACTGCCTCAATTACCGCTGCTAAAAAAACCAGAAAAACTTTGTTTGAGGAAGGATCAGCGCCTGGATCAAACAGATTGATACCTGTGTTTGTCGATAATGACCAGTTATTGTGCTTACCGCTTCCGCTGATGCCAGCAAAAGGCTTTTCGGACAGCAGACACGCCATGTTGTGGCGTTCCGCGACTTTTTTCAGGAATTCCATTGTAAGCTGATTGTGATCGGTCGCGGCGTTAACGATACCATATATCGGCGCAAGCTCATGCTGAGCCGGAGCAGATTCGTTGTGCTCGGTTTTTGCGTAGATGCCAAGTTTCCAAAGTTCGCGGTTCAAATCCTGCATGAATTCGATAACCCTGGGACGGATAGCGCCGTAATAATGATCTTCAAGTTCCTGACCCTTAGGCGAACGAGCGCCGAAAAGGGTTCGACCGCAAAGCTTGAGATCAAGACGCTTTTCATAAAGAGAACGGTCGATAAGAAAATATTCCTGTTCTGCGCCGGCTGTCGGAACGACGCGGGTAACATCGCTGTAACCGAAAATCTGACAGATTCGTGTTGCAGCGGCGCTGATAACATCCATTGAACGCAGCAGAGGGGTCTTTTTATCAAGCACCTCTCCGCCAAAAGAGCAGAAAGCCGTCGGAATGCAAAGAGAGTCATCCTTTATAAATGCATAAGAGGTAGGATCCCAGGATGTATAACCGCGGGCTTCAAAAGTCGCTCGAAGACCGCCCGAGGGGAAGGAAGAGGCGTCCGGCTCGCCTCGGATAAGCTCCTTGCCGGAAAACTCCATAATTATTTTTCCGTTTCCGTAAGGAGATATAAAGCTCACATGCTTTTCCGCCGTTATTCCCGTCATAGGCTGGAACCAGTGGGTAAAATGTGTTGCTCCGTGCTCGATAGCCCAGTCTCTCATTGCGTTTGCCACGACGTTTGCAACGGTAATATCAAGCTCCCGTCCGTCTTCGATAGTCTTATGCAGAGATTTATAAATATCCCGCGGCAGCCTTTCGCGCATAACATCGTCGTTGAAAACCATGCAGCCGAACATCTGTGGCAGATTTTCAGCTGTTATTTCAATATTATAATCGAACATAAAAAACCTCATAATTGAAGCCGCAGAAGTTAAAATTCATTAATACTTGAGTATAAATTATACCCTAATCGACTGAATTTGTCAAGCTGATAGTGTTAATTCTGCTAAATACTTATAGACAAAAAGGTATTTTTTCGTAGTTGCAATAAATGGAGCATTTCATCTATAAAGATGATTTTCAAAGTATTAATTCTTTTAGTGTATAATAACATCGCTTTAAAATATATAATATTTCTGAGAACGTCTATTTTTCTGAATAAAATATACAGAAATATATGTCCTGTTCTTTATTAAACAAACATTTTAAACAAAATGATTGTATAGATATTCATCATAATATACATAATAAAGCCGATATTTGCGCAAAAATTAATATTTATCGGCTTGTTAGAATAGATATATTGTAGTATAATATATTATGTTTAATAAGCTGTATTGCAAACCTTATAATAAAAGACAGAGTTTTGCGGAGGATTATAATGAACAGGGAAGCATTTTTGATACTTGAAAACGGTCAGGTATTCAAAGGCAAGCGTATAGGAAGCGATAAAGAAGTCGTGTCAGAAATAGTGTTCAACACATCAATGACGGGTTATCCGCAAGTATTGTCATCTCCTGCTTATGCAGGGCAGACGGTAGTTATGACCTATCCTCTTATCGGTAATTTCGGAATCTGTTATGACGATATGGAATCGGAAAAACCTTGGCTCGACGCTCTGATAATACGCGAGGCTTCAAAAGAACCATCTAATTTCAGATCTGATATTTCTCTTATTGATTTTCTTAATAAATACGATGTTCCGGGAATTGAAGGAATTGATACAAGAGCTCTGTCAAAAACCTTGCGTGATAACGGAGTAATGAACTGTATGATAACTTCAGATCCCAATTTTAATATTACAACAGTCACCGAAAAGCTGAAAGAGCATAAAACCGGTAATCTTGTCGAAAAAGTAACCTGTCGTGAAAGATATATTGTCCCCGGTGTAAAATCACTTGAAGAAAACGGCGTTATGTCCGGATATGTTGTTTTCGACAGCGCGCGTTATGATGACGGTCAACGCGAAAAAGAGCCGTCTTATATCAAAGAGCTTAACGGCGCAGGGCTTAAAATAGCGCTTCTTGATTTGGGCGACATATATAATATTATCCGCTCGCTCGCATCACGCGGCTGTGATGTTGAAGTATTTCCCGCTCAAACGGAAGCAAGGGAGATATTGTCTTCACATCCTAATGGAATAGTTATTTCAAACGGCCCAGGAGACCCAAAAGAATGCCAAGGAATCATAAACGAAATAAAGAAACTTTATGATGCAAATGTTCCCATCTTTGGAATTTCTCTCGGTCATCAGCTGATGGCTTTGGCGACCGGAGGTGATACCCGAAAGATGGTACACGGACATCGCGGCGATAATCATCCGGTAAAAGACCTTTCGAACGGTCGAGTATATATAACAGCGCAGAATCACGGCTATGTCGTCGACACCGAAAGTCTTGACAATGATATTTCAGTTCCGTATTTTGTTAATGTTAATGATGGCAGCAACGAAGGAATACAATATATTCATAAAAACATCTTTACGGTTCAGTTCCAGCCGGAATCTTGCTGCGCTATGCAAGGCGAAGGCTGCATGATTGATAAATTTCTCGATAGGATAACAAGCAGTAAAAACTAAAAGAATAACCTTAAAAGTTTGATTATTAATATTTATAAAACACCGCGGTGCGGAGGAAAAAATGCCAAAGAATCCAGAAATTAAAAAAGTAATGGTTATCGGTTCCGGTCCTATTGTTATCGGACAAGCCGCAGAATTTGACTATTCCGGAACCCAAGCCTGCCGTTCGCTAAAGGAAGAGGGTATAGAGGTCTGCCTTGTCAACTCTAATCCGGCAACAATAATGACGGACAGAGAGATAGCCGATCAGATATATATTGAGCCTCTTAACATAAAAACCCTCGAAAAGATAATTTTAAAAGAAAAGCCTGACAGTTTACTCCCGACTTTAGGCGGACAGGCAGGACTGAATTTAGGCATCGAACTTGCCGAATCCGGTTTCCTTGCCGCTCATAAAGTACGTCTTTTGGGAACAACTGCTCAGACAATAAAAAAATCAGAAGATCGCCTGGCTTTCAAAGAAGCAATGGAAAAGATAGGCGAGCCTTGCGCGCCGTCGTGTGTAGTTGAAAATATCAACGACGGAATTGCATTCGCCGATACAATAGGTTATCCGGTGGTACTGCGTCCGGCTTACACATTAGGAGGTACCGGCGGAGGCATAGCGCACGACATCGATGAGTTAAAAGATATTCTCGAAACCGGACTCAGACTTTCAAGAGTTGGTCAGGTACTTGTTGAACGCTGTATTTCAGGATGGAAAGAAATTGAATACGAGGTTATTCGTGACGCTTCCGGTAATTGCATAACCGTTTGTAATATGGAAAATATCGACCCCGTCGGTATTCACACAGGCGACAGCGTTGTTGTAGCGCCTTCTCAAACTCTTTCCGATAAAGAACATAAAATGCTCCGCGCCGCTGCTTTCAATATAATTAACGAGCTTCAGATTACGGGCGGCTGCAATGTTCAGTTTGCGCTGCATCCGACAAGCTTTGAATATTATGTAATAGAGGTAAACCCGCGCGTTTCCCGCTCATCAGCGCTCGCATCCAAAGCAACCGGATATCCCATAGCAAAAGTTACCGCAAAGATAGCCATTGGGTTTCGTCTTGACGAAATTATTAATGCGGTAACCGGCAAAACATTTGCCAGTTTTGAACCGTCGATCGATTATGTCGCTCTGAAATTCCCGAAATGGCCTTTTGATAAATTTGTTTATGCTAAGCGCGAGCTTGGAACTCAAATGAAAGCGACCGGCGAAGTAATGGCAATAGCCGATTCATTTGAAATGGCTTTAATGAAGGCTATTAGAGGCGTTGAAATATCTGTTGACACTTTGAACTTGCCGAAGTTAGCTAAAAAGAACGATGAAGAGCTTCGTTTAATCTGCAAAAACGCGACGGATGAAAGACTGTTTGCAGCCTTTGAGCTTATAAAAAGAGGTGTATCAATAGATAAGCTGCACCGGCTGACAATGATTGATAAATGGTTCCTCTTTAAGCTTAAGAACCTTGCCGAATACGAGAAATCCATAACAAATTCTGAGTTAACAAGTGAAAAATATATAAAAGGGAAACGCCTCGGTTATACCGACTCTGCGATTGAAAGAATATCCGGTTGTCGCGTTCCTTTAACTTTGCTGCCCGACTATCGTATGGTAGATACCTGTGCGGCTGAATATGAAGCGCAGACACCTTACTTCTATGGCAGCTTTAACGAACCGGCCAACGGCGGAATAAATGAAGCGCTCTCCTTTATAAATCGCTCGGATAAAAAGCGCGTTGTTGTTTTAGGCTCAGGTCCTATCCGCATAGGACAGGGTATTGAATTTGATTACGCGTCTGTTCACTGCGTATGGTCGCTCAAGCAGCTTGGTTATGAAGTTGTTATTATAAATAACAACCCCGAAACGGTATCCACCGACTTCGATACCTCCGATCGGCTCTACTTTGAACCGTTATGCCCGGAAGATGTTATGAACATCATCAACATCGAAAAACCTGTCGGTGTCGTGGTTGCCTTCGGTGGTCAGACTGCTATCAAACTTACAAAAACTCTTGCCCGAAATAATGTTCGTATTCTCGGTTCCTCCGCTAATTCGATAGATATGGCGGAAGACAGAGAACGCTTCGACGAGCTGCTTTCACGCCTTGATATCGCTCGCGCAGAAGGTGCTACCGTTATGACATTAGAAGAAGCGTTGACAGCGGCGAATAAAATTACTTATCCCGTACTCATCCGTCCCTCATATGTTTTAGGCGGTCAGAATATGATAATTGCGTATTCCGATGAAGATGTAACGGAATACATGAATATAATTCTGTCACAAAAAATCGACAATCCGGTACTGATTGATAAATATATCAGCGGTATCGAGATTGAGGTTGACGCAATTTACGACGGCAAGAACATACTTATACCCGGTATCATGGAACATATCGAGCGTACCGGAATACACAGTGGAGATTCAATAGCCGTATATCCTGCTCCGCATGTAAATGACGAAATCGCCGATATGGTTATGAAAGTAACCGAGAAACTCTGCCATGGACTTAATGCGATTGGCCTTGTCAATCTTCAGTATATAATAAAAGACGAAAAGCTTTACGTTATAGAGGTAAATCCACGCGCGTCGAGGACAGTTCCTTACATCTCAAAGGTAACCGGAGTGCCTATGATAGACCTCGCTGTCAGAGCTTCCTTCGGTGAAAAACTGGAAGATATGGGCTACGGCACCGGAATTTACAAGATATCGCCATATGTTTGCTGCAAGGTTCCGGTATTCAGCTTTGAAAAACTGACTAATGTTGATACCGCACTCGGACCTGAGATGAAATCAACAGGAGAGGTTCTCGGCATCGGTAAGAACCTTCAGGAGGCTTTATTCAAAGGTCTTATTGCCTCCGGCTCAAAAATGAAAAAAAGCGGCGGAGTCTTCCTGTCGGTAAGAGATCAGGATAAGAAGGAAATAGGCGAAATTGCCGAGAAATTCTATAATTTAGGTTTTAAACTCTATGCGACAGCCGGAACGGCAGAGCTTATTAATCGCAAAGGAATGGATGTCGAAGTGGTCGGCAAAATCCACGAAAGCGATGTCACACCGGGTTATCATACAGTCATTAATCTTCTTGATAACGGGTCAATAAGCTATGTAATATCTACATCCACCAAAGGCCGAGATCCGGCGCGCGACTCGGTAAGAATCCGCCGCAAAGCGACTCAACTTGAGATTCCCTGTCTTACTTCCCCCGATACAGCCAATGCAATCGCAGACTCTCTGATGAGCCGTTTCTCTGCGACCAATACCGAAATCGTTGACCTTAATTCGATGCGGTCGAAAAAGCAGAAACTGAAATTTACAAAGATGCATGGCTGCGGCAACGACTATATCTATATCAACTGTTTTAATCAGGAAGTACAAGCTCCCGAATCTCTCGCAGTTATGCTCTCCGACCGCCATATCGGAATCGGCGGAGACGGTATAATACTTATCGGTTCGTCCGACGTCGCAGATGCGAAAATGAGAATTTTCAACACCGACGGCTCGGAAGGTAAGATGTGCGGAAACGGTATCCGCTGTGTTGCTAAATATCTTTACGATAACTTTATAGTACACAAATTAAGAATGCGGATTGAAACTCTTTCCGGCGTTCTGAACCTCAAGCTCTCAACAATGCACGGTCTTGTATCTCATGTGAAAGTTGATATGGGCAAAGTTATCCTCGAACCGGAAAGAATACCTGTCAAATTGACCGGCGACAGCATTATTGACCGAGCCGTTATCATAGGCGACAAGACCTGGAATATAACCTGTGTTTCGGTCGGCAATCCTCACTGCGTCGTATTTTGCGAAGGTATTGATAAAATGGATCTTGCAAAGATAGGCCCGTTGTTTGAACATAATCCGATTTTCCCTGAGCGTGTCAATACCGAATTTATCGAGGTTATAGACGAACGCACACTGAAAATGAGAGTCTGGGAGCGCGGCAGCGGAGAAACGATGGCTTGCGGCACCGGCGCCTGCGCGTCGGCTGTCGCAGCGGTATTGAATAAACACTGCCCGAAAGGTGAAGATATCAACGTTATTCTTCGCGGCGGCGTTCTCGTTATCAATTTCAGCGGCGAAAATGTCTTCATGACCGGTCCCTGTGTCAAGGTCTATGAGGGAGAGGTTGAGATATAAAAATAGCTTTTACAAACGACAGCTAATCATTTTATTTATTATTGAAATGAATGGAGCCAGGAGTTTATAATTAAATAACAAACTTGTTGTTTCAATCTCGTAATAATCATTACACAGGAGGAAAGAATAATGTCAGTTATCAGCGAATATCTTCAACTGCTTCCATATTGGGATAAGCTGACAGAGTCGGAAAAAGACTTTGTCAAAGCTAACACAACAATTCAAAAATATGAAAAAGGAAGAATAATTCAAGGATATTCCGACTCCTGTTTAGGTATGATCTATGTTTTGAAGGGTTCTATCCGTGTATTGATGATTTCCGAAGAAGGAAGAGAGATTACGCTTTTCCGTCTTAATAAAGGCGACTCCTGTATTCTTTCAGCGGCATGTGTTTTAAGTCAAATTACTTGTGAGACACAAATGGTCGCGGTTGAGGACATCGAAATTCTTGTTGTGAATCCTGAAGCTTATAAAAGTCTTATGAATAGCAATCTCAATGTAAAATGCTTCACATATGAACAAGCGACTGAAAGGTTCTCTATTGTCGTTTTTGTACTTCAGCAAATTATCTTTGCCCGTTTCGATCAGAGGCTGGCGAGCTTTCTTATCGCATATTACGAAAAAACCGGTCTTTCAAAGTTGAAAATGACTCAGGAGGCGATTGCTGTTGAAGTCAATACCGCAAGAGAAGTTGTTGCAAGGATGCTGAAACAATTCGCCTCAGACGGACTCATCGAGATGAAGCGAGGAAGCATAACTTTTCTTGATATCGAAGGCTTACGGCTTCTTCAATGATTTTATAAAATCATTGAAGATGATTATATTAAAACACCGAAAAAAATCGGTGTTTTTTATTTTATGTGACTTAGTCACGGAAAACGAATTTTAAATCGTATATAATAACCGTAGAGTTTTAGTTTTACTGACATTTTGATGATATATTACAAAATACTATTGAAATGTTCAACTAAAAATGTTAAAATATAACAAAGGGGAAAATAAATGCGAAAAAGAATAATTCTATTACTTATGATTTTTGCGGTTGTGATTTCTTCTGCTCTTTACAGCTGCACCGATAAACCGGTTGATGTAGAGGTCAACATGACCGATTCGGAAGGTGATTTACAGACGGCATCGGATGCAAAAGATGAAAATGTGTCGAATGTTGATACCAATACCGCTCCCGATTTTACAGTAAAGGATTCAGACAATAACGATATAAAGCTTTCCGATAAATTCGGAAAACCAATAATCGTGAATATCTGGGCTACCTGGTGCGGTCCCTGCTTGTCGGAACTGCCGGCATTCAACAGCTTGGCAGATAAATATAAAGACGATATATCTTTTATGATGGTAAACCTGACGGATAACACAATGGATACCATTGATGCAGTTAAAGAATTCACTGCTAATAAAGGTTATACCTTCCCGGTTTATTATGACACCGAAGGTAGTGCCGCACAAGCTTACAATGTGTTTTCAATTCCGCTTACAATTTTTATTGATGAGAACGGCAATGTAAAAGATCAACATGTTGGTTCAATGAGTGAAGATATCCTGCAAGGCTATATTGATGAGCTTTTGAAAAAGGATTCGTAATAATGTGACTCGGTCACGGTAAATTGACTACAAATATGGTATACTTACTGCAGAAAGGCGGTGAGAAATAATGAAAATCACCTTAAATAAAGATGAGGAAGTCGTCAAAACCATAAAAGAAGGCTTAAAGCTCAAGGATGGTTACTGTCCATGTAAATTAGAAAAAACTCCCGAAAACAAATGTATGTGCAAAGAGTTCCGCGATCAGATAAAGGACCCTGATTTTGAAGGCTACTGCCACTGTCTGTTGTATTACAAGTCCAAGGACTGAATTTATGAAACGGTTGCTGAGCTTTGTTGCGGCGTTATCGATATTAGTTGCATCCATAATACTTACAGGTTGTAATAACATAACGATAGAAACAGAAACAAAAAATGAAACGTCCGCAGCAGAAGATATCAAAACAGTTTCAACTGACATTGAAGAAAAGAAAAACCCTGACGGTTATCGTCAGATTGATGCGGAAGAAGCCAAAAGAATGATGGACGAAGAAACCGGATATATCATTCTTGATGTCAGGACAGTACAGGAATACAACGAGGGACATATACCGGGCGCTATCTTGCTTCCCGACTATGAAGTGGAAGACCGCGCCGAGGAACTTCTACCGGACAAGAAACAGCTTATTCTTGTCTATTGCCGAAGCGGAAACCGCAGCAAAGGCGCTTCCGCGGCTCTTTCCAAACTCGGATATACAAACGTGGTCGAATTCGGAGGAATCCGAAGCTGGCCTTATGAAACTGAAACATTATAAACAAAAAAACGGAGGATAAAAATGGCTGAACTTACAATTACAAAGAAAAATTTCGAAAGCGAAGTGCTCAATTCGGATATCCCGGTATTACTTGATTTCTGGGCTGCCTGGTGCGGTCCGTGCAGAATGTTGGCTCCGGTTATCTCTGAGCTTGCCGAAGATTATGCAGGTAAGGTAAAAGTCGGTAAAGTCAATGTCGACGAAGAACCGGAACTTGCAAGCGCCTTCCAGGTAGCGGGTATTCCGATGCTTGCGGTTATGAAAAATGGCAAAGTGGTAAAAACTTCAGTCGGATATAAGCCCAAAGCACAGATTGAAGCGCTTCTTGACTAAGCATAACAGACATTAATGGGATTATTTAATTTATTCAAGCGCACCGACATTAAATCCGGAGTTGAAAAATATAAATCTTCGGATAATGCGGTGTTGCTTGATGTCAGAACACGGGATGAATTTACTCAGGGACATATACCTGACGCAATTAACATTCCGCTGCAAAAGATATCAGAAGCATTATCATATATACAGGACAAAAACACTCCGGTCTTTGCCTATTGTCTGAGCGGGATACGGAGTCGCCGAGCAGTAAATGAACTTCATAGTCTCGGTTATAAGAATGTTGTAAATATAGGCGGAATCAGCGCCTATCAAGGTAAGATCAAGAGGTAAAGATGAAAGTTGTTATTATAGGCGGAGTTGCGGGCGGCGCGTCCGCCGCTGCGCGTCTCAGAAGACTTAACGAACACGCTCAGATTATTGTTTTTGAGCGCACCGGCTTTGTTTCTTACGCAAATTGCGGTTTACCATATTATATAGGCGGAGTGATTGAAGACAAAGAGAAACTGACGCTCAACACCCCTGAGAGTTTTTGGGATCGCTTCCGTGTTGATGTGCGCGTCCGTCATGAAGTTACGAGTATAGACACCAAGAATAAAACCGTTACTGTTCACGGGCTTGATACAGGTAAAACATATCAGGAATCATACGATAAGCTGCTTCTGTCTCCCGGAGCAAGACCTATCATACCCAAAATGCCGGGAATTGAGAGTCCAAGAATATTTACTTTAAGAACGGTTGAAGACACATTCAAAATAAAGCAATTTATAGAGGAAAAACAACCGAAGTCAGCCGTCGTAGTAGGCGGAGGGTTCGTCGGTCTTGAAACTGCGGAAAACCTGCATGTTGCCGGTATAAACGTTACGCTTGTTGAATTGCTTGACCAGGTGCTTACCACACTTGATTATGATATGGCTTCCTTTATCCATTCCGCTTTCAGATGCGAAGGAATTAATCTCAGACTAAGCTCTGAAGTCGAAGGATTCATTGATACCGAAAAAGGAATTCGAGTCAATATAAAAAACAGCGAACCAATCGATACGGACATGGTTCTGTTTTGCATTGGCGTAAGACCCGATTCCGGTCTTGCCAAATCGGCCGGTCTAGAACTCGGCATAAAAGGCAGTATACTTGTAAATGACAAAATGGAAACATCCGAAAAGGATATTTATGCCGTCGGAGATGCCATACAAATTAAGCATACCATAACCGGAGAGCCGGCGCTTGTTTCATTGGCCGGACCCGCAAGCAAACAGGGAAGGATCGCAGCAGACAATATAAACGGCGGCGACAGCCGGTATAAAGGTTCGCCGGGGACATCTGTTATTAAATTATTCGATATAACCGCCGCCAGCACCGGTCTTACCGAAACTGCCGCCAAAGCTAAGGGATACGATTACGAAAAGATTATCCTTTCACCGCCGTCGCACGCAACATATTATCCGGGCGCAAAGACTATGACTGTAAAGCTGATTTTTGAAAAATCATCGCTTCGGATTTTGGGCGCGCAAATTGTCGGTTATGACGGAGTTGATAAACGCATTGACGTTATTGCAACCGCAATATCATTAGGCGCTTCGGCTCTTGATCTGATGGATCTTGATCTTGCATACGCGCCGCCGTATTCTTCATCAAAAGATCCGGTTAATATGGCTGGTTTTGTAATTGAAAACATTATAACGGGAAAGGTAAAACAGTTCCATTGGCACGATATAGAAAATCTACCAAAAGATGGAAGTGTTATACTTCTTGACACAAGAACACCGGCTGAATCCTCAAAGGGAATTATCGACGGATTTAAAAATATTCCCGTTGATGATATCAGGGAACGGATAGGTGAGCTTGACAGAAATAAGCCGGTATATATAACTTGTCAAGTCGGAATCAGAGGATATATAGCCTGCCGCATACTTGAAGCGGAAGGTTTTGATGTCTATAATCTTTCGGGCGGTTATCGTTTTTACGAAACGGTTATGAAAGATAAGTGCCCTTCACCAGAAACTTATACCTGCGGAGCTGATAAAAAATAATTCGTAGCAACAAAAAACATCAAAAGGAGGTATAATCACTTTTCATCACTTCCCGATGATTGGGTATGTCCTTTATGCCATGCGCCAAAATCAGAATTTAAGCCGGAAGAAAATACGAACACTTTCACTTCACCAAATGCAAAGAGATTAATGATTCTCCTTACCGATCCGCCGGCAGCTACGCAAAATTTGACGATATTAAAATAGAATCGGTAGAAATTGTAACTAATGGCATTTGTAATAAGTGCCTTAATATAGAAACAAACAATAAATTAAAACAGGAGGCAAAATAATTATGTCAGACAAAATTGTAAACTTCCCACTTATCGGAACACCTGCACCGGAGTTTTCCGCGCAAACAACACAGGGAGATATCAACTTTCCCGCCGATTTCAAAGGAAAATGGGTAATCCTCTTCTCGCACCCAGCGGACTTCACACCCGTGTGTACCACCGAGTTTATGACTTTCGCAAGTATGCACGAAGAATTTAGAGCACTAAACACAGAACTTATAGGTCTTTCTATTGACTCCATTCACTCACACTTAGCATGGCTCCAAGCAATCAAAGGATATACTTGGAATGGTATCGAAAAACCGTCCGTAGAGTTCCCGCTTATTGCTGACATTAAGATGGATGTAGCAAATAAATACGGCATGCTCCAGGGCGAATCAGACACATCCGCCGTTCGCGCTGTCTTCTTCATCGATCCAGAAGGAGTTGTTAAAACGATTCTTTACTATCCCGCATCAATGGGAAGAAACTTTAATGAAATCAAACGTATCCTTATAGGTCTTCAGAAATCTGCAGCAGAAGGTGTTGCGCTTCCAGCCAACTGGCATCCGGGCGATGATGTCATTGTACCCCCGCCGGGAACATGCGGTGCAATTCGCGAAAGAAAAGAATTAGTTAAAAACGAAGACTATGATATGAAAGATTGGTTCTTAACCTTCAAAAAAGACAAATAAGTTAAAAGCAAACCTTTGTCACTACAAAAAGCAGAGAGTTTTATATTCTCTGCTTCTTTAAAATGAGGGGTCGGCTAGAGTCCGAAGTGCAAACCCCGGGTTAATGATATAAATTCTATATAGAATTTAAGTATTTAAGTGTTTTTTCCCTCGTAAATTCATAAAATTTATGTTAAATAGGGTTGGAAATTGGCAAAAAAGCAAATATTCTACACACTAACCGGAGATTGTTCTAAAATCCTCTTTTCAGAATATATAGTTCGATCCCTCGTTTTATTCGATATGAAAGCAGGTTGCGGCGATTGTGGCGACGCTTGTCCGAGCGGAGCAGTAAGCACGATGCCTCAAAGCAATAATACTCACGAGCTTTTACAGGAGCTTTGTAAACAATCCGCCGACAGATGATTTTTCGACTAACAAGGCAAAACGCCTGTTAAATATACTTCAGAATAACGACAAAAACAAAAAGAAAGAGGTAACACTAATGAAAACTTACAAATGTCTCGCATGCGGCAAAGTCTTCACTGTTGAAGACGGAGCTGAACTTGTATGTCCCGCTTGCGGCGCTACAGGCGACAAGCTTGTCGAAGTAAACCCCTATTACGGCACTCAGACCGAAAAGAACCTTGAGGAAGCTTTTGCCGGCGAGTCGATGGCTCGAAACAAATATACATATTTTGCTTCAGTGGCAAAAAAGGCCGGATATGAGCAGATTTCCGCTCTCTTCCTGAAGACTGCCGAAAACGAGAAAGAACACGCCAAAGTTTGGTTTAAAGAACTCAACGGCATCGGTGATACCGCAGCTAACCTGAAGGCAGCGGCTGAGGGCGAAAACTACGAGTGGACCGAGATGTACGAGAACTTTGCGAAGACCGCCGAAGAAGAAGGCTTCACCGCTCTCGCCAAGAAGTTCAAACTCGTTGCAGCAATTGAAAAACACCACGAAGAAAGATATCTTGCCCTTTTAAATAACATTGAGCTAGCTCAGGTATTCGAAAGGGAAGAGCCTAAAGTTTGGGAATGCCGGAACTGCGGTCATCTCTTTGTAGGTGAAAATGCTCCTAAGATTTGCCCGGCTTGCAACCATCCTCAGGCATATTTTGAGATTAACTGCGAAAATTATTAAGTTTTAAACAATTAAACTTAAGGAGAAAATCTATATGGAAATGAAATTCTATCAGTGTTCCAAATGCGGCAAGATCGTTGCTATTGTAAAAGAAACCGGAGTTCCGATCTTCTGCTGCAAACTTCAAATGGAAGAGATTATCCCCGGCACCACCGATGCTTCAAATGAAAAGCATGTGCCGGTTTACAAAGTTGAAGGCAATAAGGTACTCGTTAAGGTTGGCTCCGAGGTTCATCCGATGATACCCGAGCACTATATCGAGTGGGTTTCCCTTCAAACTAAATTTGGAAACCAGAGAAAAGCGCTCAAACCCGGCGAAGAACCGAAGGTGTGCTTCTCAATTTGCGAAGGCGACGAGGTTGAAGCTGTTTACGCTTACTGCAACCTTCACAGCCTCTGGAAATCTTAATTAATATAACTGGGAGCTGTAGCAAAACACAAATATTGCTACAGCTCCATATTTATGAAATCCCTGTTTAAAAACCACCCCAAACCTTTGGAAAAACGGCAAAAGAAAACAAA
>JGI24712J26585_10000028_pt1 | contig 107753 bp, 96 predicted proteins | sample BioPla3DNA2_FD_26585 | JGI IMG/M metagenome (IMG submission 26585) | reverse complement strand
TTTGGTGGAGCATAGCGGATTCGAACCGCTGACCTCTACAATGCGAATGTAGCGCGCTACCAACTGTGCTAATGCCCCATATTGCCGCCAAAGGGTGATAACAGGCTCGCCCCATGCAACGGTGAAAATTATAGCACGCTTTGCGGCGAATTGCAAGAAAAGAAGACGGGTTTGTGGCCGGTTTTTCTTGCCTTTCTTCAACAAAAATGATATGATAACTTTGCGTTGAAGAGGACGGGTCCATGTTTTTTGTCCAAAGCGAACCGGGGAGGGTGTAAGCCCGGCGACAAACCATGGATCGGATCACCTTGGAGCATCGGGGAAACCTGCGCAGGCCTGCGTTATGGGCTTAAAGTAGGGCGCTTTATGCGCCAACTTGGGTGGTACCGCGGAATTTCCGTCCCATGAGGGGGGCGGTTTTTTATTGGAGGAATGTAATGTATCAAAAAGTCACAACAGACATGAACTTTGTGGATCGTGAAAAGGAAGTCGCCAAGTTTTGGAAAGACAACGACATCATCAAAAAGTCGTTCTCTTTGCGGGATGGAAACGAGCCCTATACCTTTTATGACGGGCCGCCGACAGCCAACGGGCGCCCGCATATCGGGCATGTATTAACCCGTGCCATGAAGGACCTTTTACCCAGATATCACACCATGAAGGGAAAAAGCGTTCTGCGCATCGCCGGATGGGATACGCACGGCTTGCCCGTTGAATTGGAAGTGGAAAGGCGCCTCGGCATCAACGGCAAGCCGGAGATTGAAGAGTTCGGCATCGAGCCGTTTATTCACGAGTGTAAAAAGAGCGTCTGGAATTACTTGAATGAATGGGAAGAGATGAGCGAGCGGGTAGGTTTCTGGCTGGATATGGAAAATCCATACGTAACCTACCACGACGACTATATCGAAAGCGTCTGGTGGAGCCTGAAAGAGATTGCCAACAAGGGCATGCTATATCAGGGCCACAAGGTGGTGCCCTTCTGCCCCCGCTGCGGCACGGCGCTGTCCAGCCATGAGGTGGCGCAGGGCTACAAGGAAGTAAGCGACTATTCCGCCTTTGTGCGCTTTAAGGTCAAGGACAAAGAAAACACCTACCTGCTTGCCTGGACCACCACGCCATGGACGCTGCCAAGCAACGTCGCCCTATGCGTTAACCCTGATGAAGACTATCTTTGGTTCAAGTGGAATGACCAAACCTGCCTGATGGCCAAGGGGCTTGTTCCGGCCATCACGGGCGAAGACCATGACATTATCACGCCCCTTGAAACCGTTAAGGGAAAAGACCTTGAAGGGATTGAATATGAGCCGCTGTATTCCTTTGCTCAGCCCAGGGAAAAGGCCTGGTATGTGGTCAGCGACCACTATGTCACCCTGTCGGACGGTACGGGCATCGTGCACATCGCCCCCGCTTTCGGTGAGGACGACGCCCGCCTTGGCCGGGAGTATCAGCTTCCCTTCGTGCAGCTGGTGAATACCGAGGGTAATTTTATCGAGGGCACCGACTATGCGGGCATGTACATCAAGGATGTTGACCCTCTGATTTTAGAAGACCTTGAGCGCCGTGGGCTGCTGCTAAAAAAGGAATTGTATGTCCATAACTACCCCCATTGCTGGCGCTGCGCAACGCCGCTTATTTACTATGCCCGTGGGGGCTGGTTCATCCGCATGACGCAGGTCAAGGATGAGCTTGTTCATAACAACCGCACCATTGACTGGCGTCCCCCCAACGTGAAAGAAGGGCGCATGGGCAACTTTGTGGGCAACGTGACCGACTGGGCCCTGTCCCGTGAGCGCTACTGGGGCACGCCCCTGCCTGTGTGGATTTGCGACAATTGCGACCACCAGCACGTCATCGGCTCCAAGCAGGAGCTTGCCGATATGGCCGATGGTAGCTATGATTTGCCCGAGCTTCACCGCCCGTGGATTGACAAGGTGACCATCAAGTGTCCGGAGTGCAGCGGCCAAATGCGCAGGGTCAGCGAAGTCATCGACTGCTGGTACGATTCGGGCGCTATGCCCTTTGCGCAGTGGCATTATCCCTTTGAAAATAAGGAGAAGTTTGAAAGCCGTTTCCCGGCTGATTTTATCAGCGAGGCCGTTGACCAGACTCGTGGCTGGTTCTACTCGCTTCTTGCCATCGGCACGGTGGTGTTTGACCGATCGCCCTACAATCAGTGCCTGGTTTTGGGGCACGTTCAGGACAAAAACGGGCGCAAGATGTCCAAAAACCTTGGCAACGTGGTAGACCCCTGGGATGTGTTGAACAACCAGGGCGCCGATGCCTTCCGCTGGTATTTCTATACAGCGGGCGCTCCCTGGCTGCCCAGCCGTTTCTACCCGGAAGCCGTGGTGGAGGGTCAGCGCAAGTACATGTCCACCCTGTGGAACACCTATGCTTTCTATATTCTGTATGCGGATATCGACAAGTTTGATCCGACCGAATATCCGCTTGACAAGGCTGCGCTAACGCTGATGGACCGGTGGATTTTAAGCAGACTAAATACCACCATCAGCCAGGTAGATGCCAGCATTGCTGATATTCGCTTCCCCGAAGCGGCGGCCGCTCTTCAAAGCCTGGTGGATGATTTATCCAACTGGTATGTACGCCGCTGCCGTGAGCGCTTCTGGGGGAAGGGCATGAACGAGGACAAGGCGGCAGCCTTTGCCACCTTGGCGCATGTTTTAAAGACCCTGACGCTTTTGACGGCGCCCATGACGCCTTTTATTGCAGAGGCTATTTATCAAAACGTGGTGCGCACTGTTAACAAGAATGCGCCCGAGTCTGTGCATCTGTGCGACTTCCCCGTGGTTGAGGAACAATACCTGAACGCAGATGTTGAAAAGCAAATGGCAGCTCTGGTGGATGTGGTGCAGCTTGGCCGTGCCTGCCGAAACCTTGCCAACCTCAAGGTGCGCCAGCCGCTGAGCCGACTGCTGGTGAGCGGGGCGCAGTTTGATGAAGAATACGCAGCCCTTGCCAAGGACGAGCTGAATGTAAAAGAAGTGGAGTTTATCAGTGACGCCAGCGCCCTCAACAGCTACCGCCTGAAGCCGCAGCTTCGCACCTTAGGACCAAGGTACGGAAAGCTGCTTGGTAAAGTTTCCAAGGCCTTAAATGAAGCTGATGGCGACAGCGCCGTTGCCGCCTTTGACAGGGGTGAAGATCTGGTGCTTATGGTGGACGAGCAGGAAGTGCGCCTCTCCAAAGGCGATGTGCTCATTGAAACCACCCAGAGGGAAGGCCTGGTTGCCCAAAGCGATCGAGGCGTAACGGTGGCTCTAGACACCCGACTGACTGATGACCTTGTCAACGAAGGCCATGCGCGGGAGCTCATCAGCAAGCTGCAAAATATGCGTAAGGATGCCGGTTTTGATGTAACCGACCGTATTTGCGTCACCTGCCAGGCGGAAGAAGCCTTGCAAAATGCCCTGACGCCCTGGGTTGAAAGCGTCAAGAGCGTGGCCTTGGCCGAGCACTTTGCCTTTGACTCATGCAAGGAAGGCGAGGGATTCACCCAAGAGCTTGATATTAACGGCCTTGCCGCCACCGTGAGCATCAACAAAGTCTAAAGAATTGAAATTAGGTGGTTATATGAAGCCGAGTGGATTGTACAAAAGAGACTACAACATATTAACTTTGGATGAAAAGAAGTTAAAAAAAGAATATCTACAAAGAAAATCAGAAACAAGTCTTTCAGTTCGTAAAGCTATGAAAATCCCTTCCGTTGCTGTCCGACACAATATTTCTCTGTTTCCTAACAACCATATCGAACTAAACGGGATAAAAGAGGAAACGGATATAGCAAAACTAAATGCCGCTTTTTTACAATTGATTTCAAAGGAGGGCTGTCCAGAGCAAGAGGTGTTAAACTTCATCAATAATACTCCTGCTTACCATATAGTTGCAAGTATTCTTATAGACCGTTTTCCATTTGGTCATCATGATTTATACTTGTTTAAAGAAATGGGGCTCGGTATCGAATATCGAACAGATTATGTTTTGATAGGTAAAGGTTCTGGAGGTTACGAGTTTGTTTTGGTTGAGTTTGAAAAGCCTGATGGAAGAATAACTTTACAAGATGGTCATTTGGGAGAAGCATTCCGGAAAGGTTTGTTTCAGGCGGAAGATTGGAAAGCGTGGATGGACGCAAATTTCGATATATTTGCTAAAGATCTCGCTTCAGTAAAAGGTAATTCAGAGCTTCCATTAGAACTGACAAAATATGATTCAACAAGATTTCACTATGTGGTAGTGGCAGGACGACGAGATAATTTCTCAGAAACAACTTATAGAACCGTAAGAGAAAAGCGGCAAAGATTGGATATTCATTTACTACATCATGATAACCTTTACGATAGCTCAGTTAAACTAGAAACTGCTGCAACATTTTAGTCATAAATTTCATGTGCACTTAAGGTTCTCGTCTATAAAAAATAGAGAACAATTACTACATAAAATACTTTCGTTCCATATAGCTTTTAAGCGGCGGAATCATGGCGGCGATGATGAAAAATAGCCCCATCAGCGATAGCGCGCTCACCGCGTACAGCGACCAGACGAACATGGATGTTTGAAAGGTAAGGTGCTGGAAAAATTCAATCAGCATCAGCAGGTTGCCAAGGGCAATCAATAGTCCGCCGGTAATGTATAACCTTCCACCTTTGATATTACGGTACAGGCAGACTGCCACCAGCAGCAAACCTCCAACAAGCAAGGTAACCGGAAATGCGAAGGATAAAAACCAATGATGCCCAAGGCTAGCGTTGATGTATAACAGGTAACCGCCAACTGCCAGGGTATCAAGGGCAATAAAAACCAAGGGATTAGACTTTTTAAAAAAACCGGGCAAAACAAATATAATCCAAGCCAAGGCCAACCCCAGCATGACATAGCCTGACCAGGCGGCATGGCCCTGCGTTTTCAGGCAAACAATGAAGCTGACAAATCCGGCAACAGCCATTAGGGTGGTTAGGAAACCTAAAAAAGTCAGGCGGGCATGGCGGCACTCTTGCGGAAATCTATCCGAATAGCTTTGAGGCTTGTTGGATATTGGTGTTTCCGATAGAATTACCTGTCTGTTACAAAGGGGGCAACGGGCAACTCCTTCTTCCAAGCGCACGCCGCATTGAACACAGTACATACATTAATTCCTTTCGTTGCTTTGAATAAAAACGGGCAAATTCAAGGACACCAAGGAAGCGAAAAAACGCCTTTCAAGGTCTGATTCTTTGACGTTGCGGATGAAGTGGATGCCGGTTTGCCCGTTAAAGCTGATAACAGAACAGTTGTTGGGGTAGGAATACTGAGGGCTGATAACGAACTCAATTTTTTCAATATACGGAAGCATTTCATCGGGCACCTCCACCTGCCCTAAGTTGGATAGGTTAATGGTACCCTTCCTTTCCCCGATACGGCCATATACATAACGCATGGCGGCGGTTTTAATAATGCGGGGAACGGAACGAAGCAAAGGATTTTTTTGAGCACCTACATTGGTGGCTATACGTGCCGCCATTTTTTGCGGCACCACTTCCAAAAGCAATTGGTGCTGCATTTGGAAACATAATTCCTTGAGCGAATGGTCGCCAAACCTTGGGTCAACGCCAAGGTTTAGGGTCAACGAAAAATTGCGCAGGGTGGTTTTATGAAACAGCCTTCGTAAATTAACGGGTATGGTAATTTTTACCGGTTTATGCTTATGAAAGGGTTGCTCTTCCGCCTGTTTTTGGATAAGGGCTTGGAGCATGACCGCCGCTAAAAAGGCGGTAATGCTAACGCCGTGGTCTTTGGCCAGTTTCTTTAGCTTTTCGGTTGATACCGTGCCCGATATCAGGTGATGAAAACGGGGAAATTCATGGGTGCCGCTTAGGCGATAGCTGGTTGCTTCCTTGCGGGAATAGGGGTAGTTTCCGCTACAAAGCGGGAAGCAATCTTCCAGTTCTTTTTTTGATGGCTTTTCGTCAAGGGACAGAATGCCGTGGGTGTGGGGTATGGTAAGGCTCTCTTTTAAATGCAGGTATCTTGCCACCAAGTTTTTCAGGTAGACAAGCCCGCCTGACCCATCGGTTACGGAATGAAAAAATTCCACCGCAAGCCGGTTTTGGTAATAAAGCACCCGGAAACAGCCCTGCCGGATGGCCTTGATACCCATGGGTGTCAGCGGGTAGGCGTAATCTTCCTGAATAACGGGAGAAGAACGCATCTGCTCTAAATAGTGCCAAAAGAAGCCGCCTTTTAAACGCACATAAAAAGTGGGAAAGCGATCGTACAGATCGTTCACCGCTTGCCGGAGTATCTCGGGATCAAGGGGCGCGTCAAGCTCGCAGGACAGGCGAAAGACATTGCTCCATCCCTGCTTCATCACGGCGGGGAAAATAAGCGCGGCGTTGTCCAATCGGAACCATTTAGCCTGGGAAGCCTTTGTCACACGTACCTCCTTAAAACAAGATACCTTACTTTACTATGAAATCCACTTTCTTTCAATCGCTTTCCTCTGCTATAATGCATAAAAAGATTGAGAGGGGATTGAAGATGGAGTGTGTAGTGAAGACCTTTTATCAGTTGACGCTGGATGAATTATACGAAATTTATCAGTTGCGCATCGACGTGTTCGTGGTGGAGCAACAATGTCCCTGCCGGGAGATTGACGAACTGGACAGGGGAGCCGTTCATGTGTTTCTGCGGGATGAAGCGGGCATCCAGGCTTATATCCGGGTACTAAAGCCCGGCGCCAAGTTTGAAACAGCCGGCCTTGGTCGTATCATTGCCAAAAAACGGGCTGTTGGTCTTGGCGCACGCATCGTAAGGGAAGGCATCCGGGCGGCTAAAGAATATTTTAATGCCGATGTTTTAACCCTTGAAGCGCAGGTTTACGCCAAGGGATTTTATGAAAAACTGGGTTTTGTTCAAACCTCCGAAGAGTTCTTGGATGTAGGCATCCCGCATGTGAGGATGGAAAGACATGGACAAAAGCCGTGATAAGGTAGGTTTTTCCTTGTCACTAAGGGTCAAAATGTGATAAAATGTACCCGTTAAAACTAGCGGTCTGCCGATGTCCTTTGGACGGGTTTTTCCTTATAATTTAGCTAGGCAGACGCACGGAAGGATACTTATTCAATGGCAGTAGGATCATGCGTGTTCGTTATTGTGAACCGAGGAAACGCCAACCAGCTTCTGCAAGTGGTGCAGCATCTGGGCGCTCTTCGGGGCACTATTTTTTTAGGGGAGGGAACAGTCCCTTCGCGCTGGGCAAACTGGTTGGGCATCAGCAAAACCGAAAAAGAAGTATTGCTCATCGCTGTGCCCGATGAGCTTCGGAACAATCTATATAGCCTGCTCAGGCAGCGTTTTCAGATGCACAAGCGATATAAAGGCATCGTGTTTTCGGTACCCTATCGGGCGTTCCATCCGGAAACGGGCACACACCGCCCCTTCAACCGCTATGAGGATGCCCCCTATGTATGCTTAATGACGGTGGTCGAAAAAGGGCTTGGGCAAGAGTGTATGGCGCATGCCCGTGCAGCAGGCGCCCAAGGCGGCACTATTATTCATGCGCACGGAGCCGGGGTGCCGCAAGATTTTTATTTTCCTCTGGTAATAGAGCCTCAAAAGGAAATTGTTTTGATTGTCACAAAGCGGGAAAATGCCACCGCTATCAGGGACAATATTTATACGCAAATGCAGCTGGAGCGTAAAGGTTCAGGTATTCTTTTTGCGTTGCCCGTTACTCAGACACTGGGATTGTATGAGGAGTGGCAGCAGGAAAGGAGAGCCACATGAACTTGTTGCGCAGAAAATTTGATGAAGTACTCCGTTCCCTCCTGCCGGTCGTGGTTTTGGTTATGCTTTTGTCACTCACTTTGGTCAAGGCCGATGAGCAGACCATCGCCAACTTCCTTCTGGGCGCCCTGCTGTTATTGGTGGGCCTTGGTATCTTTTTATTGGGCGTGGATTTGGCCATGATACCTATCGGTACACACATGGCGACGGAAGTGGCAACCTCTAAATCCATTTGGCGCATTGCCCTGCTTGCTTTTTTGATGGGGCTTTTGGTCACCGTTGCAGAACCCGACCTGCAAATTTTAGGCGCTCAGGTGGAAGCTGCCTCCGGCGGCGCCATTTCCGGCCGGATGATGGTTTTTTTGGTGTCGGTGGGTGTGGGTTTCCTGATCACCTTGGGTACCATTCGTTTGCTGAGCGGAAAGATGAGCTATGCCATGTTCATGGCCTTAGCTTACGCTGGGATTCTTATTTTATCCATTTTCGTGTCCGAAGAATTTTTGGCCATTTCCTTTGATTCTTCGGGCGCTACCACAGGCGCCCTCACAACGCCCTTTATTCTTGCTTTGTCAGCAGGCTTATCTAAAGTCAAGGGAGGCAAGTCGACTGAGGAAGATTCTTTCGGCATGGTAGGCGTTATGTCCGCGGGACCCATGTATGCCTTAATGCTCATGAGCATTATTACCGGACAAAAAAAGATTGTCGGTTTTCCGGCCGCCACAAAAACTCTTAGCGCAATTGAGCTTTTTCCCCATGAGCTGCTCAATGCCGTGATTGCCTTGGCTCCCTTGTGCGCCATGTTTTTCTTTTTGAATTTTATTCACTTCAAGGCGCCCAAGCGTGAAATTATGGGTATTATTAAAGGTATTATCTATACCATTTTTGGTCTGGCTTTGTTTTTAACAGGAGTCAACTCCGGTTTCATGGATATGGGCAAGCTTATTGGCGCAAGGATTGCGGGCAACTATCTCTGGCTTTTGCCGGGCGTAGGGCTGATGCTTGGCGCTATTGTGGTGCTGATGGAGCCGGCCGTCATTGTCCTTGGACACCAAATTGAAGAGGTGACCGGCGGGCGTATTCCCTTGAATATGATTAGGCTCACCCTGTCAATTGGCGTTGCCCTTGCCATTGGCTGTAGTATGCTGCGCATCATGATACCTTCGGTTAAACTGTGGTATTTCTTGTTGCCCGGCTTTTTGCTCGGTGTTATTTTGTCTTTCCAGGCTGATCCGGTCTTTGTAGGCATTGCCTATGATGCCGGCGGCGTTGCTTCAGGCCCCATGACGGCCACCTTTGTTCTTGCCTTTGCGCAGGGCGCCGCCATGCAAATTCCTACTGCTAATGTCATGGTAGACGGCTTTGGCGTTATCGCTATGGTTGCCATGGCGCCGGTACTGTCCATTATGATTTTAGGCGCTATTTTCCGCCACAAGGAGGCTACTGTGCCAGAAAAAACCAGACAACCCTTACCTGCTTCCGCTCACCTTGCAGGGAAAATTCAAGATTATGATTGCGTTATTGCCATCTTAGAGAAAGGTCTGGCCGATGAGGCCGTGGCGCTGGCAAGAGAAACGGGCGCTCGGGGCGCAACCATTCTTAACGGACGCGGCAGCGGGGGACAGCACATGCATCTGTTCAGTTTCGAGGTTCAAAAGGAAAAAGAGGTTGTTTTCTGGCTGGTGGATGCCCGCATCACCGATAAGATGGCGCAGCATATTCATGATAGTCTGGATCTTGGTTCTCAGGGCAGCGGAACGGTGTTTATTCTGCCTTCGGGCGCTATTGGCTTGGATGCGCCCGTTACCATCGGGCAGAGTCCGCGCCACATGAGCGCAGAGCGAGAAACGGAAAGCTGAGTAAATCAATCAAATAACAATCCCCCCTGTATCGATTAAGTGGTACAGAGGGATAATTTTTAAGAAAACACGGGCTTTGGTTTGCGTTTATTCTTCCGGGACGTTTTCAAAAAAGTCATTTTTTTGGATGTCGTTACCTACACGGGTGCCTGCTAGGCCAAACTTGGAGCTGTCGTACTTGTTGTTCTTACCCATCTGGTGGTTTTTATTCTGCGAACGGTGCAGCTTGAAGGCGGCTTCCGCCAGCTTCAGCGGCGTTTGGCCATCAAGCTTTTCATGCGGGGTTTTCCAATCCATCACGATAGGGTTTTCCTCATGCAGATGCAGGTACAGTTTGCTAATTTCCCATGTGCCGAATTCCTGGGTGCTCTTTGGGTCCACGCTTTTTTTGCCGGCTTCATGAAAGGCGTAGACGGCAAGTTCCGAGCAGACGCGATGAGCGGAATGGCCATACTCTCCGTTTACATCATGGCTGATGAGCACCTTGGGCTTGTACTTGCGTACCAGCTCTACCACAAAGTCCTCCACCTCGTTTTTGCCCCAAAAGTCATACATTTTTTTCATGGTCGGTTGGTTTTTGTCTCGAAACTGTCCGATGACCGGATAGTTACGAATGCCCATAGACCATAGGCCGTTGAGCAGTTCGCTTTGGCGCATATTGTTGGCACAAGTTAGGTAACAGACAACCACGCGCTTGTTTCGTACCCGTTCATAGTAGGGGATGGTGCCACCCATGAACAGCAGCTCATCATCGGGATGCGCTACCAGTACCATCAGGTCGGCTGTTTCATAGGTGGGCTGCCAGCGCTGCACCCAGTCGGGCGGGGTATGGCCCTGGAGGACGAACAGCTCGCCCAAGATGATGTTTGCGCTTTCATTGGCCTGCATCACCAAACGCAGGCCACCGCCGCCTTTGACTTCCACATATTCGTGCGCAAAGCCGCTATCATCGCTTTGGGCAACTTCCTGATCGTTCTGATAGAGGGTCCAAGTATCGGGGCGGGTTCCCCAGCATAGGTAAAGCCCGCCGCAGTCAAAGTGTTTGGGGAGTTCAATGCGGATGGTCGATTCTCTGCCCATATTGCCGACCCATACGGTCATGTACTTTTTGTCGGTGATGTTTTTGCGGGCGGTTGATCCGCCGTTCAGATAGATACGGCAATCGCGGGTGACATCAATGGCTTCTTGGGCCAAAGAACCAACAGGGCAAAGCGGGAGGGTAAAGAGCAGAAAAAGCAGGCAGCATAGCCGTTTCAAAATGGTGTGAGTGTTTGTTGTCTGTTTTGTCACGGTTTCAATCCTTTCAGTTAAGGAACACCGCAAAAGGGTGCTCCATTGTTTGCCTACTTATTTTATCGTATCGTAGGTGAAATGGCAATGAAAAAGAGCTGCGGCAAGTTTTACGTTGCCACAGCTCTTTTAGTTCATTTTACGGCTAAAGGAGATTACACACTTTCCAAAATTTCGCCATAAGAAGGCAGCGGCCATAGGCTACGCTCACTAAGAACTTCTGCTTTATCGGCGATGGAGCGCATTTTATTCATTTCGGGCAATACCTGATGGCGATATACCTGTGTTTTTTCGATGGAACCTTGAGTGTTTTCTGCTGTTTTTAAGGCGCTTTCCAGCTGCTCAATGGATTTATACATGGCTTCGCACAGGTCGTTCAAGGCAAAAATGGTGTTCATTTCCGAGCCTTCCTTACCGATAATCGCCTTTTTGTGGTAGCTTGTCGTGCAAAGAATATCCAATTGCTTTAAGATAGCGGGCAAGAGATCCCTTCGGGCAATGTCCAGCATGCTTCGCCCCTCGATAGCAATGGTGCTTGAATAGTTTTCGGCCAGCACTTCCTGTCTGCTGAACAACTCGCCTTCAGAAAGGATGTTATACTTTTGAAACAGGGTCAGGTTTTTTTCTGTCGTCAGATAAGGTAGGCAGTCGGGCACGGAGGCCAGGTTTAATAAGCCACGTTTCTGCGCTTCTTTTACCCATTCCGCGGAGTAGGCGTTGCCGTTGAAAATGATGCGTTTGTGTTTTTTGATGGTTTGGACAATCAAGTTTTGGCAGGCGGTTTGGAAAGATTCGGCCTTTTCTAAAATATCGGCAAATTCGCACAAGGCATTGGCAACAATGGTATTTAAGACAATGTTGGGCGTTGCGGTGGAAGATGATGAGCCCAAGGAGCGAAACTCAAACTTGTTGCCCGAAAAGGCGAGGGGCGTGGTGCGGTTTCTATCGGAGGAATCCTTGGGAATGCGGGGCAGCATATGAACGCCCACACTCATTCCGCCCGTACTTTCTTTGACATAGGTGTTATGGTTTTCAAGCGCTTCCAAAACGCCCGTTAATTCTTCGCCCAAGAATATGGAAATGATGGCCGGCGGCGCTTCATAGCCGCCCAGGCGCCAGTCATTTGAGGCGGTCGCAACCGACAGCCGCAGCAAATCCTGGTGTTCGTCAACTGCTTTAATCACAGCGCAGAGGAAGATGAGAAACTGCGCGTCCTCCTGCGGGGTTTCGCCGGGTTCAAGCAGGTTGTAGCCGGTATCGGTACACAGGCTCCAGTTATTGTGCTTGCCCGAACCGTTGATACCCTGGAAAGGTTTTTCATGCAACAAACATACCATGCCATGATCCTGAGCGGTGTTTTTAAGCAAGTCCATCATCAGTTGGTTATGATCGGTGGCGGTGTTGGCATCCTCATATACGGGGGCAATCTCATGTTGGGCGGGCGCAGTTTCGTTATGCTCGGTACGGCAAGGGACGCCCAGCTTCCATAGCTCCTGATTGAGGGCATGGCTAAAAGCTTTGACCCTTTTTTGGATGGAGCCAAAGTAGTGGTCGCTTAATTCCTGCCCCTTAACGGGCGGTGCGCCAAAGAGGGTACGGCCCGATACCTTAAGGTCGGGGCGTTTATTATACATTTCCTCGTCGATCAGGAAAAATTCCTGCTCTGCCCCCACGGTGGGAATCACACGCTTCACATCCCTGTTTTGAAACAGGCGCAGGATGCGCAGACTTTGGCGACTGATTTCATCCATGGAGCGCAGGAGGGGCGTTTTTTTATCCAGCGCTTCACCCGAATAGGAGATAAACACGGAGGGAATATATAAGGTTTTTCCTTTGATAAAGGCATAACTTGTCGGGTCCCAGCCGGTATAGCCACGAGCTTCAAAGGTTGCCCGAAGACCGCCTGTGGGCAAGCTGGAGGCGTCAGGCTCTCCCCGCACCAGCTCCTTGCCGCAAAAATCCATCATGACCCGTCCGTTTCCATCGGGGTTGAGAAAAGCTTCATGTTTTTCGGCGGTCACGCCCGTGAGCGGCTGGAACCAATGGGTAAAGTGCGTGCAGCCCTTTTCAACCGCCCAGTCTTTCATAGCGTTTGCCACCACATCGGCCACCTCTTCGGACAGGGGTTTGCCGGTTTTTCGGGTTTGGGCAAGGGCTTTGAAGGTTTCCTTGGGAAGCCTTGAGCGCATGGCCTGCTCATTAAACACCAAGCTGCCAAAAATTTCCTGAATCATTTCTTCTCCTTACAGTAAGAAAATACCGCTTTCATCGCAGGCGGTACGTATCGCCTCGCTCCAATAGGAAGATTGCACTTCGCCTATATGACGCTTTTCTAAGAGCACCATACACATTCTGCTTTGGCCGATACCGCCGCCAATGGTGTAGGGCAGCTCGCCTTGAAGCAGGGTACGGTGGAAGGGGAACTTTTCACGGTACTGGCAGCCTGATTTTTCAAGCTGGCTTTTGAGGCTTTCGGGGCTGACACGAATGCCCATGGAACTGATTTCAACAGCCGTTTGAATTGTTTCGTCCCATAAGAGAATGTCGCCGTTGAGCGCCCAATCGTCATAGTCGGGGGCACGGCTGTCATGGGGCTGGCCAGACTTGAGCTTATCGCCAATTTGCAAAATACAGGCTGAACGGTGTTCCTTGGTAAACAAGTATTCCCGTTCCTTGGGGGTTTTGTTCGGATACAAATCTTCCAATTCTTGGGAGGTAATAAAGCTTGCTTCCCGCTCAATATCGGTTGTAAGTTGCGGAAAGCGCCACTTGAGCATGTCGTTGGTAATGCCGATGGCGGTGATGATGCGCTGCATGGCGTCTTTTAAGGTGGCCATGGTGCGCTGCTTTTCAGTAATCACCTTTTCCCAGTCCCACTGGTCCACATAGATGGAGTGTAGCGGCCCCATGGTTTCGTCCCGGCGAATGGCGTCCATGTCGGTATAGAGACCTTCACCGACAGGAAAGCCGTATTGTTTCAGAGCGAGGCGCTTCCATTTAGCCAAAGAGTGAACTACATCCAGCTGGGTATTGTCGTCCTTCACCTCAAAACGGACAGGGCGCTCAACGCCTGACAGGTCATCGTTCAGGCCGGATGCGGTCTCTACAAACAGGGGGGCGGACACCCGTTTTAGGTGTAGCGCCCTTGACAGCGCCTGCTCAAAGGTGCTCTTAATCATCCCAATCGCTTCTTGTGTTTCATACAGGGAGAGTAGGGGCTTATATTCTTGTTGACCAAGTGCTAAAGGCATGGGATATCCTCCTTCAAAGAATGCTTCATTATAGGGGGCAAAAACGAGCTTTGTCAATTTAGTGGCAGGAAAGGGCTGTTTTTTTGCTGTTTATAAGAAAAAACCGCAGCACCCTTGAATGCTGCGGTCAAAAAGTTTGTGAAGATTAATCCTCGTCGTCCTCGTCCTTTTCGGCGCTTTCGATAACCTTTTGCGCCACATCGGCGGGCACTTCCTCATAGCGCTCAAAGGCGGTGGTGAATGAGCCTCTTGCCTGGGTCATGGAACGAAGGTCGGTGGCATACTTGGCCATTTCACTCATGGGAACCTCGGCAATGACTTGCTGTTGCCCGTCAACCTGGTTCATGCCCATGATGCGGCCACGGCGCTTGGACACATCGCCCATCACATCGCCCATGTACTCATCGGGAACCAGCACCTCGACCCGCAGGATAGGTTCAAGCAGAACAGGGGATGCCTCCTTACAGCCTTTTCTGTAGGCGATGCGGGCGGCAGTCTTAAAGGCCATTTCAGAAGAGTCTACCGAGTGGGAGCTGCCGTCATAGAGCTTGGCGCGAAGGCCAACCATCGGGTAACCGGCCAAAACGCCCTTGACGATGTTTTCCCTCAGGCCCTTTTCCACGGCGGGGATAAAGTTGCGAGGCACGGCGCCGCCGACAACCGCATCGACAAACTCAAACTCGATGTTGGTATCGCCAATAGGGCTGAATTCAATCCAGACGTCGCCAAACTGACCGTGGCCACCGGTTTGCTTTTTATGGCGGCCCTGGCAGGAAACGGTCTTGCGGATGGTCTCCCGGTAGGGGATACGAGGATCACGCAATTCGGCCGTCGCGCCAAACTTGGATAGGAGCTTGGCGGTGGTAATATCGATATGCAGCTCGCCCTGACCCGACAGAATGGTTTCGGAAGTTTCGGCGTTCTTTTCAAGGCGCATGGAGGGGTCTTCTTCCATCAGGCGGTTAAGTCCGGTAAAGACCTTGTCTTCTTCGCCCTGCTTGGCGGCGAATACAGCCTTGGAAAGGCCGGGTTCGGGATACTCAATACCCGGGTAGCTGATAGAACTGGCCGCATCGCATAGGGTATCACCGGTGGCTGTAGTGGATAATTTAGACAGCGCACCGATATCGCCCGCGTTAAGCAATTGGGTGGAGAGTTGCCTTTTGCCCCTTAAAATGAATAGACCACCGGATTTTTCCTGCTTGTCCTTGGTTGAGTTATACAGGGCAGTCTGCGGGGTAATGGAGCCGCTCTTGACCTTAAACAAGCTGAGCTTGCCGACAAAGGGGTCGGATATGGTCTTAAACACAAAGGCGCTGAAAGGCTCATCGTTACTGCAGGCGCGTTCTACCGGTTCGTCAGTCTTGGGATTAACGCCTACAGCCTTGCTGTTTTCAGGGCTGTTCAGGTATTTTTTGATAACTCGCATAAGGCTTTCGATACCGATGCCTTGGGTAGCGGAAACAGCGACCACAGGCACGATTGTGCCGGCGGCCATGCCTTGCAGGAAACCTTGGGCGATTTCATCCGGGGTCAGGAAGCCCTGATCAAAGTATTTTTCGATCAGCTCATCGTCGTTTTCGGCGGCGGCTTCGGTAATTTCTTCGTTATATTGGGCGATGATGTCGTTTAAGCTTTCGGGAACGGGCACTTCTTTAAGGTTTTTTCCAGAGCCTTCAAAGGCCACATTTTCAAGGATGTTCACAACGCCCTTAAAGTCGGGGCCGTAACCGATGGGGATAATCAGCGGCACAACGCTATTGCCATAGCGCTCTCGAAGATCGTCCAGTACTTTTTTAAAGTCGGCATGATCCCTGTCCATCTGGTTGACGATGAACATGCGGGCGACGTTGTTGTCAACGGCCATTTTCCAGGCTTTTTCAGCGCCGACGGACATGCCGCTAACGCCGTTGACCACGATGCAAGCTGTTTCAACTACACGAAGGGCGCCAAGAGCTTCACCCACGAAATCAAAGTAGCCGGGGCAGTCGAGGATGTTGACTTTGGTTCCCCGCCATTCTACGGGCGCTACTGACGCGCTGATAGAGATACCGCGTTTGTGTTCTTCCGGGTCGTAGTCGGTCACGGTGGACCCGTCTTCTACCTTGCCTATCCGGTCAATATGTCCGGCGGCGTATAGGATTGCCTCGGTTAACGTGGTTTTCCCCTCAGCGCCATGCCCCAGGAAGGCGATGTTACGAATGTCTTTTGTTAAATAGTCAGCCATGTTTACCCCCATAATCTATTTTATCTTTCTATTTCCAGAATGATTTTACGGTCATCATTCTACCATATTTACGGGGTGCTGGCAAGCAAAGAAAAGGGAGAATGTCCTTGGCGACCAAGGCGCCCCAATCGCAACCGGAGGACAAAAGGCTTCTGTCAGCCGCATGACGAATAGAAATTGCAAAGAAAATTAAAAATTTTAGCACTCAATGTTTAAGAGTGCTAAAACCTGTGTATAATATAGTAGGACGATAAGGAAAGCGGTTGAAGTAAATCGCAGCATCAGCGTTCAAGGCAGAGGCGGTGAACCGCCATAGATTATAAGGAGGTTTTATTGTATGTTTATGCCCAGTATTTTTACAGAAAATTTGTTTGATAATTGGTTCAACTTCCCCCGCGCCAGGGACGTAAGGCAAAGGCTGTACGGCAAGGAAGCCGCACATGAAATGCGAACGGACGTTAAAGAGCATGAAGACCGTTTTGAACTATCCATTGACTTGCCCGGTTTCCGCAAGGAAGATATAGATGTTACTTTGGAAAACGGCTACTTGAGCATTTGCGCCACCAAAGAAGACAACAACGAAGAGAAGTCTGATGAAGGCAAGCTCATTCGCAGGGAGCGCTTCTGCGGTACCATGCAGCGCAGCTTTTATGTGGGAGATGTACTCACCGAAGAAGACATTGGCGCCAAGTTTGAAAACGGCGTACTTGAACTGAACATTCCCAAGAAGGAAAAACGGCTGCCCGAAAAGAAAACCATTTTAATCGAAGGCTAAGCCATATATCAAACAACAGGCCCTGCTTATGCGGGGTCTTTTTTGCTGTTCAAGCTTATATCTGAGTGATGATTGACAAATCAATAAAAAATTTCCTTGCGGGAAACTTATTTTTCTGATACATTCAATAGACTTCCTGCCACTTTGCGTTTACAATACGAGTAAAGATGCAAAGCGGTCTTGCGGAGTTGTTTGACATGGGGGTTTATAGGCAATATGCTCCTTTTATTGACTTGGCTGTTCATGAAAAGGACGTTGAGGAAACCAAGCGATTAATACGGCTGCTGATTGAAAACAGCCATTCTCTAACTACTTTTACCCAGTCGCCACTATATACTCATCTACCCCAAAAATCAATGGAACCTGCATTTGTGGAGCGTGTCAAGGCGGGTTTAATCAGGAGCTTCACCGATGAAGAAGATTTTGCTTATATGCAAGGGGATGCTTATTGGGAAGATTTAAAAAATATCGCTCAAAGTTGCTGTACGGAAGAAAGGAAGTAAAAAATGGATCATCAAATCGATAAAAGAGATTTGAACTTACTCAAAAAAGACCGATATACCTTTGCGGTTCTTTCCCGCATCTTGGGCAAGCCATGCCGTCTTGTTTTAACGGATCATGAAAAATTAATCATTTGCCACTCGGGCAATCCTTTTCCTGTCTGGGTTTGGACGCCGGACAATCTAAGTTGTCAGGAAAAAGAACGGGCATGGAACATTACTATGGAAGCCTGCCCATTAAAAGACGGGCATACCTATAACCTAAAATACGAGCTGGCGGAGTATTTTATTCAAAAAACAAAGGGGTGGGAGCTTTCTGTTCTTACGAACTTATTTGCTTATGATTGCCCGCAAAGCATCGTTCCTACCATCAAGGTGGATGGAGGTTTGTATATTTGCACGATGGAAGATTTGGAAGAGGCGACGGACTTTCTTCTCCGTTTTGGCAGGGAACTTAATGTTCATACGGAGGATAGAGACCGCAAGCGTGAAAAGGCGGTCGAGTGTATCAGCGGTAACAGGTTTTTTCTTTGGCATGACGCTTCAGGCAAGTCGGTGGCAAGCTGTTACTATAACCTAAGCGATGACCTTGCCTGCTTGGCGGGCGTGTATACCCTGCCCGAATATCGCCGGAAACATTATGCCCAGAACTTGGTCTATGAAGTAAGCGAGCTTGCTCGGGGCAAAGGCTACATGCCCATGCTTTATACTGATGCAGACTATGCCGCCTCCAATGCTTGCTACATGCAAGTCGGTTACGCATTAAAAGGTAAGCTGTGTACGATTGGTTCTGTAAAGGAGTAATTTTCTGTCGTTAAACAGAACCACCATGATCATGGAGGTTTATGGTACAAAGACTGAGGGGCTGACCACGGCTGCAGCGCTGTAGGCTTGTTGTGTAAGCCTGTTGTCCGGCCGGCTGGCGGAGGCGCTTTACCCATACAGGATGGGGGATAGGTGCGAGTCCATCGCCAATAGTTATCCTACATAATATGTAACATGTGTTTTTTACGTTGCGAAGATGTTTTTCTAGAAGCTATATTACCGTTCTAATACCATTTCCAGCTCAATTAATTGACCGCCAATTACATCTTGTTTGATTTTTTTGCCTGTAAACCGAAAGCCCTTCTGCTTATAAAAACGAATGGCTTTTTCATTGCTTTCAAGTACAAACAGTAAAATTGGGCTCGGAGGCAGAATATCAATACACTCGTTTAATAATGCCGTACCAATTCCTAATTTTTGATGTTTTTCGAGCACATACAATCCTACGATTTCACAGGATGGCTGGATGCTTACAAAGCTTCTTGATACGGGAAGAAAAGAAATAAAGCCGACGACTTGCTCATCTGCCAAGGCAGCGAGAGTGTTTTCAGGGTATTGATAGGCTATCTTTCTGCAATTTTCAAAACTCATCCGCTCCAAGAGAGCGTCCGGCACCAAGCCTTGGTAGGTTTCCTGCCAAGCGGTATGGTGGACGAAAGCTCTGCCGTCTTTTTCCTTATTCGTTTCACATTTTTTAATGATCAGGTTCATATAAATTCCTCGATGGATTCCACTCATTTTATGTAATGGATTAAAATAGTGCAGATGCTTTTTTCATCATCGCTGTTTTACATGATATAAAACAACACCGAGTAACCTTTTTGGGCTGCATTCAAATAAAAGTCTTTCAGGGGCGAGAAGTATCCATAGACGTAGTCAAAAAAGTCGTCCTCTTCTTCACCCGGGTGTAAGGGGTAGATGGCCGCATCAAGCATCGCTTGGTAGTCGTACATCGCCTTGATTTTTTCTTCCGTCAGCGTTTGCAGATAGCCTGACGCTTCCCGCACCTGCTCGGGGTGCAGGAAAAATGCGCCGTAGTCCGTTTCAATTGCGCAGGCATTGATGTCCCTGAGGGGGACGACATAGCCCATCGGAGTTTCGCCTTCATAGGCCTTTTGGCAAAGCAGGAAGTGAATGGCTTGCCAGCATTTATCCACATCGATGAACTGATGTTCGCTTTCACCGCTTAGCGCGGCGCGTTCAAGCTCAAACACGTCGGTTTCACCGCTTATTAGGGCTTGCAGGCTGCTTTCGTCTACCGAAAGGAAGTTGCCGATCATGCTCATGGGGCCTCCTAAAAATCGAAACAGTTTTTCAAATAGAAAAGGGGGGACATTTTTTATCTGTTTACAGGGACATATCCTTTTTACAGTAAATGATGCCCCCTAATAGATACAGAGCAATTGCCCCGATAAACAAGATGATGGGGCCGATAAAAGCACCCGCTTCTTTGGCTACAATGCTGTCAGGGTCAAAGAGTGTAAAAAAAGTGAAATACTTGAACATTTTCGCCTTTTTGCCAGCATTTGCCAGCATTTGAAAGATGTACATGAGAGTCGGGATTCCCGCCCCGAATGCCAGGCTGTAGTTGCTTTGTGAAAAGATGCAGGAAGATAAAAAACAAATGCCTGCAATCAAAAAGTGCAAAAATAACAGCCCTAAATTAAGCCTGAGCAGGTCAGCTACCAACAGTTCTTGGGGATACTTATAGCCGATTACAATAAGTTCAAGTACAGTGGTATAGAGCATCAATAGGCATACCCCGCTCAGGAGTGCTGATAGCTGTGTGATCACGATGGTTCTTCTTTTAACAGGCGCGGCTAAAAGCACGGCCATGGAACCGCTGTCCACATACTTGGCGATCAGGTCGTTTGCCCGCAAGATGGAATAGATCATCGGGAAAATAATCAGAACTGCCCCATAAAGGTACGAAACCATAAAGCCTAAGAGGGTGGTGGAGCCGGCCTTCATGCCCACAGCCGCCATTAAGCCCGGCATCATGGCATAAAAGCCGTCTAACATTTTCATCATTTTAGGGTCATAGAATCCGATGATAATGACCATGTACATGGTGAGGACAGCCATGAAAAACAGCAGCATGTTGATGCTTTTTTTCATTTCCCGCCGGTACAGCGTTCCGTTAATCATGCTTGGCCCCCTTCATAATAATCCATGAAAATGCTTTCAAGCTTTTGCTTTGAAGTGATGGTCACATTTACACCCGACGCGACACCGTCAAAATCTTTGGCGAAAGATGCCGCTTCTTCGGGGGTGCTTAGTGTCAGGTGATAGGTGCGTACATGCCGCTGCCGCAGCGTTTCCGCCGAATCCACGGTCACCAGCTTTCCGTTTCGGATGATGCCGATGCGGTCACAGGTACGCTCTACCTCCTCAAAAATATGGCTGGAGAGAAGAACAGTTTTTCCTTTTGTTTTTTCCTCATCAATCAGTTCAACAAAGCGATTTTGCATTAAAGGGTCCAGGCCGCTGGAGGGTTCGTCCAAAATCAAAATCTCCGGGTCGTGCATGAAAGCGGTAACAATGCCCAGTTTCTGCTTCATTCCCTTGCTCATCTTTTTGATTTTTCCCTTGGGGTCCAGTTCAAAGCGATTGAGCAGATCCTTTTGCTTTTGAGCGTTCGATATTCCTCTATACTTCGATACGAAATTTAAAAATTCCGTTCCCGTCATATCGTCAAAGAAATGAATTTCGCCGGAGATATAGCCAAGGTTTTTTTGTATTTTCGCGCTTTCTTTCCAGCAATCAAGGCCGCAAATCGTACAGGTGCCGGACTTGCTTTGAATAAATCCCATCAGGTGCCTGATGGCTGTTGTTTTTCCTGCACCGTTAGGGCCAAGAAAACCAAACACCTCACCTTTGTTCACCTGAAAAGAGACATTGAAGATTCCTTTTCCTTCACCGTAATCTCTTGTAAGGTTTTTAATCTCAATGACACGCATAGGCTTTTCTCCATGTAAAGCTTTTACAGAGCAAAAGATTCGTTTTACTTGCTTAATCGCTTATTTTGAATGGCCGTTCCGCTGACCTTGCCAAGTAATTTCCTGAACAATACCCAACCTGTGGCTAAGACGAACACAAGTTGGGTAAAAAAAGAGCAATGAGTCGGTTTCTGAGCGGTTTTCTAAATCCCATCATGCACAAGAACGGATGGGTTATTTATCGGCTTTAGCTTTAGCAACTATACGCATCAGCTGCAAAGAAATTTCATACAGAGCCACCATGGGCAACAACAACATTAACTGACTTACAACGTCAGGCGGCGTCAAAATGGCGGCAACAACGCTAAGGCCAAGAATGACGTATTTACGGGATTTTGCGGCGCTTTCGTAGGTAAGCCAGCCCTTTCTTGCCATCATGTACATAACCACGGGCATTTCAAACATGACTCCGAAAGGAAGCACAAAGGTAAGAACGAAGTTGAAGTATTCTTTCACGTTCCACAAGCTTTCGGCAACACCTTCGGCTGCCTCCCAAAACAAATCAACCGTTAGCGGGAAGATGACCAAGTAACAAAAGACAATGCCGGTGATAAATAGCAGCAGAGCGATAAAAAACAGTAGTTTAAACACACGTTTTTCATGCGGGTACAATGCCGGACGGACAAATGACCAGATTTGCCAGATAATAACAGGCATCGCCACCACCACGGCTCCCACCAAGCATACCTTGAACTTCATGACCAGCGCGTCGGACACGGCGGTTGCCACCACCGGTATTCCACGCAATGTAACGGGCCTTAGGATGAAAGTGACAAGCGGTTCACAAAAGACATAAAAAAGCACCACAAAAGCAACCAGCACCGCTACGACCGATATAAGCAATACCCGTCGCAGCGCGGTAATGTGGCTGATGATGCTTTGCTTCTTCTCCGTTGTTGTTTCTTGGGTCACGGAGCTTATTTCTTTTCTTCAGTTGTTTCAGTTGCCGCGTCTTCGTCGTCTGACTTAACTTCCTGCTTAAACTCACGGATGCTTTGTCCAAGAGCCTTACCGACGCCCGACAGTTTGCTGCCGCCAAAGAGAACCAAAGCCAACACCAAAATTAATAAAATTTCTGTAACACCGATACGCATAATTATTTCTCCTTCTTCTCTGTTGTTTTGTCCTGTTTTTTCATGGTTTCACGTTCCGCCTGTTTCAGGCTTTTTTGAGCGTCGTCCAGGGCGCTTTTTAAGTCTACCCGCGGATCAAGCTCTTTGACTTGAGTGGCAATCTCCCGTTCAGTGTCCTTCAGGTCCTCAATCACATCGTCAAGGCCCATGGCTTCCTTGAACTCAGCGTACATTTTTTTCATTTGTTTGAAAAACCGAGCCAAGGCACGGGCAACTTTGGGCAAGTCCTTAGGACCGACAATGAAAAAAGCAACCATTAAAATTACAATTATTTCGGAAAAGCCAATGTTGAACATCGTGTGTTTTGGTCGCCCCTTTCGATTGGTGCTACTATTATAGCACAGTCTTTCAAATTTGTTTAGCGGATAAATGGCCGCACCTTGGGCTTTCGCTCAAAGCTGCGGCCATGAGAATGAAAAAGCATTTTAGGGATTTTCAGGGTCGTCTACTAAATATTTCTCGATCAGCGCCTGCGCGTAAACAGGAGAGAGAAATTTTTTGGAATAGAAGCCCTTGCCGCCGTTGGAAGCTTGCACAACATCTATGTCGGCATATTGTTCCTCCAAGGCAAAGCGGGCTTGCGCGCCAAGCAGCTCATCCTCTGTAAAGTAAAAAGGCGGATTCTTGAACTTTTGAAACTCAGCAGGCCGTGGATAGAGTGCCGAATCGTTGCGGGCAACCACGGCAATGGTGTGTAAAATATCCTTTTCTTCGATGAGGGCGGCAATCTTGGCGTATTGGTTGGTCATGATGCTTTCATCAAAATACCATATATCCTTACGCCCCTTAATAACGGAAATAAATTGAAGCTCGCTCGGAACATCCGCTGCGCCGATGGTTAAAAGCAAAGCTTGCATCTCTTCTTTATTCAAGCCGTTGACCGGATGATTCAGCAGCCACTTGTGGCCTGTAACCCGTTGCTTTTCGGTATTACTGCGCAGGCACTGGTACAGTGCCTGCGCGTTGGTTAGTACGTTTTGTTCGCTCATTGATTATGCGGGAAGCAGACCCTTGGCTTCCAGCTCGTCTGCAACGTCTTTGAGGTCAAACTTTTCAAGCGTCGCGCGGGTGGGGCAACCAAGTTTTTCATCCCAGCCAAATTCACGGTAGAACAGGGTCAGCGTCTTTTGCCAGTCTTCACGCTCAAGCTTCACGGTGCCTTCAGTGAAAGGCGCCTTGTCGGGATCCATGTCGAAGATGAAGTTGGAGATCACGTCATGCTCGTTGCGCATGTCGTTGGTGCCGGCCTGCAGGATGGTCATTGCGCGATGCAGTTGGATAATCCTTTCGGCAGCATCGTCCAGACGCTCTTCGGTCCAATCTCCGCCGGTGATGGCGCTCATGTACTGGGCTTCCACGCTCAGGTCGCCCTTGTACTGGCGTTCCTTGCGGGGGCTGAAAGTCATAGGCCATACCCAGTTGCACAGGGTAAAGGAGTCATGCAGCACCTGGCGCACCACACCGAACTTGGCAAACTTTACCTTGGCTTCGTTGATGGGGGTGTAGTTGGCGGGCTTGTCAAGAGCGCCAACGCCGAAGAGGTCTTCAATGATAATACGCTGAATATCATAGGGCAAACCGGAACCGGTAATGTTGACGATAGTATGGCACATACCGTCACGGTTGTAGAGAATGTTGGTGAGCATGCCGACTTGGGCCGCGCACTCGTTGCCGTGGTGGCGTTTGCCGCCCAAGGGCCCCCACAGCGCCATGGCCTGAGAGTGCAGGTAATCATCGCCTAAGATGTCGTGGTATTTTTCGCTTACATAATAGGCACCCATGGTCAGGTTGTAAAGGCTATGTTCGGGGTTGATAAGGCAAGCAACGATGTCGTTAAGGAAGGTCAAGTCGCCGGTTTCACGCTTGGTCCAGTCGATGGCGGCAAACTCTTCCTCGGTCAGGATTTGCTTCATCAGCTTATAGTCGTCTTTCATAAAATAGGAAAGGGTGGCAAGCAGTTCGCCGTAGTTATCCCATAGGCCCATATCGTCGTCTAAAATGGCGGAGTACATGCCGGCCATCATCTTGCCGTCGCCTTCTTCTTCCACGTCCTGATAGGTTAGGAACAGGGGGGACTCACGACGGTTGCCAAGGCAGGTGTTGGCGTGGCGGCCGGGGACGCCCCACTTCTTTTCCATTTGCGGCACGGCCATAGAGGCATAGCAGCGGATGGGGCAGAAGGTACAGCCGGTCATTTTGGCGGTGTACTTTTCGGCAACGGCGCCAAAGTCAAACACGGCTTTCTGGCAGCGGAAGCCAACCAAGGTAGGCTGCCCGGGGGCCGATTCACCGGTAACAACGGGACCGCCTTCGGCGGCGCCCCAGGTCATGCCGGGGTGGCCGGTCCAGCGGGAGCGGGGGTTGTCATACTCGGACCAAGACTGGGGTACGGTAGGCACAACGTGGTTGTTGTTGGAGCCGATCAGGTCTTTCATGACATAGTCGTTCAGCTCTTTTACACGCTTGGGGTCGGCCAGCTGCACACCTTTTTTACCGTTGAAGGCAATGGCTTTCAGCTTCTTTTGGCCAAAGATCTTGCCAAGGCCGGCGCCGCCGCAGTGGGCAATGCCGTTGATAACGCAGGAGAGGTTACACAGGTTTTCGCCTGCGGGGCCGATGGTGGTCACGTTGGTGCCGTTTTCAGTTTCCTTGGTAATTTCCTTGGTGGCGATGGTGGTAGTGGTACCCCACAGATGGGTGGCATCACGGAATTCCACCTTGTCGTCCTCTACATAGATATATACAGGGGTATCGCTTGAGCCTTCGATGATCACGGCGTCATAGCCGCAGCACTTCATCTGGGTGGCGGTGTCGCCACCCATGTGCGCATCAACAATGGCGTTAAACTTGGTGAAAGGGGACAGGGTGGAAATGGTCAAGCGGCCGCTGGTGGGGGCGCTTGATGCGGTATTGGGGCCGACGGCGAAGACAATCTTGTTGGCGACGTCTTCGGGTTTGGTGCCGGCGGGTACTTCTTCATACATGATGCGGTTGGCAATGCCTTTGCCGCCAATGTAGCTAAAGTATTTCTTGCTTGGTTCAACTTTAAAGGTTTTGTCCGTCAAATTTAAGCGGAGCAAATTGCCCATCCAGCCGTAAGTCATTTTCATTTACCTCCTTATAACGCAGCGGCTACGTCTTCCCACGGGATCATGCGCAGGGCACTGGTGGGGCAGCCGGCGACACAGGCGCCGCAGTTAATACACTTGGTTGATTTTCTGGTTTCCACGTCGATGCGAGGCATGTTCCAGGGGCAGGCCTGCACACAGGCGCCGCAGCCAACGCACTTTTCTTCGTCAATAACACGGGCGCCGGTTACGGGGTCGGGGGCGATGGCTTTTACGGGACAAATGCTCATGCAGGGGGCGTCGCCGCACTGCTTGCAGGTGTCGGGCGCAAAGAACCAGTTGCCATAGATGCCGTCCTTGTAAGGGTGGTCATCCTGGGGCCCATCGGCGCCAAAGTACATGTTTTGGCGTACACGGATGCGGGCCATGTAGGGGTGTACATCGCCATCATTGGCCAAGGTACAGTTGGCTTCGCAGCGCTGGCAGCCGGTGCACTTGGCACGGTTGGCAACCAGCAGGAAGTCGGGGGTAGCGATGGCGTCCACCAGGCCGGCTTCCGCCTGCGCCAAGGTGCAGCCCATCAAGTCTAAGAGACTGCCGGAGATTGCGACGCCGGCCAGTCCTTTGCCGGTCAATTTCATAAATTGACGGCGGGTTAATTCACGGTCCAGCGGCGTCTTTTTAATTGTAGCCATATCGATCCTCCTTGCCATTTTGTAGCATGATGAAGCTACGGTAATAGAATGCATCCTTTGCAAACGGCAGGCAAGGCGATTGCTCCCCCTACCCATTGGCGCACAAGGCCTCGTGGGTCTGGCACGCTCGGATCACAGTTGACTAAATTATAGCATAAAAAATGCCCCTTTCAAGAAGAAGAGGCATTAAATTAGCCATTATTCACAGGGGCGGGGGGAAATAGTCCCTCCTAACTTTTAAGAGGCGGGGAAAATTTGTCCCGCCAAAGTGTTTAAAGGTAGAAGTATCATGTTATAATAAAAAAACCAACCGTTGAAGGAGCAACCGACCATGAACCTGATGCATGAAGCCTTGATTCCCTGGACTCTGAACGGGCAAAGGCGGGGCGCTTTTTCCTGTACGCCCGAACACTTGGAGGAGTTGGTGCGAGGCAATCTTTTTGCTTATGGACAGCTTGATAACCCGGCGGATGCTTGCCAAATTTCCGTAGGCGATGAAATGGCCGTGCAGTTGCCCTATCCCGTACGACAAGAAAAAGAGTTACCGGAAGCCATCAATAACTTATTGCCGGTTACTTGCTCTTTTAGCCTTGCCCTTGAAGAGATTAGGCATTTAAGTCAAGCGCTATGCCGGGCGCGCCCTCTGTATGGCACCCACAGGGTGCTGATTGCCTGTGACGATCAGCGCGTTATTCGTGATGATATCGGGCGACATAATGCTCTTGACAAGGCGGTAGCGGCGGCCTTTATGGCGGGCTTTCATATGCAACACAGCGTTCTTGGCATCACCGGCCGTATCACCTCGGAAATCCTCTATAAGGTAGCCCGCGCGGGCATTCCCATTCTGTTTACCCGCAAGTATCCAAGTAATTTTGCTGTGGAGCTTGCAAACCGCCTGAATATCATGGTGCTAAGCGATGTTGAAGAAAAGGCGCAGGTATTTGGAGCAAATAGGCTAAAAGAAACGTAATAGACGGTTTAAAAAGCCCAAAAAGTCAGCCATAAGCCTACAACAGAGAAAAAGCTCAGTTGCTTTCCCTGAAAGGCTTTTTTGTCATGATGCGGGCGGCAATAAAACTGGTCAGGGGCGCGGCGCTGATAAGACCAAAACAGCCAACCAGCGTTACCATAATTTCCGCTACCACAAAGCGGTAGTTGAGGATATCAATCAGCGGTGTACCCTGTGCGTTAAAGTACAGCAACATGCTTAAAAAGCCGCCTGCGTAGCCCATAACCAAGGTGTTGGACATGGTGCCGATATCCATCCGGCCGATGGTAATGCCGGACATGAATAGTTTCTTTGCTGAAATATCGGGGACATGAGTGATAACTTCCGTGCATCCGGCAGCAATATCCATGGCAAGGTCGATAACTGCGCCCGCATTGCCGATAAAAATGGTGCAGAGAAACAATTCGTTCATGTTAAACTGCATGCCGCTTTGTGAAAGCAAAGGGACGATGTAGGGAAGTACCCCGCCATCAAGCATAAACAGCTTTGTAAACAAAGCCCCAAGGGCGATAGTAACCGCCGTGCCTCCAAAACCGCCTAAAATGGCGGTGAGCGCCCGCTTGTTAGCCCCGGCTATCAGCACGCACATGACAATGCCCAGTACAAATATCAGCCCAATCGCCGTTAGTATAGGCGGAAAGCCTTTGATAATCATGGGGATATAGACTTTCCATATTACGATTGCGGTAAAACCAAGCGATATAGAAGCGCCCAGACCCGAAGTACCGCCAAAGGCGATTAGCATAACAACAAGCAGACCCACAAGCAGCATCATCACGGTGCGCCTGTCATGGTCTACCAAGGTTCCGCTGATGCCTGATTCCCTGTCGTGTATCATGCATATGGCCTTATCGCCGGGCTTGTAGAGCTTGTCCTTATCCAAAGAGGCGTTCATATAGTTGTGCGCGGGAATCACCTTGCCTTTATGTTCGCCCTCGTTAATGCGGACAATGCAGTCTTGGGCGCCGGAATAAACGATTCCCAAGGGGTCAAGCATGTCGTCGTTAACGGAAAGAATTTCGACTTGTGCTCTGGGAATTACTTTTGATTCATTCTCAATGCCCTCGGGCAGCAGAAGAAGCAATGCACTTAGCAATAAAACAACAAGAAAATGTACCCATTTATTTTTAGCAAAACGCATCTAAACCTCCGAATAAATTGGTGCGGGAACGGTATCGTCACGGCAGATTGCAAACCTTGAGCGATAGAAAAAGGGGCTCAGGCACCATATTTGTATTTTCTAAGCTTAAGTTTTAAAAGACATCCCGCCGGAAAAAATGGCGGGATGCCTTGGGGGTAATGAGGATTATTTACTTGGCAGCAACGGAGTCAGCGGGAATTAAACCCATTGCGCTCATCATGCTGAAGAAAATATCGGTGTTGTCGAAGAAGCCTAAGAAGTTTTCCGCTCCGACACCCTGCGCGTATACGGGAATCTGAAGTCCGGTATGAGCATAAGAAGTGTAGGCAAGGCCGGATTTGTTGTTGAGGATGTGGGCACAGGTGACGGTGAGGGGCTCATAGCCGCCATACATGAAGCTTTCCTTTTCGCCGATAACGCGCTGGGCCTTGGGCAGCATGCTCATGGTGTAAGCATCCTTCAGGGTAGCGGTTTCGGTGGCGGTGAGAGTCAGGTCTTGGCCTTCTTCAAGGGTCAGGCCGTAGCTTTCTTTAACGATGGCCATGGCATCTTCAAAGGAGAGACCTTCTTCGCGCATCTTGGTAACGCGCTTGTCAAAATCTTCATAGGATATGTTCTGGTTATCCAGATAGCCAAAGTATGTATTGTACCAAGTGGTGGCAAAACCGATCGTGAGGCCGCCGGTCTCGTGGTCGCCGGTGACAACGATGAGGGTCTCGTCGGGATGCTCTTGGGCAAAGTCTACTGCAACCTGTACTGCGTCAGACAGGGCGATGGTTTCGTACATGGTGGTCACGGCGTCGTTGGCGTGGCAAGCCCAGTCAAGCTTTCCGCCTTCGACCATCAGGAAGAAGCCTTCTTCGTTGTCCAAGTAGTTGATGGCAGACTTGGTGAAGTCGGCAAGGGACAGAGAGTCGCCGCCTTCTTCGACGATGCGCAGACGGTCTACTTCGTACTGCATGGCGTCGGAACCGGCCAGATCGGGGGCGATCATCAGGATGCGCTCTCCGTCTTCGGGCTTGAGGCCGCGGATGGATTCGTTGTCGTTAAGGAAAGTGAAGCCGTTTTCCTTGGCGATTTCAAAAACGTCTTTCTGGTCCTTTTCTCTGCCGGTGGGATACCTGAAGCCGCCGCCGCCGATGAGGTCAAGGGTGGTGCCGCTCATGCCTTGCACAGCGATGTCATAGTAGCTGCTGCGGCTGGGAACCTTGGCATAGAAGGCTGCGGGGGTGGCGTGGTCAAGGGATACGCTGGTAAGGATACCAACCTTTTTGCCGGCTTCCTTGGCATACTCGGTAACGGGCTTGAACTGACGCTCTTTATTCACGTCGTAGTTGATAACGCCGGAGAGGGTCTTTTCACCGGAAGCCATGGAGCTCGCGGTGGAAGCGGAGTCGGGGCAGAAGCTGGTAGAGTCATAGGTGGTCATCAGGCCGCCGCTCTTGAAAGTGGTAAAGCTAAGCTCAGCGGGGACGGGGAAAGGAGAGTCGGGGTTGGCGAGGGTGCCTAAGAAATAGCGGGTTGCGGTAATTTGCGGGCTGCCCATACCGTCACCGATAAAGAAGAAGACATACTTGGCTTCTTTAGCGGGTTCTTCCGCCAGCGCCATGCCGGTCAGAGACAGCGTCATCACGAGGACGAGCAGCATTGCAATGAGTTTCTTGGATAGATGTTTCATGTAAATACCTTCCTTTCTTGGTTTACGCCTTGAATGTTACATGATAGATGTTAAATCTGCCGTCTTCAGATGTAAATTTCATGACTGGCTCGTGTAAAATGTACACCCTCTGAATGTAAAATTCTTGGAAAATGTCAGCTATAAACAAATGGAATAATAGCGATTTACTTAGGCTTATGGGAGAAAATCATAAATCTTAAGAAAATGTAAGGCGCAAACAATATACACAGAATGGTCAAAAATAAAAAGGTTGACAAATTGGTTTTTACTTCCTATAATGTTAGGTGGACCTAACCATCGGGCCAATAAATAAGCAAGGAGTAAATAAAATGAAAAGATTGTTTTCTATCATTCTGGCAACTATCTTGGCGTTGAGCTTATTTGTTATAGGCCATGCCGACGAATATGTTGTTAAGGTTTCTTCACCCAGCGGCGCACCCGGTCTTGCGCTTGTAACCTTAGCGGTGCAAAATCCTGAAAACTATACCTACCTGACAGCTGAAACCATCACTGCCGAGTTCGCCAACGAAACGGCCGACTTTATCATTGCGCCCCTAAATGCCGGCGCTAAGCTGTACAAAGCAGGTAAATCCACCTATCAATTAGCGGCGATAGTTAGTTGGGGCAATTTGTTTCTTGCTTCTCAAAGGGAGAACTTTACCTTGGAAGATATCAACGGCGGGACAATCACCATGTTTGGGGAAAAGAACATCAATTCATCCATAGCCAAGTTTGTCTTGGCGGAAAACGGCATTACCCCAGGCAATATTGAGTATTTAGCCGGCGCCTCCAATACTCAAAAGCTAATGCTTTCCGATGCGCAAGCTATTGTGTTAACAGCCGAGCCGGCTTTAACGGCCGCCCGCATGAAAAATGATAAGATCACCGCTTATTCTATTAACGAATTATATAAGGCCGTCACTGGTCATGATGGCTTTACGCAGGCGGCGCTCTTTGTTAGAAAGCAAACTTTGGAAAACCACCCCGAAGTGGTGGATAATTACTTAAAACTGGTTGAAGAATCCTGCGACAAATGCGCTACGGATATAGAAACGGTAGCAGAGGCTGCCGCCAAAATGGAAATTTTGCCCAACAAAAAGGTGGCTATGCTTGCTATCCCCAACTGTAGCATCCGCTACATGAGCGCCTTGGATGCCCGTGAGCAGATAGAAATTACCGCCAACATCGACTTGGAGCAGTTTGGCGGCACTGTACCTTCGGACGATTTCTATTATGGAACAAAGTAAAGCAAAAGAGATATTAGCTTTTTGTCTTGGCATTATCTTAATCGGCTGTCTGATTCAGATGGCCGGTTATTTGAAAGGTGATGCGCTTGTATTTCCAGGCGTTAAAGAAATTTTACGGGCTTTTATACGCTTACTTATCACAAAACGCACCTATTTTTTAGTATGGACTACACTGAAGCATCTGATAGCCTCCATGGCTATTTCTTCGGTAATGGGTATTCTTATTGGCCTTGTGCAGGGAATGAGCGATTTTGTTAACAACCTGTTGAAGCCGCTTACCACCATGTTGCGCTCCCTGCCGATGATTGTGCTGATTGTTATCATTATGGTGCTGGCCAAATACAAATGGGTGCCTATTATCGCCCCGTCGTTGGTACTGATTCCCGTGATTAGCGAGGCCACCAATGAAGGCGCCAGGCGAATTGATAGGGAACTGCTGGATGTATATCGTTTACACAGCCATTTTAATTGGAGTGTGTTTATTCACGTATATCTGCCCCTAATGGCGGGATATTTAAAACAGGCTTACATCAATGCCGTAGGTATGGGTATTAAGCTGTCGATATCGACGGAGTATTTGGTACAGACCCGTAATTCATTGGGAAAAGCGGTGCACAGCAGCAGTTACTTTAATGAATATCAGGATGTTTACGCCTATGCGCTGGTGATGATTCTGTTGGTGCTTTTAGTTAGTGAGGTACCGATGTGGCTTGGGCGAAGGCTAAACGGGGCATCGCGAAAGCGGGAGAAGTAATCATAACTTGGTTGCTGAAAATCGATAATAAAAAGCGCTTCCTTGGTTACTAATCGTATTGATAACCAAGGAGGTTTTTTCGGAAAACTATAGAATATAGTAAGTGAATTTAAATAAAAGGCCGTGAAAGACAGACGTGGTTGTTTGTTAAAAAATACATATACTCATTGTATATTAAAATTTAGAATTCCATAAAACTTAATTTTCTCTCTTTATTCTTTTCTTTGTGATGATTTGGTTTCCTTGCTTTTCATGGTATAATAATAAGGTACGTGAAAGTAGTACACATGTTTTGAGCGGACGGTGGATGAGGTGACGGAAGAACAATTAACCGCCTTTGAAAGGCGTATTCTTTTTGAAGACAACCACGTGCTGGTTGTCTTAAAGGAACCCAACGAGCTGATCCAGGGCGATAAGACGGGCGATCAGGACCTGTTATCCAAGGTCAAAAGCTATGTGAAACACAAGTACGATAAGCCAGGCGATGCCTACATCGGCCTTGTTCACCGCATGGACAGGCCTGTTGGCGGCTTGCTTGTGTTTGCCAAAACCTCCAAGGCCGCCCAGAGATTAAGCGAGCAGCTAAGGGAAAAGAAGCTCAAACGAGAGTATGTGTGCGTTTGCGCAGGGCAGCTGCCCCCTGCTTTCACCCTGCGGGACTTTTTATACAAGGACACCAAAAGCAACATGGTCACCATTGTTCCCTCTTACCTCCGGAAAGGCAAAGAGGCTATTTTGCACGCCCAAAAAATCGCCTCTGTAGGCGATACCAACCTGGTGTGTATTCGCCTTGAAACAGGGCGGGCGCATCAAATCAGGGTACAGATGGCCGGCTTTAACAGCCCCCTCATTTTTGACCAGCGCTACGGCGGGGAGACTGGCAGAGGACAGATTGCCCTGTGGGGTATGCGGCTGAGCTTTGATCACCCCATTACCAAAAAGCACATGGTGTTTGTGGCTCCGCCCCCCTTTGAGGGCATCTGGCAGACCTATCAAAAAGAGCTGCAACTTTTAACCGGCCAATGGCCCACCATCATCGAACAATTACCGGAAGGAACCCTCGATTAATGGCAAAAGCCTTTTCCTACGAACTGATTAAAACCTGCAAACAGTCGGGCGCCAGATTGGGCGTCTTGCGTACCCCGCACGGCGACATTCCCACCCCCATTTATATGCCCGTTGGCACACAGGCGGTGGTCAAAGCCATGACTTCACGCCAGATGCGGGAGATTGACGCCAAAATTCTTCTTGCCAATACTTATCACCTGCACCTTCGCCCTGGCGAAAAGCTGATAGAAAAGGCGGGCGGCTTGCACAAGTTTATGAACTGGAACGGGCCCATCCTGACCGATTCGGGCGGGTTTCAGGTGTTTTCTTTGGCCAAGCTCAACCAAATTACCGAAGAGGGCGTCAAGTTCCGCAGCCATCTGGACGGCACGCTGGAAATGATGACCCCCGAAAGCTCCATGGCCATTCAGGAAGCCTTGGGCGCCGATATTGCCATGGCCTTTGACGTGTGCTCCCCCTATCCTTGCGACTATGACACCGCCAGGGAAGCCATGGAGCGCACCCATCGCTGGGCGGTTCGCTGCAAAGAAGCGCACACGAGGGAAGATCAGGCGCTGTTTGGCATCGTGCAGGGGGCGTTCTATGAGGATTTGCGCAAAGAAAGCGTCCGCTTCTTAACCACTCTTGACTTCCCCGGCTACGGCATTGGCGGCCTGTCGGTGGGCGAGCCCAAAAGCCTGATGTACGAAATTTTAGACAGCATGATGCCCCTGATACCCGTTCATAAGCCCCGCTACCTCATGGGTATCGGTACGGCCGACTGTTTGGTAGAGGGCGTGCTTCGGGGCGTTGATATGTTTGACTGCGTGCTTGCCACCCGTGTGGCCAGAAACGGTACCGCCCTGGTGCCCGAAGGCCGCCTGGTGGTGCGCAACGCCACCTACGCCGAGGATTTCCGCCCCATCCAGGAGGGCTGCGATTGCTACGCCTGCACCCACCACACAAGGGCCTATATCCGCCACTTAATTAAGGCCAACGAAATAACCGGCGCTCACCTCGTCAGCGTGCATAACCTAAGGTATTTGTTAAGGCTGATGGAAGAGATGCGGGAGGCCATTTTAGAAGACCGCTTCCTTGACTGGCGGCGGGCGTTTTACGAGCTTTTTGACATGCAAGGCTCTTTTAACCGGGAGGAAAACGCATGAAAAAGCAGGCCGAACTCCGCATGGAAAACTTGAGCTTTAAGTACGAGGGAGCGGAGGGTTTTGCCGTCAAGAATGTTGATTTAACCATCGAAAAAGGCAGCTTTACCACCGTCCTTGGTCACAATGGCTCGGGTAAAAGCACCCTGGCCAAGCTCATCAACGGTTTGTTTTTGCCTACCCAAGGCAAAGTTTTTGTGGACGGTATGGATACGCAGGATGAACAGCATACTTGGGATGTTCGCGCCCGTGCAGGGGTGGTGTTTCAAAACCCCGACAACCAGATTGTGGCCACTGTTGTTAAAGACGATGTCGCCTTCGGGCTTGAAAATATTGGCGTTCCCCATGAGCAAATGGAAGCGCGCATCGAAGAAGCGCTGGGCGCTGTAGATATGCTGGACTTTATCGACCGTGCCCCACACATGCTGTCGGGCGGTCAAAAGCAGCGGGTAGCCATCGCCGGCATTATGGCGATGAAGCCGGCCGCCCTGATTTTAGACGAAGTCACCTCCATGCTCGACCCCAAGGGGCGCAAGGAAGTCTTCGACACCGTGCGCCGCCTGAATAAACAGCGGGGCATTACCGTGGTGTGGATTACCCACTTTATGGAAGAGGCCGCTTTAAGCGACCGGGTGCTGGTAATGCATCGGGGCGAAATCCGCATGGATGGAACGCCCAGAGAAGTGTTCGCCAACGGCGATGCTTTACGCTCCCTGCGCCTTGACGTGCCGCCCATGGCTCTTTTGGCGCAGGAACTTGTCAGGCGGGGCATTGACATACGGGAGGATATTCTGTCCCTTGATGAAATGGAAAGGGAGGTGGTGGCAAAGTGGCGCTTGAACTGCAAAATGTAAGCCATACCTACCAGCCGAATACGCCCTTTTCGGCAGTTGCGCTGGACAATATTTCCCTTTCCATTGAAGACCGTGACCTTTTGGCTCTCATTGGGCATACGGGCTCAGGCAAAAGTACCCTTGCCCAGCACTTAAACGGCCTGATGAAGCCCACCAGCGGCCGGGTGCTTTTCAACGGCAAGGACATTAACGAAGACGCAAGTCGGCTAAGAGAGCTTCGCTTTCAAGTAGGGCTTGTGTTCCAGTACCCGGAGTACCAACTTTTTGAAGAAACGGTGGAAAAAGACATTGCCTTCGGTCCCCGCAACATGGGGCTGTCGGACGAGGAAATCAAATCCCGTGTGCTTGGCGCTATGGACTTGGTGGGCCTTAATCCCGAGGAAATCGGACAAAAAAGCCCCTTTGAACTCTCCGGCGGGCAGATGCGCCGTGTGGCGCTTGCAGGCGTTTTAGCCATGCGCCCCAAGGTGTTGGTGCTGGATGAACCCACCGCCGGCCTTGACCCACGAGCACGCAGCTTTCTGCTTTCAGATATTAAGCGCCTGCACCGAGAAGGAACCACCGTGGTGATGATTTCCCACTCCATGGACGATGTGGCCGCCCTCGCCACCCGCATTGCGGTGATGGACCACGGCAGCCTTGCCATGACGGGTACGCCTGCTGAAATTTTCGCTCAGCCGCAAAGACTTATTCAAATGGGGCTGAACGTACCGCAAGTCAGCCTGCTTGCAGGGCGCCTGATTGCGGCGGGACTACCCGTCAAGCCTTGCTTCCGCATGGAAGAAATGGCCGACCAGTTGGCCGAATTATTGAAGGGAGGGGATGGCGATGTTGCGTGACATTACATTGGGGCAGTATTACCCGGTGGATTCACCCATTCACCGCTTGGACCCTCGCACCAAGATTGTGCTCACCATCGTGTACATTGTGGCGGTGTTCTTTGGCAAGGGCTTGCTTGGCTACCTGCCGACGCTGTTGTTTTTGCTGCTTATCATCAAGCTCAGCGGCGTTCCCTTCACAATGATGCTCAAGTCCCTGCGGCCGCTACGCATCCTGCTGATTTTTACCTTTGTCTTAAACTTATTTTTCATATCAAGCGGCGAAGTCCTGTTTAGGTGGCGCTTTATCCAAATCACCAAGGACGGCTTGAGCCATGCTTTGCGCTTTTCCCTCAGACTTATTTTCTTGGTGCTTGGAACCAGCCTCATGACCCTCACCACGCCGCCGGTGGCGCTCACCGACGGGCTTGAAAGTTTATGCTCACCGCTTAAAAAAATCGGTTTCCCTGCCCACGAAATGGCCATGATGATGACCATCGCCCTCCGGTTCATCCCCACCCTGATTGAAGAAGCCGATAAAATCATGAAGGCGCAAAGCGCAAGGGGAGCGGACTTTTCATCAGGCTCCGTTACGTCAAGAGCAAGGGCCATGATACCGCTGCTTGTGCCGCTGTTTATTTCAGCTTTCAGGCGGGCGGGCGACCTTGCCTTTGCCATGGAAGCCCGGTGCTACCGTGGGGGCGAAGGGCGCACACGCCTGCACATCCTCAAATTCCGCAAGGGAGATGCCGTGGCATTTGTCATCACGGGCTTGTTAATACCGGTTACCATTTTTGCGGGGCGCCTTCTATGAACGCACGCCGTATTCTTTTAACTTTGTCTTACGACGGCACTGAATACGCTGGCTGGCAGTACCAGGAAAACGCCCTATCCGTTCAGGAAAAGGTGGAGGAAATTTTAAGCGCCATTGAAAAAACGCCCATGCGCATTGTGGGTGCAAGCCGCACCGATGCGGGCGTGCATGCGCAGGGGCAGCGGGCGCATTTTGATACCTTTTCCCGCATCCCGACCGACAAGTACCCCTTTGCCTTAAACGCCCTGCTGCCAAGCGATATCAGGGTGAATAAGGCCGCACAAGTAGCGGACACGCTCCACGCCCGCTTTTCGGCAAGGCGCAAGGAGTACCGCTATCTTATCGACAACCGCCGCCATGCAAACGCCCTGACCCAGAGGTTTGCAGCCCATGTGCCGCTTCACCTTGATGCCGAAAAAATGCATCAAAGCGCCCAAAACTTGGTGGGCGCCCATGATTTTGCAGCCTTTGAAGCCTCGGGCGGGACGGCCAAAACCACCGTGCGTACCATCGAAAGCGTCAGCGTGAAGCGGGAAAACAACTTGGTAGAACTTCGTATCACAGGCAACGCCTTTTTATACAACATGGTGCGCATTATTGCCGGCACCCTAATTCAAATCGGGCAAGAGAAATTGCCGCCTGACGCTTTTTCACAAGCCATTGCCCACAAAGACCGCCTGCTCCTTGGCCCCACGGCGCCCGCCAAAGGGCTGACGCTCTATTCCATTGACTATGAGGAGGGGGACAATGCCTACCCGACACATTCCAAACGCCCTTGAACAGCGCACGATGGCGCTGTACGCCATCGACCTGTTTGAAAGCATCACCAATATGCAATTGATCGACTTTTTGTCCTATACCCGGGTGATGAACTATTACGATTTGCAAGCGGCGCTGTACGACTTAAACGAAAACGGGCTGGTTACTTCCCAACCCGTACTGGCGGACAACCTCTATTCTTTAACTGAGGAGGGCAAGCAGGCTCTTGACCTATACAAACAGCGCTGCGCCCAGTCCTTCCTGGATGAGATGGACGCTGCCTGCCAGAAGTTCAGGGAAAGCTATCAAAGGCAGCGGGAGTATACAACCCTTGTAAGTCACGAAGGAGAAAAAGAATACCACGCCCTGATGCAGATTAATGAAGGCAAGCACAGCTTGCTGCAATTGGATATCAGCCTGCCTACCGCCACCATGGCCAAGGAGCTGTGCGACAGGTGGCAGGATAGGGCCCAGGAAGTGTACGAAAGCGTTTTGCGTATTTTAAGCGAGGAAAGAGATGAAGGTTAACAGCATTGTCGTCGCCGCCGGTCAGGGAACAAGAATGGGAGCGGAGATACCCAAGACCCTGATTGCCCTTGGCGGCAAGCCCTGCGTCTGCCGGGCGGTGGAAGGGCTGCTGCCGTTCAGCCAAAAGCTGATTGTGGTTATCCGTAAGGATGAAGAAGCGGCCTTCAAAGAAGCCCTGTCCGACCTTGCCGTCACCTTTGTATACGGGGGCGATACCCGCCGCCAATCGGTGGAAAACGGCCTAAGTTTGGTGGAGGAGGACTGCGACATCGTTCTCATTCATGACGGCGCAAGGCCGTTTATCAAGGCGGATTTGGCTCAACGGCTCATTGAAGCGGCCGGCCAAACGGGCGCCGCCATTCCCGCCGTCAAGGTCACCGACACCTTAAAAAGAAAGGAAGACGCTCACCTTCAAACGGTGGACAGGGACGGGCTCTACGCCGTACAAACGCCGCAGGCTTTTAGACGGGAGCTGATTTTGCAGGCATATCAAAAGTTTTCTGACGATTTGACCGACGATGCCGGATTGGTTGAAAAAATGGGCGCAGAGGTGCGGCTGGTGAAGGGAGACAAAACCAACATGAAATTAACCACCAAGGAAGACGTGGCCCTCGCTCGCAAGCTCCTCCAATCGCCTCCTCGGGTGGGCATGGGCTATGACGTGCACCGCTTAGTCGCAGGGCGCAAGCTCATCCTCTGCGGGGTGGATATTCCCTACGAAAAGGGCCTATACGGGCACAGCGATGCCGATGTATGCCTGCATGCCTTAATGGACGCCCTTCTTGGCGCCGCCGCCTTGGGCGACATAGGCGCGCATTTCCCCGACAGCGATGAAAAATACAAGGGCATTTCTTCTTTAATCTTAACCCAAAAGGTGCAAAAACTTCTTGCCAATCATGGTTATCAAGCTTATAATGTGGATATTACGGTGATTGCACAAAAACCAAAGCTCCTGCCTTACATGAGGTCAATGCGGGAAAATGTAGCCCGAGCGCTCAAGCTACCTATCGACAGGATATCGGTCAAGGCAACCACCACCGAACGCTTAGGCTTTGTCGGCCGGGGCGAGGGCATTGCCTGCATGGCCACCTGCACTTTACAAGAACAATAAATCAAACATAAGGGGGAAATCTCAATGGTACTTCAAGACAAAATTTGGTTAGGTACTTCTAAAGAAGGGCAGGTCACCCTCCTTAAACAAATGGCCAACCGCCACGGCCTTATTTCAGGCGCTACGGGGACGGGAAAGACCGTTACCTTACAGGTGTTGGCGGAGGGGTTTTCGAAATTAGGCGTGCCCGTCTTTTTGGCGGACATTAAGGGAGATTTGGCGGGTCTTTGCCTTCCCGGCGAACTGAACGAGAAAATTCAAAAACGTTTGGAGCAAACAGGCGCGTCTGGTTTTTCACCCAAGGGTAATCCCGTTGTTTTTTGGGACGTCTTTGGCGAAAAAGGCCACCCCGTGCGTACCACAGTCAGCGAAATGGGACCCCTGCTCCTTGGGCGGATGCTTGATTTGAATGAAACGCAAACGGGCGTGTTGCACCTTGTTTTCCGCATCGCCGATGATGAGGGCATGCTGTTAATCGACCTGAAAGACCTGCGTGCCATGCTTACCTACTGCGGCGAAAACGCCGGGCAATACACCCTCCGGTATGGCAACATTACCAAGGCCTCGGTGGGCGCTATCCAGCGGGCCATCGCTATCTTGGAAGAGCAGGGGGGCAACGATTTTTTCGGCGAGCCGGCGCTTGAAATCACCGATTGGCTAAGGCTCGATGAAAACGGCAACGGCCTTGTCAACATCCTATCGGCGGAGCAGCTGTTCCTGCGCCCCAACCTCTACTCGGCTTTCCTGTTGTGGATGCTGGGCGAACTTTATGAAATTCTGCCCGAGCAGGGCGATCAGGGTCCGCTGCGCATGGCCTTCTTCTTTGACGAAGCCCATCTTTTGTTTAAGGACTGCTCAAAGTCCCTGCTGGACAAAATCGAGTTAACCATTCGCCTCATCCGCTCCAAGGGCATCGGTGTCTTTTTCATCACCCAAAACCCGGCGGACGTGCCTTCAAGCGTGCTTGCCCAGCTGTCAGGCAGGGTGCAGCATGCCCTGCGCGCTTTTACGCCTGCCGAGCAGCGGGTTGTTAAGTCAGTAGCCGAAACCTTCCGTGTCAACCCTGAGTTTGATACCGAGCAAGCCATCCTGTCTTTAGGAACGGGTGAAGCCCTGCTTTCATTTTTGGATGAGAAAGGCACGCCCGGCATGACCCAAAAGGCCATCATCCTGCCGCCCGAAAGCCGCATCGGCACCATTTCCGAAAACTTGCGCAGCGAAATGATTAATACCAGCGACCTCTATGGCAAGTATGAAGAGTCCTTCGACCGTATTAGCGCCTACGAAGTCCTTTCCGCCAAGTTTTTTGGCCACGGTGTACAGGCAACCAGCGTGTTAACCGAAGAAGAACCCGTACAAGCGCCTGAGCAGGAAGCGACCGTTCCCACCATGGTCAAAACTGCCTTTAAGGTTTTCGACCCGCAAACAGGCACCTATGTAACCCAAGAAAGTTTTGTGCCTGCACCCGTGCAGCCTCAGCAGCAAACAGTCTATTCTCCACAGCCTGCCGGCGTCCCCCAAGTGCAGGTTCAAACCCCGCCGGTCTTGGTTTACAACCCCAAGACCGGTCAATACGAACCCGGGGAGCTTCCAAGTCAAGCGGCTCCCAAGCCTCGGTCCAAAGCGCCAAAGACTGTGAAAAAGGAAAAGACCCTGGCAGAGCGTATGATTGAAAACGTAGCCCGTTCTACCGCGAGCGGAGCAGGCTACACCATCGGGCGCACCTTATCTCGCAACATCCTTGGCGTTTTCGGCATTAAATAAAATAAGGAGAAAACAACATGAAACGGCGTATTGGTATTCTTACAGCCGGCGGTGACTGCCCGGGCCTGAATGCCGCCATCCGCGGCGTTGCCCGTGCAAGCTACATTGCGTTTGACGCGGAAATTGTCGCCATTCGTGGCGGTTACAAGGGCTTGATTGAAGGCGACTTCAAGGAAATGAAAAAAGGCCAGTTTTCAAACATCCTGACAGTCGGCGGTACCATCTTAGGCACCGCGCGCACTCCCTTTAAAGAAATGCGTGTGGTGGGCGATGACCTTGTGGATAAGGTTTACGAGATGCGTAAAAACTATAAGAAGCTGAAACTTGACTGTCTGGTCACTTTAGGCGGAAACGGTACGCACAAGACGGCCAACCTCCTGTCGGAAGAAGGCTTAAACATCATCGGCCTGCCTAAAACGATTGATAACGATATTTACGGTACAGACGTGACCTTCGGCTTTCATACCGCCGTTGACACGGCCACCGATATTATCGACCGCCTGCACACCACTGCCGCCAGCCATAACAGGGTTATGGTGGTGGAAATCATGGGCAACAAGGCGGGCTGGCTCACCCTGTATGCCGGGCTTGCCGGCGGGGCGGACGCTATCCTCATCCCTGAAATCCCTTATGATATTGAAGAGGTAGTCAAGGTGGTTGAAATGCGCGCCTCAATGGGCAAAAATTTCACCATTGTAGCGGTAGCCGAGGGCGCTATCGACAAAGAAGAAGCGCAGATGCGCCGCAAGGATATGGAAGATAAACGCAAGGAAGAAGGCGTCGATTTTGTTTGCCAGCGTGTCGCGAGGGATCTTGCCCAGCTAACGGGCAGCGAGTGCCGGTACGTGATTCCCGGACATATTTTGCGGGGCGGGTCACCCAGCGCCTATGACCGTATTCTGTCCACCCTTTTTGGCACATACGCCGCCAAGCTTATTGCCGAAGAAAATTACGGCGTAACCGTCGCATTGAAGAACAATCAAATTACCGCCAACAAGCTGTCCGACATCGCCGGCGTTCCAAAGGCCGTGGAGTTGGATCACCATATTTTGAAAACGGCAAAGGCTATGGGCATTAGTTTTGGTGATTAATTGAAAGTATAAAAGGAGGAGATGAATTTGGCGAAAAAGCATTGGTTATTTGGTGAAAAGCGATTGGCATTCGGCATGATGCGTTTGCCTATGATAGAAGAAAACGGGGCTACACAAGTAGACATACAACAGACCAAGCAAATGGTAGACCTGTTCATGCAGGCGGGCTTTAACTACTTTGACACCGCTTACGGCTATCTTGATAAGCAAAGTGAGCATGCCGTGCGTGAATGCGTTGCGGAGCGTTATCCTCGTGAAAGCTTTTGGCTGACCAATAAACTATCTTCCCCTTATTTTGAAACCGAGGCGGAAATTCTCCCCCTGTTTGAAAAACAACTAAAGAATTGCGGAGTTGAGTATTTTGACCTCTACCTCATGCACGCTTTAAGCAGGAACTATTACTCTAAAATGCAAGCCTGCAATGCCTTTGAAGTGGTCAGGCGGCTGAAAAAAGAGGGGTGTGTCCGCCACATCGGCTTTTCCTTCCACGATACGGCTGAAATGCTGGACCAAATTTTAACTGAGCACCCCGAAATGGAGTTTGTCCAGCTGCAATTCAACTATTTAGACATGGACGACCCCAAGGTACAGAGTCGCAAGTGCTACGAGGTGTGCCAAAAGCACGATAAACCCGTGCTTGTCATGGAGCCTGTCAGGGGCGGCAGGTTGGTGAACATCCCGCCAAATGCCGGCAAGCTATTGGACGACCTTGGCCAGAGCCGCGCAAACTATGCCCTCAGGTACGTGGCGGGCTTCGATTCCGTTGCTATGATCTTAAGCGGCATGAGCAACTTGGAGCAGATGAAGGATAATATCAATACCATGCTGTGCCCCAAGCCTCTCACCCAAAAGGAACTGGCCGCCATGGATGAAGTGGTGCGCATCCTCCGCGGGGAGGGGGCGGTGGACTGTACGGGCTGTGAATATTGCCTGCCCGAATGCCCCAAAAACATTCCCATCCCGGACGTATTCACCTTCATGAATGAGCGCTTGCGAAAGAGCAACGCGCCAAAACCCAACTTTGCCAAAGACCAGGGTAAGCCCGAAGACTGCATTGCCTGCAACCGCTGCCAGAAAGTCTGCCCTCAGCATCTGCCCATTTCCCGTTTGATGCAAAAGGCAAAAACCCTGTAGGCCAAAAGTAACATAGTATAAATAGCGAAAACCCCAAGGCCTGTTGAATATATCTTGGGGTTTTGTGTTGGAAAGATGCTATTTCTTGAACGTATTATGCTATATGACAGACTTGTACTTTACGCTTTACTTAATTTAATCAGCGAGTCCTAAAATTTTAAGTTCGGTGAAGCCTTTGCTAATCAGGTTTGGGGAAATACCTCCAAGGTGCCGGTGTAAACATTGATTTCATATAGATGGGCAACATCGATACCGTTGCGCACTACCTTGTAGTTGATAATCTGATTGGTAGAGGTTCCCACCTCGGTCTGGCTGCCTTGAACCACTGCCGTAAGCACATCCCCATTGGACAGCTTGTAACTGCCATCCCCCATGCGCTTGGCTGTTATGGTAGCCTCCTGTGATAGGCGCAGTGTCCAGCCCGGAGCAGTGAGAGCCTCACCGTCATAAACCTTCTTGGCGCTGTCCGCATAGAGTCTGAGCACATTGGGATTGGGGGTGGGTTCCGGCTCCGCTGTGGGCTCTGGTGTCGGCTCAATCGTCGGTTCCGTTGTAGGCTCAACTGTTGGTTCGGCGGTAGGCTCAACGGTGGGCTCAGCAGTAGGCTCGACAGTAGGCTCAGCAGTAGGCTCAGCGGTAGGTTCCGTTGTAGGCTCAACTGTTGGTTCGGCGGTAGGCTCAACGGTGGGCTCGGCGGTAGGCTCAGCGGTAGGTTCCGTTGTGGGCTCAACCGTTGGCTCAACGGTGGGCTCGACAGTAGGCTCAACTGTAGGCTCGGCAGTAGGCTCCGGTGTTGGCTCAACGGTGGGCTCTACAGTGGGTTCAACTGTAGGTTCTGATGTCGGCTCAATCGTCGGTTCCGTTGTGGGTTCAACGGTAGGCTCAACTGTAGGTTCTGATGTCGGCTCAATCGTCGGTTCCGTTGTGGGCTCAACCGTTGGCTCAACGGTGGGCTCAGCGGTAGGCTCCAGTGTTGGTTCTACTGTCGGTTCTTCGGTAGGTTCGGGGATTAGCTCGGGTGTTGGCGTCATATTTGCTTTGGGCAGCAAATCCATGTGCACTCCAGCGTTCATCAACGCACTTTGTAGAGTAGGGTCAAAAATATCCACGCCTTGTTCGGCCAAAGCTTCTATTACTTGCGGGTCAGTAACATCCAAGCCATAGATAATCAGGTCAGCCAGTGTCGCGGGGTCTGTCAGGTCGGTTTCCGCCAGCATCTCAGCAGTTATTTGTGGAACGTCTGTCACCTGATCGTTTTGGCTCACCATAGCTGTATCCATGAGATCTGTAAACGGCTCTTCAAAGGAGGGGCTTTCTTTCAATCCCCTTTTGGCGCCATATGGCGGAAATTCCGTTTCTGGGTTACCTGCCCTGCGCAACATTTCAACAGTACCTATATAGTCTGAGTCTTCCTTTGTTGTTATGACAACACGATATGATTTGTCTCTGGGAAGTGTCACTTGGGTTTTTATTGTACCAAGGGATTCCCAACTCCAACTATTTGGATCACCAACTGACGAATCTGTTCCGTACCACTGATAATTCATCTGTAAAATGCTATTTGCGTTTTCTGCTTCTCCTTTAAGTATGGCTCTAAAAGTGGTAATTAATGCAGTTGCACTCCCATCGATTCTTTCTCCATCTGAATTAGAAAGGATTAACTGCTGAACTGGTCCGACCACATTGGTAATTACCTGTCTTTGGGATGCACCCTCCTCGGTCACTATACATCTTAGATAAGTTTTTGCTGCTTTTTTACCCCTGGGGATAGTGTAGGTTGAGTTTGTTCCACCGATAAGCACGTTCGAAAATTCGACGCCATTTTTGGAAGTTTGCCATCGATAGTTAACATCCACCATATCTGGATTATTATGTACTACTGTCAACGTTTCACCTATCTTCGCTTCTCCAGTGATTTGGGCACTAGCCAGCCAATATCCAAATGTTACATCCAGCGAATTGCTTTTCGTCAGTACATACTTACTGCTTGTATGGGTGCCGGTCATGTTCACCAATAGCACCGCCACCAACAGCCACACAAAAAAGGCGCTAGCTGTCAGCGTCTTTTTCATGCGTCGGGAGGGTTGGCGGCTGTTCGTTGGCTGCATATTAATTGTTCACCTGCTCGGCCAGCAAGGTAATGGTTAAAATACGCTCTTGACCAACCAAACCGGCAGCGGCAATGTACGATTCCTGTGGGAAGGTAATAGTCACCGTATGTTCGTTTGATTGAGGCATACTGTGCGGCAATTCGGTCCATTCTGCTCCATCTACTGAAAAAACCAAGGGCTCAATGCTCGGCGCGATCAGCTTGTAGCGCATTTTTACTTCGCTTATGCCAACGGCATCCTGATTGGAGACCGTGTACTGGCAGGTAATTACATCCCCCGGCAACAGGTATTGCAGCAAATCATCCAAATTGCCGATTGGGGTTCCATTTAGGGTAATGTCGCCACGGGTTAAACTAATGGCAGGCCGCGCCACCCGCACGGTAGTTGTACCGGCAATCGTGGTGGAGTAGCGGGACAGGCTAACAACGCTGACTAGGGCCACTAACAGCAGATACAGCGCCAGCGCGCGCAGGGAAAACAGGCCTCGGCGCCTTTCGCGCGGGGCTGTTTGCCTTGGGGCTGGGGTATGCCTGTTCATGTGGTTTCCTTTCTAAAGGAGAGTAAAGTCAGGATGGCGGCCACCAGCAACGCGCTGATGATGCCAGGGGTAGTCTTGAGGTACAGCAGCAGACGCCCTACCATGGGAATCCGCAGAGCCAAACAGCCTTCCACCTGCTGGAGGCTAACAGGGCTGCTGTCCGGGGTGTTGTTGGCGTCCCCCTTGGTAATCAGCTGTTCTCCCTGAATGTCTATCAGACGGTGGGTAACCATGGTATTGCCTTCCCTGAAAGTGATGATATCCCCAGCCTGATAATAATCCTGCTTACGGATAACAATCAGATCCCCAACCTTTAGCGCCGGCTCCATGCTGCCGGATACTACTATCAGGTGGCTTCGGCCAAATACTCTGGGCAGGCTGCCATCCCGGGCGGCCAGCAGGGAAAACATTACTACTACAGCTATTACCGCCAGCAACCCTCTGGACAGAACAATGCCCATATGGTCAAGAACTTTCTTCAATGGTTCAGAGCGTAAAGCTCGGGTCCCTTCTGGCGTACATTGATCCACAGCCGGTACAGGGGACGCCCGGGCTGGGCGCCTATGGCCGTGTCAATGATGTCATCGGAAGGGTCCCACTGCCACTGAAGGGTGTAAAAGTACACCGTTTGGGAAGGAATCCACACCGAGGGAACAATTAGCTCTTCTGCCGTCCGCCACTTATCATCGGGCAGAAAACATGTTGACTGGGTTTCGTTTATGTCAATGCAATCCTTAAACATTCGGAAAATCATAGGCAGGGCGGGGGTGTTTTCGTCCTCGTGGCGCAAATCTATCCGGTACTCCACGGGATAGGTGGCCGGGTTATGCACCGCGAAGATAAAGGTGCCGTTGGAGCCGGGGGCGATGTAGTTCATCATTCCCTGCGTGTTCACACTGTAGTTGCCCAAGCGTTCATCAAAGATGTGGGCTTGGGTTTCATGGCTCCAGACCTGAAACACTTCCAGGCCGATGGCTTCTTCCTGATGAAGCCTTGGGCTGATCACGCCATTTTGCAACACCAAGTCCATGGCGATGATGCCGGTGGAAGGGTAGGCGGTGAGGATATAGCCATTCTGGGGGTTGTACCCCAACTGCGCTTGGCCTTGCTTTTGGGTTTTGCGCAGCTCCAAGTCAAGGGCTGCCTGTCCCCCCTTCCAAGTGGCAAGCAAATGATAATTGCCTTGGAACAACTCCGTATAGGCAAAGCCTTGGGCATTCCGGTAGGCCGGCCGGATAATCCCATACCCATCTGGTGGAATAGGGCCCTTTAGGCTTAACTTCAGGCCGGGCAGGGGCCGGCCTTCTCCATCCACTACGCTGCCCATCCAGCTGATGCGCTCAAAGCCGGTGGTAGGCACATCCATGGGCTGCAGGGAGGACACATACACCCGGCCTTGAGCGTCGCCCGCGCCCGGCACGCTGGCCGCGCCAAGGCTGCCTTTGCCGATGATGTAGCCCGCCACGCCGGTGGTAGCCATCAGCAGAGCCACAACAAACACCAGCAAGGTATATATTCTGCGGCCCTGCTGGAGATATGTGTTGCGGATGCTGTCCTGCCGGTCTGTCAATACGCGCCTCCCTTATAAGTTCGGTACGGATGGATAATTACGCTCCCCCATTGATATTTGGAGCGGGAAATGGCGCGTTACGGAGCGGTCTCCAACTGCGTTACGGTAAAGACGGCGGTCATGGGATATGATTTTGCGGCTATACCGTCTATAGTATCAGCAGTGTCGTTATCGTTATCAAAGGGCCAGCGCCAATAGATGTATGTGGTTTTCTCTTCGCCGCCAGAGGCATTATATGAAGCCACCTCAATGGAATCACCAAGAGTATATGGTGCACTAAAGTCTTCGGCGGTGCTAAACTCGAAGAACTCTAATTCCGCGATATCATTGCCAGTGCCTTTATTGAGAGTAACACTAACGCTGTGCGCGACTTCGGTTCCTCTGGTATCGCATATTAAAGCGAACTTGCCTTTGGAGCCGGGGGCTACCTTGTCTGACGCCACCACATTGGGAGCAGTGGTGCTGCCCAAATTAAAAGTGAACTCGGGCGAGGTTTCCGCTGTTGTGGCCGCGACATCGTTGATTGTTACGGCCCATTTCGCGACGGTCACAGTACCCGTGCCACTCGCTGTGGTTACATACTTAGCAAAGGTACCGGACACTAAGGAGGTGGTGACTAAGGCCAATACCAGTGTCAGCAGGCCTAAGTAGAAGATGCGATTTCCTTTTTTCATGATGGTCTCCTTTTTTAATAATAGTTTTGATGGATGTTTCTATTAAAGAGCGTAGGCCGCAAGGCGGCGCCAGCTCACTCTTCCGTTTGGGATGGGGAAGCTTCGGGGGCGGGCTGGTCTTCGCTTTCGCGCCTGGCCAGTTCCTCTTTCAGGGCTTCCACTTCCTGCTTGAGGGCGTCGGCTTCTATGTTGGCATGGCGCCTGGCTCTGCGCCTGACAAGAGTGTCCGCCAGCAGGTATAGCAAAAAGGGACCGCCTACTACCAAAACCAGGCCCAGGGGCGTTTGCAAAAACATGGCCACCCTGCCCAGGCCGGCTACCCGGTACAGGTATATGCCTTCTACCATGGGTGGGGTTACCGGGTCCCTGTCCACCGCGTTGTTGTTGTCCCCTTGGGTGATGTAGACAGGGCCATGCTCCCCCTGCTGCACCTCGACAATGCGGTGGGTGATAACGGACTCCTGCCCGTAACGGTAGGCGATAATGTCGTCCTTTTGAAGGGTTTGTCCCTCCTTTAAGGCACAGGTTAGGATTAAATCGCCCTCCGAAATGGTGGGTTCCATGGAGCCGGACAACACAATAAAAGGCTTATAACCTAGGAAGTCCGGCACCTTGTCCGGGAATATGAAAGACTTCGCAATGAGGGTGATGTTGGCCACCAACAGCGGTAGCAGCAACAAAAAGAAAACAATCCCTATTGCGTTGAGTACCTGTCTTAACTTGTTTTTGATATTTTTGATGTTTTTTGGCATGATACCATTCCTTAGCGATTTGCTTACTTATAAATTATTACTCCGTCCGCTACATTATCACAATTTTACCAAAAATGCAAGCATAATGACCTACAATTTCTTTGACTCTTTTTACATAAGTGTAGGAGTACCGTTACAGATCGGTTATTGCGCACGAAGTTAGATGAAAAATACGGAAACTCAAGGAGCGCAAGTGTTGACGAAATACGATTCATATGATAAAATACCCGCAGAAAAAGATGTTTTTATAACATCGATAAATATTCAAGAGGAGGAACTCTCATGAAAAAACGTTTTGCTTTACTTAGTTTGTTACTGATTCTGCTAATGCTCACCAATGTGTTTGCCAGTGGGTTGCTTATTGCCAACTCTACCAAGACAATTGGCATTGCGTGGTGGGATCGCATGAAGGTGGGTAATCAGCGTTTCATGGACGCAACGGGAAGCGAAGTTTACCAAGCGGGACCGGTTGGGGCTTCGGATCCGGCAGTGCAGCTGGGCGTTGTTGAAGACGCTATTGCAGCAGGCGTAGATGCCATCACTGTAATTCCCGCTTCCCCCGAATCAATGGAGCCTGCATTGAAAAAGGCCATGGACCAAGGAATCGTGGTTATCAGCCATGAAGCGGAAACCATGGAAAATGTGCACTATGACATTGAAGCCTTTGACAACCATGCCTATGGCGCGCACATGATGGACGTGCTGGCGGCGGAACTGGGCGAAGAAGGCGGCTACATCATCATGATGGGCGCGCTGACCATGACCTCACACCAGCAGTGGGCAGAGGGTGCCATCGCGCGCCAGGAAGAAGCCTATCCCAATATGTTCCAAGTGGCTGATAGGGTAGAATCCGCGGCTCAGGGCGGCGGTTCGGAAGGCGCCTACCTTGTAGCCAAAGAAGTCATTGCCAAGTATCCTGACATCAAGGGCTTTATTGGCTGTGACATGGTTGACCCCCCGGGAATCGCCAGAGCGATTGAAGAAGCTGGAAAAGTCGGCGAAATCGCTGTAACAGGCACCTGCCTGGTATCTGTTGCCAGGGAGTTCTTGGAGAACGGCACCATTAAAACCATCATGTTTTGGGATCCCGCAGATGCCGGTGAAGCAATGTGCAACCTAGCAGCCATGATTATCAATGGCGAACCCGTTGAAGACGGCGTAAACTTGAAGGTTGCCGGCTATGAAAACTGCTCGCTGGAAGGCAAGGTGCTCAAGGGTGCGGCCTGGGTTGATGTAACCGTTGAAAATATGAAGGACTATGATTTCTAAACAGTGTTGTTAACCCTTTAATATTATTCCGCTAAACACGCAGGGTATGCGGGGCTTCCCCGTATCCTGCGTGTTCTTGAAAGGTGTGAATCGTTTTGGACAATATTGTAACAATCAAAAATATGTATAAATCCTTCTTTGGTGTCATCGCGATGGATGGCATGGACTTTGATGTCCGCAAAGGGGAAATTCATTGTCTGGTGGGTGAAAATGGCTGTGGAAAATCCACCATGATAAAAGTTATATCAGGTTTTTATACCTATGACCGAGGAGATTTATTTATTAACGGCAAGAAATACCGCAAAATAACCTCGGCCGAATCCATGCGCGAAGGCATTCAGGTAATCTACCAGGATTTTTCACTTTTTCCCAACATGACCATCGCCGAAAACATCATGATGTACGACACGACAAGTTCCGGTCGCGTGATGGTGAACCACCAAAAGCAAGTTGACAGCGCTCAGCAGGTGTTGAACCGCATCAATTTCGATATCAATCCCAACCTGTATGTTTACCAACTAAATATTGCCGAGATGCAGATGGTGGCCATCTGCAGGGCAATCGCGCAAGAGGCTCGGCTGATTATTATGGATGAACCCACGTCTGCCTTGACAAGCAGTGAGGTAAACAAGTTGCTTCAAGTTGTCAAGGACCTAAAGAATCAGGGCGTAGCCGTGTTGTTTGTCAGTCATAAATTAGATGAAATCCTGGAGATCAGCGACCGAATTACTGTCATGCGGAATGGAAAAAGCGTCTTTGTTTCCAAGGACGGGGAAGCGCTTCCGAGTAAAGAGGAGCTCATTTTCCATATGACCGGAAAATCATTTTCAGACAAAAGGAATGCTTGGAATATTAACACAAATCAAACTCCGTTGCTGGAAACCAGAGGACTGGGGCTTCAAGGCGCGTTTGAGGATATTAACCTCAAACTCTATCCAAGCGAAATTTTAGGCATTACCGGACTATTGGGGTGCGGACGGCAAGAATTGGCTGAAGCGCTTTTCGGCGTTATTCAAGCGCAGTCAGGAAGCTTGCTTATTTATGGAAAGGAAATGAATCCGTTTTCCAGCGTTCAGGAAGCGGTAGCTCAGAACATCGCTTATGTACCGGAGGACAGGCTTACAAAAGGCCTTCACATGAACCAGAGCGTTGCCGATAACGCCATCGCCCGAATTGTTGACCAATTTCGAAATCGCCTGGGCTTGATCAGCGGAAAAAAAACTGAGGAAGGCAAGCATAAAGCCTTGCACACCGTACATATCAGGGGTATGCGTCCCTACAACCCGGTAAAATCTCTATCGGGGGGAAATCAACAAAAAGTTGGGCTGATCAAGTGGTTGGCATCCAAGCCGCGCATTTTGATTTTAAACTGCCCCACTGTAGGTGTTGATGTTGGCGCCAAGGAAGACATTCATAACATCGTCCGAGAGCTTGCGAAAGAGGGGATGGGCGTGATTGTCATCTCAGATGATATTCCCGAAGTTTTAAATCTTTGCAGTAGAGTTTTGGTTATGAAAAACGGCCGCATTGCCCATGAGGTTTTCACGGATGATATGGACATTGAAAGTCTTGAAGCTATGCTTGCCGATGATGATTTGAAGGAGGTGGTTTAATTGTCTGTGAAACTAAAAAGCTTTGTAAAAACAAGCCAATTTGCGCTTCTGGTGCTCTTTGCCGGAACTTGGATTGTCTTCGGGCTCATTAACCCCTCCATTTTCTCGGTGGCAAGCTTCTTTTCGCTTACCCGTGCATGCATCGTTCCTGCGTTGTTTTCCTTGGCGTTGATGTTGATCATGGTATTGGGCAGTTTCGACTTTTCCTTTACAATGGTTGGCGCTTTCGCTTCGTATTGCTCAATTTTTATCATTACGGAATTGGGCTTGCCCCAAACTCCGCTGATTGTATTGCTTTTAATTTCGATTGCCATTGCCGTCTTGTTGGAAATTGTCAATTGGTTTTTGATTGATAAATTCAAACTGCAGCCCTTTATCACAACCTTAGGTACCCATTCCATGTTAAAAGGGATGATTCTGGCATTTGTATCTACCAGCTTTATTTATACCTTGCCGGATTCATTGCGTAAGTTATCCACCAATTACTTGACGACAGCAAAATTTGCCGATGGAACTGAGGCTGTTTTACACATTGGCATTCTTGCGGTAGCAATCATGTATGCTTTAGTACACGTTCTCTTGCAACACACCTCTTTTGGGCGCAAAGTTTACGCGATTGGCGCCAACGAGGAAGCCGCAAGGCGTGTTGGAATCAATGTTTCCAAGGTTCGCTTTTTCACATTCTGTCTTGCGGGTGTGATTGTTGGAATAGGTGGCATCATTCACGATTCGCTGGCTCGCTGTACGGTACCACTTCCGCCGGATCTCATTGGGCAAGAGTTGACGTTTGTTGCCGCGGTTATACTTGGGTGTGGCGCGAACCTGCAAGCGCGCGGCTCTGTCGTTGGAACCTTTATCGCGGTGTTCTTTTTGCGCTTTGTATCAACCAACCTTATCATGCTGGGCATCCCTTCCTATTGGCAGCGGATGGTAACCGGCTGTATTCTGTTGGTTAGTTTGCTGGCGCAAGTGCGTGGCAAACGTGCCCCTCAGGCTGGAAAGGAGTAGAATATGCAGCAAGAAAGTACAATGCGAGTTTTTTATCGCCGCAATACAGACACGATACGGCTGCTTTTTATTACAATTGTTATTTTCATCACAATGTCTTCATTGTCAAGCCGCTTTTTGCGGCCCAACAACTTCCTGTCCATGGGTTTCCAAATACCGGAGTTGGGTTTGTATTCCATAGCGATGATGCTGGTGATGATAACGGGCGGTCGGGATCTTTCCATTGTAGGAATTGGCAACCTGTCCTGTATTGTAGCGGCTTTGATTATGCGCGATGGCTATGCCGCCGGATTGGCGGGCGGAGCCATGATCATGAATATACTCCTTGGCGTCATGGCAGCTTTGCTTGTGGGCGTTGTATGCGGCCTTTTTAATGGCATCATCGTTGCTTTTACCGGGCTTCCTTCCATGCTTGTTACAATGGCCACCAGCTATATTTTTACCGGAATTGGCGTGGTGCTCACAAATGGCGAGGCTATTTCCAAAGTTTATCCGGAGTATGTTTATTTTGGAAACAATTCTGCTTTGGGTCTGCCGATACCTTTGTGGTTTTTGATTGCGGCTTTGTTAATTACCTGGTTATTGCTCAATAAAACACGCTACGGTTTTGAAATCAAAATGGTTGGCTCCAATCCGTTGGCAAGCCGTTTTTCGGGCATTAACATCCATTCGGTATTGATCAAAACCTATCTAATCAGTGGAATCTTTTGTGCGGTTTGCGGGTTGGAAATTCTTGCCAGAACGGATTCCGCCAAAGCGAATTATGCCCTTACCTATACATTTCAAGCCATCTTGTGCGCGGTCTTGGGCGCGACTGATCCAAATGGAGGGTATGGAAAAGTATCAACACTGGTTCTATCTTTAATTTCAATGCAGCTGTTGTCCAGTGGCTTTAATATGTTGCGTTTGGGCACTTATTTCAAAGAATTTGCCTGGGGCGTGTTGCTTTTAGTGGTGTTGAGCGCGAATTTCCTCAATAATGAGATTAGCCGCAGGCGTTATGTGGCAAAAATGAACAAACGCGCGGCTCAAGAGGACGGCTCATAGTGAATAATCATTGACCTTTTTTAGAAGGACAGGTCATGTTTATTGGATGTTGATGTTTTAACGTGCTGTTTATTGAAGCTAAGAGGTGAAAACTATGATTTCTAAAATAGACAAGTATTTGGAAGATTTGGTATTGCTGCCAGGTCTTTCCGGTCATGAGCAGAGGATATCGGCGTACATGGGGCGGGTGTTTGAAGAGCATGGCTTTTATGTGCAGGAAGACGTCCACGGAAACTGTATTGCCAGTTTGCCGGACCAGGACTCTGCCTTACCTTGCCTGATGGTGTTTGCCCATATGGATTCGCTAGGCTTCTTTATACGACATATTGACGACCGTGGTTTCATACGCGTTGAGCGTTTGGGAGGCATACCTGAAAAGGTTCTTCCTTCTACGAAAGTTGCCATCGTCAGCCGTGATGGCAACTTGATTCCGGGAGTGTTTGGGATTAAGCAGCACCACGTTACGCCCCCGGAAGAAAAGTATGTGGTGGACAAGGTAACAAACCTCTACATTGATATCGGCGCCACAAACCGGGACCAAGTGAAGGCGCTGGGCATTGATATTGGAAGCCCTGTAGTTTATGCGCCCTACTATCAGAAACTTGCCGGAACACGGCGACTTGGCACCACAATGGATAACCGCAGCGGCTGCGCTGCCCTGTTAATTCTGGCAAAAATGCTTTCCAAGTCCCCACCGCCTCAGCGTGTTGTTCTGGTCGGCACGGTATGGGAGGAATTCAATCTTCGTGGCGCCATGATGGCTGCGCGAACAGTTAAACCCACTTGGTCCATCGGTATAGATGGCGGGGCTGCCGGGGATACTCCGGATTTTAATGATTACAATAGTGTAACTCTCGGCGGCGGTCCGATTCTGACCTTGTATAATTTCCATGGCAGAGGTACCCTGAACGGAATGATTCCACATCCGGCAATGGTAAGGCTAATGGAAACCGCGGCAGAGGACGCAGGCATTATCTTTCAACGAAATGCTGTGGTGGGAGGGTTGACAGACGCTTCCTACCTGCAGCTTGAAGGAAAGGGGATACCTTCCGTGGATGTGGGGATTCCCAGACGCTACTCCCATAGCCCCAGCGAAGCATTGGATCTTTGTGATGTTGAAACTTTGTGCCGGTGGGTGTACGCAGCCTGTCAAACCGATCTAACAGCTTTTGATTTTTCAAGAAGCTTTTGAAAAGGGAGGCCAATATGAGTAAGCGTTATTTATTAGGAATTGACTGTGGCACATACGAAACCAAGGCGACATTGTGTGACCCCGAGGGACGGGTGCTGACAATTGCCAGCGCAAAGTATGAACTGCGTGTGCCGCAAAAGGATTACGCAGAGCATGACCCCATCGAAGATTGGTGGGAAGCCCTCAAAGATGTGGTGGGTCAGGTGCTAAGCAAATCAAAGGTGCGGGCTGATGAGATAGCAGGAATCTGCGTCAGCACCATCATGGCGGCGATTACCCCTGTAGATGCTCACGGTAATCCGTTGCGAAATGCCATATTATATGGCATAGATAGGAGAAGCCAGCCTCAGGCTGATAAGTTAAATAGTTTGATTGGCGAACAAAAGATGCGGGAAATAAGCGGTACCATGTGTACGGTGGAATCCTTTGGGCCAAAAATTCTTTGGATTCGTGAGAACGAACCCGAAATTTTTGAAAAAACAAAATGCTTCACCATTGCCGCGGGATTCATTAATCATAAACTAACAGGCAGATTCTGTGTCGACCGGTATTCGGCAACCAGCGCGCAACCCATGATTGATGTAAACACCATGACTTGGAGCAAGGAGTTGACCCCATATGTATGCCGTGAGGATCAATTGCCCGAAATATTGTGGACAACCGATATTATAGGTGAGGTTACCAAAGAAGCTGCCTTGGAAACCGGTCTGCATGCGGGTACCCCGGTTTTATGCGGTACCACCGATGGAGGCTCCGATGCTATCAGCGTTGGGATTGTGGAACCGGGAGATTGCATGATCAACTATGGTTCTACGTTGTTCATGTCGTACTTGGGGCAACTTTCATCACAACAGGCGCTTTGGGCGGGTGAATATGTTTTGCCCGGCATCCGATGCATGACAGCCGGCATGGCAACGGCAGGTTCCCTGACCCGCTGGCTTCGCGACCAGTTTGCCAAGGAACTGCTGCGGGATGAAGAAGCGGGGCTTATGGATGCCTATACCGCGCTGTTTCAAGAGATTGAGCCCATACCTGCCGGCGCTGATGGTTTAATTGTTCTTCCTTATTTTATGGGCGAACGTATGCCGATACAGGATGCCCACGCCAAGGGAGTCATTTTCGGCTTAAATCTATACCATACCCGTGGGCATGTTCTAAAAGCGTCGTTAGAGGGAATTGCTTATGGTCTTGACCAGATTTTGGATATTTTACGTGAAAAAGGTCATTCCATACACCAAATCACCGCAGTTGGTGGCGGGACAAAATCTCAACCTTGGATGCAAACCATGAGTGATGTTTGTGGCGTACGCCATGTTGTGCCACAGGTAACCATTGGCGCTTCCTATGGGGATGCGTTGTTGGCGGGATTGGGAACCGGCTTGATAAAGCAGCCTTCAGACATTAAGGCCATGATTAATCAGCGCTATACCACCGAGCCAAACCCCAAAAATCATGAAATATACGCTCCCTTAAAACAATATTTTGCCCAGATTTATCAACGTAATAAAGATATTATGCACGCTTTATAAAAAAGGAGGAAAACTTTGTCAAGAAAACTATTTGTGACTGATATTGACGGTACTTTGCTCAATGATAAGGTAGGGCTGTCGCAGGACGTGATAGACGCGGCCAGAGAATTTGTTGAGCTGGGGAACGCTTTCACCATTTGCACGGGAAGGTCAAAGACTGGCGCTGAACATGTTGCCTTGCAATTGCCTTTGAATGCGCCGGCGCTTCTGATGACAGGCTCTCATTTCTATGATTTTGCCAAGCGAAAATCTGTTCGTCATATTGCGCTGGATGAGTCCATTTGGTCTTTGCTCACTTCTATCATGCGTGAATATCCCGATATGGCTGTCCAAGTGTTCACGCCGGAAGAGATTTTTACACTTAGAAGCAATACTATCTTTAAAAACAAAGGAGTGCGCGCGGAACAACAGGAGGAGATTACGGATTTCAACACAGCTATGAAAAGCCCGATTTGCAAAGTTCTATTGGTAAATGAAGATCGCGAAAAAATCAAACAAGCGAAAGCCTTCCTTGAAGACTACGAACAAAAAATTGGAAAGCGCTTGTTTATCGCGGATTTTGCTAGCAGACATTTTTTTGAAATTGTCAGCATTGACGCGGGCAAGGACACCGCCTTGCAAAAGTTGGCGGTGGATCTTGATATACCAAAAAAAGATATCATTGTAGCTGGCGATGGCCTTACAGACCTGCCTATGTTCCAACATGCTGGGCTCAGTTTCGCTCCGGTCGATGCCATTGAAAAAGTAAAACGAGGAGCCGACAGGATTTTCCCTTCCGCCAAAGAACACGGTTTATTGGAAGTGTTCAAAGAGTTAATGAATTAGCCTGGTGATATAAAACGTAGTCGATAATTTTTCTTTTTCTCTACTTGGTTCAAACATAATGTTATCTCAATTTCGTATATTTTCAGGCTAAAACGTACAATAAAACAACTGCCAGCAATCAAGCCGGCAGTTGTTTTGGTTTTTGGCTGTTATTTTATCTGATGGAGTTAACCTTATCCATAAACTCGACAACTCGAGGCCTTTCAACACGGTTTTCGAACTTTCCGTCCTTTTTAAACGTTGTACCGACCACAGCGCCATCGGCAATCTTGAAAATTTCTTCAATGGTGTTAACACGGCATCCGGTATTTGCGAATACTGCTGTGTTGGGCACGGCGTTCTTAACCCTATGAAGCACGCCCATGTCCGCACTTACACCGGCTGTCATGCCGGATACACACAGAACATCCGGGCGGCAATTAAATACAGTACTTTTTGCAATGTCTTCAATGTTCCTGTCAACCAGATACTTTGCCGCCTCAGGGACGATGTTAAACAGCATCTTCAGGTTGTCTTGACCGAGGCGGGCTTTATGCCGGGCAATTTCCCCTGTGTTGGTATTCCAAAGACCAAAATCGGAAGCATAAACACCACTCATAATTTCACGGATAAACTTTGCTTGGGTTACCGCTGCAAGATCAATGGATGCAAAGGGATCCCACAGAACATTCACGCCAAATGGAATTTTGATCTCCGGCATCAACTGGCCAATTACGCGCGCCATGGCAGCCGTGGTTTCCGGATTTACTTTTGTAAGATAAGGCATGCTGAACTCATTTGAGAACATCACGGCATCGACGCCGCCTTCCTGCAAATCCAGGAACTCTTGTCGGGCGAGGTCAACTACTTTTTCCATTCCGCCATCTTTATCATAAGTGGGATCACCAGGTAAAGCTTGAAGATGACACATGGCGATAATCGGCTTATGCGTACCAAACGTTTCTTTAATCCAATCCAATGACATAAAAACTCCTCCCATAATACATAATGATATCTAAATTCTATCATTTTTGCTTGCTTTTGTCAATGATAAATCACCTTGTGTTTTAATACGACCGCATAGATTAATCCAATATTTTAGCGGGAAATATTTCTAACTTTCTGTGTCATCATTCAATCGTTATGGTACTCTTACAAGCAACCTATTGACAATAAAACACAAAGCAATTGACTAAATGTTGATTATTGGATATTCTGATGGTAAATAACCTGGAGGTGCTGGAAATATGAAAAACATACTTGTTTTCGGAGATTCTAATTCCTGGGGATACGACGCGATGAGCTATGATCCCGTTACGGGAATTACCAAACGATTTCCTAAAGAAAAAAGGTGGCCTGGCATTTTGCAACTGTCGCTGGGGAGCGAATTTAATATCATTGAAAACTGTTTGAATGGCCGAACACTGATGCAAAATGATCCCTATTTTCAGGGCAGGCTTGGCATCGAAAGTTTAAGAGAAACGCTTGATGCCAACGCGCCGCTTGATTTGGTTATTATCAAACTCGGGTGTAATGAGCTTAAGCATATGTTTTCTCTCACCGCCGGAATGATTGCCTTTGGCGCCGAATATCTGGTGCAAGAAGCAAAGCAGTCTTATTATGGCTATCCTGCACCCAAGGTGTTGCTTGTGGCGCCACACCCAACACACCCCCAAATTGCTGATATGTGCTTTGGCTTCAGCTACGGTGTGTTAGCGTATCAAAAGAGCCTTGAGCTTGGAGCGCTGTATCGTGAGGTGGCCAAGAGGCAAGGCTGCGCGTTTTTTGATTGCACACCATTAAATTTTGAGCTCAATTCGATTGATGGGCTGCACTATTCCGAGAATGACCATAAAAGATTAGCGGAAGCCATTGAGCCCGTAGTGCGTGAGATGTTTTAACAAGCCAAAAAAAGTGGCAAACAAGCTTTGCCGTAACAAATTATTTCAAGTACAAAAGCGGGTATTTACCTACTTACGCGATAAAGGCAAAAAGCGGGGGACACACTAAACCGATAATTAAATTTGTTGCATTCAGTTTAGTGTGCCCCTGCTTGCCTGATTATCCGAAGCAGTTGGAGCATGATGTGCTCCTCATCCAGTTTAGATAGATCCAAATCCTGGGTCTTGGCCCTATCCAAAAGAAGCGTTCCATAGTTTGCTATTTTATTTTTAAGATTTTTTTCTCCCAACACTTCCTGGCGATATGCCAGCGTTTTCAGCAGGAGAAGAAGGTCTTTTGTGCTTTTTGAATTTTTGTATGCCGCTTCAGCATCATCAACACTGATTGCTGAATAATCGCCAATATCAAAGATTGATGCCTGCTGTTTAAGCTGACTTGCGATGAGTGTTCCGACTATCATAAGTAAAACCAAGATAGCTACATAAAGATGAGCGTTTGTTTTTTTGCGAATCATTCGAATATTTCCGGTAAGCGGACAATATCCGCTGAATCAATCCAGTTGGAGATAATGTCTTTGATATGTTCTTGCCGTACTGCTTGAAGCAAGTCGGCTTCTATTGCTTCCTGTACTTCGATGAGGGGAACCTTGTCAACTGCTGGCAGAATTCCCGCCAAATGCAGAATGGCCATACCGCGGTTGGTTGGAAAAGGAGAGCTGATATCACCAATATCGGTGAGCACGTTTGCGTGTTGTTGATACAAGGTATCGAAGCGAGGGGAGTTTTCACTGTAGTAATTGCTTTTTTCACCGCTGCCGGGAACAAGCGATTCCAGCAAATCTGAGAAGCTGATTTTCCCATTAGCCAAATCCATAAGAGCTTGTTCAATCTTGGGTATCAGCATTGCCATCTGGTCTTCCCGCATCTCCTGAATTGTTTTTTCATCTCCAACAGCTTTCAAGTTGCGCATAAGTTGCAGAGCAAGAGAATCAAAGGAAAACTCGGCTTTTTGGATGAGCTTCAGTTCGTATGGCCGATGTATTACCGGTTTATTGGCTAACAGATCTGCTTCCAAAAGGGTTGGGTTGCCGGCATAAGTTGTTTTTTGCTGATGATAGAGGTCTTCATAGGCTGCTGTTAACGTTTCATCATCAAGTTGACAAACCTGATTGGCCAACATATTTTTCAGTTTTCCAATCTTGGTTGAGCGCTTTAGGCTGTCCATTAGGGACTCCTTGGTTAATCCGGCCATTGACAATAAGCTGTCAACATACTGTGATTGTTCATCGTCAGTACTGCCGGGGCTGTATTTTTGAACATAAGAATAAATGTCCCCAAGAATCTTGTGAAATCGTTGGTCGATTAATTCCAAGTCGGTATCGTCAAGATTTATCCCTAAAATATCTGTTTGCTGAATAAGCACTTCTTCTTGGATAAGTTCTTCAAGGGTAGCCAATCGCAAGCGCTTTAACATTGATTCAGTTGGTTGTTCGGAAAACATACTTTGAGATAGGCTTGCGGCTTGAATACGAGTATTTACTGTTTCCATTGTAATGGATACACCGTTCACCCAAGCTACGACAGGTGAAGATTCCGCCAGGGCAGGTACAAAGAACAAAACCAACACCACAATTCTTGAAAAGAATTTTTTCATGCAAGTGCCTCTTAATGAAGCCCCCGGGGAAATCCCCGGGGGCTTGGTGGTTCGCATCAATTAGTCAGCGGGGTAACGTGCGGAGATGGCTTCGATGTCAATTGCGTCGGCCATGGCTTCCACCTCGGAGTAATCCAGATCGTCCCTGATGAATTGATTGGTGTAGATTTTTTCCAGCGGAATTTCTTCGGTAATGATGCCACTGTCCAGGGCGGCTTGAACGTTCAATTTCCAGCCATCCTCCCAGTTATAGCCAATTTTAGACAGGACACGGGCTTCGGTTTCAGAGCCGGGCTTTCCGAACATCTGATACTTTCTGCCTTCCTGGATGTACTTGGCGGCTTTCCAAGTAACCTCAATATGGGGGAGGGCATCCGCCATAAACGCTGCGGCGGCTTCGGAGTTATAATGTACAAAGTAGACGCTCTTTTGCATCGCAGTGACAAATGCCTGAACGAGTTCCGGTTCATTCTCGATCAGGTAGTCAGAGGTAATCAAGGGGTTAGAGTTGGTTTGGAGCACCTCATGGCCATCAATATAGACAAAATCATAGTCTTGTCCCTGCAGCTGCCAAAGCTCACCCGGCCAGGTGAAGAGCATGTCCAATTTTCCTTCGGCAACCTGGACATAGCGATTATCGCCTGCCACAACAAACTCAATGTCGTTTTCAATGTCAACGCCAGCGGCAATCAATGTTGGCGTAACCAGCGATTCCCAAGCGGCATCGCCCAGGGCGACAGTCAGTTTGCGGCCATATTTTTCCTGAGCGCCAACCATGTCTTCAAACGTTTGAATGGGGGAGTCGGACAATACGCCCATGCCCCAGATGTTAATTGCGTCATAAGCGAAGATAACTTTAATGGGCAGGCCTTCCTGAATTGCCGACAGAATCAGCAGGGGGCCGGGTCCGGCAAACTGCGCCTGATTGGTGGCCACCAGTTTCATGTCAGTTGTGCCATAAGCGTCCTGAAAGTTCATGGTGTACCCTTCCTTTTCCAGTAACTTGATGGTAATGCGGAAGGGGCTGTGCTCAAGACTTTCCACACCAGCGGGCACTACGTAGGTGAACTCCTTCATTTGAGCCAAACCAGGAATTACCATAGATACCAGTACGAGAACGAGTAACAGTGACAAGATGCGTTTCATAGAGTTTTCCTCCTTTTATTTTTTAAAGCGGGTCCTGCCCACTTTGAATATAAATTAAATTTTCCAGTAGATGACCTTTTTTTGCAAAAAGGCCACAAACCCATACATAAACAGTCCGATAATTGTTACATAGAATATGCAGGCAAAGGATTCCGTTGTTTTAAGAAATTGAGAATATTTGATAATTTGACTGCCCAGTCCGTGGTTACCGGCGACATATTCAGCGCTGATACATGCGGTGGTTGCGAAAATCGCGCTAAGCCTAACACCTGTGAATATGTCTACAATCGCAGTCGGATAAATCATGTGACGCAAGCTTTGAAATTTATTGGAGCCCATGGTTTGCATCAATTCATGGCGGATGATGGGGACATTGAGTATTCCGGTGACCGTGTTCATGTTGACAATGGAGAATGCCTGAATAACCACACCAATGATGCGCACCTTTTGGCCAAAACCCATGAACAACATCATGATAGGTATTAAGGTGACCAGAGGGGTTGTTACCAGGAAAATTACAAAGGGAGACAGCGCGGCGCTGATAATCTTGTTTGATGTTATCAACGTTGCCAGTAGAATTCCCACAGGAACCGCGATCAAGAAGCCAATTAAGACTGTCTCGAAGGTTATAAGGATATGAGGCCAAAAGTCGTTAAAATTAACCACCATGGATTGGATAATGCCGCTGGGTGCCGGCAAGAGCCATTTAGGCAACTGGTAATGTGACACAGCCCACTCCCAAAAGCCAAACAACAAAAGAAAGGTTACAAGCGGCGCCAGGATATTCGTGATTGTTTTTTTCGATAGCTTCATTGTTGTCTCCTACTTGATTTGTCTTAGCTCGACGCTGCCAATCAGATCAACAAGGCGCTGAGTATAGGATACAAATCGGGGCTGGGTAATCATTTCTAAGCTACGTGGTCTTGGCAGGTCGATGTCGACCTTTTCTACTAAACGGCCGGGTTCCGTTGCCATGACATAGATGCTGTTTGAGAGTAGCACCGCTTCTTCAACGTTGTGCGTGATGAAAATAATGGTGATGTTTAAACGCTTCCAAATTGACAGCAATTCCATGTTAAGTTGTTCCCGCAGCATTTCATCCAGCGCGCCAAAGGGTTCATCCATCAGGAGTATTTCAGGTTTATGTACCATAGCTCTGACAACGCCCGCGCGCTGGAGCGCACCGCCGGAAGCCTCAATCGGATAAGAGTCCGCGAACTTTTGGAGCCCGGTAACTGAAATTAATTCGTCCGCGTATTCCTGATACTCGGGGGTGTCAAGGCCGAAGATTTTTAGCGGCAGGGTGATATTCTGGCGGATGGTGTACCAAGGCAGCATGTTGGGTTGCTGAAAGATAAATCCCATTTTCCGAAGGGTTTCCTGACTGTATGGTTTGGACGTATCCAAGGGAATACCGTCCAGCAACATTCTTCCGCTGGTGGGTTGGATGATCCCGTTGAGCATCCGGATCAAGGTGGACTTTCCACACCCGGAGGGGCCGATAATGGACACAAAATCACCTTGGTCGACTTGCATATCGTAGTCTTTTACCGCCACAATGGTTTGTTTGCGTGTATGAAAAACCTTGTTGATATTTTCAAACACAATTTTGGGGATTGTTTGTACTTCTTTTTGCACTAATTCTTCCATAACACAACCCTACGCTCAATTCTCTCAATTATTTTGTATAGAGTCAGGCCAATAAGACCCACAAGAAAGATGGTGCCGTAACTCATGTAGACGTTGTTGTATTTGGTAAACTGGGAAATTTTAAAGCCCAAGCCCGCATTTCCCGAAACAATATCGGCGCTCAGTGCCGCGATGGTGGAAAAGATACTGCCCAGCTTGATGCCTGTAAAAACTTGGGGCATGGCATTCATGAAAACAATCTTGGTAAACCGTTGCATTCTGGTGCAGCCTACGGATTTGGCCAGCTCAACCTTGTCGTTATCAACGTTGACAAACCCATTCAGGGTATTCAGAGCAATAATGGGTGTCGCCTGCAGGATGACTACATAAGTACGCAACACAGGGTCATATCCCAGCCACAAGGTCATCAGGGGAATGAGCGTAATCATCGGCGTGATAACCAGCCAGATGATAACAGGCGTAACCGCCTTGGTAATGATATTGAACTGTGAAAAAATAGCGGCAAGGGAAATACCGAGAATTGTCGCGAAAATAAAGCCCAACACGATGACCCTTACGGTTAATAAGAAGTGGGGGAGCAGCTCGCCGGGGAATTTTGTGATTACACCGTGAATTATTTTGGACATTGGCGGGAGGATGTATTCCGAAATGCCTGTGGTTTTTGCCGCGATTTCCCATACGGCAAAAATAATTGCCAACAGAATCCAAGGCGGAATGATACTCATCCAATCAATGCCTTTCTTTTTTCTGATGCTTTTTTTCTTCATGCGGGTTCCTCCAAAGACAGGGTTGCTCGCACGTGGTGGTTCAACTTCTCACGAAGTTCCAGAAAGCGTGGCGATGAAAACACCTGATGATTTCTTTCCTCAAAAGGAATATCTATGGGGATTTCTTGCAGAATTTTTGCGGGCAATTGAGAAAATATAAAAACTCTGTTTCCCAGAATAATTGCTTCATTGACATTGTTGGTAACCATAATGATAGTCTTTTGAGTTTTATGCCAAATATCCAACAGTTCAAATGTTAGCATTTGCCTTGTTATCGCGTCCAAGGCTCCCATTGGCTGATCCATGATAAGCACATCCGGATCATGCACCAAAGCCCGCGCGATTCCGACACGCTGCCTCATCCCGCCTGAAAGCTCATGCGGATAGACATCTTGGTAGTCCTGTAAACCGACCACTTCAAGCATTTCGGACACACGCCCTTGCCATGCTTCGCCCTTTAGACGCATTGTTTCCAACATGAATTTCAAATTACCTGCTGCGGTACGCCATTGAAGGAGATTATTGTTTTGAAAAACAAAACCAAATCGTTTTAGAAGCTCGCGGGGCACTTGGGTGCCGTAATCCGTACCGTCAATCAGGATTTTCCCGGAACTTGCGGGGAGGATACCTCCCAGAATCTTTAAAAAGGTGGATTTGCCACAGCCTGAGGGGCCGAGAATAACAACGAACTCGCCTTCTTGAATATTCATGCTGACGCCATCCAGCACCGGCGTTAGGGTACCGGATGCTTTGTCCCCAAAGTGCTTTGCAATATCAATAGCGCTGATCCGGGCATCTTTTTGAACTTCCACTTAGCCCACCTTTCCTTGTTGTTTGGGCCGTTGGAGTATCCTATCCATTGCCGCTGAACAATTATAAATCATTTGATCCGTATATTGCTGGTAGGTAGGGGTCATTTCCGCGTTTGCCCAACCTTTGTAGCCGACGGCATCCAAGGCTTCTTTTACTGCCTTCCAGTTCACATCTCCGGACAGCAGATCCACAAAACCGTGCAGACTGTTGACCGCGCGACGGAAATCTTTAAAGTGTACTTTGACAATGCGTTTTCCTAAAATGCGAATCCATTGTTCCGGATAACCAAACATTAACATGTTGGCCACATCCACCCATGCGCCGACCCACGGGGAGTCTACTTCATCGATGAATTGCCGCATTTCCAGGGGCGAAAGTAAAAACTTGTTCCAAATATTTTCAATGCCGATATATACCTGGTGTTCCGCCGCCACCGGGGCAAGCTCGCGAAACGCTGCCAGCGCCCGATCGTAGGCCACCTCATAGTCGATTACTTCACTGCCAACGAAGTATTCTATATCTTGGGCGTCAGGAACGACTTCTTCGGGTTGAAAATCCACACCCACTGCACCGGGACAAATAAGCACAGTATCAGCGCCGAGTTTGGAGGCTATAGCGATTTGGCGTTTTGCGACCTCCATGGCCTTATCCCGAACCCACTGGACGCTGCTTGTAAGGGAATATTGCCAGTAGAGGCCGGTTGCCAGCGCGTTGATAGTGATACCGATTTCTTCGGCATCTTTCAGGATTTTTGCGATATCCGATTCGCTGCTTTGAAGACTGAGCGGCCCTTTTGCTGATAAAGCCAATTCAATGCCTTCAAAACCTGCGTCTTTAGCCAACTCCATACATTCACGAATAGTAAGTTTTGAATCAAAAGACCAGATGTTGATTCCTTTGCGTATTGCCATGACCAACTCCTCCTTTTTACAATGCTATGCCTGTTTAATAGCAGTGCGCAACTGCAATAAAAATAAATTAAATTTTAGAAGCGAATGCTAAACCTTATCCAAGTATAATTGCGTGAAAACTATTTGTCAAGGTGTTTTTTATTAGAGTTTCTGTACTCTGCCCGACTTGTGTTACCAATATAGATGGGCTATAATATGGTTTATATATTGAAACAGGACAAAGAAAAAAGTATTGGTTTCTTTTACGCTGTTGAATAAATATGAAATTGAGGGAGGAAATATAAAATGACTGATAAAAGATGGTCTCAATTGGGCGAAACGCTCATCAATTACTCGCTTGGCGTAAAACCGGGCGAAAAATTAATGATTGCCATGTACGAAGTGGAAAGTTATCCTTTGGCCCTTGCGGTTTACGAAGCCTGCATCAAAGCCGGAGGTTATCCCCAAATTCAATTTATGAGTGAAGCGCTTAAGCACAAAGTACTTCAATTTGGCAATGAGGAGCAAATCTCCTGGGTACCGGAAATCGAGGCGTACGGCATGGAGTGGGCTGATCATTACCTTGGTTTGCGTGGCGCCTTTAATATGTATGAATGCTATGATATCCCTGTTGAAAAAATCGCCGCCTATCAGCGCGCTCAGGGAATCATTTCCACGCTAAGATGGCAAAAAACGAATTGGGCGATTATCCGTGTTCCCAACGAGCGTTTCGCGCAGCAAGCAAAAGTCAGCTACGAAAAAATAATGGACATGTTCTTTGAAGCTTGCAATCTGGACTGGGACAAGCACGTGCTTCAGTGGCAGCGTGTAGCCGATATATTGGATCAAGGCACACGAATTCGGGTTGTAGGCAACCGGACGGATTTTTCGTTCGAGTTCCCCGGCGAAAAGTGGAAAGTTTCTGAAAATAAAATCAACATTCCTGATGGTGAATTCTATACCACTCCCAAGTGGGACACTGTCCAAGGGCATATCTATTTTGAATTTCCCGCCACTTTGGGAGGACGAATTATCAATGATTTATATCTGGAATTCACAGACGGCCTGGTTTCCAAAGTGGAAGCGTCAAGCAACAGGGAATTCGTAGAGCATATTCTCAGCAATAATGAGCCCGGCGCCCGCCGAGTAGGCGAGTTCGCTTTTGGTACCAATCCCGCTATTGATATCCCGACGACTGATATCCTTTGGGATGAAAAGATCGCCGGAACCATCCACATCGCGCTCGGCCGGCCCTATAACAATGCCTATGACTGTCCGATACATTGGGACATTGTCAAGGACACCCGTAAAGACAGCAAAATTTACCTTGATGATAAATTGATTTTTGAAGATGGTAATTTCCTGATTTAGGTTATTCTGAACAACTCGGGTTCAGGGAAGCCCGACAATGTTACGACCCTTTTATGGGTCGTTTCTTATTTCAAAAATTGGCGCAAGGGCTTCAAAGCAAGGGGAGATTGATAATTCCCATGACCACGGTTTAAATGTAGAACTCTACAATTTCTAATGGCGTCCAATAAAATAGGGAAACTGTGATATGGAAAAAATCCGCCGCGGCAACGAGTAAAATAGGCTCGCGTATCATTCGTTTTTAAGGAATTCTTTCAGCGCTTCCATAGACAGTGGCCTTGAATAATAGTAGCCTTGTATTTCGTCACAGCCAATGCTTCTTAAAAAATCCGCCTGCTCTTTTGTTTCCACGCCTTCGGCTGTGACCTCCGCCTTGAGGGCTCTTGCTAATATAACAATGGTTTCCGTTAAGGGCGCGTTTTTCATTTCTAAATCTATGTAGTCTATAATCTCTTTGTCTATTTTTATTCTGTCAAAAGGCACTATCTTTAACCGGCTTAGGGATGAGTAGCCTTTGCCGAAATCATCTATGGCGATTCTTACTCCCAACTCCTTCAGTTTGAACAGTTTATCAATTACATCCTTTGCGTTTTTAGCAAAAAAGCTTTCTGTAATTTCCAACTCAATGTATTTTGGGTTTACTCCACTTTCTTCTATGATTTTTTTAAAATCGCAAACGATATCTTTTCCCTGGAATTGCGCAAGCGACAAGTTCACAGAAACACGAAGAGGCGGAAATCCCTTTGCAATAAGCCTGTTATATTCTTGGAGCGCTTGTTCCAGCACCCAAAGCCCCACATCATGAATCAATCCCATTTGTTCAAGTAAAGGTATAAAAACATTCGGCGGCACTCGTTTTTTGTCGCTTGTTGTCCATCTGAGCAAGGCTTCAATCCCGGCTGTTTTTTCCGTGCTGCAGCTAATCTGGGGCTGAAACTCCAGGGAAAACTCATTATTTTCCAAGGACTTGAAAAGCTTGTTCGTGAGTAAAGTATTATCCTCAACACGGTTTTTTAACTGCTCAGAATAGAAAACGATCCTGTCATCAGAAGATTTTGCGCCAAATCCTGCCAAATCGGCATTTTGCAAAAGAGTATCCGCATCTCTACCGTCATCCGGGTACACCGAAATGCCTATATTGACAGTAACAAATAATGCATCAATACCTTCCTTGGGTTGTATAGGATTGGAAAAAGCATCAAGTATTGTATTTGCACACTTCCTTATTTGCTTAGTGTTTTCCACACCAAACAGAACAACAACAAACGCCCCGTCGTCCGACCTTGAGATAAAACAAAATTCGCCCAACATGTTTTTAAGAATTGCCGCCGATTTTATTACAACCTGCTCTCCTATACGATGACCGAAGGTATCGTTAATCGTTCTTAGATTTTCAATTTCTATATATAAAACGGCAATGTTTCCTGACTCTTTCCCGCTTTCTATGCTTTGATCCAGTATATTTGTCAGCATATTTCTATTCGCTAATTTTGTAGATTCATCAAAATAAGCATAATTGTATAACCTTTCTTCGTACAAGGTCTTTTTCTTTGTGTTTCTCAAGATATTTGCAATAATTCCCAAAAAGTATAGCCGGCCTTCCCTGGCGCTTAACCTGCTTCTTTTTTGATATTCAACGACGAGCATGCCTATTGTTCTTTCGTCATCAATTATTATTGGTGACGCGTAATAAGAATATATTCCTCTTGAGATGAAATAATCTCTTTCCTCGCTACCTTCATCAACGGGGATGCTTATAACATCTTCACATGCGATGGACTCCCTCAGCTCAATTATAGCCTTGGCCATGGGCAAGGCTGCTGTCTTGATTTTTACATATGGCTGAAAAGGAAGCGATTCAATGGCTTCATCTGTTTTATACACGTTAAGAATCATTGCTTCTTTGTAATCCGCGCTGAATCTGACCAAATATGCCTGATCAAATTCGATTATTTCAGCAGACATTTTAAACATTTCATCGATTTTTTCTCTGGCATTTTCGTTGTTGGCCGAAATAAAGCCGGTTGAAATATTTTCGAGCGTTTTTTGCGCTTTTGCGTATCTTTGATGTCCTTGCAGCTTAAAAGCATATTCATTCGTCAGATATTGCACAACGAAGTATGAAAGCATAATAATAAAAACTCTTGTGATATATTCATTTATATCTATGATGACGGAGATTTTCGGCAGCGCTATCGCAAAAACAATTTCAATCACCACGCACAATATGGTAAAAATGAGGGCATGCATTTTATTATCAAGGATAACGGTAATCAGAAGAAATAGTATATATGCCGACCATATTGTTACTCCACCGGTATCAGCGTTTATTACCAACAAAAACACTGCGCCAACAGAGCATATTGCAAGGAGGATGGCATCCTGAACGGTATGTTTCCGCGTTATGCGCGGTATAAACATTGTAAATACACTAGCTGCAAACATGCTTAAAGAGAGCGTAAGCTCGTATTTCAATGGCCTTCCTATGCCAAAATAACCGACTAAAAAGGATAGTGCGGAGCCTATCATGAACATGATTCCTGTTGCTTGAAACAAGCGTATTCGGTCCCTCTCGGTGGGCTTGGCGGTTTCTATATTCAAGAGAGTTTCCCTTTGGTTTTCAAGAATCAGCCCGAATCTTCTTGATGCGATATAAATTGTTGTTATGGGAACCGTCAAAAAGATAATGGTCAAATTCGGGTAAATTCCCAAGCCAAGGATTTGAGGCAGTGTTTCTGTTGATACGCCCAAGATTAAAGGGATTAGTATGGATATCAAAAAATAGGTTGCTTGCCGTTTCAGGGGGGTTTTAGGTTTGATTTTTTGCCACCAGCGAATAAGCGTTAATAGGCTTGCTATTGAAAACACACTATAATATACAATAAACCAAATTCTTGCCGGATTTAAGGGGGCTACATTCGCCCAGCCGAAATTGGCTCGCACCATCTGGTCTTGCGTTTCTGCAAACAACCCAAAAGGAGCAAACAGAATAATATTAATAAGGGCGGGTAAATAAATCAAAGTGAGCGTAATGCGTTTATTGAAGCGTATATTGGTTTTTGTGAAAACCAATATAAAATGAAATATAATGCTGTAAAAAGTTCCCCAGCCTGAAGCAGCCATATTCTTCCAAAAAGCGCCAGCCTCCGCTGTGGGCGCAGTGTTGGCAAAGGAATATGTAAATGACCAAATGGCCATGGAGATTGTTAACCATAGAAACAACCTGTTGACACGGCTTTTGATGTTCGCGACAGCCGCATATGCTCCGAAAAACATATAAAAACAACCGGAAATATAAAATATTACTGATAGCATAATATCATGTTTCATCTTTATTTTACCACCAGAACAAGGGTTCCAAATCTTTGTTTTTGTAAGTTTCTCCCTGTTTCCCTTCGCTTTTTAGTCATTCTTTCAGTTCCGCATGTTCACAGAGGCTTAAAATCTCCCCTACATTCTAACATCGTTTCTATGTTTTCACAATTACAAGCGTTCATTCGCCCAAATTGCTTTCTAATAAGATGAACGAACAGGCACCATATCATTCGTTTTTAAGGAATTCTTCCAGCGCTTCCGCAGGCAGGGGCCTTGAATAATAGTAACCTTGTATTTCGTCGCAGCCAATGCTTCTTAAAAAATCCGCCTGCTCTTTTGTTTCCACGCCTTCGGCTGTGACCTCCGCTTTGAGGGCTTTTGCTAATGTAACCGTGGTTTCCGTTAAGGGCGCGTTTTTCATTTCCAAGTCAATGTAATCTATAATCTCTTTGTCTATTTTTATTCTGTCAAAAGGCGCCATCTTTAACCGGCTTAGGGACGAGTAGCCTTTGCCGAAATCATCTATGACGATTCTTACTCCCAACTCTTTCAGTTTGAGCAGTTTATCAATTACATCCTTTGCGCTTTTAGCAAAAAAGCTTTCTGTAATTTCCAACTCAATGTATTTTGGGTTTACTCCACTTTCTTCTATGATTTTTTTAAAATCGCAAACAATATCTTTTCCTTGGAATTGCGCAAGCGACAAGTTCACAGAAATACGAAGAGGCGGAAATCCCTTTGCAATAAGCCTGTTATGCTGTTTTAACGCTTGTTCCAGCACCCAGAGCCCCACCTCATAAATCAATCCCATTTGTTCAAGCAAGGGTATAAAAATATTCGGCGGTATTCTCTTGTTGTCGGTTGTCGTCCATCTGAGCAAGGCTTCAATCCCGGCTGTTTTTTCCGTGCTGCAGCTAATCTGGGGCTGGAACACCAGGGAAAACTCATTATTTTCCAAGGACTTGAAAAGCTTGTTCGTGAGTAAAGTATTATCTTCAACACGGTTTTTTAACTGCTCAGAATAGAAAACGATCCTATTGTCAGAAGACTTCGCTTCGTATCCTGCCAAATCGGCATTTTGCAAAAGAGTATCCGCATCTCTACCGTCATCCGGATACACCGAAATGCCTATATTGACAGTAACAAATAATGCATCAATACCTTCCTTGGGTAGTATGGGATTGGAAAAAGCATCAAGTATAATATTTGCACATTCATTAATCTGCTCGGTGGTTTCCGCAATCGGCATAACAATAATAAATTTTTCCTTGCTAACCCTTGAAAGATCGCATTCTTCTTTCATCAGGCTTTTAAGAATTGATGCCGATTCTATTACTATCTGCTCTCCTATTCTATGCCCGAAGGTATCATTAATCATTCTTAGGTTGTTTAGCTCAACATCAAAAATCACTATTTTTTCCGATTCTTTTCTGTTGTTGATGATTTCCTCCAAAGCTATTTTAAGCATATTCCTGTTCGTTAATTTTGTAGATTCATCAAAATATGCGAAATTGTATAGCCTTTCTTCGTAAAAAATATTTTTCCTTGTGTCTCCCAATATATTCGTAATTATTTTCAAAAAGTGTAATCGACTTTCTGTGAATTTTTCATCACTCCGCTGTTTGTATTCAATAACAAAGAATCCATCTGTTTTTTTATTGATTATAACTGGAAGCGCAAAGAAAGAATGTATTCCCCTTGACATGAAAAAATCTCTTTGATTTCCGGCCTTATCAACGGAAATACTCGTGATATCTTCGCACAGTATAGGAAGGTTTTGATCTATCAGGGGCTGAACTTCGGGAAAATCCGCTGTCTTAAACTTCATTCCCGGATAAAGAACAGATGATTTGCTCTCATTATCTTTTATATACATATTGAGAATCGTTGCGTTTTCATAATTTGCGTCGAACTCAAATAGATATGCGTAGTCAAATTCAAGTATTTCGGCGGACATTTTAAGCATTTCATCGATTTTCTTTTTGGCGTTTTCGTTGTTAACAGAAATAAAGTTGGTTGAAATCTTTTCGAGCGTTTCCTGTTTTTTTGAAAATCTCTGATATCCCCGAAGTTTTGAAGCATATTCATTGGTAAGATATCGCACAGCAAAATAAGCCAGTACAATAATAAACATCCTTTTCAAATACTGAACGATATCGATGGTGGCGGAAACTTCCGGACAAAAAATCCCAAGAACAACTTGAATCAACAGGGTGGCAGCCAAAAAAATGAAAGTATGGATTCTACTGGTAAGGACAATAGAAAACATAAGAAATACCACATATACTGCCCATATAGTTACTGCTCCAATATCAATTTCTTTAATGATGAAAAAAGACATACCCACTATGCTTATTATCAGGAACAGGGTGTTTTGAGTCGTATGCTTTTTGGCCGCGTACGGTATAAACAGCAAAGATATTCCCAAACCCCACACAACTAAAGCGAGCAAAAACTCACTTGTGAAATCACCTCCTCCAATAAAATATCCTGAAAAAAAGGAACCTGCGGCACCAATTGTAAACATGATTGTTGCGGTTTGAAATAAACGCAATCGGTTTTCTTGTATACTTCCGTGATCCTGAGGAAAAAACTCCGCCTTGGCTCTTTCGAGAAGCAGCCCAAATTTTTTCAATGTTATAAACAAAAATATCGTAGGAAAAATCAAAAACACAATTACCAATTTGGGAGTCTGGTTAAATCCTAAAATATCGTCAAAAGTATCCGTTATCGATCCCACAACAAAAAGTCCGATTGAGGATATTAAATAATGTGTCACATATCGCTTCAGAGGGGTATGAGGTTCAATTTTTTTCCACCAGCGAACAAGCAATATAATAGCGGCGACTGAATAAACAGTGTAGTATAAGATAATCCAAAGCGCGCTGATATTTGTGGAAAGAAAACTTTTCCAACCGCTGTCGCTGGGCATCAGTTTAAATTGTTTATCCGCGAAGGATCCAAGGGGAGCATAGAGAATGATACTTATAAGGGAGGGTAAATAGAATAAAATCTTTTTAATTGGTTTGTCTAATTGAAATCTATGATTTGTAAAAATTAAGACAAAATGTAGAAAAAAGCTGTAAAATATACCCCAACCGAAAACAGAGAATGACGTCCAAAAAGCTCTTGCTTCGGCTGTGGGCGCGGAGGTTGAAAAAGAAAACGCGAATGACCAAGCCGCCATTGAGAGTGTTAAAAACAGAAATCGTCTATTGATATGACTTTTAACATTGGAAATCAGCGTATAGAAACCAAAAAACATATAAAAACAGCCACAAATATAATAGATTATTGATAGCATGATATCATTTTTCATCATTATTTCACCGCCAGAACAAGATTTTCAAATCTCTGTAATTGTGGAGTTTATCCCTGTTTCTTGTCTTTTTTAAGTCATTCCGTCACGTTTTCGTATATTAACAAGATCTTTGAATCTCCTATATAGTTTAACACCGTCATGTATTTATATCAATGTTTTTGCTGATAAATAAAAGACTTTTCTTGAGTTGGTGCATATTTTGGTACATACACATACATTAATTCAAGGCAGGAATAATATAGTTTTGCAATACCTATAGGTAGCAGAGCCTCTTTCCTTAAACATTGTGTTTTTTACAGTACGGGGAAGCCGTTTTTGGCAAACAAGGCTGCCCCGATGGGGACATTTCGATCCATCAACTGGCAAATGACCACTTCAAACCGATCCTTTCCGGATATAAAAACGTACTGGTTTGCGTATTTTTGGATGGGGGCGCGCAAAGGCTCGCCAATGTTGGCAAGGCCGCCGCCGATGGAGACAATATTGGGCGCCATCATGCTTACGGTGTTAGCTACCGCGATTCCGAATGAGTGTCCCACCCGGTCAAGTTCTTCTAACGCGAACGCGTCTTCCTTAGCGGCGGCGATGCCCAGCATTCTGCAGTCAAGCTTTTGAATGTCTTCATCGCATAGCGCCATCAGCAGGCTGTCATTAGCGACATACCCGGGTGAGCGTAACCGTCGCTCAATGGCAATGCCACAACACAAATCTTCGACACGCGTTACACTGCCCGGAACCTTCGCCGTCCAGTCCGCTGTATATGTGTTGCCAAGAAAGGAGCCGCCAAAGCCAATGCCATCGAAAACCTTTCCTCGGCAAAACCAGCTGCCGCCTATACCGGTGCCTAAATTGGTGTAAAAAAAGCTTTCACTACCTTTGCCGCTTCCGCAAATCAATTCGGCGTAGCCGCCGGCAACCGTGTCCACCACTACGATTGTGGGGATATTGAACTCCCGCTCAAACCATGTTTTCAGCTCAAAGTCCTTCCATCCCGGAACCTGAATGGAGGTGAGAACGCGTCCGGTTTTCGTTTCTAAGGGGCCACCAAAACCCACACCGATGGAGCGGACATCGGGATATTTGCGCAAAAGGCGCTGGACATTCACTTTCAGCCACGCAAGGATGTCCGGTGCCCCTTCTCGCAATTCCACCCGTTCACCAAGGAAGTCGAATTCTTGTGCGTTCTCGTTTAAAATGCAAATTTGCTGTTTGGTACCACCAATTTCGATTCCCATGTATTTAGAGGTCATGCCATCTTCGCTCCTATATCATTTTAGTTGAAACAGTATATATTTATGTCTTTCATTTGGAAAAATCTTTTCGGTAGTACTTTTGTATTTGTTTTTATTCTATAAAGCTGAAGCTTTGACTGAGTGAATGCGAGGTTAATACAATTCGATATTGCTGTTGAGAACCAATTGTGGGGGTAATAGAATTGTGCTTGATTCTATTGTACCTTCCATTATGTACCAAAAGAGATGTTCCAGCCCCATTCGCCCTTGTTCGAATTGATTCTGGCATATTGTGGCTTGTACAATGCCTTGACTGATGTGGGCGCGTAAATTTTCGCTTATATCAGAAGTGATAAGGGTTAATTTTCTTTCCATACCCATATCTTTAACCGCTTCGATAACGCCGAAAGAGTTGAAGGAGTCGACATAGATGCCTGCCAAATAGGGGTGTTCGCGAAGGGTCTGAATGGTTGCGTCGTAGGCAGCGTCTTTGCTGTCGTAATGGCTGTATGTGGCTACCAAAGAAAGGGGAGTAACAAGCGCCTGTTCTTTAAATCCTTCCAAAATCTCACTGTGGATACTGCGCTCGCCGTAGCTGCCGGAGGCGATTGCTACGGCTTGATTTGCGTTCCCCATCCTATAAAGCAACTCCGCGGCCATTCGGCCTGCCACACGACCATGATAGCGGATTGATAGCTTGCGCGTGGAAACAGCTACATGATTGACGACTGTAACAACAGGAATTTTCTTGCGCTCTATTGCCACGAACCCATCTGCGTTCCGAGCGCATATTAGTAAACCATCGTACCTGTCCTTGGCAATGCGTTCAAGCGTATTGTTCAGGAACTCAGTACCGGCAGCAGCGTTGGAGTCGCCGCCTGAATAGGAGTAAAAATCAGTATGAAGACTGAAGTCAGCAAGGTCCTCCGTTGCTTGCTTCGCGCCCGCTATGATCGAATCATGGAACTCCGGAAAGCTGGTAAAGGCTACTACTGCCAAGCGAACATTCTTGCTGGACAGCGAACGAGCCAGGCGGTTTGGTCTATATCCCAAGCGGTCCACCATCTCCAGCACACGTTCTCTTGTTTTTTCGTGGATGGTTTCTTTTCCGCTGAGGGCGCGATGGACGGTTGCGGTTGATACATTGAGAGCTTTTGCCACATCATATATCGTTACGCGCTTTTTTGTTTCGTGGGGCATCTTCAGACATCCTTTCGCCTGCATTTATACAAATCATATGATATTGTTTTACAACTGTCAAACTGCCGGAGCCTGAGGGGCGATGAAGCAATGGCATGGATATCGTGTCCTGAGAACGTGTCATCTTGTCAGACGAAAGGCGAAAAAATGAAACCCTGGCCAATCTTGCCAAGCGGGGTTTAAAATCCACATGAGATGTTGTAAAAATGAAAGGCTGATGAGCGCAAAAGGTACTTGTGAATTTTTCACGCCGATTGTTATTATACAATGAGTAGGCAGAATTGTTTTTTTCATGTTTTTAGTAAAAAGCGCTTGCAAATTTCTTACATTAATTATACAATAAAAAAAGTAAAATTTGTTTGTGTTAAAAAATGTAACCGATTACAAAACGAAAGAGTTTTGTCAAATAACCCCAAGGCATGGTTGCATTTGAGCCGGGATATAAGGGAAAAACCATGTGAATTTCTGTAATTTAACGGATAGTCTGCATGTAAGAACCCACAAAAGGCAGGTTATACTTGCCCCATTGATATTACACTGAAAGGCAGGAAGTCATGAAATTACCTACTAGCCAACGTGATTGCGTTGCGGTATACGGGAACATGAAACAAGTTGCCCGCTTGAAGCGATATGTTTTTTTAGAGGGCAAAGCCACCGGCATTGAAGCTGTGGACCTTGATACCGGAGGAGGATTTTCCTGCACAATTTTGCCCGGGCGTGGAATGGATATTGCCTGGGCATCCTACCGAGGCATACCGGTTTCGTATATTTCTAAAACAGGAATTGTATCTCCCGCTTATCATGATCCGCGTGAGTCGCAATGGCTGAAGAGCTTTTTTGCAGGTCTGCTGACAACTTGCGGTTTGGGAAATGCAGGTCCTGCGTGCGAGGCGGATTTGCCTGTTGTAGGCAAAACTCCTTTTGGGTTGCATGGTGATATTTCAAACACAGCTGCGGACAATATTTGTTTGTCTGAACGCTGGCTTGCCGACGGTCGTTATCAACTGAAAATATCCGGCCGGGTAGAAGAAGGCAGATTTCATGGCGAGCATCTCGAGATGCGTAGAACAATTCATACTTTTCTGGGTGAAAAGAAAATCACCATAGAAGATGAGTTCAGCAATATGGGAAACTCGGCGCAGCCGTTGATGTTCTTTTATCATATCAATATCGGGTATCCTATTCTCAGCAAGGATTCGCGATTCCTTTCCAAGAGCAAAAGTATTGTTCCGGCTAACAAGGCCGCCGCTGCCAACCTGCAAACATATGACCGGTTTTCCGAGCCGCTGGAAACATATGACGAACAACAGTTTTATCACGATTTAATACCGGATGAATCCGGATACACGACGGTCGCGCTCATCAATGACGCGATTAACTTAGGAGTTTATTTGCGTTTTATGCCAGGGCAGCTGCCAAAATTCGCGCAGTGGAAGGTATGCAGAGCGGGAGATTACGTATTTGCGTTTGAGCCTGGGAATTGCCATCCTGTCGGCAGAGCAGTTCAAGAGCAGACAGAGGGGTTTGAATGGCTGGAGCCAACACAGGTTAAGACAGTCAACTATGAAATTGGTATATTAGACGGAGAATCGGATTTAATGATGCTCAAGGAAAAACTGTTGGCATGATGATTTGTTCAATAAAAATGAGAAGCAATTAGCTTGAAAGGGGACAGGGAATGGGTATTGTGGTATTTGGTAGTTTTGTGGTGGACTTGACCAGCCGTTCGGCAGGTCTTCCTTTACCGGGACAAACGCTTCAGGGCAGCTCATTTAAATATGGCGCGGGCGGGAAGGGTTCAAACCAGGCCGTGGCTGCCCATCGCGCGGGCGCCGACATCATACTGGTTACAAAGATAGGCAAGGATTTCTTTGGCCAGGTAGCGATGGATTTTTATCAGGGCGAAGGAATGAACACCGACTATATCTTGCGGGACGAGGTGAAGGAAACGGGCGCGGCGCTTATCATGGTAGATGAAAGCAGCGCGCAAAATAAGATTGTTGTGGTTAGCGGCGCGTGCGGGAACATTACCGCGGAAGATATTGAAAAATGCAAGGATTTGATTGAGAATGCTTCTATTTTGCTGTTGCAACATGAAATCAATATAGATGCGCTGTATAAGGTGATTGAGGTGGCGTATGACGCGGGTGTGCGCATTGTTTTGAATCCTGCTCCGGCCGCGCCGATTCCCGATGAAATACTCAAAAAAATAGATGTAATCACCCCCAATGAAACCGAGGCGCAAACGCTTACCGGGATTCAGATCAACAACGAAGAAGATGCCCGGCGGGCAGCTAAAGCTCTATTGGACAAGGGTGTTCGTGAAGTGATTATTACTTTGGGAAGCCTTGGCGCATATGTGACGGACGGCAAACAAGATTGGATGATTGACAGCGTCAAGGTTGATGTAGTTGATACCACCGGAGCTGGCGACGCCTTCAACGGCGGCTTAGTAACGGCTCTGGATGAAGGCAAGAGTTTGCTTAATGCTGCCCGCTTTGCCAATGTAGTGGGAGCGTTGTCAGTCACCAAAAAAGGAACCGCGCGCTCTATGCCGGAGCGCAAACAAATCGAACAACTTTATCAAGAAACATATGGATTGGAACGCTAAAGAGTTTTAAGGAGGAAAGAAATGGAAACGTATCCGCTGGGAGTTAGGCGAGACGGCAGCTATTACACTCGAATTGAATGGGCCAGCCATACGGAATCAGACCCAACTTTCTGGGTTGTAAACTTGATTCGGGATGACACGGAGCGCAATGGCGGAACTTGGGGCGCCAACACGATGGGTCCGGCGCATGTTGTTCTTAGTTTCTTTGGGGAAGAACAGGAGGTTAGCCGGGTCCGGATATTTGGAAATGTCGGTCTGGACATCTCTATCCTTGAGGAATTGGCGAAAACAATCGATATTTATTATAGTGATACCGATGAGCCTCGCAAGCTTCGCCGGCAGGAAGACAAAATTGATGATGTACCTTGGAATTTTGTCACTCGTGTGAATATGCCCAAAAGGGAGGGCTGGACCGAGATTATGTTCGAGCAGCCAATCAAGGCGAAATACCTGAGATTTGATTTGGTGGAAAATCACGGTACACCGCCGGATATTCCATGGACAGAAACAAGTGAGATAAAAATTTACCCCTAACTTGGGGATTGTTTGGAGGTATTGAACAAAATGAAAAAGGGAAACTGGGCACTTATTAACTCAGAGAACGTCAAGCCATATGTATGTGATGAGACATATTCTTCAAAACTGCTTACCGGCGATGAGCTGATCGGCTCACCCGTTATTAACCTCAATGAGGGAACGCTCAAAGCCGGCTGCAGAACATCTGGCGATGCGCATGATGATACTGAAATCTATTATATTGTTTCTTGTGAGGAGGGAAAGTGCTCGGTGTGGTTGGATGATGAGGAAGTGCTATGCAAGCCGCAGGATGTAATTATCATTCCGCCGAAAGTTTTCCATTGGATAGACAACACAAAAAGCAGCAAGCCCTTCATATTAATGACTTTTTGGCCACGGCAGGAACAAAATGGCGTATATCATGCCAGGTTGGCAGCCTGGGGTAAGTCTTTTATCCAGGAAGATGAAAATTATGAAGCGAAACGAATCCAAAAGAAAGGGGATAAATAATAATGGAACCAATCAATCGATATCTTGATCATGCGGTCCTCAAACCGGAAATGACTCTCGAACAGGTCAAAGAAGCCATTCAGGTGGGCATTGACTATCAGGTACGCACGGTCTGCGTTCATCCCGGTGACATCCCCTTGGCGCTGGAAATGTGTGAAGGAACCGCTACGCAAGTCATTTGCGTATTGGATTTTCCCCATGGCCGTGGCGGGAAGGAAACCAAAAAAGCTTTGGCTGCCCTGTACGCGAAGATGGGCGTCGCCGAGATAGACATGGTGATGAACTATGGGCTCGCCCGCGGGGGGCATTGGGATCTTTTGAAAGAAGAAATAGAGAGCGTTGTGCAAGAGGCTCATAGGCATAACGTGCCTGTCAAGGTAATTCTCGAAACCAGTGAACTGAGCCGGGAGCAGATTATCGGAAGTGTTCAGGCTTGTATCGCTGCCGGAGCGGATTTTGCCAAGTCTTCAACAGGTTTTAGCTCGGGAGGTTCAACGCCGGAGATTTTGAAGACAATGCTGGAGGCTGCTGACGGAAAGATTAAGATCAAGCCGTCCGGCGGAATCCGCAATAAGCAAACTGCGCTGGACTACATACAGGCCGGAGCGGCTCGCTTAGGTGTCGGGTTTGCGTCTACTCCATTGATTTGCGACAACCCTATGCTTACCAAATAAGAACATTGATCAAGAAAGGAAATAGCCATGCAAACATCAAACGTCGAAGCCCTTGTCTTGGAACTCATCAAGAAAGCGCGTTCTGCCCAACAAGTCATTGAAGGCTACAATCAAAACCAGGTAGATGCACTGGTGAGAGCAGTTGCGAAGGTTGTATTTGACAATGCCGAATCTTTGGCAAAAGACGCGGTGGAAGAAACGCGCATGGGGCGCTATGAAGATAAGGTAAAGAAAAACAAAGGAAAGGCCCGCGTTATCTGGAGCGACTTGAAGGGGAAGAAGAGCGTTGGGATTATCCGCGAATTGCCGGAGGAAGGCCTCATTGAGGTTGCTAAGCCTATGGGCGTTGTCGGCGCGGTCACCCCAACTACCAACCCTATTGTTACCCCTATGTGCAACGCGATGTTTGCCTTGAAGGGACGCAACGCGATTTTGATTAGCCCGCATCCGCGGTCAAAGAAGTGCAGCTCCCGGACAGTGAAGCTGATGCGTGAAGCGATTGCCGCGTTAGGCGCGCCCGAGGATCTGATTCAGGTGATTGAAGAGCCGAGCGTGGAAGCATCCGCGCTGGTGATGAAGTCCTGCGATGTTTGCGTTTCAACGGGCGGCATGGGCATGGTGCGCGCGGCCTATTCATCGGGCAAACCGGCCTTTGGGGTAGGCGCTGGGAATGTGCAGTGCATCCTTGGCAAAGACGCGGATATTGACAAGGTTGTGCCTATGATTATTGAAGGCAGGGCATTTGACAATGGTATTATTTGTTCAGCCGAGCAAACGGCCATTGTACCTGAAAAAGAGCTTCAGCGTGTGATTGACGCGTTTGTACGTGAAGGCGCGTATTACATCAGCGACAAAGAGGAGGTTGAAAGGGTCAGAGAAACTCTCTTCCCCGACGGCGTGGTGAACAAGGCCTGTGTTGGCCAGAGCGCGGCCTTTGTCGCGGAAAAAGCAGGCATTCAGATTCCCGAAAACACCAAGATTTTGCTTGTGAAGACGGAAACTTATGGTGAAAAAGACCATTTATCCAGCGAAAAAATGGCGCCTGTACTCACTTTATATACATATAAGGAATGGGAAGAGGCGATAGATATTGCGCAGGCCAACCTGAATGTTACCGGATTAGGCCATAGCGTATGTATTCATTCTCATGATAAAAAAGAAATTGAGTACGCTGCGCTGAAACTTCCGGTTTCAAGAATTTTGCTCAATCAAATTTGCGCTACTTCCAATGGAGGCAGCTTCTTTAACGGCCTGGCCGCCACAACCACGCTTGGTTGCGGGAGCTGGGGCAACAACTCAATCAGCGAGAACCTGAGCTGGAAACACTTGCTCAATATCAGCCGTGTTGCCGACATTAAGCCCGGAAGCTTCGTGCCCGATGATGAGCAGATTTGGGGGCAAGAATGAAACTGCTGGAATATCAGGCGATTTCCCTGTTTAATCAATATCAAATACCGACAATGAAAAGCGCTGTGCTTTCTCATGGAGAGTGTTTTGATGACATAGCGGGCGCTGAGGATTTCCGTTTTCCCTTGGTTGTAAAGGCGCAAATCGCGTCTGGAGGCCGAGGCAAAGCGGGTGGCATCCGTTTTGCGCAAACGATGAAAGATGCCCGAAAGCACTGCAGGGACCTTTTAGGGAGAGAACTGCTTGGCTATACCGTATACCAGGTTTTGTTGACGGAAAAAGCGGATGTTAGGTCGGAATGGTATTTGTCCATCATCTTAGACCGGGTGGACAAATGCCCGATGATTATTTTTTCACCCGAAGGGGGAATGGATATTGAGGAGCTGGCAAGAACACAGCCCCAAAAAATTCTGCGTTTGCCGATTGATCCATTCATTGGCGTTCAGCCATATACTGTTTCCTATCTGCTGGCAAAAAGCGGGCTTTCCCCCTTCTATCAGGATGAGCTATATAAGGTAATTTGCCGTCTCTATCAACTGTTCCTGCAGCAGGATGCGTTACTGACTGAAATTAATCCGCTTGCCGTATGTGGGGATGATGAAAGAATCATTGCGTTAGACGGCAAGGTGGAGATTGACGACAGCGCGCTGTATCGCCAGAAAGTGTGGCTCCAAGCGCGGGAAGTGATGCCTGAAGAGGATTTTGTGAAGGAAGCCAGAGCTTTCAATTTTCTCTATATCCCGGTTGAAAAAACAGGGCCGGTTGCTGTTATTTCAAATGGCTCCGGCATGCTGATGAGCTGCATTGATTTGATTGCCAAAGAAGGTATTCAGGTCAGCGCGGCGCTGGATTTGGGCGGTGGAGCAACGGCGGACAGGATCAGCCAGGGTCTGCGGATTATGTTGTCAACGCCGGGGGTAAAGGTTGTGCTTATCAATATTTTTGGCGGGATAACCAGGTGCGATGAGGTGGCGCAAGGCGTTCGAGACGCGGTTGAGAATTACCTTGGCAAGGGACAGTTTGTGATTGTTCGTATGGAAGGAACCAACAAGGAAAAAGGCGTTGCGATGCTGGAAGGAATGGACAACAGCCTCCTGATGGCGGAAGATATTCGCCAGAGCGTTGATCTTCTTGTTGAAAGGAGGGATTTGCTGTGAGCGTTCTGATTAACCAAGAAACCAAGGTCATCGTACAGGGGATTACAGGGCGGGAAGGTCAGTTTCACACGGAGCAGATGCTTGCCTATGGCACCAAGGTTGTTGCGGGGGTTACCCCCGGAAAAGGCGGGCAGGAGGTACACGGAGTTCCTGTATTTCATACTGTTCGTGAAGCTATGGAACATACCCGTGCCGACGCGAGCGTGTTGTTTGTCCCCGCGCGGTTTGTTAAGAATTCCGCAACCGAGGCGATTGAGGCAGGCGTTCCACTTGTTGTTACGATTGCCGAGCATGTGCCTGTACAGGACATGATGTACTGCCGCAGGCTGGCAAGAGACCGCGGCGTTCAGCTTGTGGGGCCCAACTCATTTGGTATTATTTCTCCGGGAAAATGTAAGATTGGCTTCATGGCGCACAGGATTTTCTCGCCGGGGCATGTTGGCATCATGAGCCGCAGCGCGACCAACTGCTATGAGACGGTTTTCATGCTGACACAGAAAGGCATTGGCCAATCCACCTGCGTAGGGGTGGGCGGCGATATGATTCCGGGTTCAACCTTTATCGATATACTGCCCGAACTGAATGCGGATGAAAACACAAAGGTTATTGTGCTGATCGGAGAAATTGGCGGCAATGAAGAAGAACTTGCCGCGGAATATATCAAACGGCATGTGAAAAAACCGGTTGTTGCAGTTATCACCGGAAAGAACGCGCCCAAAGGCCGCAGTATGGGGCATGCGGGAGCGATTGTGTCTGCCGACGGGACGGGCAGCGCTCAAAAGAAAGAGAGCGCATTGCGGGAGGCGGGCGTTCATATCGCTGAAAGCACCCGCCATATTGCTGAAATCCTGCTTAATTTACGGGAGGAGTATGAATTATGATTTCAAAGGAAAGAGCGTCGCGGATTTATTTGACCATGCACCGTATCCGCGGCTTTGAGGAGCAGGTCGTGAGCTTGTTTGAATCCAATAAGCTCAGGGGCTCCGTTCATCTGTGCATAGGGCAGGAAGCGATTGCTGCAACGGTATGTTCCAACCTCACTGAAAAGGATTATATTACCAGCACGCATCGCGGCCATGGGCATTGCATTGCCAAAGGCGCGAGGCTGGATTACGCGATGGCTGAGTTAATGGGCAAAGCTACAGGATATTGCAAAGGCCGTGGCGGCTCTATGCACATCGCTGATTTTGAAACGGGAAATTTAGGAGCGAACGCGATTGTGGGCGGAGGCATTCCCATTGCGGTGGGCGCAGCCCTTGCTTCCAAAATGCAAAAGCGCAAAGAGGTGGCTGTCAGCTTCTTTGGAGACGGGGCGAGCAATGAAGGGATATTTCACGAGGCGCTCAATTTAGCTTCTTTATGGAAGGTACCGGTCATTTTCGTCTGTGAAAACAATGGTTATGGTATCTCGGTTCCTGCCTGGCAATCCACCAGTGTTGAGGATATCAGTGTAAGGGCTGTATCGTACAATATGCCCGGCGTGACTGTTGATGGAAACGATGTTGAGGCGATTGACGAAGCTTTCCGCGCGGCGCTAGAGCGCGCCCGTGCCGGCGAAGGCCCTACTTTGATTGAATGCAAAACCTACCGTTGGCTTGGGCACTGGACAGGGGATCCGCAACCCTATCGGACCCGCGAGGAGATAGAGAGCTGGAAAGAAAAGTGCCCAATTAAGCGCTATGGAGAAAAATTGCTGGAGCAGGGATTTACAGCCGAGGAATTGGAGCAACTCTCCCAGCAGGCGAAAAAAGAAGTTGAGGAAGCGGTAGACTTTGCGCTAAACAGCCCGCTTCCCGATGAGGGCAAAATTCTTGAAGACGTGTTTTATGAGGAGGCATGAGATGAGCAAAAAAACATACGCCATCGCAATCCGAGATGTTATTGCTCAGGAAATGCGCAGGGATGAGAACGTTTTTATCATGGGTGAAGATATCGAAATACTGGGGGGAATATTTGGCTGCACCAGGGATTTGTATAAGGAATTTGGTACTGAACGTGTGAGGAACACTCCAATCAGTGAGGCGGGATTCATTGGGGCCGGCCTTGGCGCTGCCTGCGCAGGTATGCGGCCCATTGTCGAACTGATGTACATGGACTTTACTCTGGTTGCGATGGACCAAATTATCAACCAAGTGGCTAAAACCCGCTATATTTTCGGCGGACGGGCGAAAATTCCGCTGGTTATCAGAGGCCAACAGGGTATAGGACGTGGAAATGCCGCCACACATTCCCAGAGTATGGAAACTATTTTTATGCATTTTCCTGGCCTGAAAGTTGCTTGTCCGTCTACGCCTCAGGATGCGGCAGGGCTGCTCCGCACGGCAATTCGGGACGACAATCCGGTTATGTTCTTTGAGCATAAGGCCCTTTATGCCGATAAAGGTGAAGTGAATGATGATCCTGAATTCATGCTGCCCTTTGGCAAGGCGGACATTAAGCGTGAAGGCACGGATGTAACGATTGTCGCCAACCTCCTGTATGTCAAGCGCGCTTTGGAAGCGGCAAAGGAGCTGGAGAGTATAGGCATTTCCGCTGAAGTTATAGACCCGATGACCTTAGTACCTTTTGATAAGGAAACAGTGGTGAACTCGGTCAAGAAAACCGGAAGACTGGTGGTTGTGCATGAAGCGCATCGAAATGCCGGTTGGGGGGCTGAGGTGGCGGCGATGGTTACAGAGGAGGCTTTCCGCTATCTTGACGCGCCGCCCCTAAGGCTTGGAGCGCTTGCGTGTCCCTTGCCGTTCGCGCTGAATTTGGAGAATGCTGCAACGCCTCAGGTGGCTGATATCGTCCAGGCCGCTCGGCAAGTTTGCTATCGTTAGAGGAGCTGAAAACAATGGCACATAAGATCATCATGCCCAAACAGGGCCTGCAAATGACAGAGGGATATATTGCCCAGTGGCTGAAAGCTGAAGGCGACATGGTCAAATTAGGAGAGCCGCTGTTCGAGATTGAGACGGATAAACTTACCATCACCATTGATTCCACTGCCGAAGGCAAGCTTCTGAAGATTGTGCGTCCCGAGGGCGACACGGTTCCCATTACCGAAGTGATTGCTTACATAGGCGAAGAGGGGGAAGTGATTGAAGATATCCAAGCGCCTTCACTGCCCGCCGATGTTTCGGTCAAAGAGGTTGAGTCACCCAAGGAAAGCCGACGTTTGAGCGAACCGATACCTGTTTTGGCACAGGCTGGCGTAAAGTATGCCACTCCCCGAGCGAAGATGAGAGCGCAAGAGCGTGGTTTCCCGATTGAATCTGTAGATGCTACCGGTCCGGACGGGCTGATCATTGAACGGGATGTATTGGCTTACAAGCCCGTGGCGGCAAGCCCTCTTGCGCGCAAATTAGCCGGCCTTGGAGGGATATCGCTGGACGGTGTTGAAGGCTCCGGCGCGCGCGGCAAGGTCATGGCGCCTGACGTGCGGCAGGCGCTGGCTGCTCCGTCCGCCGATGACACATCTGATTGCTTAGAAACAGTGATTCCGATGGACGGAATGCGCAGGGGAATCGCCAGTACCATGAGCGGCAGCTTGAGTGCAACGGCACAGGCTAACCACAGCATGCTTGTGGATATGAGCGAATGCGTTCGCCTGCGGGAACGCATGAAAAAAGCGGAAATCAAAATCAGTTTCAATGATATTATCATCCTTTGCGCGGCCAGGGCGTTAAAGGAGCATCCACAGGTCAACGCGGTTCGGCAGGAAGACAGCATTGTTCAAAAGCATTACGTGAATGTAGGCATGGCTGTCGCCACTCCGCGGGGCTTGCTGGTACCCGTTATCATGGATACAGATAAAAAATCTCTGCGGGAAATAGCTGGAATAACCGCAGCGCTTGCTGAAAGAACAAAAAAGGGAACGATTACCCCTGACGAATTGACGCAGGGTACCTTTACCGTAACCAACCTTGGCATGCTTGGAGTGGATAAATTTGTCGCGATCCTCAATCCTCCCGAATCAGGCATTCTGGCGGTGGGCGCGATTAAAAAACAGCCAGTAGTCTTGGAAGACGACAGTATAGCTGTTCGCCCGATGATGTGGATTACACTCACCTATGACCACTGTGTTATTGATGGCGCCCCTGCCGCGAGTTTCCTGGGAAGAATTAAGGAATTGCTTGAGGATCCGATCCTATTGTTGTAAGAAAGGCATGGTCATGAGTAGAGAGTTTGATGTAGCTGTTCTGGGCGGCGGCCCCGGAGGGTACGTAGCGGCCATTCGCTGCGCCCAATATGGCTTGCATACAGCGTTGATTGAATCCGGCGAATTGGGGGGTACTTGCCTGAATCGCGGCTGCATACCCACCAAGGCGTTGTTGCATGGCGCGGAGGTGTGGGAAACGATTGGAAACGCCAACAGGTATGGCATTGACATTTCCGGCATCACCTTTGATTATGCGGCCTTGGCAGCGTATAAAGACAGGTGCGTCAGCATCCTTCGCCGGGGTGTTGAAGCGCTGGAAAAAGCGCATGGCGTCACGGTTATCCGAGGTTTTGGGACGCTCAAAGACGCATATACACTGCAGGTGGAAGAAAAAGAAATATCGGCGGATAAAATCATCCTGGCAACAGGCTCCCGGCCTTCCTTGCCACCCATTGAAGGGGCAGAGTTTGGATTAACCAGCGATTATGTCCTGTCTTTGAAAAGCCTGCCCCAAAGCGTGGTTATCATAGGAGGCGGGGTAATCGGCATTGAGTTCGCGACGCTTTTCGCGACGCTTGGCGCCAAGGTGACAGTTCTTGAAATGACGGATGAGATCTTACCGGGGATGGAGCAGTGCATTGTCCAGCCGCTGAAGAAGACGATGAAGCAAAAGAAGGTTGATTTTGTCACGAAAGCCAAAGTCTCTTCGCTAAGCAAGGACGGTACGGTATCCTATGAGCTAAACGGAGAGAAGAAATCAGTATCGGGACAAATATGCGTGATATGCACAGGCAGACAGCCCATGACGGAGGGAATCGGTTTGGAAACGTTGGGCATTGCTACGCAGCGCGGCTATGTGTTGACAGATGACAGACTCCGCACCAACCTGCCCAATGTGTACGCGATTGGCGACATTACTGGCAAAATGCAGCTTGCTCACTTGGCAAGCGCTCAGGGTGCTGTGGCCGCAGCCCAGTGCGCAGGGAAGGATATACGCATGAACTATCGCATTGTGCCCGCCTGCGTATATACACATCCAGAGATTGCTTGCGTCGGCATGACAAAACAGGCTGCCATAGATGCTGGATACCGTGTGAAAGCAGGGAGCTTTGACGTAGCCGGGAATGGACGCTCCATGGTGATGGATGAACGCGTGGGGACTTGCCAGATTATTTCAGATGAAACAACCGGCGAAATACTGGGCGCTCAGATTATGGCTCCGCGCGCCAGCGACATGATTGCGCAAATAGCTGCCGTAATGAGGTGTGAGGGCACCATTGAGGAGCTGGCGGATACGATCTATCCTCATCCTACTGTCAGCGAAATTATCATGGAGGCGTCACATGACATCTTGGGCTTGTCCTGTCACAAAATGCCAAGGAAAAATTCATAAAGAATATTGTGTATGGACTTGCGCTAAATAATGGACTTGTTATTCTGTCATATGGAAAAACGGCTCTAACGATTATATGTTTGTTGTATAGTGAGGAGGAAAAAAGGTGAGCACATTCTTACAAAATTTAAACAGCCTGAATCCGGGGAAAGATCAAATTGCTTTGTTTTGGCTTGGACAGGCAGGCTTTGTTATTAAAACAAGTTCCGGCGAACTGATAGGCATTGACCCATATCTATCGGACTATGTGCAGCGCACAATCCCGGAGGTTGGGTTAGGGTTTAAGCGGCTGATGCCCGCTCCCTGCCGCGCGGAGGAGTTGCGTTTGGACTATCTTCTTATTTCGCATGAGCATGGCGATCATTATGACCAAGACTCCATTGGGGATTTGATGCGCAGCAAAAATCTTAAAATCCTGACCACGCCAACAGTGGTGAAGGCTATGGAAGAAGAAGGCCGTGATACCAGCCAGGTTTATGCGCTGTATCCTGGTGACACAAAAGCATTTGAAGGTTTTTCTGTGCTTGGGGTGGATTGTGACCATGGCGAGCTGTCAAAGGACGCGCTTGGTTTTATTTTGGATTTTGGCTTTACCTCGGTCTATTATTCCGGTGATACGGCGCTGAATATGGACAGGCTGAAGGGCGCTGTGGAGCGGCAGCCGGATGTTGCCATCCTCCCGATTAACGGCGCTTTTGGAAATTTGGACGGTGAACAGGCTGCGAGGTTGGCTGGCGCCTTGCGATCCCGGTATTGCGTTCCCTGCCATTTCTGGACTTTTCCTTTACACCTTGGAAATCCCCAGCAAATCATAGACAGCCTTCCCAAGTACGCGGAGGATTGCGAACTGTGCCTGTTTCAGCAGGGAGAGGGAATGTTGTTTCCTCCAAAATCATTATAAACATGGGAAGCAAAGAAAGATTGATATGTTTTTTGTGTGTTTTTTACTAAAAGGGGCTTGACAAATCAAGATGAGAGATTTAAAATAATTTTGTGGCAACTACAAATATTTTGGTTTTATCATAAATGTAACCGATTTCATTTCCGAGAGGAACTAATTTTTATGATGAATATATCATCACCTGATGTGATGATAAAAATAAAAGGAGGCTTAATCCTATGAAGAAACTGACGTCAATCCTGGTAACCCTGATTCTGGTTCTTTCCCTTGGCAGTGCGGCTTTTGCTGCGGATTTCAATCCCGCTGATTATTCCGTGGCAATCTGTATGGACAACATGAACCATCCGGTTCACCGCATTGTGCAGCTAGGCTTTTTGAAAGCTGCTGAAGAACTGGGCTACACCAACGCGAAGGTCATTGGCACTGAAGGCGGTGACTCAGCTGAGGCTTTCTCTGCAGCTGAGGCTTTCGCTGCTGAAGGCGGCAACGGCCTACTCCTGTGGGCTGGCGACTCCGGCTGCTACGAGACATTGGCTTCTGTGGCTGCCGAAGGCGTAATAGTCGGCATTCCCCACTTCAACCATGCCACCGCTGATGGCACCTACCCCGAAGGCTTGGCTTTCAACATGGCTTGCGATCCCGTACTCTACGGCAAGCAAGTTGCTGAACTGATGGCAGAGAAGCTCTCCGGCAAGGAAGGTTCCGTAGCTCTGACTCAGAACACCAAGAACGTAACCGAGAATGCCGCGACCGAGTCCTTTATCGCCACTTGGGAAAGCCTGAAAGACACCTATGACCTGAGCAAAATCAAGGTTCTACCCGTGGAACTTGAAGGCGGCATGGTGGACAGCGCGACTGCTATCAACTTGGCAATTATCCAGGCCAACCCCGACCTGATTGGCGCGTTCGGCACCACCGGCAATAGCCCCATTACTTGGGCCGATGCTGCCACCAAAGCAGGCAAAGCTGACGGTGAATTGCTGTTAGTTGGCATGGACGCCACCGAAGGCAATCTGGACTATCTTGAGGCAGGTAAGGTAGCCGCAATTGTTGCTCAGCCCTTGTACGAGGAAGCCTACAAAACCATGGAATATCTGGACAAGATTTTCCGTGGCGAAGAAGTTCCCATGTGGACTGATCTTGAAGCTCCTGTCGTAACTGTCGACGGCGAAGGTCCCAACGGTATCGACTACCATCGTGATATTGCTGCTCAAGTGGTTGAGTTCTTTAAGTAAACATGCCTTAGTGTCTTATAATAAAGACCAAGCAGTTTAGTGCAGGCAATATCCAAAATACTTTGGGAGGGGCTTGCATCCTGGTATGGGGCAAGCCCCTCCCTTATTACTGCCCAACTTTGGTTTTTAAGTTCTGGGCAAAGAAGGTTAGGTGATTATGAGTGGAATTTGTGCTGGAAGCTATCGGCATTACTAAAAAATTTCCAGGCGTTCTTGCTAACGATAATGTTTCTCTCAACGTAAAACCTGGTGAAATTTTAGGTCTGATTGGTGAAAATGGTGCCGGGAAATCTACGCTCCTTAAAGTGCTTAACGGCATCTATCCCCACGGCAGCTACACCGGCATTTTGCGTTTGATGGGAAAGGAAATTCAACCTTCCAACCCCAATGACGCAATGTTGCTGGGTATTGGTTATGTTCCGCAGGAAATTAATGTGCTCAAGTATTTCAGCGTAGCTGAGAACATTTATATGTCCGACCAGCGCATGGAGCGCGGAAAGCCGAACAAATCAAAAACACCTTTTTCCAACTTCCGGGAAATGTATAAAGCAGCGACAGAGTTACTTAGCAACAATTATATCAATCTCGATCCCCGTGCCGATGTACGTAAACTTTCCATCGGTCAGCAGCAAATGCTGATGATTGCCCGTGCGCTGGCCATGGATCCAAAGGTTCTTATTCTGGATGAACCTACTACTTCTCTTTCGGAAAGCGATGTTGCCCAACTTTTTGAAGTGGTACGCAAATTAAAGGAAAAAGGAACAAGCATTATTTTTGTTACCCATAAATTGGACGAAATTATAGAGCTGACTGATCGCGTAACCATTCTGCGCGACGGTAAGAATATCTGCACCTATGATAGGGCTCAATATAATACCGCTACCATCATCCACGATATGATTGGCCGCGATATCCAAAACATGTATGAAAAGCGCAGCAATCCCATTGGAAGGGAAGTATTGCGCGTTGAAAACCTTACCATTGAGCATCCCTACATCGCCAATCGTAATCTGATTGAAAATGTTTCTTTCAAGGTACACGCCGGCGAAGTGCTGGGGTTGGCCGGTCTGGTGGGAGCTGGCAGGAGCGAAGTGTGCATGGGCATTTACGGTATGATTCCTATAAAATCTGGCGAAATATATTTGGAAGGCCGGAAAATTCAGCTCACCAACACCGAAAGCGCGGTGAAGAATGGGATTGGTTTTGTAAGTGAGGATCGCAAAAAATATGGCCTCAACTTCGTTTGGGACATTAAAAACAACGTGTCCATCTCGAACCTTGATGCCGTTAAAAACAAATTTCTTATCAATGAGAATAAAATAAAATCCCGTGCTCAAAAGTATTTTGATTCTCTGCAAGTGAAGGCTCCTTCTGTTAGCACCAAGGTTGCAACCCTTTCCGGTGGTAACCAGCAGAAGGTGGTCATTGCAAGAACTTTGAACACCGAGCCTAAACTCATTATCTTGGACGAACCCACCAAGGGTATTGACGTTGGTTCCAAGAATGAAATTTACACCATCATCAACCAACTTGCCGCCGAGGGAACTGCCGTGATTATCATTTCGTCCGAGCTGCCCGAACTCATCGGCATGAGCGACCGAGTGGTTGTCATGGCGGAGGGTCGCAAAGTTGGCGAACTTGAAGGCGACGAAATCTCTGATATCAAGATCATGGAGATGGCTGTCACTACCTTCAAAAAAGTAACTTCCTAATCCTGTATAGGAAGAAAGGAGCTTTCGCATGAGCACAAAAGCCGCGACAAAAGAAATGAGACGAAGAAGCGATTTAGCTTTGAAAGTGTTCTTCACGCCAGAAGTAGGAACTATGATTCCTATCCTTATTTTGTCCGTCGTTACAGGCATACTCAACCCAACCTTCTTTACATGGAGGTACATTTCTTCCATCCTCCGCGACAGTATTTTTATCGGTACGGCGGCACTGGCGCAAGGATTGGTTATTATGTCCGGAGAGATTGATCTATCTGTGGGTATGGGTGGCTGTTTCGCTGGTATCATGATGGGTGTTGCCTGTCAAAATTGGGGTTGGGGTCTTGTTCCCTGTATATTAATCTGCTTAGCTACCGGCGCTGCGGTGGGCTTGATAAATGGCTTGTGCGTAACACGCCTCAAACTAAATTCATGGATTACCACCTTGGCCACGCAGTTTATCTCCACTGGTCTTGCTATTACCATTGGCGATGGTGTCCCGCTGTCCATTTCGTCACTGGGTACTTCCAAATTCACCCGTGCCCGCCCTCTGAATCTTAGCTGGCTGTTTTTCCTCTTTGTAGCCATGATTATCGTGCTGGATCTTGTTATTCGTAAAACTAAATTTGGTTACAGACTGCGTGCTGTAGGCGGCAACCGGGAAGCAGCGGAGATGGCAGGCATCAATGTTAAAAAAATCAAGCTAATTGTATTCTTATTGGCCGGCTTTATTGCTGCTTGTGGCGGCATGTTTGACGTGCTTAGCAAGGCTTCTGCCAAAGATACTTATGGAATGGGACGTGAATTCCGAGCTATTATCTGCTGCGCCATCGGCGGCATCACCATGAGCGGCGGTGCCGGCTCCATGTACGGTGTGGGTCTTGGTGTCCTTCTTTTCCACGTGCTTCGCGGATGTTTGAATATTTTGAATGTTGATACCAACGTACAGCTGGTTATGATTGGCGCTGTTCTGGTAATGGCCGTGATTTTAGACGTCATGCGTAAGCGCTTTGAAGACAAGCGTATCATTAAGATGTAAAGGAGGCGCAGCTCATGCAAAATACAGTAATAAAAACAGACGCCAGTGGTTTCAAAAGGCTTCTTCGTACGGACGAGGTAACCACTTTGCTGCCGTTGCTTGCCATTATTGCCGTCACTACCGTTTTCAGACCGGATTTCTTGTCCGTCAGTAACTTTTCTGCAATGTTTACGCAGATTCCATTTATTGCCATCACAGCTTTAGGTGCCAGCTTTCCGCTAATGACTGGCAATGTGGACATTTCCACCGGTCGCGTGGCGGGCTTTGCCGGCATCATGATGGCGGCATTGGTTATTGATGGGGGCTGGGGAGCAACAGAAGCCATAGCGCTTTCGCTCGTTTGTTGCGCTATGGTCGGTCTATTCAATGGTTTTCTGGTTGTATATATGGGTATTCCGGATTTTGTAGCTACCATGGGAACTCTGTATATGGTGGGCGGTGCGCGCTATCTGTTTATCAAAGGATATCAGCTCACGCTGGGTCGTGTGGAAAGCTTCCGTCTTGATGATATTTTTGATGGTCTCTATTTGGGTATGCCCCTCTATTTTTGGATCATGCTGATTTTGTTTGCCATCATGTTTGTGGTCATCAAGTATACTGTCTGGGGGCGTCATTTGTTGGCTGTTGGCGACAACCGTGAAGTGGCTACGATAGTTGGCATCAATGTAAAGCGCATGCGAATGTCCGCCTATACGATTTCTTCAATACTTGCCGGTATCGCTGGTATCCTGCTAACGCTTGATACTTCTCTGGGGCAACCGGAAAACGGCGATGGCTGGGAATTCCGTGCCATAGCTGGCTGCGTGGTGGGTGGCGTAAGCCTTAGCGGAGGCAAATGTTCACCGCTTGGCATCCTTATTGGCGTTACACTTGTTTTTGTGGCGGAAAACGCCATCATCTTCCTCGGATTGCCTTCAACCCTGCGTGAAGCGGTCAAGGGCGTACTGATGGCTGGTGCCGTACTGTTTGATATCTATAGGCAGAATCGTAAGGTTCCCGCTTAATCTAACTTCAAGGAGGTTATTATGAAGGTTGATCTCAAGGGCAAAACAGCGGTGATAACCGGAGCCGGAGGCGCAATCGGCAGCGCGATGGCCATGGAGTTTGCGCAAAACGGAGCCAATGTTGTGGTTGCGGACTTGCGGGAAGATACCATGATGGCAACGGTTGAGGAAATCCGCAAGGCCGGTGGAAGTGCCGTTGGTATAGGGGTAGACGTTGCGAACCGCGAAAGCGCTTTTGAAATGATTACCAAATCCGTCGAGGCCTTTGGCCGCGTGGATTGCCTGGTAAACAATGCGGGAATTAATGGTGGTCCGGAATATCGTAAGCCCATTCACGAGTATAATGACGATCTTTGGCATCGAATTATCAATGTGGATCTCAACGGCGTATATTATTGCTCCAAAGCCGCCGTCTTACAACTGCAAAAGCAAGGTACAGGCGGTACAATTATCAACATTTCTTCCATAGCGGGGCTTACACCCTTACGCCTGCAGTGCGCGTTTACCGCCGCCAAAGCCGGCGTTATAAACTTGACCAAAGCCATGGCATTGGAGTTGGCTCCACTGAACATCCGTGTCAATTGCATTGCGCCGGGTTCTATTCTGTTTGAGGGAACACGGCAGCTTTTCTATGCTGATCAAGCGCGCGCTGAAGCTTTGCTTTCCCATATTCCACTAAAACGCCCAGGCGATCCGAAGGAAATCTCCGCTATGACCTGTTTCCTTGCAAGTGAAGATTCCAGCTATATGACCGGTTCCGTGGTAACCATCGATGGAGGCTGGACCTGTGGCTACACACGTGATTTTTGAACAACTACAATAGAGGGAGATTTACTATCATGAAAGTAATGGTGGCTTATGCCCCCAACGATCTGCGGATTGTTGAAATGGAAAAACCTGTTCCCGGTCCCCGCGAAACACTCATTAAAGTCCATCATACCGGCATCTGCGCGACAGATGTAGCCATCATGAAAGGCACACTTACGCTAGGCGAAGGAAATGAGCCCATTTATCCGGTTCGTCTGGGACATGAATGGAGTGGCGTTGTGGAGGCTGTCGGTAGCGAAAACTGGCGCATTAAGCCCGGTGACCGCGTCATATCCGATACGGGTTACTCATGCGGCGAATGCGAAATGTGCCTAATGGGCCAATATCAAAACTGCGAAAACGGCCGCGCCATTGGCACAATTCGTGACTGTTGGCCGGGGGCGTTTGCGGAGTATATGCTCATGCCCGAGCGTCTTGTGTTTAAGGTGCCGGACAATGTTGCTTTGGACGCTGCCGCGCTAATTGAACCTGCCAGTATTGGTCTGTATGGTGTGGAACGTGCTGGAATTACCCCGCGTAAAAAATTGGCAGTCATAGGCACCGGCCCTATTGGTCTGGGTGGCATGGCGTGCGCAAAGGGGCAGGGCATAGGCAAGACCATTCTGGTGGGGCGTAAAGACGTAAAGCTTGAAATCGGTCGTAAGTTAGGGGCGGATATACTTGTAAACACCACGCGGGAGAGCATGATAGAAGTTATTATGAGGGAAACGGACGGCAAAGGCGCGGACATTGTGCTGGACACCACGGGCGACGCAAGCATTTTCAATGATGTTTGCAAATGCGTACGTTCCAGCGGCTGTCTGGTTATTCCCGGTTTCTATGAGAAACCTATTCTCAATGCTGATTTGGACAACCTGATTGTGCGCAATTGCACGCTCATTGGCGCGGCGGGTACGCCCAACATGGGTCGTAAGTTGCTGGATCTTATGTCCTATGGGCATGTAGATCTTACTCCAATGATTACTGACCGCTTTCCCTTCAGCCAGGTCAAGGAAGCCTTCGATGCCGTGAGCTCACGCAATGATAGCCGTGTTAAAATCATGGTTGATTTTGTCTGAAGTTAAAACAAGATTCGTTGAAAGTCTTCCTTGTGTCCGCTGGGAAAGTTCTTGTGTACTGTTAAGAATGTCTGCTTGTCTGTTTTTTATTTGGCGGCTTTGATTCAGGATTGATTATCCTGTGTGTGCCAGTTCACCTTGCGATTTTGATGCGGGGTGGACTGATTGACGTAGGAAACGCCGCTGCTTAATTACCAAGAGTCAATGGAGGATAAACATGCGGCTCGAATTTGGTATCGGAGAGGGTGCCCAAGCGGTAGAGATTGACCCGCGTAATCTGCTGAGCGTATTGACGCCTAATGCGGTCGAAATCGGCTTAACCGGCGAGGAAGAGGTTATTAGGGCCCTGAATCATCCGATCGGCACGCCAAAGCTTCGTGATATTGTAAAGCCTGAGGAAAAGATCGCCATTGTTACCAGCGATATTACCCGACCAATGCCTACCTATGCTGTCATGCCTGCGTTATTGGACGAATTGTATATGGCGGGTGTGAAACCGCAGGACATTACCTTGGTATTTGCCTTGGGCAGCCACAGACCGCATACCCGTGCCGAGATGGAAAAACTTGCGGGTCTACGTGCTTTTACGGAAATTATTTGCGTGGATGGTGATTCCAACGACTGTGTGCACCTTGGGCAAACTGCCCATGGAACGCCGGTTGACATTGTACGCGTAGTTGCCAAGGCAGATCGACGAATCTGCCTTGGCAACATTGAATACCATTATTTCGCCGGATATTCCGGTGGCGCCAAGGCCATCATGCCCGGCGTTTCGACCCGGGAGGCGATACAATGTAACCACAGTATGATGGTTAGACCGGAAGCTTGTGCGGGTAATTTGGAGGATAACCCAGTACGCCAAGACCTTGAGGAAGCTATAGCGTTTTGCGGTGTGGATTTTATTTTAAACGTTGTGCTGGACGAACATAAGCGTATTATCAAGGCGGTGGCAGGTGATGTTAAGCAGGCCCATCGGGTGGGTTGTGCGTTTTTGGACAGCCTATATTGCAAAGAAATTAAGGAACGGGCAGACATCGTATTGGTTTCTCAAGGGGGTGCGCCCAAAGACCTGAATCTCTACCAGACGCAAAAGGCATTGGACAACGCCAAGCATGCGGTCAAGGACGGCGGTATCATCATATTGATAGGCTCTTGCCGAGAGGGTTTGGGTGAGCGTGTTTTTGAAGAGTGGATGCTCACCTCACCAACGCCGGAGAGCATGATCGAACGCATAAAGCACGATTTTCAACTGGGTGGCCACAAAGCAGCAGCTATCTCAATGGTGCTGAAAAAAGCGGACATCTATTTGGTCAGTGACATGGAACCCGATTTTGTCCGCCGGATTTTCCTTCAACCGTTTGCTCAAGTCCAGACGGCCTATGACGCAGCGATAGAAGAACTGGGTTCCGACGCTACGGTTATCGCCATGCCCTACGGAGGCTCTACACTGCCCAAGCTCGTAGTTCCGTAGAAAGATATGGTTGCTTCATGCTGTGGGGCTTATTAGAGAAATATGAAAAAAAGCGTTTGACGCTTATTTTCAAATAAGGGATAATAACAACCAGAAGGTTTTTAATAACATGAATAATCAGTACGCAGCAAGGAGGGCGATGTAATTGAATATTGGCATTGATATTGGCGGGACAAAAACTTCTATCGGTTTAGTTGACCAAACCGGTGCGATTATTCTGGAGCATGTGCATCCCACATGTGCTGAAAAACCGGCTGATTTTGTCGAAATGATTGTTGATTGGACAAAAGAACTTTGTCAAACAGCACATGTCAATTTTAACGAAGTGCAGTCTGTGGGCGCTGGGGTGCCGGGCACGGTAGACTTTGCTACCGGACATGTTGTTTTTTGCCCTAACATTGGTTGGTTTGATGTACCGATGGGGAAGCTGTTCGCGTCAGCTTTTGGCAGGCCAGTCCTGGTATCTCAGGATTCCAGAAATGCCGCGCTTGGAGAACTGCTGTTCGGGGCCGGTAAAGGATATTCTGATTTTATGTGCATTACAATTGGTACAGGTATTGGTTGTGGAATTGTGATAGGTGGGCGTGTTTTCCATGGCGGGATGAATACCGCCGGAGAATTGGGGCATTTGCCTATCGTTCGGGATGGTGTTGACTGTAACTGCGGCAATAAGGGCTGCCTTGAAAGTTACGCGTCAGGCAATGCGATTTTTGAACGGGCATTTGCATTGAAACCGAATGCTTTTACCGGAAGACCTCATAAATGTGAGACGGTGTTTGAGTTGGCGTATCAAGGTGACCCAGATATGTTGACTGTGATTAAACAAAGTGTAGATGATTTGGCATTTGGTTTAGCAGGCGCGGTTGCAATTCTATCGCCACAGGCGATTCTTATCAGCGGCGGGGTTTCCGAGCATCGCGAGTTGGTTATTCAGCCTTTGGAAGAGAGGATCTACCATTACGGATATTATTCGTGGAAACACGCAAAGAAGCTGAAAGTATTACCGGCAAAGCTGGGAAAATCCGCGCCGATGGTTGGGGCGGCTTTTTTAGAGAGTCAATTATAAGCATCGGATTGGGGTATCCATGAACTAAACAACTCCATTTTACCCAGCTTAGGGTTATACCTGCATATACTGCGCAGTATGTGATTTCCTCTTAAGTCATACTGCTCATGGAAAAAGAGTTCCTTAATAAAGTGTTGTTTCACAACAACATTCTATATAAATGAGAGCTCTTTCTTTTTCTTCATGCTTCCTACTCTCCAATTTGTGCGGCACTCCTACACAAAAATACAGAAACTCAAGATAAGGGAATCTTGACATTCGATAGGTATTCCGTTACGCTTAATAGCGTAAAATGAATTGAAACTTATATATACGATCTGTACTGATAAATTGAGGAGATACATTGAAATGTCGGATTTTTTTCCTGCCCACATTCGTGATTATGGCAAGCCCACCGAAACAATACAAACAGTGCGGGAGCACTGCCGGAACACTGCTTATTTGGCTGGCGAAGCTGCGGAATGTATTGGTCTAAAGAATACGGCCTACCTTACCGGGCTGATTCACGATGCGGGCAAGTATACGGATGCTTATCGCTGTTACCTCCAAAAGGCGGTTGCCGGTGAAAAAGTAGTTCGAGGCAGTGTCAATCATACTTTTGCTTGTGTACGGCTGATGATGGAAGCCTATCATAACAACAATCCGAGTATTATTGAGCGTTGGGCAAGCGAAATGATTGCCTGCGCAGCCGCAAGTCACCACGCTTTGTTTGATGCGGTAGACGAGACCCACCGTTCCGGTCTGCGTTATCGTGCGGGCGCTGAAGGGATTGATGCGGAAAGCGCCGTAAAAGAATTTTTGTTGCGTTGCTGTCCTAAAAACGAATTGGATGAGCTGTTTTCAAAATCAACGCAGGAATTGGCGCAAAAGTTTATGCAAATAGCTAAAAATACGCAAAATTATTCCAAAACAATACCGGCTTCTGTAACTAAAAATGAAGCGAACATTGCGAATCAGCGATTCTATCATTTTTCTATTGCTATGTTGGTGCGCTTTTTATCTTCCTGTGTGATTGAAGGCGACCGAAGCGATACCGCCGCTTTTGAAGCCAATGCAAGCGCAAAGGAAGAAAATATCCCTTCCAAGGAATATTGGCAACAAGCCCTTCTTCGTCTTGAAAATCGTTTGAAGGAACTGGGCAGCCTATCAAGCGTAACTCCGATTGCAAAGGCCCGCAGCTATATCTCGGATGCTTGCAGTGAATTTGCTGATTATCCGTCCGCTATCTATCGCTTTAATGCGCCGACCGGCGGCGGAAAAACCTTGTCAACCTTGCGTTATGCCCTGCGCCATGCGGCGCTATATAAGAAAAAGCGCATTTTTTATATTGCCCCTTTTATCAGCATCATTGAACAGAACGCCGATGAGATTAGGCGTGCAGTTGGTGAAAATGTCGCTGTGCTGGAACACCATTCAAATGTATTTCAAGATGTGAATGACAACGAAGAACTTACTCCCAATGCCCTCTTTGAAAGCAATTGGCATGCGCCGATCGTTGTTACCACGCAGGTGCAACTGATTAACACCTTGTTTTCCGCGAAAACCTCCTCCGTTCGCCGCTTCCAAGCATTAGCCGATAGCATTATTATTTTGGATGAGGTTCAAAGCCTTCCCGTTCAGCTAACCCATCCTTTCAACCTTGCCATGAATTTTCTATCGGAGTTTTGCTCTTGTTCAGTATTGCTTTGCTCCGCTACTTTGCCAACGCTGGATCGTCTTCCTTTTCCGATGAATATTGCTGAACAAACGCCCATTCACCTTGACCCTGCAATGCGGGAAGTTTTTCGCAGAACTCGCATCATGGACAAGGGCGAATTATCACAGGACGAGTTATTTGCTTTCGTTAAAGAACAGCTAAGTAAGTCGGACAGTCTGCTTGTTGTGTGCAACAAAAAGAAACAGGCCGAAGAGCTATTTGCGGAAATCAAGGGTATGGTACCGGTTTGTTGCCATCTATCAAGCAAAATGTGTGTTGCGCATCGCCGAAATGTGATTGCACAGCTTAAAAAAGAACTGTCCGATAATCGGCAAAAAGATATTAGCTCAAAACATAAAATTGTATGCATTTCAACACAGGTGATAGAAGCCGGGGTAGACATTTCGTTTGAAACCGTCATACGCTTCCGGGCAGGTATGGATAGCATTATCCAGTCGGCCGGTCGCTGTAACCGCAATAGCGAAAGCGACGAACCGGCCAATGTATATGTGGTTGCGCCCCAAGGGGAGACGCTTGGCAAACTGGATACCATCGAAAAAGGCAAACAAGCTTCAGAGGAACTTTTTTATGAGTTGGATGATAAAGACCCTGCGACAGATGCGGCTATCAAATCATACTACAAAAAATACTATAACAAGTTCCCAAAGAATTCATTAGACTGCCCGCTGCGCCATGGGGACACTTCCATGATGGATTTGCTGACTATCAATCTTAGTTTTGCCACCAAACAATATACCGATATATACCCGAACGACTGCTTACGCCAAGCTTTCAAGACGGCAGGAAGTGAGTATTCCATATTTGACGATTCGTTCAGCGTACTTGTGCCTTATTGTGAAGGCGAAGAACTAATTGCTGAAATAACAAACGCTTCTGTTGGTTACGACTTTTTAAGCTTAAAAGCACTACTAAAGCGTACAACCCCTTATTGTATTAGTGTGTTTCCTTGGCAACTTGAAGAACTAATGCAGAAAGGGGCAGTCTACCGTCCCAGCGAACATAGTCCCCTATATGTTCTTGCTCCCGGCTGGTATGATAAGCAAACCGGCCTTTCCGCTAATGCAGCAGATTTTACGGAGGTTTAATGAAGTGAAAACACGCTATCCTAACATTGTTGAGTTTGAGGTTACCGGAGATTACGCCCTCTTTTCCGATCCCATTATGCGAGTAGGGGGAGAAAAATGCTCCTACCCTGTGCCCACTTATGAGGCGCTGAAAGGGATCATTTCGTCGGTGTATTGGAAGCCTACCTTTATTTGGGTGATTGACAAGGTGCGTATTATGAAACCCATTCAAATGGAGGTCAAGGGTATTCGTAACCTCGTCTATACAGCCAAGAAAAAATCGGATTTAGCAGATCTTTCGTACTACACATATTTGAAAAATTGCTGTTATCAGGTACAGGCGCACTTTGAGTGGAACAAAAATCGTCCTGAGTTAGCAAAAGACAGAAACGAAAACAAACACCATAACAGGGCCAAGCGTTGCATTGAACGGGGCGGTAGGCGGGATGTGTTTCTTGGAACAAGAGAGTGTCAAGCTTATGTTGCCCCCTGCAATTTTGGGGAGGGAGAGAGCGCTTATGATTCAACGCCTGAACTCAATTTCGGAGTGATGGTGCACGGCATTACCTATCCTGATGAAGTAACAGGCTACCTTCCACAGGGAGAGATGACTGTAAGGCTATGGCAGCCTAAAATGGTAAAAGGTATAATTGAATTTATTCGTCCGGAAGAATGCACCATGTTAAAACCCATAGGCGAGCGCCTTGTTATGGAATTTAGTGAAAGTATGAATAATTTTACTCCAATCGACAGTAACGAAAGAGGTGATAGATAATGGCGCTACTGCAAAGAGCGATTGAAACATACGATACACTTGATACATTAGGGTTTGTAGGTGTTTATGAAGCGGACAAGACGCCGCTTGCGCCGATTGCACACTGGTTAACTGCGCCCAATATCGACATAACGATAGACCTTGAAGGAAATTTCCTCTCTGTAAATCAAGTTGATACCAAGACTAAAGGAAAATTTATTTTTCCTGTCACGGAAAGCTCACTTGGAAGAACGAGTGGTATTTCTCCTCATCCGTTATGTGACCAACTGGATTATTTTCTTGATAGTTGTCCTAAAAAACGTCAGCCATATATGGACCAGTTGTTTGCATGGGAGCAGTCGTCTTATACGCATCCAATTATTCAGGCAGTCTACAAATATTTGCAAAAAAACACAATCGAGCAAGATCTCTTATCTTTAACAAAAAAGTATACCGGCAAAGATATGGTGCGATGGATTGTGTATGGAGTTGATGAACCTTGTTGCTGGAAAAATCATGAATTGTTTGAGTCATACATCCATTATATCCAATCAGAAAAAACTGAAAAGAGCCTTTGCATGTTAACCGGTGATCTGTCCAGACCTGCTGAGCAACATTCTAAAGGTATCGTAGCAATGCATGGGAATGCCAAATTAATTTCAGCAAATGATACCAGTAACTATACTTTTAGAGGGCGTTTTAAATCGGGTGATGAAGCATTAAGCATCAGCTATCTTGCTTCTCAAAAAGCTCATAACGCAATTAAATATCTAACTGATAATCATAGCATCAACATTGGAAAGCGATTTTTTGTTTGCTGGAACCCCCAAGGGGATGAGGTACCGCAACCAAGCTTACCGTTCCTGACGCCGTCTGAACCGATTCTAACAATGACAGATTATTCAAATGCTTTGTCCAAAAAACTGTTTGGCTGGACCAATACATTTGATTTTTCGAGTATCGCTGTCGTTGCTGTTTTTGATGCTGCAACAAACGGTCGCTTATCGGTTACATATTATAGCGAGTTACAAGCAACTGACTTCGCTGAGCGATTGTGCTATTGGGATGAAACCTGTGCATGGTGGAACGGACGGTATGGCATTCAATCACCCGCACTGCGAAAAATGGCGCAGATTGTCTTTGGTACCTACCGTGAGCGGGATAATATGGGATGGTTTGAATGTGATGATAATGTATTAAAAGTATTAAAGCAGCAATTACAAAGATTGTTAGTTTGCAGAATTGAAAAGGCTCTTTTTCCATACGACATTGTGCAAGCTTTGGTTATTCGTTGTGAACGCCTTTATCTTTATAGCCGAAATATCAGGGAGGATTTATTGTTTGTCACCTGTGCAGCCATTCGTAAATATTATTATGACCACAAAAAGGAGGTAATTCAATTGTCACTTGACCCAGAAAAGAAAGACCGAAGCTACCAATACGGTCGATTGTTGGCGCTTATGGAAAAGGCGGAACGCGATACCTATGACGGTGATGAAGGCAGGGAACCCAACGCCATGCGTTTGTTGCCCATCTTCACTCAGCGACCGCTGTATGCAACCAAAAGCATTATCGAACAGTTAAAGAAGGCTTATTTTCCGCAGCTAAGGCCGCCCTTGCGTATTTGGTACGATCGTCAGATTGGAGAAATCTTTACTATCTTGGATTCCCTAAACACACCCGGCTATGATGCGCCGCTTAATGAACAGTATTTAATTGGATACTACCTACAAAAACAGAACATGTACACCAAAAAGAACAAGGAAGTAGAGGAGGAATAAGAATGTCTACACTGCAAAATAAAATTGATTTCGTAGCCCTGATTTCCGCTACCATGGCAAACCCAAATGGAGATCCCTTGAATGGAAATCGACCCCGCACCAATTATGAAGGAATGGGAGAAATCAGCGATGTGTGTATCAAGCGTAAAATTCGCAATCGACTTCAGGATATGGGGGAGCGGATATTTGTTCAATCGTCCGAACGTGCGGACGATGGTTCGGGTTCACTTTCTGAACGCGCTGAAAGTGTTTTGAAGGGCATAAAAGACGAGCGAGAATATGCGGATAAAGCCTGTGCAACTTGGCTGGATGTTCGTGCCTTTGGACAGGTGTTTGCCTTTAAAGCAAAATCAAAGGAATCAGGCGTAAGCGTTGGAGTTCGTGGACCGGTTTCAGTCCATCAGGCTATCAGCCAATCACCTGTGGAGGTAATCAGTATGCAGATTACTAAATCAGTCAATAGTGAGCCGGGTGATGGTCGTGGATCCGATACCATGGGTATGAAACACTTTGTCCGCTTTGGCTTGTATAAAATCAAAGGCTCTATTAATGTACAGCTGGCCCAAAAGACAGGCTTTTCTGAGAATGATGCTGAGCTAATCAAGAAAGCCCTTGAAACATTGTTTGAAAATGACACCTCCGCTGCCCGCCCAGACGGTTCAATGCAAGTGGAGAGGCTGTACTGGTTCCGGCATAATTGCCCAACCGGTCAGTATCCCTCTGCCAAGGTTCATCGTTCAATTCGTTGCACTTTAAGGGAACCAAGCGTGCTTCCGAAATCTGTTGAGGATTATTTAATCACCGCCGAGCCACTTGAAGGCTTGGCACCTGAAGTGTTTTCCAATGACTGAAGACAATAACTGGCTCCTCCTTTCCGGCATACAACACTATGCCTACTGTCCACGGCAATGGGCGCTGATTCATGTGGAACAGCAGTGGGTGGAAAATGTGTTAACTGCGTCGGGACGCATTATGCATGAAAGGGTACACAAAGACACGGGGCATGAGCTTCGGGGGGATGTGCTTACCGTGCGTGGACTGCGTATTGCATCGCATCGCTTAAAAATCAGCGGTGTGTGCGATGCGGTGGAGTTTCACCAGCGGGAAGATGGGGTTGAGCTGAAGGGCTTTCGTGGGCTTTGGCTTCCTTTTCCGGTTGAATATAAGTGTGGCGCTCCCAAGCCCCACGATGCTGACCGTCTGCAGCTTTGCGCTCAAGCCGTATGTTTAGAAGAAATGCTGTTGTGCACCATCAATGAAGGAGCTCTTTTCTACGGAAAGACAAGGCGACGAGAAAGGGTTTTGTTTGATGAACCTTTACGCAGCGCCTTGTATACTGCTGTTGAAAGAATGCATAATTTGCTGAAACGTGGGCATACCCCCAAGGCCAAGAAACATAAAAGCTGCGATGCTTGTTCGCTTCAGTCGGTTTGCTTGCCTGCCTTAACCGTCCAAGAAAAAAGTGAGCAGTATGTACATCGACATCTGATGGAGGATGCGCCGTGAGAAAGATGCTGAATACCCTATATGTAACCAGCGAAAATCGTTATTTATCGCTTAAGGATCAAAATATTTTGGTTTCCGATGAAAATGGTCCAGCGGGTATGATTCCGCTGATTGGTCTTGAAAGTATTGTATCTTTTTCTTACCGTGGCGCCAGCCCCGCCTTGATGGGCGAATGTGCCAAGCGCAACATCAGCCTGTGCTTTTTGACTCCGAATGGTCGCTTTCTTGCCCGCAGCGTCGGTGCGCAAAACGGCAACGTGCTTTTGAGGCGCACGCAGTATCGCTTGGCGGATGACCAAAAAAGCAGCTGCGTTATCGCTCGCAACATGGTTGCAGGGAAAATCTATAATCAACGGCAGGTGCTTGAGCGTTGTTTGAGGGACCATTCCTTGCGTGTCAACATCAATCGATTGCAGAGTGTATCGCAAGGCTTAAAAGCAGTGTTACCAACCCTTGAACATATTGAGTCGCTTGATTCTCTGCGGGGCATCGAGGGAGAAACTGCTGCACGCTACTATCAGGTGTTTGACGAGATGATATTAAGCCAAAAGGCGGACTTTGTGTTTAACGGTCGCAACCGAAGACCGCCTCGTGATAATGTAAATGCCTTGCTATCCTTTGCTTATGTAATGCTGGCCAATGACTGTGCGGCAGCGCTTGAAAGCGTGGGCCTTGATGCTTATGTCGGCTTTCTTCATCGTGACAGGCCCGGTCGTACTTCTTTGGCGCTTGATTTGCAGGAAGAACTACGAGCGCCGGTAGCGGATCGTCTAGCGCTAACGCTTATCAACAATCGAATGGTCAGGGATAGAGATTTTGACCGACAGGAGGATGGAGCCGTCTTGCTATCAGAGCAGGGGAGAAAGACTTTTCTTGAGGCTTGGCAGACAAAAAAACGGGAAGAAATAACTCACCCCTTTTTGAAGGAAAAAATACCCTGGGGGCTGGTACCCTATGCGCAGTCGCTACTTTTGGCAAGAATGTTGCGTGGAGACTTGAGTGTGTATCCTCCGTTTTTCTGGAAGTAAAGAGGTGAACCGATGCTAATTTTAGTAACCTATGATGTAAATACCCAAGATGCGGCCGGTAGGCGGCGACTGCGACAGGTGGCCAAAAAATGCGTTGCTCACGGCCAGCGTGTACAAAATTCTGTTTTTGAATGTGTAATTGACAACGCACAGTTTTTGAAACTAAAACAGGAGCTAAAAGACATCGTGGACGAGGAAACCGATAGCTTGCGCTTCTATATTTTGGGCAATCGCTACCATAACCGTGTGGAGCACTACGGAGCCAAACCCTCATATGATGCTGAGGGACTGTTGTTTTTGTAGTGCGAAGTATAAGCTCACATGCTTTTCCTATGATGTTCGCACTAATAATTTGTGAAAATTGATGCGATTTTCTTACTTTTTAACCTTATGTTTTGGTTAATACTTGAAAAGTAGGCAAAATTGTGCAACACTAACAAAGAAAGCATACCGCATTTTTGCGGTTTTGCCGTCCCACCCCTCACGGGGTGGGTGGATTGAAATC